>Ga0136640_10001260_pt1 | contig 10052 bp, 10 predicted proteins | sample AntDrymUQ8642106_2_FD_105498 | JGI IMG/M metagenome (GOLD analysis project Ga0136640, IMG submission 105498) | Polar desert sand microbial communities from Dry Valleys, Antarctica - metaG UQ864 (21.06) | ecosystem: Environmental > Terrestrial > Soil > Desert | place: Antarctica: Dry Valley...
ATCGGGGCCGAACGCGGCTGAGTACGCTCCGGGCGTGCCGACGTTCGCCGATCTCGGCCTCTCCGCTCCGGTGGTCGAGGCCGTGGCCCACCTGGGCTACGACAGCCCCACGCCCATCCAGGAGCAGGCCATTCCCGAGCTCCTGGCGGGCCGCGACGTCATCGGCCAGGCCCAGACCGGCACCGGCAAGACCGCGGCGTTCGGCCTTCCGCTCCTCGAGTACGTGGACCCCCGGGACCCCGAGGTGCAGGCCCTCGTCCTCACCCCCACGCGCGAGCTCTGCATTCAGGTGACGCAGGCCATCCGGGCCTACGGCGAGCGCCGCGGCGTGGGCGTGGTGGCCGTGTTCGGCGGCGCGCCGATCCGCTCCCAGGTGGCCCAGCTCAAGGCCGGCGCCCAGGTGGTGGTGGGCACCGTCGGCCGGGTGATGGACCTGATGAGCCGCCACCAACTGGTGGTGAGCTCGGTGCGGTTCGTGGTTCTCGACGAGGCCGACGAGATGCTCGACCTCGGCTTCCTCGAGGACGTCGAGACGATCCTCTCCCGCGCCCCCGGTGGGCGCCAGACCGCGCTGTTCTCGGCCACGATGCCGCAGGAGATCCGCCGGCTCGCCGAGGCCCGCATGCTCGACCCGGTCACCGTGAAGGTGCGCGCCGCCACGCTGACCATCGACACCGTCGAGCACTTCTTCATCGAGGCCGGCGACCGCGAGAAGCCCGAGGCGCTCGCTCGGGTGATCGAGGCGGAGAAGCCGACCCAGGCCATCGTCTTCGTGCGCACGAAGATCGGCGTCGACCGCCTGGCCCGGGTGCTCGACGGGCGGGGACTCAGGGTGAAGGCCCTGCACGGCGACATGTCCCAGGGCTCGCGGGACGGCGTGATGATCGCCTTCAAGGACGGGCGCGAGCGCCTGCTCGTGGCCACCGACGTGGCCGCCCGCGGGCTCGACATCACCGGGGTCACCCACGTGATCAACTACGACCCGCCGAACTCGCCCGAGATCTACGTGCACCGCATCGGGCGCACCGGCCGGGTGGGGCGCTCGGGGCGCGCCATCACGGTGATCACCCCCAAGCAGCGGCGCGACCTCGAGGCCATCGAGCGCCACGCGTCGATCAAGATCGCCGAGTGGTCGGCGGAGGAGGCGCGCCCCGACCGGCGGCGTGAGGCCGCGGCGCGCGCCGCGGCCGCGCCGGAGGCGGTGGCCGCCGCCGCTGTTGAGGCCCGAGGCGAGACCGCCCCGGTCGAGGCCCCAGCAGTAGAGGTCGTTCCGGCAGCGGAGTTCACCCCCGTGGCGGAGGTCATCCCGGTGGGAGCCGCGCCCGCCGATGTCGCGCCCGCCGAGACCGCCCCGGCGGAGGTCGCCACGCCGGAGGCCGCGCCCGCCGTCCCCGCCCCGGACGACGACCCGCCCCAGCCGCGGCGCCCGCGTCACACGAAGCCTCACCCCGAGCGCAACGGTCGGCGTACCACCCTCATCATCGGCGCCGGGCGCCTCCAGGGCCTCGAGCCCGCCGACGTGGTGGGCGCGATCGTCGACCGCTCGCGCCTGAAGGGCGAGGACGTGACCGGCGTCCGGATACTCGAGCGCTTCGCGCTGGCGAGCGTGCCGGCCGCCCGCGCCGAGGAGGTCGTCGAGCGCCTACGCGGGCACGACGTGCGCGGTGTTCCCCTACTACTGGAGGTTGCGCGGCCATGAGCGTGCTCACGATGCACACCAATCACGGGCCGATCGAGCTCGAGCTCTTCGACGCCGACGCCCCGAAGACCGTCGAGAACTTCCTGCGCCTCTCCGGCGAGGGCTTCTACGACGGCGTGGTCTTCCACCGGGTGATCCCCGACTTCATGATCCAGGGCGGCGACCCCGACGGCACCGGCACTGGCGGCCCCGGCTACACGTTCGAGGACGAGATCAATCCGCACAAGGTCGAGCGGGGCGCGCTGTGCATGGCCAACGCGGGCCCGAACACGAACGGGTCCCAGTTCTTCATCGTCACCATCCCCGCCGCGCCGTGGCTCGACGGCAAGCACACCGTGTTCGGGCGGGTCACCTCCGGCATGGAGGCCGTCGACTCGATCGAGGCGACCCCCACCGGCCGCGGCGACCGCCCGGTGGACGACGCGGTGATCGAACGGGTCGAGGCCTCCGCCGCCGCCTGAGCGCAGGGAGCCTCGCGGCTCCTCCGGCTTCGCACCGCCGAGAGCGGGCGCATAGGATCGTCGTGGCGGACCCGACGACAGGAGCACATGCAGTGGCCACCATCGAGCAGCAGGCCCACGCGCAGTCGAACGGAGCGGGAACGCTTGAGCAGGTGGCGGTGCTCAACCCGGCCACCGGGGAGACCGTCGGCCACGTGCCGAGCATGGGTGCGTCCGAGGTCGAGGCCCTGGTCGCCCGCGCCCGCGCCGCTCAGCCGATCTGGAACTCGCTCGGCTACAAGGGACGCGGCGCGATCATGCGCGACCTCCGCCGCTGGCTCGTCCAGAACCGCGAACGTCTGATCGACACGATCGTCGCCGAGGCCGGCAAGACGCGCGAGGACGCCCAGCTCGCCGAGCTCATCTACGTGGCCGACTCGCTCGGGTTCTGGGCCAAGAACGCGGAGAAGTTCCTCCGCGACCGGAGGGTGCGCCCGCACTCCCCGATCCTGCTCGGCCGCAAGCTCGTGGAGCGTCACCGCCCCTACGGCGTGGTCGGCGTGATCGGGCCCTGGAACTACCCCCTGACCAACAACTTCGGCGACTGTATCCCCGCTCTGATGGCCGGCAACACCGTGGTGCTGAAGCCGGCGTCGCTCACCCCGCTCACCTCGCTGTTCGTGGCCGAGGGCGTGAGGGCCGTCGGTGTGCCCGACGACGTCTTCCTGGTCGCCACCGGCGGCGGCGGCGAGACCGGCAAGGCGCTGATCGACCACGCCGACATGGTCATGTTCACCGGCTCCACGGAGGTCGGGAAGAAGATCATGGCCCAGGCCTCCGAGCGGCTGACGCCGATCTCCCTCGAGCTCGGCGGCAACGATCCGATGATCGTGCTCGAGGACGCCGACCTCGAGCGCGCGGCCAACGCCGCGGTGTTCTACTCGATGTCGAACAGCGGGCAGACCTGCATCTCCGTCGAGCGCTGCTACGCACACGAGGACATCCACGACGAGTTCGTGTCGAAGGTGGTCGAGAAGACGCGGAGGCTCCGCCAGGGTGAGCCGGGCGGCGCGGGCTCGGTCGAGGTGGGCGCCATCACCTACGAGGACCAGCTCGAGCTGCTCGACGAGCACGTGGCCGACGCCGTCGAGAAGGGCGCGCAGGTGCTGACGGGCGGCCGTCAGCGCCGGGGGCGGGGGCATTTCTTCGAGCCGACGGTGCTCACCGGCGTCGACCACTCGATGCGGATGATGACCGAGGAGACGTTCGGCCCCACCCTCCCGATCATGCGCGTGCGGGACGAGGAGGAGGCCATCCGCCTGGCCAACGACTCGATCTACGGGCTCGACGCGAGCGTCTTCACCCGCGACGTCGAGCGCGGCGAGCGCGTCGCGCGGCGGCTCGAGACCGGCGGCGCCTGCGTGAACGACGCGATCACCAACTACCTGGCCACCGAGGTGGCCTTCGGCGGGGCCAAGCAGTCGGGGATCGGCGCCCGCCACTCCGTCGAGGGGATCAAGAAGTACTGCCAGTCGCAGGCGATCCTCATCACTCCCCGCTGGGCCCCGAAGCGCGAGTTGCACTTCTTCCCACAGTCGCGACGCATCACCAAGCTGCTCGACCGCTTCATCGTGCTCATGTACGGGCGCGGCGCGCGGAGATAGGACGGCCCCGCCGCCGACCTGCGGACGGACACACCCGATACGAGGAGGAGACCGATGGCGGTAGCGGAGCGCACGGCCAGCATCATCTGGGAGGGCGACGTTCAGGACGGCAGCGGGACGGTGACCCTCGAGTCGAGCGGCGCGGCCGGCGACCTGCCCATATCCCTGCCCACGCGCACCGAGTCGCCGGAGGGGCAGACAAGCCCCGAGGAGCTGCTCGCCGCGGCCCACGCCGGGTGCTACGCGATGGCCCTGTCGCTCACCCTCACCGAGGCCGGCACCCCCCCGGAGCGCCTGGACGCCACCGCCGTGGCCACGCTCGATGAGTCGGGGGACGGCTACGCGGTCACGACCGTCGACCTCTCGGTGCGCGGGCGGGTGCCCGACCTCGACCAGAAGAAGTTCGAGAAGGCGGCGAAGGAGGCCGAGGAGGCCTGCCCGATCTCGAACGCGATCCGCGGCAACGTGACGATCAACCTGGAGGCGACGCTCGAGCAGTAGGGCGAGCCGCCTCGGCGGTCGGCGCGCGGCGGGCGGGGCACCGTGACCGCCGTCCTCCTCGCACTGGCGTCGAGCCTCGTGTGGGGCGTCGCCGACTTCGGAGCCGGCCTCGCCAGCCGCCGCCGGGCGGTGCTCACCGTCCTGGCGGTCTCCTCCGTGGCCAGCTTCCCGGTCGTCGTCGCGGTCGTGGCCCTGCGCGGCGAGCCGCCGCCGGGGGCCATGCCCGCCGTCCTAGCGGCGCTGGCCGCCGTGGCCGGCACGGCGGGGATCGCGGCGTTCTACCGCGGCCTGGCGGTGGGGACCATGAGCGTGGTGGCGCCGATCTCCTCGACCGGCGCGGTGCTGCCCGTGGCCTTCGGCATCGCCTCGGGCGAGCGACCGAGCGCGCTCCAGGGCGCCGGGGTGGCGCTCGCTCTCGCGGGCGTGATCCTCGCCTCGCGCGAGGCGGCACACGCGGCCGACGCCGATGCGCTCGGGGCGGCGGAGGCGGACACCGCCGCGAGCGGGGGCGGCCCTCGGCGGACGAGCGCCGGCGTCGGCCTCGCGCTCGTGGCCGCGGTCGGCTTCGGCGGCTTCTTCATCGGCATCGACGCGGCCAGCGACGCCGACCCGTGGTGGGCGATCCTCGTCCAGCGCGGCACCGGTCTGGCGCTGATCCTGACCGCCGCCGCGATCCTCCGTCCGTGCCTGCGCGTGAGTGCCGGGGAGGGCGGGACGCTGGCGGTGATCGGCTTGCTCGACATGGCCGCGAACCTGCTCTTCGCGCTGGCCTCGACCTACGGGCTCGTGTCGTTGGTCGGGCTGCTCGGGTCCCTGTACCCGGTCGTTACCGTGCTGCTCGCCCGTGGCGTGCTGGGCGAGCGGCTGGCGCCCGCGCAGTGGGCGGGGGTGGGCGCCGCGCTGGCCGGCGTGGCGATGATCAGCGCGGGTTAGAGGCTCGACGCGAGAGGGGGCAGACGTGGAAGCAGCGAACCGGCGGGCCGATCTGGTCCTCTCCGGCGGCGGGGTGCTCGCCATCGGGCACGTGGGAGCGGTGTCGGTGCTGGCCGAGCGCGGGTACCGGTTCGAGCGTGTGGCCGGGACCTCGGCGGGCTCGATCGTCGGCTCCCTGATCGCGGCCGGGGTGTCGGGAGCTCGGCTGCGGGAGGCCGTCTCGGGGATCGACTATCCGCGTCTCCTCGACAGGGGGCTGCTCGACCGCGTGCCGCTGATCGGCCCGCCGCTGTCGATCCTGCTCGAGGACGGATACGCCGAGGGTCGGCGCTTCGTCGAGTGGCTCACCGGTGAGCTCGAGCAGCTCGGGGTGAGGACGTTCGGTGACCTTCGCATCGACGACGACGCCGGCGCCGATCCCCGGCCCGAGCATCGCTACCGGCTGGTGGTGATGGCCGCCGACGTCACCCGCGGTGAGCTCCTGCGCCTCCCCTGGGACTACGAGCGCTACGGGCTCGACCCCGACGAGCAGCCGGTGGCCGAGGCCGTGCGCGCGTCGATCTCGGTCCCCTACCTGTACGAGCCCTACCGGCTCCGCCATCCCGGCGGCGAGTCGCTGCTCGTCGACGGCGGCGTGATCTCGAACTACCCGATCGACGCCTTCGACCGCACCGACGGCCGGCGTCCGCGCTGGCCCACGTTCGGCGTCACGCTGATCCCTCCGCTCCCGGGCGAAGCGCCGAAGCTGGTGCCGGCCATCCGGGGACTGCGGCTCGTCCCCGGCTTCCGCTTCGGTGAGTCGCTGGTCTCGACCGCCGTGCTGGGACGCGACCAGGCCTACCTCGCCCAGCCGTGGGTCAGGGCGCGGAGCATGGAGGTGGACCCGCTCGGCGTGAACCCGTTCGACTTCTGGGTCGATCGAGAGACGATCGACCGCCTGTACCGCAGCGGACGGCGGGCGGCGAGGGACCTCCTCGAGGGCTGGTCGTTCGAGGAGTACCTCGACACGTTCCGAAGGTGAGCGACGCCACGAGCGTCGTGCCTCGCCTCGCTGATGGCGGCCACGTGCCGGAGGACCCGGCCGTGGATGCGCGAGATCAGGCCGTCCGACCACAGCCGCCAGTACGCCGCCGGCCACATGCGGTTCTCGTACCAGGTGGTCCCGGTCAGCGACGTCCGCCCGCCGGGCAGGGCTTGGAGGCGGAACTCCCCGCGCCGCGACCGGAGGAACCCGTCGAGGTGCGGGGGGTGCACCGCACCCCACGGGGAGAGCTCGCGCATCGGCGGGGGCTGTTCGCGGACGTCGAAGGCCAGGCGGTGCGGCGCCTCCCAGGCCGTGATCGGCTCGACGAAGTCCCCGGTGGAGAAGCGGCAGCGGCGAACGGCGCCCTCGCCCCGGCCCTCGATCACCGCGCCGACGGGGTAGGCGATGCCCGCCCGGAAAGCGAGCTCGCGGGGCGCCGGCAGCGCCGGGAAGGCCACCACGTGGCGCCATACCTCGCGCGGCGGGGCGTCCACCACGACCGTGGTGCTCACGTCTCGGATCTCCGGCCGGGCGGCGCCGCCGGCCTCGATGCCCATCAGCGCGGGGAGGACGAGGATCGTCGCGCACAGCGTGTGGGCGGTCGCCGGCACCGCCCAGGCTCGCGACTGGATCCCGTGGCCGACGATCGAGCCGAGCACGGCCAGGGGCAGGATGAGCGGGAGCGCCATCACCAGGCAGATCGCCCCCTCGAGGGCCACGGCCAGCACGCCGACGCCCACCAGCCCCACCGAGGCCAGGCTCACCTTGATGCAGTCCTCCATCGGGCGCGGCTCGTTCGCGCCGTAGACCAGCACCGAGACCAGCCCGAGGGCGAAGGGCACGCCGAGGAAGAGGCCCCAGCCGTAGACGCCCAGGGCGTTGGCCCCGAGGGCCACGGCGGCGATGCCGAGGACGGTGGTGATCGTCACGCCGGCGATCGCGCTCCCCGTCCTCGAGCCGGGCACCACCCGTGCCGCGAGGCTCCGCGTCCGGGGGTCGGCCGGGGCGGCGGCGGACGGCGGCCGGGACGGGACCAGCGAGAGCGTGACGAACAGCAGCACGTTCACGACCGGCACGAAGAACAGGACGAGCAGCCAGCGCGACAGGCCGGCGTCGCGCAGCCGACGGGCCGTGAGCCAGAGGCCGAGCGCGAGGAAGGGGGCGGCGAGGGCGAGGAGGGCCGCATAGAACGGCAGCTCCGCCCTCGGCACGCCGTCGATCGAAAAGGCGCCCGGCGACCAGTAGTCGAGCCAGCCCCACGAGCGGCCGAACGCCGCCGCGAGCAGCCGGTCGAGCGCGTACTTGAGCGCCGTCAGGACGACGCCGGCCGCCGCGTACCGGCCCCGGCGGAGGGGGCGGAGCAGGCCGCCCGGCGCGGGACGCGAGCCCCCGCCGTCGGGGCCGCCCGTCATGCTGTGGGAGGCTCGTACATGCTTGTTGATCGCTCGATTAAATCACGTCCTGATCGTATGATCAAGAAGAGGTGAAGCCGATGGCCCGAGAGGACACGCGGGCGCGCATCGTCGCCGCGACGCTAACGACCCTGAAGGAGAGGGGATTCGCCGGCACGAGCACCCGTGCCATCGCGCGAGCGGGGGGCTTTGGTCAGCCGCTGATCTTCTATTACTTCGCCTCCCTCGACGACCTGCTGATCGCCGCCCTGGAGGAGTCGAGCGCCGAACGCCTCGAGCGCCACCGGGCCGCCGCGGAGGCCACGACGACGATCTCCGAGCTGGTCGCCCTCCTGTCCGCCATCTACCGGGAGGACGTCGAGACGGGCTTCATCCGCGTGGCCTCCGAGATGGTGGGCGCGGGCGTGGCCCGCCCGGAGCTGGCTCCGCGGGTGCTCGCCCTCATGGAGCCCTGGATCCAGCTGGCGCAGAACGCGGTCGAGCGGGTACTCGTCGCGTCGGGCGCGGAGGGACTGGGCGGCGCCGTCTCGTCGCGCGAGCTGGCCCTGGCCGGCGTGACCTTCTACCTGGGGGCCAATCTGCTCACGCACCTCGAGCCCGAGCCCGACGCGGTGAGCGGCCTGTTCGAGACCGCCGAGCGCCTGGCCCCGCTGGCCGACCTGCTTGCCGCCTCTTCGCTGGGGCCGCCGGCCACGTGAGGCACCAAGGTCCGCGCCGGCCCGACCACCTCAGAGCTGACCGTGCGCCCACACGCCGAATGCACGCAGGCCGTCCACCTCCGAGAGCTTCTCCCAGATGATCCTGTGATCGATGTCCAGGTACGCGTGTACCAGGAGGTTGCGCTGCCCTACCGCGCCCATCAGCGCCTCTGCCAGCTCGCCGTCCAGCTCTCCGCTCAACCGAAGGCGCTCGAACACGTCGGCGTAGCCCTCCGGGGCGCCGAGGCCCCACGAGGCCACGAAGTGCGTCGCGATGTCGATGCAGGCCTGAATCGCCACCTGGAGCGCGCGCTCGACGCGTTGCTGGAGGGCCTCGTCGGCCAGGTAGGCATCGCGTCCGATCTGGCGTGCGTCGTCCAGGAGCGCGAGCTCGCGCGCCAGGCGGGCCAGCCGCTCCTCAGCCCTTGGTCGATCGACCAAAGCTCCCCGCCTCCATCCGTTGCTCGAGCCCGCGGCTCAGCTCCTCGCGGAGCGGCATGGTGTCGAGGTAGCGGATCAGGGCGTCGGATTCGAGGTTCGCGCGCGCCTGTGGGTCTCCATCGACCAGCGCGAGCTTGTTGCCGAGCACACGGTGGATCAAGAGTGGCGGTGCGTCGTTGAGCACGACGACCTGCACTTCGGCTCCGTGCAGGGCCCGCCCCGCCTCTCGAGCCAGCCGAACCCCCAGCTCGTGGCGGGCGAGAGGCTCGACCCCGGCGTCGAGCCACACGCCGACGTCCACGTCCGAGAGGGGCCCCGCCGTGCCGGCGGCCTGCGACCCGAAGAGGTAGCCGGCGACGACCTCCGGATGTCCTCCCAGCGCCTCGGCGAGCGTGCGGCGCTCCGGCTCACCGATCGTCACCGACCGGGCGTACGGGTCGACGCGGGTCACGCGTGCAGGGTACGGGCCGCGACGCCCCCGAGCGCGCCGGCGCTCAGGCGCCGGGGCGTGGCGCCGCGGCCTCGGTCGGCAGCACCCACCCCGCGGCCACCGCCAGCGCCCGGGCGAAGCGCTCGGTGCGCTCGCCGCGCGCTCGTCCGAAGTGCCCGGCGGCCGGCGCGGCGGAGGCCAGCTCGAGCGCCGGCGCCCCGGCGCGGCGAAACGTCCACGATCGGTGGCGGGTCCGCGCCTCGGTGCGCTCGGCCACCTCGACGCCTTGAATGGAGACTGCGGCCCGAGCAAAGCGGCAGCGCACCTCCGCCGGCGGAGCGCCGGAGCGCTCACCACCCTCGACGGACACGGTGAACAGCCCGCCGTCGGCGAGGGCCAGGACGGTCGGCCGACCGCCGAGGTCCTCGACCGTCCATTCCACCTCGCCCGCGGGTAGCAGCGACACCAGCGCGTCCTCGAGGTTCGAGAAGCGGTTGAGCGCCGCCTGCTCGTTGGGCGAGGCGTCGATCCAGGCCTGAGCGGTCTCGTCGGCGCGGGCGCGGTCCACGTGAGCATCGTCGCCCCGGGACCGGACGGCTCAGGGGTGCGTGGATCGATATTCGACCCGAGCGGTCGGTAAAGTTGCGAAGCTGTCGTCCTCGCGTCGCACGGGGCACGCGCCCGCCGCACCCGCAGGCTGTCCGGCGTCCCCGGCGCGTCGGGTGGCATCGGAGCCGACCGGCGCGGGCGCCCTACCGAAGCTCGACGCCGAGCAGCCCCTCGAGCTCGGGCACGGTCCGGTCGGCGTCG
>Ga0136640_10001261_pt1 | contig 10049 bp, 7 predicted proteins | sample AntDrymUQ8642106_2_FD_105498 | JGI IMG/M metagenome (GOLD analysis project Ga0136640, IMG submission 105498) | Polar desert sand microbial communities from Dry Valleys, Antarctica - metaG UQ864 (21.06) | ecosystem: Environmental > Terrestrial > Soil > Desert | place: Antarctica: Dry Valley...
CCGAACGTCGTGCCGTGCTGGCCGGGCTGCAGCAGGTCGGCGGCACCGTCGAGGCCGATGCAGGCGCCGATCGGCAGGCCGCCCCCAAGGCCCTTGGCGAGCGTCACCACATCGGGCCGCAGCAGGTCCGCTTGATGGGCGAACCACTCCCCCGTACGCCCGACTCCGGTCTGCACCTCGTCCAGCCACAACAAGGCGCCGTGCCTGCGGGTGATGTCGCGAGCGGCCTGCAGATACCCCGCAGGCGGGATCACCACGCCGGCCTCACCCTGGATCGGCTCCAGCACCACCGCTGCTGTGGTGTCGTCGACCGCGGACCGCAGGGCTGCGGTGTCGCCGTAGGGCACGAAGTGCACGTCCCCGGGCAGTGGCTCGAAGGGAGTGCGGTACGCGGCCCTCGAGGTCAGCGCCAGCGCACCCATCGTGCGGCCGTGGAATGAGCCCTCCGCGGCGACCACGCGGGTCCGTCCGGTGCGGCGGGTGAGCTTGAGCGCCGCCTCGTTGGCCTCGGTTCCCGAGTTGGTGAAGAACACCTTGCCGTTGCCGCCGAGCAGGTCGACAAGCCTCTCGGCGAGCTCGACCTGCGGCCTGCTGGCGAAGAAGTTGGACACATGGCCAAGCGTTGCGAGCTGCGTGTTGACCGCCTGCAGCACGGCCGGGTGGGCATGTCCGAGGGCGTTCACCGCGATGCCGCCCAGCAGGTCGAGGTAGCAGCGGCCGTCCTCGTCCCACACCTGACAGCCCTGGCCGCGGACCAGCTCGCGTCGTGGGGGGCCGAAGGTGTTCATCACGGCTTTGGTGTGCCGCTGCACCAGCATGCTCACGACAGCCCTCCTGATCCGGGCTGCTCTGGCTCGTCCGGCAGCACCATCGTGCCGATCCCCTCGTCGGTGAAGATCTCCAACAAGACCGCATGCGGCACCCGCCCATCGAGCACGTGCGCACGTGGCACGCCCCCTCGAACGGCCCGCAGGCAGGCACCCATCTTCGGGATCATCCCGGTAGCCAGGTCGGGCAACAGCTCGCCGAGCTCGCTCGCACGGATCTGGCTGATCACCTCGTCGCTAGCCGGCCAGTCCGCGTACAGGCCCTCGACGTCGGTCAGCACCACCAGCTTGTGCGCCCCAAGTGCGACGGCGAGGCTGGCTGCGGCGGTGTCGGCGTTGACGTTGTGCACCTGGCCGTCGGTGTCGGGGGCCACGCTGGACACCACCGGAATGCGGCCGGCGTCAATCAGGTCGAGCACCGAGACCGCGCGGACATCGACCACGTCGCCGACGAGGCCGATGTCGACGACCTCGCCGTCCACCAGGGCACCGGTGCGGGCAGCGGTGAACAAGCCGGCGTCCTCGCCGCTCAGCCCGACGGCGAGCGGCCCGTGCTGGTTCAGCAGTCCGACCAGCTCACGCCCGACCTGGCCCACCAGCACCATCCGGACGACGTCCATCGCCTCTGGGGTGGTCACCCGCAACCCGCCGCGAAATGTCGACTCGATGCCGAGGCGACCGAGCATGGTGGAGATCTGTGGACCCCCGCCATGGACCACCACCGGTCGAAGCCCCGCATAGCGCAGGAAGACGATGTCGCGGGCGAATGCCTCACGCAGGGTCTCATCCGACATCGCGTGCCCGCCGTACTTGACGACGACGATGCTGCCGTGCAGCTGCTCCAGCCACGGCAGGGCCTCAGCCAGGGTCGCGGCTTTGGCGATGGCCTTGTTGCGGTCGCGGACGGCCGTACTGTTCGGCGGGCTCATGTGGAGTACGCCGAGTTCTCGTGCACGTAGCCGTGCGTCAGGTCGTTGGTCCACACCGTGGCCGACTCGGCGCCCGCCTTTAGGTCGATGACCACGTCGACGCGGCGACCGGTGAGGTCAACCTGGTCGGGGCCCGCGGCTGGGGTGCTCGCCACGCAGACCGGGACACCGTTCAGGCTGACGTCCAGGTTGAGCGGGTCGAACGCGGCCGCCGTGGTGCCGACTGATGCCAGCACCCGTCCCCAGTTGGGGTCACGACCGAAGACAGCGGCTTTGAACAGGTTGCTGCGCGCGACTGCCCGGCCCACCTCGACAGCGTCGCCCTCGGTGGCGGCCCCGCAGACCTCGATAGTGATCTCGTGCTCAGCTCCCTCCGCGTCGGCCAGCAACTGTTGTGCCAGGTCGTGACACACCGTGTGCACGGCGGCGGCGAAGGTCTCGTACGGCGGGGACACTCCGGAAGCCCCGCTGGCCAACAACAGCACCTGGTCGTTGGTGGACATGCAGCCGTCGGAGTCCAGCCGGTCGAAGGTGCTGCGGGTGGCAGCGCGCAGCGCCCGGTCACAGGTGGCTGCGTCGACCTCGGCGTCGGTCGTCAGCACCACCAGCATCGTCGCGAGTGCCGGCGCGAGCATGCCGGCCCCCTTGGCCATCCCGCCAACAGCGAACCCGTCGCCGCCGGCGGAGGTCTGCTTGCTGACGCTGTCGGTGGTCAAGATGGCTTTGGCCGCCTGCTCACCGTCGGCGCCGAGGGCGGCCACGGCGGCGCGGGCACCGGCGAGCATTGCGTTGCGGTCATGCAGGTGGCCGATCAGCCCGGTGCTGCACACCTGTACGTCGATGGCGCCGATGCCCAGGTCATCGGCAACGGTCTCGGCCGTTGCATGGGTCAGCTGGAAGCCGGGCGCGCCGGTGTAGCAGTTGGCACCGCCCGCGTTCACGATCACCGCCCTCGCGACGCCGTCGGACACCGCCGCCTTGCTCCACCGCACCGGGTGTGCCACGCACCGGTTGGTGGTGAACACTGCCGCCGCGGCGGCCTGCGGACCGTCGTTGACCACCAGTGCGACATCCGGACCTCCCCCGCTGCGTAGCCCGGCAGCGACCCCGGCGGCGCGGAACCCCGCGGCTGCGGTGACGCTCACGGTGCAACCCCGACCGTCGTCAGACCGGCCGCCTCGGGCTGGCCGAGAGCGAGGTTCATGCACTGCACTGCGGCGCCGGCTGTGCCCTTGGTGAGGTTGTCCACCGCGCCGACGACGACCAGTCGTCCACTGCGCTGGTCGGTGGTCACCTGCAGGTGCACCGCATTCGATCCGATCACCGACTGGGTCTGCGGCCACGAGTCCTCGGCCAGCAGGTGCACGAACGGCTCGTCGGCATAGGTCTTCTCGTACGCCGCGCGGACGTCTGCAACCCCGACGTCGGGATGCAACCGTGCGGTACACGTGGCGAGGATGCCGCGTGCCATCGGCGCCAGGAGGGGAGTGAACGACACGGTGACGGCGCCTCGATCGGCGTCACCGCCGGCGGCAGACGCCAGGTTCTGCTCGATCTCAGGGGTGTGCCGGTGGAGGCCGCCGACCGCGTATGCAGTCGCCGAGCCCAGCACCTCTGCGCCCATCAGATGTGCCTTGGCGGCCCGACCAGCTCCGGACAGCCCGGACACCGCAACCACGCCCAGGTCGCTGACGTCCACCATCCCGCTGGCAACCGCGGGCAGCAGCGCCAGTGTTGCCACCGTCGGGTAGCAGCCGGGCACTGCAATCCGGCGAGTCCGCCTGAGCCTTTCGCGCTGCCCGGGCAGCTCGGGCAGCCCATACGGCCAGCTGCCGGCGTACTTGCCGCCGTAGAAGGCGCCCCAGGCGTCGGGGTCCGTGAGCCGGAAGTCGGCACCGCAGTCGACGACCAGCGTGTCCTCGGAGAGCTGGGCGGCCAACCGGGCGGACTCCCCGTGCGGCAGAGCCAACACCACCGCATCGTGGCCGGACAGGATATGCGGCTCGGTGGGCTGCAGCGTCCGCTCGGCCAGCGGGACCAGGTGCGGATGATGCGATCCGACGGTGCTTCCTGCGCTCGCCGCCGCTGTCACTGCGCCTACCTGGAAGGTCGGGTGGCCAAGCAGCAACCGGAGGACCTCTCCCCCGGCGTAGCCGCTCGCTCCAGCAACCGCCACCTGCACGTCACACCTCCTAGTCAGGCACCATCGTGCATGGCTATACATGTGACTGCAAATCTGGCTCATTCGGTGCAGGCGATCGCCAACGACGCCAGCGGGACGCGTAGCCCAGCATCACCGGCGTCCAACCCGGTGACCGCGCAGTAGGGCGACGGGCCGCTCGCCCAGCCGGGCGGGAGACGGTGGTGCTTCCGCCAACGTCTCCCGCCCGGGCTTGTCTCGGCGGCCGTGCGCACTGTCGCCATCATCGCCGGTGACACCATGACACCATGGCGCGGATGGCGCATTGCCCCGTTCGCTACCGATCGTCAATAGAAGACAGCGACCGCTGGATGGGGTTCGCATTCCGCGACGGGGACATCGTGATCAGCGCGCCGTCCAAGTCCGGCACCACGTGGACCCAGATGATCTGTGCGCTGCTGGTCTTCCAGGACCCAAACCTACCGGCGCCGCTGACGACCCTGTCGCCGTGGCTGGACATGCGGGTGCGTTCCGCCGACGAGGTGCACGCTCGCCTGGCGAAGCAGACGCACCGCCGGTTCATCAAGACCCACACGCCTCTCGACGGACTGCCGAACGACGACCGGGTCACCTATCTAGCCGTCGGACGTGACCCGCGTGACGTCGTCATCTCGTTGCGCCACCAGGGGTCCAACCTGCGCCGGGACGTGATCGGCCGGCTGGTGGGCGAGGCTGAGCCCGCAGCGGATGGCCAGAGCGCACCCGACGGGTTGCCAGACGAACGGGCCTACATCCGGCGCTGGCTGTCCAACGACGAGTCCCCGCTGGCCCACTTGGACTCGCTGCGCGGGGTGCTGTGGCAGCAGGACCGTGCCTGGTCGCGGCGCCACCAGGCAAACGTGGTGCTGGTGCACTACGCAGACCTTGCCGGTGATCTCGAGCGGCAGATGCGGCAGCTCGCGGACCGGCTGCAGATCGCCGTGCCCGAGTCACGATGGCCGGTACTGGTCGCCGCCGCCGGGTTCGACCGGATGCGTCAGCGCTCGGTTGACCTGGCGCCCGACGAACGCCTGGGCATCATGCGGGACACGCGCAGCTTCTTCCGCGCCGGGGCGTCCGGCTCGTGGCGGGGGGTGTTCGACGACGACGACCTCGCATCGTACGGCGAACGAGTCGCCGCGCTCGCGGATCCCGACCTGGCGCGCTGGCTGCATCACGGCGGGGCTTGATCCCCCCGCCCCGGCCTGATTCCCACCGCAGCTTCCGACGTTGCCACCACATCCCCCGCTGCGACCGTCGGAAGATTTCCCGGCCGACGGGCGCAGCCAAGGGACCCGCCTGCCGCCGCGACCGCCTCACAGAGCCGCTGTCAGCAACCCCTGCAGCTCCGAGTCGGACGGCATCCGCGGGGTGTTGCGGGTCACCGGGTCAGCCAGCGCGGTCCGGGCCACGTGGGGGATCATCTGGCGGGTGCAGCCGAGCGCTGCAAGCGTGCCGCGCACACCGGTCTGCTCAGTGAGGCCGCGACAGGCTTCGATGGCCGCGGCCGCATTGACGCCGTCGCCCGCGCCAATGCTGGCCACCCCGAGATCGACGGCGATCTCCGCGTACTGCGGGGCGCTCATCGCCAGGTTGAACTCCAGTACACGGTCCAGCACCGCAGCCAGCGCCACCCCGTGCACTGCCCCGGTGTAGGCAGTGACCGCGTGCGCAATCCCGTGGACGAGGCCCAGCCCGGACAGGCTGAGCGCCAGGCCCGCCAGGTGCGAGCCGAGCAGCATCTGGGCGCGGGCCTCGCGGTCACGCCCGTCGCTCACCGCAGTGGGGAGCCAGCGCCCCACCAGCCGCACCGCCTGGTGCGCGTACGCCTCGGACACCGGGTGACGGCTGCGAGAGGTCAGCGACTCGACCGCGTGAACCAGCGCGTCCACGCCGGTCGCGGCGGTCGCCGCCGGTGGCAACCCCCAGGTCAACTGGGGGTCCAGGATCGACACCCGCGGCGCGACCGAAGGGTCCCCGAGGTAGACCTTGCACTGTGCCTCGGTGTCGGCGATCACCCCGAAGCCATTGGTCTCCGCGCCCGTTCCCGCGGTGGTGGGCACGGCAACAACCGGCAGACCGGTGCGCGCCGTACCAGCCGCGAAGTCGAGCTCAGCGTCGGAGCCGGTGCCTGCCGCCGACAGCGCAATCCCCTTGGCCGCGTCCAAGCAGGAGCCGCCACCCACGGCGACGACGGCGGCGTCGCCGAAGCGCCGAGCCTGCTCGGTGGCGCGATGGACGGTCGACATGGACGGGTTCGGCTCAACCTCGGTGAAGGCGTCCACCTCGATGCCCGCCTCGGCGAGCGCCTGGCGGACCACGTCGATGATGCCGGCCCGGACGATCCCCGCGTCGGTGACGACGAAGGCCCGCCCCTTGCCCAGCGAGTCGACTGCGGCGCCGACCCGCTGCACGGCACCTTCGCCAAAGTCGATGCGGCCGGGTGGGTCGACGGTGAAGGAGTGGGACGTCAACATCGGGTGGGTCCTCCGAACTCAGGACAGGTCGAACCAGGTCGTCTTCAGCGCCGAGTACGTATCCAACGCATGCAGGCTCTTGTCACGTCCGGCCCCGGTGTCCTTGAACCCACCAAAGGGCGTCATCACGTCGCTGGCGTCGAAGGTGTTGACCCACACGGTGCCTGCGCGCAGCTGGCGGGCCACTCGGTGGGCAGTTTTCACGTCCCGTGTCCAGACGCTGGCGGCCAGGCCGTAGCGGGTGTCGTTGGCCAGCCGTACCCCTTCCTCCTCGCCGCTGAAGGTAATCGTCGACAGCACGGGGCCGAAGATCTCCTCCTGGGCCACCCGCATATCGTTGTGCACGCCATCGAGCACAGTCGGCTCGACGTAGTAGCCGCCGGTCTCCTCCAGGGCGCGTCCCCCGCCGAGCGTGACATCAGCGCCCTCTCGGCGGGCAAGGTCGATGTAGCCAAGCACCCGGTCGAGCTGCGTGTCGTCGACGATGGCGCCCATTGTCGTCGCCGGGTCGAGAGGGTCGCCGGCGTGAAAGTGGTCGGCGACCTTGACGACGGCGTCGAGCAGTGCGTCCTTAACAGACTCGTCGACCAGCAGCCGCGAACCGGCGTTGCAGGTCTGGCCGGCGTTGTAGAAGATCCCCCAGGCCACCGCGGACGCGGCGGCGTCGACGTCCGAGACGTCGGCCAACACCACCTGCGGTGACTTGCCGCCGGCTTCGATCGACACCGTCTTGCCGTTGGACTCCGCGGCATAGCCCAAGAACAGCCGGGACACCGGCGCCGAGCCGGTGAAGGCAATCTTGTCGACATCGTGGTGCCGACCCAGCGCGGCCCCGGCGGTCTTCCCCATGCCGGGCACGACGTTGAGCACCCCGTCGGGCAAACCAGCCTCACTGCCCAGGCGAGCCAGCAGCAACGCAGACAACGGTGACTGCTCGGCCGGCTTCAGCACCACGCTGTTGCCCATCGCCAGCGCCGGCGCAATCTTCCACGACGCGATCAGCAGCGCATAGTTCCACGGCACCACCGCGCCCACCACCCCGAGCGGCTCGCGGGTCACCAGCGCCAAAGCGCCCGGGCCGGTGGGTGCGATCTCATCGTAGGTCTTGTCGATGGCCTCGGCGTACCACTGCAGCGTCCCGGCCGCGCCGGCAACGTCGGCTCGCAACGACTCGCCGATCGGTTTGCCAACATCGAGGGTCTCGAGCAGCGCGAGCTCGTCGGCATGCTCGCGGACCAGCGCGGCGAAGCGCAGCAGCACCTGCTTGCGTGCCCGCGGGGCCAGGTCCCGCCATCGCCCGTCGTCGAAGGCCTGGCGGGCCGCACTCACAGCGGCGTCGATGTCGGCGGCGTCACCGGCCGCAACCCCGGCGAGTAGCGAGCCATCACGCGGGGAGACGTCCTCGAACGTCTCGCCCGACAGGGCGTCTCGATACTGGCCGTCGATGAAGGCCCGTGACGGCAGGGCCACCGCGCGGGCCCGCGCCGCCCAGGTCTCTGCCGACGTGGTCGCGGTCATGTGATCCTCCAGCGGTCGATGGCATCGGGGTCGAGCACGGCACCGATGCCGGGCGTCTGCGGCACCTCGATGCAGCCGTCGTCGCCGACCGTGACCGGCTCGGCAAGCATGAAGTCGCGGCGCTGCGGTGTCCAGCCCGGCGGGTCGTACGGGAACTCGAGGTAGGGCCCGCCGCCGATGCCGGCGACCACATGCAGGTTCGCGAGCACCCCGATGCCGTTGGACCAGGTGTGCGGGGTGAACGAGCGGTGCTTCAGCAGGGCCAGCTCGCCGAGCGTGCGTGCCCGGGACATGCCGAGCGCCAGCACCACGTCCATCTGGAAGACGTCGAGCGCGTCGTGTTCGAGCAGGTCGAGCACGGCGGGCACCGAGTCCAGCATCTCCCCGGCGGCGATGCGCATCCCGGTCTCCGCTCGCAGCGCCCGCAGTCCCGCGCGGTCGTGATAGGGCAGCGGCTCCTCCACCCAGTAGACGTCGAGCTCGGCGAGGCGGCGCACCGTGCGGCGCACCGAGGACAGGTCGAGCGCCGGGTCGACGTCGCCGACCATCCGCCACGACTGGTTCAGGTCGACCATGATCTCGAGGTCGTCGCCGACGGCCTCGCGGGTCGCTGCCACCGCGGCCACGCCCTCGTCGAGCCGGTCGCGGTCGATGCGGATCTTCATCGCGCGGAAGCCCTGCTCGCGCAGGGCGAGCGCCGACTCCGCACGCGCCGTTGGTGACTTGAGCTCGCCGCACGAGGCGTACGCGGGCAGCCGCCGCAGCGCGTTGCCGAACAGCGCCGCCACGGGCTGACCGGTGGCTTGGCCGATGATGTCCCAGAGCGCCACCTCCAGCGGCCAGCAGCGACCGCCGTGGAAGTTGATCGTCTCGATCGCGCGCACGTGTCGGGAGATGTCTCGCGGATCCTGCCCGATGAACAGGTGCTCGTGGCCGGCCAAGCCGGCCATCGTGTCGCCGGAGCCGATTCCGATCAGACCCTCGTCGGTGACGACCCGGACGATGGTGGCGTCGAAGTGCTGGCGCGGGTCGGGATCCCAGGCAGCCAGGAACGGCGGATCCAGATCGAGGCGCAACCGATCAAGACCGATCGAGGTGATCTGCACGGCGTCCTCGCGTTGCCGGGGCTGGGGCGACGGCTGACCCTACCCGCCGCTCCGTTCTGGACGCACACCTCACCCCGCGATCCGCGGCCCTACCGCCGGCGATCCGCGCATTTCATACGTACGGAAATGCGCGGATCGCGGGGTTGGGGGTCTAGGAGCCGGTTTTGCCGCGCGGCTTCAGCACGAACAGCCCGCGGTCGATGCTGCTGACAGCGACCACCCGCTGGTCGTAGTACGGGTAGTTGCTCCAGGTGCCACCCTCGAAGCTTGCGTTGTCGTTCTCGGGGTAGACGTCGAAGTAGCCCACCTCGGGCAGTTCACCGGCACCGACACCCGCGGTGTCGAAGATGCGCAGCCCGGTCGTGTAGTTCGACGCATAGGCGCGGTCTCCCTCGGTGTAGAGGTTGTGACCGATCGAGCTCTCACCATTGTCGGTGGTCGCCGTGAGGGTGGGATTGTCGAGGTCGCGCACATCGAAGATCCGGGTGGTGGTCGGGATTTGGTAAAAGATCTCGTCCAGCTCGTCGTTGTGCAGGAAGTACTCCTGGTCTGGGGTGAGCCAGCCCTGGTGGCTGTAGCCGTCCAGCGGGTACTCGAAGCTGGACAGCAGCACGGGGGCGCTCTTGTCGGTCACGTCCACGATGCCGACGGTATTGATGATGCCTTCGGGGCTGAAATCGTTGAACGTGGCGGCGGAGTTGAAGCAGATCTCCCGGCCCTGGTGCTCGGTGTCCGGCCCGGTGTAGATCTCGCACTGGGTGTCGTGGACGTAGCCATTCTCGGCCGAGCAGCCGGCGAACGTCGGTTCGGTCGGGTCGTGCACGTCGACCATATGCAGTCCGCCGTCGCACTCGTCGGAGCCAACGATGTAGGCGAACCCGGTGTCGACGTTGATGTTCACGTTGTGCGAGCCGCCGACGCCGGCGTAGTGCGCGGTCTCGGCGAACGTGGCTGGCGTTCCATTGGCACCACGCAGCCGCGTCAGGTCGAAGACCTGCATGCCGTGGTCATCG
>Ga0136640_10001264_pt1 | contig 10043 bp, 10 predicted proteins | sample AntDrymUQ8642106_2_FD_105498 | JGI IMG/M metagenome (GOLD analysis project Ga0136640, IMG submission 105498) | Polar desert sand microbial communities from Dry Valleys, Antarctica - metaG UQ864 (21.06) | ecosystem: Environmental > Terrestrial > Soil > Desert | place: Antarctica: Dry Valley...
CGGCAGCCCAGGCGGTCCCTCGGGCGCGCCGATGGGCACGCGCATCCCGGGCGGTGCCTGCGTCACGCCGATAGGCACAAGCGGCGTGATGTGGATCTCGGCGAAGGTGCCGTCCTGCGCCCAAGTCGCCTCGCCCTGCTTGTAGAGCTCGAGCAGGCTGAAGAGCGTCACGGCGACCGTCATGCGGTCGGCGTCCCCGACGGCCTCGGTGAACGTACAGGCCCCCCGGCGCAGCAGCGCCCGGAGGTGGGCGAGACGCTCGGCGACCGTGACGCGCACGGACGTGAGGTGCCCGAGCGCGATCGGCTCGGGCAGGCGCAGCAGCCCGCCGACGGCGGCGCCGAGCTGCGTTGGGTCGTAGACGGCCTCCGCGTTCTCGCGATCGGGCACGACGACCCGCTTCATAAACGCAGGCCGCGGCGCGACGCGGTAGCGGTAGCCGTGCTCGTCAGCGAGGCGCTCGGCGAGGTGCTCGGCGGCCTGGCGGTAGCGGCGGGCCTCGAGCATGCGCGCGAGGAGCTCCTCGGCGGCCTCCCCGGGGGCGAAGTCCTCGAGCAGCTCCTCCTCGTCGCGCGGGAGCATGAGCCGCGACTTGAGCTCGAGCAGCGCGGCGATGAGCACGAGGAGCTCTGTCGCGACGTCGAGGTCGAGCTCGTCTCGAGTCTCGAGGACGTCGAGGTAGGAGACGACGACATCGGCGAGCTCGACCTCGAGCAGGTCGACCTCCTCGCGCAGGACGAGCGTCAACAGCAGGTCGAACGGGCCCGTGAAGACCTCGAGGTCCAGCTCAAGCTCCTCGATGATGGCTGCCACGGCTCAGAACGGTACCGACGGCGCCGGTCGCCCCACCGTCGGCCAAGCGTGAGCGCCTGCCCGCCGCAAAGGCTCAGCGCCTCGATCGCGCCGCCGGCGCGCTCGGTGCGGCCAGAAGAACCTCGTCGCCGCGCTGATCGCCGAGCCCGTCGATCCGGACAGCACCGCCGGCCTCGAGCGCCTCCGGGAGCTCGCGCCGCGGGCGCTCGCGGTGGACCACAACAGTTCCGTGCCGCCGCCACCGAGGTCCTCACCGCTGCCCAGGCCGCGGAGCTGCTTCAGGTCACCGAGGCCGACATCCTCGCCCTGGCCGCCCCGGCCGCCTGCCCGGAGGCCGCCGCATCGGCGACCAGTGGCGCTTCAGCCGCGCCGCGCGCTCATCGCCTGGCTGGCGGGAGGGGCCGGCCCGGCGGAGCGGTGAGTGCCGACGAGCGTCGACCTGTCCGACGTCAAACGGCACTCGACCTCACGAGGAGCGTTTCTTTCACCGCCAGCGTGCGTTTCAAGGGCATGATCCACCGTAGGACACCGACCCTCCTCGCCCTCGCCTCCGGCCTGCTGATCGCGGTCGCGTCCGCGCAGGCCGACAGCATCGAGACGCCCGTCGCCCAAGGCGCGAACCTCGCCTCCTCCGCGGGCTGGCAGGCCTGGAGCGCCGCGCAGGCCGACGGCACGAACCGTCTGCAGCTGCGCAGGCCCGACGGCACGATCCTCACCCCCGACGTCCCGGCCTTCGGCGCTCCCGTGGATCCCGCGATCGGGACGCGGGGCGGCGTCGATGGCACGAACACGCCGGCATCACGACGTCTGTCGGCGGTCTACTCGCGCTGCGCGGGCAGCTCGAGGCTCAGGGGCTGTGACGTCTACGCACTCGACCTCACGACCGTGCGCGAGGAGAAGGTCGCGGCGCTCGCGTCGAAGGCGTACTCCGAGACCGCTCCGAGCGTCACGTTCGGCACCTACTCGTTCGTCCGGCGCGGCGCCGGCGCGCGCAAGGGCACCTACGCCTAGTCCGAGCGCGGCGGCCTCAGGCGCCTGAGCCCGACGCTCGCGCGCGAGACGGCCACGAGCATGAGCCGGATGGCGTTCACCTACAGGACGGCGAAGGGCTTCGGCGTCCAGATCCGCCAGCCATCCGGCAAGGGCCGACCGCTCGTGGCCGCCGCGGGCCTGGACACGGCGCCCATCTCGCCGCAGATCACGCGCTACCGCGCGGGCTGGCTGATCGCGGGCGACGACGCCACGCACGTCTTCCAGACCCGGCGCTTCGCGGGCTCCGGTGGCCCGTTCACGCTCACGGTCGAGGAGGCGCCGCGCACGTTGCCGGCCGGCGTCCGTTCTGCGTCCGGGGACGCCTCGACGCTGTTCGACCGCTATATCGACGTCGACGGCGTCCGGCGGATCGACCCGGCGATCCGCTGAACGGCCGGCGGTTCCGGTCGGGATGCCCCGCGCGGTGGGCCTCCCGCCGGAACCCGGCCCCGCTACGGCATCTCGGGGCCGACGCCCATCGCCGCGCGGACCTCGGCGAGCACGGGGGCGGCGAGCGCCTGAGCCTTCGCCGCTCCCTGCTCCAGCGCCGCCTCGAGCGCGGCCTCGTCGGCGCGCAGCGCGGCGTAGCGCTCGCGGACGGGCGCCAGGAGCGCCGTGATCGCGCCGGCGGCGGCGAGCTTCAGCTCGCCGTAGCCGCGGGCGCCGTCCAGCTCGGCCACGACGACCTGCGGATCGACCCCGCGCGCGGCGGCCGTGATGTCCAGCAGATTGGTCACCCCCGGCTTGGCGGCCGGGTCACGCCGGATCGTGAACGGGTCCTCGGAGTCGGTCACCGCGCGCTTGAGCTTCTTCTCGATCACCTTCGGCTCGTCGAGGACGTAGACGGCCCCCTCGACCGAGCCGCCCGTCGTCGACATCTTCCGCGTGGGCTCCTGCAGATCCATGATCCGCGCGCCCACGGTCGGGATGCGGTGCTCGGGCACGACGAGCAGGTCCTCGCCGAATCGCGCGTTGAAGCGCCGCGCGATGTCGCGCATGAGCTCGAGGTGCTCACGCTGATCCTCCCCAACCGGCACCTCGTCAGCACGGTAGGCGAGGACGTCGGCGGCCTGCAGGACCGGGTAGAAGAGCAGGCCCCCGGAGATCAGCTCCCGCTGGGCGGCCGACTTGTCGCGGAACTGGTGCATGCGGTTGAGCTCGCCGACGGCGGTGACGCTCGTCAGCAGCCACGTGAGCTCGGTGTGCTCGGGCACGTCGCTCTGGCGGAAGAGCACGCAGCGCTCCGGGTCCAGGCCGGCCGCGAGCAGCAGCGCCGTCGTGTCGAGCACCCGCTCGCGCAGCTGCGCCGGCTCGTAGCCCACGGTGATCGCGTGCAGGTCGACGATGCAGTAGATCGCGGGATCGCCGCGATCCTGGCCCTCGACGTACTGGCGGATCGCCCCGATGTAGTTGCCCAGATGCTTGGCGCCGGTGGGCTGGATGCCGCTGAAGATCCGCATGGCCCGCCGCAAGTTAGCGACCGACGCGATGTGCCTTTGCCTGGCTCCGCCCACGATTGACGACGTCCCGGCACGATCAGCGGCCGACTCGTCCGGAGCAGTAAGCGTCCCGTTGGCGGCGGGTCGATCGGTGAGCGACCAGATGACGCTCAAGGTCTCGCCGCTTCACCCTCGATGGTCAGCGTGAGCGACTCGCGGTCTTCGCCCGACGAGTCGTCGTCCGGCGCAAGCATGAGGGCGAGCGCGTCCAGCACGTTGGCGCGCGCCTCCTCGCGTGTGCGGCCCTGGCTGTGCGTGCCCGGAACGTCAATGATGGAGGCGACGATCCAGCCGTCCTCACCCTGCTCGTAGGAGATGCTCATGCGAACCTGCGTCGTCGCCATTGACGCAGCGTACCGCTGGTCCCACCACGACCGAGACGGTCGTAGCGCTCCCCGTTTCAGAGCGGCTGGCGGATGACCGGGCGCTTGGCGGCGCCCGCCTCGTCGAGGCGGCGCACGGGGGTCGTGTACGGCGCGTTCTGCGCGACGGTCGGGTCCTCGGCCGCTTCGGCCAGGATCGCCGCCATCGACTCCGCGAACGCGTCGAGCGTCTCCTTGGTCTCCGTCTCGGTCGGCTCCATCAGCAGCGCCTCGTCGACCAACAGCGGGAAGTAGACGGTCGGCGGGTGGTAGCCGTGGTCGAGCAGCCGCTTGGCCAGGTCGAGGGTGCGGATCCCGAGCTCCTTCTTCATCGGCGCGCCGGAGAGAACGAACTCGTGCATGCACAGCTCGCCGAACGCAAGCGGGATTCGGCCCTCGGTGTCGAGCTCGCGAAGCTTGGCCAGCAGGTAGTTCGCGTTGAGCACCGCCGTCTGCGACGCGTCCTTGAGCCCCTCCGCCCCGAGCGAGCAGATGTAGGCGTAGGCGCGCACGAAGCAGCCGTAGTTGCCCTGGAAGCCGCGCAGGCGTCCGACGGAGTCCGGGCGGTCGTGGTCGAAGGAGAACCCGCCGTCTTCGCCCTTGACGACGATCGGCTTCGGCAGGAACGGCGCCAGGCGGTCGGAGACCGCGATCGGGCCGGAGCCCGGGCCGCCGCCGCCGTGGGGCTGCGTGAACGTCTTGTGCAGGTTGTAGTGGACGATGTCGAAGCCCATGTCGCCCGGCCGCGAGATGCCCATGACGGCGTTGAGGTTCGCTCCGTCGTAGTAGAGCGTGCCACCGACGCCGTGGACGATCTTGGCGATCTCCTCGATGTTCGCGTCGAAGATCCCCAGCGTGTTGGGGTTGGTGAGCATCAGGCAGGCGACCTGGTCGTCGGCCTTGGCGCGCAGGTCGTCGACGTCGACGCCGCCCTGGGCGTTGGTCGCCACGCGGACGACCTCGAAGCCGGCCATCGTCACCGTCGCCGGATTCGTGCCGTGCGCGGTGTCGGGCGTGAGGACCTTCACGCGCCGCTCGCCGCGCGACTCGTGGTAGGCGCGCGTCAGCAGCACGCCGAGCAGCTCGCCGTGGGAGCCCGCGGACGGCTGCAGCGAGACGTGCGGCAGGCCGGCGACCTCCCCGAGCGCGTGCTCCAGATCGTGCATCAGCTCCAGCGCGCCCTGGGCGTGCTCTGGACGCTGCAGCGGGTGCAGGCGCGCATGACCCGCGAGCGCCGCGACCTTCTCGTGCAGGCGCGGATTGTGCTTCATCGTGCACGAGCCGAGCGGGTAGAAGCCCGAGTCGAGATCGTAGTTGCGCTTGCTCAGACGCACGTAGTGGCGCACGAGCTCGGGCTCTGAGACCTCGGGCAGCCGCGCGGGCTGTGCGCGGCGGAAGCGCTCCGGCAGCAGGTCGTCGACCACCGGCACGTCCATCTCGGGACACGTAAACGCGCGCCGGCCCGGGGCGCCCTGCTCGAAGATCGTCGTCGCGCGCTCACGCTGGAGCGGGCTCTCCGCGGAGGACGCCGCAGGCACGTCGTGATGCAGCGGCTCGCGCTCCACGCCGGGATCGGCGTGCAGGCGGTTGGCGTTGGCGAGGGTCATGCCGCGACCTCCTGCGGCGCGCCGGCGCGCTCCGCCGCGACCGCCGCGCCGAGAACTTCGGCCAGGCGGTCGATGTCGGCCTTCGTGCGCTGCTCGGTCAGGGCGACGAGGAGGCCGGACGGGTGGGGCTCGGTCAGCGCCAGGCCGGGGTTGACGCCCTGCTCCTGGCACCGGCGCACCACGGCGTCGACGTCGCGAACCCCGAGTCGAAGCGCGAACTCGCGGACGACGGGCTGCTCGTGGAGCTTCTCCACGCCGTCGAGGGCGGCGAGCGTCTCCCGCGCGTAGTGCGTGCGCTGCACGAGCAGCTCGCCGAGCTCTGCGAGCCCCTCCTTGCCGAGCCAGCTCAGGTAGACGACGCCGCCGAGCGCATTGAGCGCCTGCGCGGTGCAGATGTTCGACGTCGCCTTCTCGCGACGGATGTGCTGCTCGCGCGTCTGGAGCGTCAGCACAAAGCCGCGGCGGCCGTCGACGTCGGTCGTCTCCCCGGCGATCCGGCCGGGCATGCGGCGCAGGTAGGCCTCCGTGGCGGCGAAGAAACCGAACGACGGCCCGCCGAAGTCCAGGCGCTGGCCGAGCGACTGACCTTCGCCGACCGCGACGTCGACGCCGCACTCCCCCGGGGGCTTCAGCACCCCGAGCGTGATCGGGTCGACCTGCGCGACGACGACGGCCGGGGAGTCCTTCGCGGCGGCGGCCAGCGCCTCGGCGTCCTCGACGGCGCCGAGGAAGTTCGGCTGGGCGAAGAAGACGGCGCTCGTGTCGTCGTCGATGGCTGCGGCCCAGGCGTCCGCGTCGGTGACGCCGTCGCGCAGCGGCACCTCGACGACCTCGACGTCGTAGCCGTGCGCGTAGGTGCGCAGCGTCTCGAGCGAGTGCGGGTGCAGGCCGGCGGAGGCGACGAAGCGCCCCTTGCCGTTGGTGAGCTTGGCGAGGTAGCCCGCGGCGGCGACGGCGCTCGGGCCCTCGTACACCGAGGCGTTGGAGACCGCAAGGCCCGTGAGCTCGGAGATCGCGGTCTGGTACTCGAACATGACTTGCAGCCCGCCCTGGGAGATCTCGGGCTGGTAGGGCGTGTACGGCGTCAGGAACTCCGAGCGCGACATCAGCATGTCGACGACCGCGGGCACGTAGTGGTCGTACATCCCGGCGCCGAGGAACGTCAGCTCGTCCTCGGCGCTCGTGTTCCTCGCGGCCAGGTCGCGCAGGTGGGCGTAGACGTCCTGCTCGGAGCGGCCCTCCGGCAGGTCGAGCCGCTCGCGGAGGCGCACCCTCTCAGGGATCTGCCGATCGAAGAGCTCGTCGAGCGAGGAGACTCCGATCGTCTCGAGCATCGCGGCCAGATCGGCTTCCGTCGTCGCGGTGTAGCGGCTCACTGCGAGAGCGTAGCCACGTAGTCGGCCTGACTCAGGAGCCCGTCGCGTTCGGCGGGCTCGCTCAGGTGCACCTTCACGAGCCAGCCCTCGCCGTAGGCGTCCTCGTTGATCGTCTCGGGGCTGTCGGCCAGCGCCGCGTTGACCTCGACGATCTCCCCGGAGAGCGGCGCGATGACGTCCGAGACGGCCTTGACGGACTCGACCTCGGCGTACGGCTCGTCCCTGGTGACGCTCGTGCCGACCTCGGGCGGATCGAAGAACACGAGCTCGCCGAGCGCGTCCTGGGCGTACCACGTGATGCCGAGGGTGGCGACGTCGCCGTCGATCCTCGCCCAGTCGTGCTCGGCGTGGTAGAGCAGGTCCTCGGGGTAGCTCGCGTCTGCCATCAGATGCTCTCCTTGGTGTACAGGGGCTTGGTGCGGACCTCGGCGGGACGCTGCCTGCCGCGGACGTCGATCTCGAGCGCGGTGCCCGGGGCGGCGTGCTCGGCGGGGACGTAGGCCATCCCGATGCCGACGCCGAGCGACGGGCCGATGGTGCCCGAGGTGACCTCACCGCCGCCCACGACGGGATTGCCCTGCCGGGCCAGGCCGCCCGCCGTCATGACGAAGGGGACGAGCTTCTCGGCCGGGCCGGCCTCGCGGGCCGCGCGCACCGCCTCGGCGCCGATGAAGCCCGTGTCCTCCTTGCAGGCCCAGCCCAGGCCGGCCTCGATCGGCCCGCGGGACTCCATGAGGTCGTTGCCGTAGAGGTGGAAGCAGACCTCGAGGCGCAGCGTGTCGCGCGCGGCCAGGCCGACCGGTGACGCGCCGCGACGCATCAGCTCGTCCCAGATGGCGACCGCGTCCTCCGGGTGGACGATGAGCTCGACGCCGTCCTCCCCGGTGTAGCCCGTGCCGCAGACGAGGACCTCGCGGCCTGCGATGATGTGTGGCGCGGCGGTGAACTTCGCCGGCAGCGGTCCGTCGCTCATCGCCTGCACCGCCTCCCGCGCGAGCGGTCCCTGGACGGCGAGCATGCCGTAGTCGCCGGCCCGGTCGGCGACCTCGCAGTCGAAGCCCTCGCCCTGCTGCTGGAGCCACGCGAGGTCCTTGGCGTGGTTGGCCGCGTTGGTCACCGTGAGGTAGCGCTCCGGGCCGAGGCGGTAGGTGAAGAGGTCGTCGAGCACCCCGCCGTCCTCACGGCACAGCAGCGAGTACTGCGCGCCGCCGACCGCGAGCTTCGAGACGTCGTTGGAGAGCGCACGCTGCAGGAAGTCCTCGGCCCCGGTCCCCGTCGTCTCGACCTCGCCCATGTGCGAGACGTCGAAGACGCCCACGGCGGAGCGCACGACGCGGTGCTCCTCCAGCACTCCCTCGTACTGCACGGGCATCTCCCAGCCCGCGAAGGGCACGACCTTCGCCCCCGCCGCCACGTGGCGGTCGAAGAGCGGCGTGCGCAACAGCGGTGCGACGGGATCCATGACCGCGGCCACGCTACCAACCGACCTGGCGACTTACCGTGCCAGGACCAGCCCGGCCGCCCTGCGGCGGACCGCCGGGCCGGCGCGTACCCTCCGCGCATGCGCCGCCCTCTCTCCCTCGCGCTGCTCGCCGCGACGCTGCTGGTCGCAGGATGCGGCGGCGGCGATGGCGGCTCGTCGACCACCGGCGCCGCGCCGGCCCCGCGCGGGCCCGACGACGCCCGCCTGCGCGCCGAGCTCGCGAAGGCCACCTCCGTCACCCCCGGCTCCTTTCCCGCCACGGAGGGCCGCACTCTCCAGCAGGTCTCCAACACGATCACGTCCACGGGGCCCCAGCTCGCCTTCGCAAGCTCCGTCCTGACCACGGGGAAGCGCGAGCGGCTCGCGTTCGGCCTCATCGATCAGGGCAAGCGCTTCCTCTACGCGCCCACCGCGCTCTACCTCGCGCGCAGCGGCGGGAAGGCCAAGGCGCTCGGGCCGTTCGTCGCACCAGCCGACCTCCTGATCACCGACACGCCGTTTCGATCGAAGACCGCCGCGAGCGAGGAGTCCCTGTTCGCCGCCGTCTACGAGGCGATGGTCCCCCTCGACGCGCCGGGCAGCTACGACGTGCTCGCCGTGGCCAAGGTCGACGGCCAGGACGTCGCCGCGGGCGCGCAGGTCAAGGTCGTGCGGCCCGCGCAGGACAAGATCCCCGCCGTGGGCGAGCGCCCGCCGTCGGTGGCGACCGACACGCTGGCCTCCGCCGGCGGCGACGTCAAGGCGATCGACACGCGCGTGCCGCCCGGCACGATGCACGACGCGTCCTTCGCCGACGTGCTCGGAGAAAAGCCCACGATCCTGCTGTTCGCCACGCCGCAGCTGTGCCAGTCGCGCGTGTGCGGCCCCGTCGTCGACGTCGCCGAGCAGCTCAAGCGCACCTACGGAGATCGGGTGCAGTTCATCCACCAGGAGGTCTACGTCGACAACGTCGTCGACAAGGGCCTGCGCCCGCCGCTTCGGGCGTTCAACCTTCAGACGGAGCCGTGGCTGTTCGCGGTGAACGCCGAGGGCCGCATCACAACGCGCCTGGAGGGCTCCTTCGGCTTCAACGCGGTCGAGCGCGCGATCAAGTCGGCGCTGCGGTAGTGGCGGCGACCGGACGCTCAGTCGTCGAGGGGGGAGCGCCAGCCGCGGGAGTGGCCGCTCGAGCTCCTCGGGAGCCGCGCGCAGAGCGATTGCCGAACAGGAGCGGCAATGCGCACATCATCATATTACCTGATATGCTGATGTGCATGTGCACCACATCATGTTCGATACAGACGTCGTAGCTGAGCTGGTGCGTCGGCGCGCGAACGGGAACGGGACACTGCGCGCCGAGGTCAACCGCCTCGTCCGGCTCGGCCTCGCGCACGAGCGTGATCGCGAAGCCGCGCCACCGAGCCGCTTCAGTACCCCCACCTTCGACACTGGCCGCCCGCTCGTCTCTGTCGATGACGTCGAGGCTGCTGTCGAGCATGCCGAGGGCGAGGACCACCGCTGATCCTCGTAGACGCCAACCTGCTCATGTACTCGGTACACGAGCAGTTCGACGCTCACGAGACCGCCAAGAGCTGGCTCGACGGGAGGCTCAACGGGACGGACAGGGTCGGGTTGCCGTGGGGAGCGCTGCTCGCGTTCTTGCGCCTGTCGGCGAGCCCGCGCGTCCTGATCCGTCCGCTCACGCTGCGTGCCGCGACTGCGGTCGTCGACGCTTGGCTTGCGCTGCCGGTGACATGGACACCGGAGTCAACTGACCATCACGCGCAGGTACTTGCGGACCTCCTTGCCAGCGAGTCGAAGGCCGACCTCGTGCCCGACGCGCACCTGGCCGCCATCGCGATCGAGCACGGTCTGGTCCTCTGCAGCACCGA
>Ga0136640_10001265_pt1 | contig 10040 bp, 6 predicted proteins | sample AntDrymUQ8642106_2_FD_105498 | JGI IMG/M metagenome (GOLD analysis project Ga0136640, IMG submission 105498) | Polar desert sand microbial communities from Dry Valleys, Antarctica - metaG UQ864 (21.06) | ecosystem: Environmental > Terrestrial > Soil > Desert | place: Antarctica: Dry Valley...
CAGCCGGCGCCGACGAGCACGCTGGTAAGCGGTAGCGGCAGGTCGGAGGCGCCTCCGATGCCGTGTGCGAGAGTCAGGGCCGTACCACCAGTTGCGCCACTAAGGTGCCCGAGCTGTGCACCTCGACGTCGAACTGGCCCGGCTGCTGCGGCACCAGCTGGAACCGCTGGTCGTCGTCGGCCGAGATCTCGAAGAGCTGCTCGGCTGGGGCGCTGTGCACGTGCAGCTCGTCGGTGACATCGCTGTCGACTCGCAGCTGGACTCGCTGACCCACCCGCACCTCAACCTGCTTGCCGGTGGGGGTGACCTCGTCGCCAGCAAGCACGATCTCCAATGTGACCGAGCCGTCGTTGGATTGGTTCGACTTGGGTGTGCTCGGCTTGCCGCTGCCGGCATCACCTTTGCCGGCTGAACTGCTGCTCGGGGTGCTGCTTGTTGCTGCTTCGTCGCTCGCACCGGCCGAGCAAGCCGAGATGAGCCATACGGCTGGCAAGGCGATCGCGAGGATCGTCGTCGCTGCCCGATAAAGCATCGTGGGTGACCCCCTGGTCCGGTGGAGTTGCCTGGCCGGTCAGCCTTCGGCCACCTGGACGAGCGTGACACGATGCACGTTCCCCTGGACACATCCCAGGCGGATGTCCGGGCCGGTCCGGCCGGCCCACCGGCGACAATCGGGAGTCACGATGTCAGACCGGGTACGCGCGGATGATGCGGCCCTGCTGTCTGCCGAGACCGCACGAGCCCCGCGGCATGTGTCGGTGCTGATGGTGTTAGACCCGGGCGAACGTGGGCTGGACCACGACGCGCTGTTGCGTCTGATCGATGACCGGATCGCGCTGGTGCCGCGCTATCGCCAAGTGATCCGTTCGGTGTTCGGGGGCCTGGCGAGCCCTGCCTGGGTTGACGACGACTGCTTCGACCTCAGCTATCACGTGCGCCGATCCGCCCTGCCGCAGCCGGGTTCGATGGCACAGCTGCACGACCTGGCCTCTCGACTGGTTGCGCGGGCCTTGGACCGGCAGCGCCCGCTGTGGGAGCTGTACCTCATCGAGGGGCTCGGTGACGGACGGGTCGCGATGCTGCTCAAGGGTCACCAGGTGCTCATCGACGGGATCGAGACCGTTGCGCTCGGGCAGATCATCATGGACGACTCGCCCGAGCCTCGCGACGTCCCCGCCGTGGTGTGGCAACCCCAGCCAGCACCGTCGCAGTTCACCATGGTCTCGGACTCTCTGACGCACAGTGTCCGCCGCCCCGGCAAGTTGATCAGCCAGCTGGTGACAGGCATCCCACGGCTGCCAATGACCCCGCGAGGGCTGCCGGGCGGACCGTTGCTGGCCGCGCTGAGCCTGCAGCGCGGCGTCGTCACCATCGATGCCGAGCTGAACCACCACCGAGCGGTGCGTGACAAGCACGGCGGCACGATCAACGACGTCGTACTGGCGGTGGTGGCAGGTGCCCTGCGAGGCTGGCTGCTGACCCGGGCCGCGCCGCTTGCACCGGACGCCGTCATCCGGACGATGGTGCCGCTCAGCGTGCACGACCATGAGGCGGAGCCGAACTCATTGGGCAGCCACGTTGCCGGCCACCTGCTGAGTCTGCCGGTCGGCGAGACCAATCCGGTCCTGCGGCTGCAACATGTCTCGTACGCCCTGAAGGCGCATAAGGAGACCGGTCGCGCGGTGTCCGCCGACCGGCTGGTCGCCACCCCCGGGATGGCGTCCACGACGTTTCATGCGCTGGCATCGAGGGTCGCCGACAGCCAGGCCGGGCTGGGCTATCAGCTGGTTGTCAGCAACGTGCCCGGTCCGCAGGAGCCGATGTATGCCGGCGGCGCCCGGCTGGTGGCCACCTACCCGATACTGCCGCTGACCGAGCCGCGCACCGTTGCGATTGGCGTCAGCTCCTACAACGGACGCGTGTTCTACGGCGTGAACACCGATCGGGTAGCGGTGCCGGACTCCGCGGTGCTCGCCCAGTGCCTGTCCGATGCTCTGGAAGAGCTGGTGGACACCACCCGGCCGGGGCGTTCCCGGGCACCGCGCGGCCGGTCGAAAGGCCCTGTTCGTTGATGAGATCTGAGCGCTGATGAGGGTCTATCTGCCGACGACGCTGGCCGGGCTGGGTCGCCTGGCGGGGTCAGGCAGCATGGGACACGAGCTGCCGGGGTTCTCGGTCACCGACCGGCTGGCCCGCTGGTGGGCTGACGGTGGAGATCTGCGCGCAGACATCGAGGAGCTCGAGTACGCCGCGACAGTGCAGGCGGCCACAGCGAGCCTGCAACTGCTCGACGCGACCGCAGTTGCCGAGGGGACCGAGCCGGCTCGCCGGATCGTCGTGGTGGCCGAGGCTGCCGGTTTTGTGGCTGCGGAGCACGTGAACGTCGACGAGTCTGCGCCCGGCGCCGGCACCCTGCCCGGTCCGCTGCTGATAGCCGATGTGGTGGCCGTGCACGTGGACACCCCCGATGCGTCTGCGGCGGTGCGGACCGCAGTTGCTGCACTCGCCGACGCTGCGGCGCCGACGTCGCACGTTGGTCTGGTGCTGGATGAGCTGGCTGACCATCAGCTCGCGTGGTACGCCCCAGACGAGATCGGCCAGGTGCTGGCCAGACTGCACGGTTGAGCTTGCCGGCGCGTCTGTCAGGATGCTTGGCATGAGCCCGTTAGATGCCCGTACGCAGGTGCCCGCCCCCGTCAACGAGCCGGTGCTGACGTACGCGCCGGGGAGCGCCGAACGGGCCCAGCTCGAGAAGCGGTTGGTGGAGCTGGCTGCCGACAAGGTCGACCTCACCTGCACCATCGACGGCAAACAGCAGATGGGTGGCGGGAAGCGCATCGACGTCGTGCAGCCGCATGCCCGGCGCGAGGTGTTGGGATCGATGAAGAATGCCACTGCCACCGACGCCCGCGCCGCCGTCGCAGCCGCCAAGGCCGCCGCCCCCGGATGGCGAGATCTGCCCTACGACGAGCGTGCAGCGGTGCTGCTGCGCGCGGCAGAGATGCTGTCCGGCCCGTGGCGGCAGACGCTGAACGCCGCGACCATGCTGGGGCAGTCGAAGACCGCGACCCAGGCCGAGATCGACGCTGCCTGTGAGCTGATCGACTTCTGGCGGATGAACGTCGCCTTCGGGCAGCGGCTGATCAGCGAGCAACCGCAGGCCAACAGCCCCGGTGTCTGGAACCGGCTCGACCACCGCCCGCTCGAGGGTTTCGTCTATGCGGTTACACCGTTCAACTTCTCCGCGATCGCTGGCAACCTGCCGACCGCCCCGGCCCTGATGGGCAACACCGTCGTGTGGAAGCCGGCGCCGACGCAGATGCTCGCTGCGCACTACACCATGCGGCTGCTGGAAGCCGCCGGGCTCCCACCAGGGGTCATCAACCTGGTCACTGGTGACGGGATCGCGGTGTCTGACGTGGTGCTTGCCGACCCCGACCTCGCCGGCATCCACTTCACCGGGTCGACCCCGACCTTCCAGCACCTGTGGCAGCAGGTCGGCGCCAACATCGGCAGCTACCGGACCTACCCGCGGCTGGTGGGCGAGACCGGCGGCAAGGACTTCATCGTGGCGCACCCGAGCGCCGACCCGGATGTGCTGCGCACCGCGATGATCCGTGGCGCCTTCGAGTACCAGGGGCAGAAGTGCTCGGCAGCATCGCGAGCGTTCGTCCCGCGCAGTCTGTGGAAGCAGATCAGCAAAGAGTTGGTGGACACCACCGAGTCGCTGCCGATGGGTCCGGTCACCGATCTGGGCAACTTTATGGGTGCAGTGATCGACGACCGGGCCTTCACCAAGCACCAGCGGGCGCTCGACCGCGCGAAGGCGACGCCCTCGATCGAGATCGCCGCCGGCGGCAGCTATGACGACTCGCAGGGCTGGTTCGTCCGCCCGACGGTGCTGGTGGGCGAGGACCCCACCGACGAGATCTTCACCACCGAGTACTTCGGACCGATCCTGGCGGTGCATGTGTATCCCGACCGGCAGTACACCAAGGTCGTCGATCAGATGGAGTCCGCGGCCCCGTACGCCCTCACCGGCGCCGTGATCGCCACCGACCGGGCGGCGATCGTGGACGCCCAGCAGCGTCTACGGTTCGCGGCCGGCAACTTCTACGTCAACGACAAGCCCACCGGGGCTGTCGTCGGCCAGCAACCGTTCGGCGGTGCCCGCGGGTCGGGCACGAACGACAAGGCAGGTGCGCTGCAGAACCTGCAGCGTTGGACATCGACGCGGGTGATCAAAGAGACCCTGGTGCCGCCGGTCGACCACGCCTACCCGCACATGGCCCCTGAGTGAGGGGCACTGAGGTAATTGGAGCTCATACCAGGTAGCGCTGGCCGAGCTTGTACTCCTCGGCCAGCCCGGCAGAGACCGCCTTGGCGATCTCCTTCTCGATCCGGCTGCCGAGCAGCGGAATGGACACGTTCAGGTCGGCGGCGACCTCGAACAGCGTGCTGGCGCCTTGCCCGATCAGCGCGTGCGTCCCGGTCATCTTCGCCGGCTGCCCCTCGACGTCGAGCCGCAGGTCGGCCGATCGAGACCCGTCGGCAGCTGCTGGTCCCCACTGCTCCGACTGCACGATCGTGACGGTCTCCCCGACGAACCGCTTCGCCGCCTCGGCGACCCGGGCCTCGATCACCCGGCGCACCGAGATGGTCCCGCCGCTGTGGTCAGCGGCCACGTCAACGTCGTATTGGGTGGCCCCGGTGGCACGGCAGACGTCGTCGCGGAAGGCGCGGTCGGTGAGCATCGCCCACACTGCGTCGGCGGGCGCCTCGTACTGATGCTGCTCGAAGAACTTCATGCCCCGACCGTATCGACGCTCCCGCTGGGGTTGTGCAGCGATAGGGTCGCGTCGTTGCACAACGACGTGTGACGCGATGCTCTCGCCGGGAGGTCTGCGCGATGCGCACCGAGCAGGACCGGGCTCTAGCGGCCGCTCTGGACAAGGCTGCGGACGTGGCGGCCGTGCGGCGGGTGACCTCGGGGGTCGACGGTGAGACCGTGCAGCGGTTGTTGGGCGCCTACTACCGCCATGTAGCCGCCGAGGAGATCACCGATCGTGACCCCGAGGATGTCTACGGGGCGGCGATGAGCCACTACCGGCTCGCAGGCAACCGTCCGCAGGTCACCGCCACGGTGGCGGTGTCGACCCCGGTGGTGGGCGAGCACGGCTGGTCGGCTGCCGGTCACTCGGTGGTGGAGATCGTTACCGACGACATGCCGTTCCTGGTCGACTCGGTCACCATGCATCTGGCCCAGCACGGGCACGGCATCCACCTGGTCATCCACCCGCAGCTGCGGGTGGAGCGCGACAAGGCGGGCAGCCTGCAGCGGGTCGCGGCGGCGTCCGAGACCGGAGCGGACACCGGCGACGCCGGCTGCACCGAGTCGTGGATGCACATCGAGATCGATCGGGTGGACGATCTGGAGCGGGCTGCCCGACTTGAGCAAGGTCTAACTGAGGTGCTCCGCGACGTCCGGGCGGCGGTGCAGGACTGGGAGGCGATGCAGGCGCAGGCTCGCGCGATCGTGGACCAGCTGCGTGCCGAGCCACCTCCGTTGGATGACATCGAGGTCAGCGAGGTGGCCGAGCTGCTGAGCTGGCTCGCCGACGAGCACTTCACCTTCCTCGGCTATCGGGAGTATGTGCTGGAGGCCGGCGACGATCGAGCCGCTGACAACGATGGGGCCTTGCTGAAGGCAGTCTCCGGCAGCGGGCTCGGGATCTTGCGCGGCGACGTGTCAGCAAAGGGCAAACGGCTGCCAGGCCCGGTGGCCGAGCGGGCCCGCGCCGCGGAGCTGTCGATCATCACCAAGGCCAACTCACGCTCCACCGTGCACCGTCCGGCATATCTGGACTACGTGGGCATCAAGACCTTCGACGAGGCCGGCGAGGTCTGCGGCGAGCGGCGCTTCCTCGGCCTGTTCTCCTCGGCTGCCTACACCGAGTCGGTGACCCGTATCCCGGTGCTGCGCCGCAAGTGTGTCGAGGCGCTGGAGCAGCTCGGTTTCCAGGCCGGCAGCCACAGCGGCAAGGCGCTGTTCGACCTGCTGGAGACGTACCCCCGCGACGAGCTCTTCCAGACGCAGGTGGACCAGCTGGTGCCGACCCTGCATGCGGTGCTGCACCTGCAGGAGCGTCGCCAGCTGCGGCTGTTCGTGCGCGAGGACCCCTACCGTCGCTACCTGTCCTGCCTGGTGTATCTGCCTCGCGACCGCTACACGACCCAGGTGCGGCTGGCGATGGAGCACATCCTCGCCCAGGCACTGTCCGATGGTGGGGTGCGGGACGGCGTCAGCACCGACTACTCCGCGAAGGTGAGCGAGTCGGTATTGGCCCGGTTGCACTTCGTGGTCCGGCCGCCGCACGGCGAACGGGTACGTGCGGTCGACGAGGCGCGGATCGAGCGGCTGCTCGGGGAGGCGGCCCGATCGTGGACCGACGACCTGGCGCAGTCGGCCTACGACATGGTCGGCGAGGCGGAAGGATCGCGCCTGGTGCGCCGTTACGGCAAGGCGTTTCCCGAGGCGTACAAGGAAGACTTCGGCCCGCGGGTTGGGGTCAGCGACCTGCAGCGGGTCGAGGGCATCGGCGACAGCGGGCTGGGCCTGCACCTGTACGCGCCGGCCGACGCCCCGCCCGGCGAGGGCCGGTTCAAGATCTATCGCACCGGGTCTCCGCTCTCTCTGTCGCAGGTGTTGCCGCTGTTCACCTCACTGGGTGTCGAGGTCGTCGACGAGCGCCCGTACGCGTTGGAGGGCGAGGAGTCGCGGGCATGGATCTATGACTTCGGCCTGCGCTATGACGGTGAGCCCGGCGAGCAGGGCCGCGAGCTTTTCCAGGATGCCTTTCGCGCCTGCTGGCACGGTCGAGCCGAAGCGGACGGTTTCAACCGGCTGGTGTTAGCAGCAGGGCTGTCCTGGCGCCAGGTTTCGGTGCTGCGCGCGTACGCCCGGTGGATGCGTCAGGTCGGGTCCCCGTTCAGCCAGACCTACCTTGAGGACACGGTGCTGCAACATGCATCGGTCGCGCGCATGCTGGTGGACCTTTTCACCGCCCGCTTCGACCCCGGCCCGGGCAACGCAGCAGCCGACGACGAGGCTCGCTCGACTGCGGTGGCGACGGTCGAGCGCGGCATCGCCGATGCGCTGGACGACGTGGACAGCTTGGACCACGACCGGATCCTTCGCTCGTACGTGACGGCGATCTGCGCCACCGCACGCACCAACTACTTCTTGGCCACACCGGGCGACGAGCCGCCACGATCGGCGATCGCGCTGAAGATCGAGCCACAGCGCATCGATGAGGTTCCGCAGCCGCGTCCTCGCTTCGAGCTGTTCGTTTACTCCCCACGGGTGGAGGGGGTGCACCTGCGCTTCGGACCGGTCGCCCGTGGCGGGCTGCGGTGGTCGGACCGGCGCGAGGACTTCCGCACCGAGGTGTTGGGTCTGGTCAAGGCGCAAATGGTCAAGAACGCCGTCATCGTGCCAGTGGGCGCCAAGGGCGGTTTCTACTGCAAGCGGCTGCCGGATGCCGCGGTCGACCGGGACGCCTGGCTCGCCGAGGGCATCGCCTGCTACCGCACGTTCATCTCCGGGATGTTGGACGTCACCGACAACCTCGAAGGCGATGAGGTCACGCCGCCGCCGGGTGTGGTGCGGCACGACGGTGACGACGCCTATCTGGTGGTCGCCGCCGACAAGGGCACCGCAGCGTTCTCCGACATCGCGAACGAGGTTGCCGCCGACTACGGCTTCTGGCTCGGCGACGCGTTCGCCTCCGGCGGCTCGGCGGGCTACGACCATAAGGCGATGGGCATCACTGCCCGCGGCGCCTGGGAGTCGGTCAAGCGGCACTTCCGGGAGATGGGCGTCGACTGCCAGGCCGAGGACTTCACCTGTGTCGGCGTCGGCGACATGTCCGGCGACGTCTTCGGCAACGGCATGCTGCTGTCGGAACACATCCGGCTGGTGGCTGCCTTCGACCACCGGCACATCTTCGTCGACCCGGCGCCAGATGCGGCCACCTCCTATGCCGAGCGCCGGCGGCTGTTCGAGCTGCCACGCTCGAGCTGGGCCGACTACGACGCCGACCTCATCTCGGCCGGTGGCGGGGTGTTCCCGCGCTCGGCCAAGTCGATCCAGGTGTCGCCGCAGATGGCTGAGGGGCTGGGCATCGATGGCGGCCAGCAGCGGCTGACCCCAAACGAGCTGATGCGGGCGATCCTCACCGCCGAGGTCGACCTGCTCTGGCACGGCGGTATCGGCACCTACGTTAAGGCGAGCACCGAGTCGCATGCCGAGGCCGGCGACAAGGCCAGCGACGCCATCCGCGTCGACGGCGCCGAGGTGCGAGCCCGCTGCGTGGGCGAGGGCGGCAACCTCGGCTTCACCCAGCGCGGCCGCATCGAGTACGCCCTGGCCGACGGTCGCATCTTCACCGACTTCATCGACAACTCCGCCGGTGTCGACACCTCCGACCACGAGGTGAACATCAAGATCTTGCTCGACCGGGTGGTGGCCGACGGCGACCTCACCGACAAGCAGCGCAACACCCTGCTGGTGCAGATGACCGAGGAGGTTGCCGGCCTGGTGCTCACCGACAACGACCAGCAGACTCTCGCGCTGGCCAACTCGGCGAGCCTCGCCACCTCGCTGCTGCACGTGCACGAGGACTGGATGCGGCGGATGGGCAAGGCCGGCCTGCTGAACCGCGAGCTGGAGTTCCTGCCGTCGAGCAAGGAGCTGGCGCGGCGGCGCGACCAGGGCGTTGGGCTGACCACGCCCGAGCTGGCGGTGATGCTGGCCTACACCAAGATCGTGCTGGCCGGTGAGCTGCTGGACAGCGACGTGCCCGACGACCCGTTCATGCGCGGGCACCTCTACCGCTACTTCCCGACGGCCATGCGGCAGCGTTATCGCGAGCAGATGGACGCGCACCCGTTGCGCCGCGAGATCATCGTGACCCAGGTGGTCAACGAGCTGGTCAACTCTGGTGGCATCACGTTCTTTCAGCGGCTGTCCGGCGAGACTGGCGCCACGGCCTCTGAGCTGGCACGCGCGCACGCGGTGGCCACCGAGCTGTTCGGTATCGAGGAGCTGGACCGGCTGGTGCACGGCCTCGACGCCGGGGTCGACGCGTCGGCGCAGACCCGGATGCGGCTGGAGGTGCGCACCCTGGCGGAACGGGCCAGCAGATGGCTGGTCAACCATCGCTGGCACCTCGACCCCGAGCAGACGGTGACCAAGGTCGGTGAGACCGTCCGGAAGGTGCTGGCCGGCCTGCCCGGCGTGCTCGCCGGCCGGGACGCCGAGCGACTGCAGAAGCGCATCGCCGACATGACCGCGGTCGGCGTGCCCGCAGAGGTCGCCGAGCAGATCGCGGTGCTGCCTGCGGCGTATGCGGCGCTGGCGATCGTGGAGGTGTCCCGGCGGTTGGAACATGACCCGCTGGAGGTGGCCAGGGTGCACAGCGTGCTCGGCCAAGAGCTGGCCGTCGACGTGCTCTATGACCGGGTCGTCGAACTGCCCCGGGCGGACCGCTGGCAGACGATGGCGCGGGCGGCGCTGCGCGACGACCTGCAACAGGTGCACGCCTCGCTTACCGCGACGGTGCTGGAACACGCCGCCACCGCCGACGATGCCACGGAAGGCAAGAGAGCCGAGGCGCCCGACGAAGTTTCCAGCACCGCCGAGGAGCAGGTCGCTGCCTGGGCGGTGAATTGCGGCGAGCGGCTGGAGCGTGCCCGCAGCACCCTGCAGGAGATCTGCCGGGACGAGGCTCCCGACCTGGCCCGCATGTCGGTGGGTCTGCGGGTCGTCCGCAGCCTGCTGGACTGACTGGCTGACTGGCTGACTGGCTGGGTCGGCTGGCTGGGCGGTCGCAGCGGCGTGGCTGCTGGTCCGTTCGGTGAGCCTCCACGCACGATCGGACGAGCGCAGCGGTCTTCGCTTGCCCGCACCCGACGAGCCCCCGCAGCATTGTCTGTCAGCGCGGCCTTAGGGCCTGCGCCCGAGCGAGCGCCCCGGAGCG
>Ga0136640_10001266_pt1 | contig 10037 bp, 10 predicted proteins | sample AntDrymUQ8642106_2_FD_105498 | JGI IMG/M metagenome (GOLD analysis project Ga0136640, IMG submission 105498) | Polar desert sand microbial communities from Dry Valleys, Antarctica - metaG UQ864 (21.06) | ecosystem: Environmental > Terrestrial > Soil > Desert | place: Antarctica: Dry Valley...
AATGTTTTCCGTTTCGCGGGCGCGCTGTTCGGGCGGCAGCAGAGCGGCTTTGACCGCGCCGCAGCCTTCGTGTCCGAGAACGACGACGACGTGCGATTTCAAATGTCCGATGCCGTATTCGATGCTGCCCAAAGTTCCCGTCTCAATGACGTTTCCCGCGATGCGCGTGATGAAAAGTGTGCCTAAACCCTGATCGAAAACAAGCTCGGTCGGCACGCGGCTGTCCGAGCAGCTCAAAACGACGGCGAACGGCGTTTGCGCCAAAATCTGCGAGCGGCGTTCGGCCGCCGACAATTCGGGACGACGCGCCGAACCGCTGAAGAATCTCGAATTTCCCGTTTTCAAAGCGCGAATCGCTTCTTCGGGATTTTTCGCAATCGGGTCGCGCAGTGTCGCCATTTCTTCCATCGTCGCGCCGCGTTTGACGGCATCGGCGATGCGCTGGTCTTGAAGTATCGGGTCGATTATCGGTGTCGGAGTCGGAACCGCTTGCTGTGCGCGAACAACCGTGCCGGCAAGCACAACGCCGCCTAATCCGAGTAAACTCTTACACATGTCTCGTCGATCGATTTTTTTTTCATTCATATTCTATTATCTTCCTCTCGAAACCTTCAAATCTTTTTTGTATTCCAATGATAACAAATATCTTGGTGAAGCTTTCCAAGCTGCGTTGTTCAAAATCGTCATCTTTTGTAACGATCACAAACCCGTTTTCTAATGCGTGCTCCCAGATGTTTCGATCAGATGAGTTTTCTGGCAGTATCGACGTAAGGTGGCAGCTGTCAGGGTAGACGGTTTCGATCTCGATGACGAGCTTTCGAGATAGATTTTGATCAAGCAACAATTTCATATTGCTGAGCAACGGCAAATTGACGTTCGCGGTTAGCGGCAAATGTAAGAGACGCCCGAATATCTTCGTGAGTAAGCTCAGGGAAATCGACGAGTATCTCTTCCTCGCTCATTCCCCCCGCGAGGTACTCCAGAATGTCTTGGACCGTAATACGCATACCGCGAATACACGGCTTTCCACTTCGTTTCCCGGGTTCTATTGTAATGATATCGCGATAATCCATGTCCTAATACTACACCAGGTTAACAGTCGATTCACTGATTTTATTAGTGACCTTGCCGATAACAAAACATCCAGATATCTGCGATGTAAGGGTCTCACGATCAACGCCGCTACAAATCACGATCATCCCGATCCCCATATTGAAGCTTCGAAACATCTCTCTTTTCTCAACATTTCCGAGCCGCTGCATCATGCCGAATATTGGGAGTTCGGGCCAGGTGCCGCGCTTTATTTCTACTGAGACGCCTTCGGGGAGGATGCGGGGGATGTTTTCTAAGAAGCCGCCGCCGGTTATGTGGACAAGGCCTTTGATAAACGGAACGTGGACGCTCCCGTCCGCACGAGAAACTTTATCAAGCAGCGGGCCGATCTGTGGAAGGAAAGATTGGTGCGTTTCGAGCAGGGCTTCGCCGACGGTTGTGCCGAGTTCGTCGACAAAATCGTCGGGTTTGTAGCCGCCGATCTCGAAGAAGAGTTTGCGGGCCAGCGAATAACCATTTGTCTGCAAACCCGTTGACGGAATGCCGAGTAGGACATCTCCGGGTGTGATCGATTTGCCGTCTATGACCTTGGCCTTATCGACTACGCCGACGATGAAGCCGGCGAGGTCGTATTCGCCGGCGGCGTACATCGAGGGCATTTCGGCCGTTTCGCCGCCGAGCAGAACGCAGCCGTTTTCACGACATGCCCGGGCCATGCCTTCGACAACCGAAGCCGTGACATCGGGTTCGAGCGTTCCGGTAGCGAAATAATCTAGAAAAAACAAGGGCCTGGCACCCTGCACGAGGATGTCGTTGACGCAGTGATTTACAAGATCGGCCCCGACCGTATTGTGTACACACGTCTCAAACGCAATCTTCAGTTTTGTCCCGACGCCGTCCGCCGACGCGACCAGTATCGGCTCGGCCATATCCGGAAACGCCCCGGCAAACATCCCGCCAAAGCTGCCGATTTCGGTCAGGGTGCGCTCATTAAACGTCGAACGCGCATACTCGCGGATCTTCGCTAACGCAAGATTTGCATTGTCGATTGAAACGCCTGCGTCGGCGTAGGTTACGGATTGGCTCATCTATCTTTGCGAACTTCGGCTTTTGCTTCGTATCTCATCTCATATGCTATAAATAGGAATTATATAGTTTCTACGCGCGAAACTCATTGACCAATCCGCAATTGCCGTTTAGCATTCATTTATGAGCTTTACCCTGCACGATCTCGGCAGCGAGAACTTTGAATTTACTGCAAACGTATGGAACTGGAAGGCGGCGCTTGAGGTGATTAAAAGCCTCGATATCGTCGACGAAGGAGCCGTGCGACAGATGACGTACACCGCTACCGGCGTCAAAATATCGATGGAGGATGCACACATGATCGGCGAGCGGATTCAAAAAGAGATTTTGCCAAGGCTCGCTCCGAATAAACGCATCTACGCCGATCTGTCGATCACGGACGCGCCCGATGACATGACGCTCCATCGTGATGACGACGAACAGTGGAAAAATTACAGCGCGACTCACGATTGGCTGGCGGAGTTTGCCGATTTTTGCCGCAAATCGAAGGGTTTTCAGGTGTTCTAGACAGATGGAACGCGGATCAGCACGGAAAGAAACGAATCATCGCTGATCTGAGAAACCAAATTCAGTATTCGCAGATCCGTTCAAATCCGTTCTATCCCGCGTCAATCCGCGTTCAATTCCTCTTATAATGGAAACTTTACAAGATGTACCTAACGCTATTTGGCCTATTTTTAGGAACATCTACTTCCAGATCGGTCTCCTTATAGCTTTCGCGACGGTTCACGGCTACGTCGGTGCCTGGCTCGCCGTTAGGATGCTTTTCCGGCCGCGGCTCCCGTTCAAGATACTTGGCATAACTGTTTTTCCGCAGGGAATGATCCCTCGGCACCGCGACCGTTTGGCAAATGCGATCGGCAAGGCGGTTGGTGAAGAGCTTGTGTCGCAGGACACAATTATCCAGCAACTCACGGGCAATGATTTCCTGCGAAATAAGATACAGAAGGTTGTCGACTCTTACACGAACGAGATACTCGCCCAGGATTACCCTTCGCTGATCGAGGCTCTCCCGAAAAATATTCGCGCGTCCGTTCTCGACGCCATCGCTAGTCTGCAGCTTAAGCTTGCGGCCCATATCAAGACCGTTTTGCAGAGTGAAGAGTCGCTCGGGGCGATTCGCGCATTTGTGCACCGACGTGTCGATGACGTTCTGGGCAAACGCGTCGCTGAGGTCGTTGATGACGAGACGTTTGAAAAGATCGTTGGCTTTCTTGACGATCGTATCGATTCGGCCGTTCGTGCCAAAGCGTTCGAGTCGAATGTTCGAGATTTTATCGGCCGTCGGCTCGACGATCTGATAAACGCCGAAACACCGCTTCGCGGAATGTTCACCGAGGACGCCGTTGCTTTGTTGAAAGAAAAGGCAAATGAGCAGATTGAGCCGGTCATTCACCAACTCGCCGGAATCGCTGCAGCTGAAAAGACGCGCAATCACATCAGCTCGCTTATCAAACGTGAAGTTCACGACTATTACGAAAATTTGTCGTTCATCAAAAAGATCTTTGTCTCGCGCGACACACTGCTCGGCGAGGTTGACGATCTGGTCAACGACAATCTGCCGAAGCGGATCGAGGAAACGCTTCGCGGCGATATTTTTGCCGAGGAAGCCCGGTCTTTCATCAGCTCAAGCATCGACAATGCCCTGGATAAACCGCTACCCGAGGTTTTAGGAAAGGTGGCGCCCGAACAGCTTGCCCGCCTCAAGGCGCAGGTAACCAAATCGGTCCTCAACCTACTTCAAAGCCCGGAAACAATGGCGGGGATCAATGGATATTTGCGCAACACGTTGGTAAAGCTGCGGCCACACAGCATCGACGCGATAATGCAGATCATTCAACCGGAATCCGAAGAAAAGCTAAAAAAAATGCTTTCGAATGGGCTGCTATCCATTCTAGAGCGCGACGAAACATCCAACATTATCAACGAAATGCTCGTCGGGCAGATCGACCGTCTGCTTTCAAGACCGATCGGCAAGCTGGCCGATCATTTGCCAGAAGCGAGACTCCGAGCGGCCTCGCTCTCCCTAACCGACGCGATTATAACGGCAACCTCCGCCAAGCTCCCCGAAGCCATCGCCGAATTCGACGTCGCCGGCATGGTTCGTGAAAAAATTCACAACTTCCCGCCCGAAAAACTAGAATCACTAGTCATGTCCGTCGCCAAAGAACACCTCCGCACCATCGAGCTTTTCGGTGCCCTTTTCGGTTTTTTCATCGGCCTGTTGCAGGCAATCCAGTTTTATATCTACGCCAAATAGGATATATAGTTAGATTTCCTTCGAGGTTCATATGAAACGTTACATCATCTGTCTTTGCGTACTGCTGTCAGCCGTCGCCACGATGTATTCTCAGGCCGCATCTGATGCTCCCGAAATCACAAGGTTGCTCAACGAGTTCCTCGCCGGTGCAGGCCGCAATGACGCGGTGGTCCACGATCGTTTTTGGGCCGACGACCTTATCTATACGCGCTCAGCCGGAACGCGTACTAATAAAGAAGATCTAATGAAGGGCGTTCGCTCTGCCGCGCCGCAGAAGGCCGATGATCCTGTCACTGTTTATACCGCCGAAGATATACGCATCCAGCAATACGGCAACGCTGCGGTGGTTGCGTTTAAGCTCGTCGGAAATACAACTCGCCCCGACGGTACAAAAATCACGTCAAACCACCTGAACATCGGCACACTCATTAAAAGAAACGGCAAATGGCAGGTCGTTGCATGGCAAGCCACAATCGTTCCCAAACCCGAGGTGGTGCCCCAGGGCGTACCGCAAACCCCGACGGCCGCTCCACCAAAGTCGCTCATCCTTACACCGTCACTTCCGCCGCCGACACCGGGACGCACCTACCTCCGCGGCTCGCGGGGAGGTTGCTATTATCTAAATTCCGGCGGGAAAAAGATTTACGTTGATCATGGTTACTGCAAATAATCTTCGCTTGTAGAGTTTTTTCGATATCTTCTATGTAATCTTTTGTGTCTTTTCTCTGTGGGCTTTGTGTGAAACCAGATTAAGCGATGGAGTTCTGTATCTTACTTTTCTTCCTTTGCGTACTTTGCGGCACCCGCGTGAAACAGACTTTTTTCACGCGGGTGCCGCAAAGAAACCGCAAAGAAGAATAGGAAGGAATAGACGTTCCCTTTTTGATGCGTAATCCGGGTTAAATGCTTTGATCTGAACACAAAGAACACAAAGCCGAGACAAAAAGAACACGGAGCCTCGGTCACCACAAGATCCCGTCAAACTGCACCAACAACTTTTCTTAGAATTCCTTGCAAGTTTTTCCTCGACTGGCGTTCTTAGGCGCGCAGCGTTGGTGTAGAAGCGGCAAATACGAGCAGAAACATGCGCGTCAATTTGCGGAAAGACGCTTCGTGCATCACTCCGGCTGCGGATGTCTGCCAGCGGACGGCTCTCGAGTCCGTGTACTTATGACGCCCTAACAGGAAGGGCAATAGTTGGAGAAAAAACAATGAGAAGATCAATCATATTATCAACAGTTTTGGCGGCAAGCGTTGTCGCGGTGGGTGCCTGCGACCCGAAACCGGAGGTGCCAAACAAACCGTTAACAACGCCGGCTCCAACGGCGACAACTACGCCGGCAGCGTCGCCCACGGTCGCACCAGTCGTTTCACCGACCGGCTCGCCGGCAAAGCCCGGGGCCTCACCCGGGGGTAAAAAGGCGGACGAAAAACCGATGGGTAAGGACGCCAAGCCCACCATGACCGCAACGCCAAAGGCGATGTAATAATCATTTGGCAAATGGGCGGGCCCGCAAAGCCCGCCTTTTGCACAATTCACTGCCGCCGCCTGTCAGAACCACCGCGACCGGTAGGCATTATGTGGCGCGTCGAATCCGTATCGTCAACCACCCGCTACCGCAGGTGGCTCAGACTACGCCACGCCCCTCGTCAAAATTCTGAGAACTTTTGCGGCGGGTCTTTCGTTTGACCTCCTAGCTACGCTATTTAATTCGGGAGGGATTTATGAAAAAGATTGGTTTTTTGGTTTTTGCCGCAGCTCTTATTCTCGGGTTGATCGTGTCGAACATTTTCTCGTTTGGCCGCGTCAGCGATAAGTTTTTTAACCTTTCATTTAACTTCAAAGGCGTAAAAGGCTCGGGCAACACGGCGTCGCAGGTTCGCGATCTGAAAGATTTTAAATCCGTCGATGTCGGCGGCGTTTTCCAGGTTGAGATAACGGCCGGAAAGGAATTCAGTGTCGAAGTCGAGGCCGACGAAAATCTGCTGCCCCTTATCACGACCGAGGTTGACGGCAATAAACTGGAAATACGCGCGGATAAACGGCTTAAATCTTCTAATCCGATCCGCATTCGCATCTCGGCGCCCGACATCGACAATCTAGAAGTTACTGGCGCGGCCAACGTGACCGTCAACGAACTCAAAAATAGCGGTCTCACCGTCGATTCCAGCGGCGCGTCGAAGATAAAGATCTCGGGCGAAACCGCCAAGCTAACGGTGGATGTCAGCGGAGCGACAAAGGTCGATGCCGACGGTCTGAAAGCCGAAACCGTCTCGGTCGAAGCAAACGGAGCCAGCCATGTCGGCGTTTACGTTACGGGCTCTCTCCGGGCTGACGCGTCGGGTGCCAGCAAGATCGTCTACTCGGGTTCACCAACGAACGTCGAGAAAAAATCGAGCGGGGCGAGCAGTATCTCAGCCCGTTAGTTAGATCCTCAGGTCTCGACGGCCTCGGTTGTGATACCCGTCAAACATCCGTCCTCGTCGATTCCGACGGCGAATATCCTGACCCGGATCTGTCCGATCTTAAACACTTTCAGGTCGTGAAGATTTTCCTCGAGCAGCGTTTTTAGCTCGAGGATTTTTTTTGTCCGCTCTTTCTCTTGCAGCGAGTGCCAGTCCTTAACCAGTGTGAGCCGATCAAAAAAACTCTCAAATTCGAGCTCGATGACAAGTTCTTCCGGCTCGCCCCCTAAATGCTGTAGAATGTTCTGCCCGTCGACTGTACCGGCACCCGAACCATCGAACGCTCGCACCCGAGCGTCCGTTTCACTGACGTAAATTAAGCCTTCGCAGGCCGCTTCGATCTGTGGAAACAGGGCCTCGAAAAACTTTCTTTTTTTTTGAAAATAAATTGCCAAATTTTGTCGCAATTCGACTCGTTTAGACTCCTAAACCGGTCAATTTCCCTAGTCTAACACATGCGCAAAACGACTCGAATTGTTGACAGAAAAGGAAGTTAAATTTATGTTAAACGCGCCGCACGGAACCTGTGGAATTCCGTTTGCACACCCGCCTTTTTCGTGTTAGTCTGTTACCCGTTTCCAGATACTGAGTCGTTGTAAACTACTGATAGTAAAGGGTTTAATGCGTTACTTTAGGTTTTAAGCGTTTCATCCGCCTGGTTGTGGAAAGGCTGTGAATAAGTTGTAATCAAGGGGCAAGTCAGCCGGCCGCAAAGCACCAAAACAGAACGACTTCTGGTCATTCGCCGGAACGCGAGAAACGAGCGTTCGCGAAAGATCAGCCCGACTAAATTTTGCATAAGGATCGGCCCTTGCGTTAAGCGCCGTTTTTGATCGACACCTTGAAAGAAATTACCCAGAAACCGGCCGTTTGGAATGACGTTCTCCGCGTAGTTAAATCCCGTCTTAATAAGGATGTGTATAACACGTGGTTTCGCCCTATCCGCTTTGCAAATATCGATGACGACAACCGCACCGTCACCCTGTGTGCCGGTCAGGTGACAAAAGACTGGGTGTGCCAGTATTACACCGAGCTTCTGGGCCAAACGCTGGACGAGCTGAACCTCGCCGGATACACCGTCGAGTGGCAGATCGACGCCGATCAGCCGGTGGAACAACTATCCGACGACGAAGATGTCGCCGATCTAATCTTTTCACCAAAAAACGGAGCGGCCTCAGCTCGGCCCACTCCTGGCGATAGCAGCATTCATCATTTTATAGATATCGAGCCTGTCGAAGATTTTCTAAATCCGAAATATACGTTTGAAAAGTTCGTCGTCGGCTCGTGCAACCAGTTCGGCCATGCTGCGGCCAAGGCTGCGGCCGAGGCTCCGGGTACGACATATAACCCGCTATTCATATACGGGGGAGTAGGTCTCGGTAAAACGCATCTTATGCACGCCATCGGTCATTCGATCAAAGCCCGAGCGCCACACATGCGCGTGTCGTATATAACTTCAGAGCGGTTTATGAACGAGCTGATCAACGCGATCCGCTTTAATAAGACGCCCGCGTTTCGCGACAAATACCGATCGATCGACGTATTGCTGATGGATGATGTCCAGTTTATGGCCGGCAAAGAGCGAACGCAGGAAGAGTTTTTTCATACCTTCAACGTGCTGCATAACGGCCAGAAGCAGATCGTCGTCTCGAGCGATTGCCCGCCGCGCGAGATACCCACGTTAGAAGAAAGGCTGCATTCGCGTTTCGAATGGGGACTGATCGCTGATCTCGAACCGCCCGATCTCGAAACAAAGGTTGCGATTCTAAAACGCAAGGCCGATATGGACGGCATCGAGCTGACTGACGAGATCGCGATGTACATAGCGGGCAAGGTCAAAACCAATGTCCGCGAACTCGAGGGCTCGCTTATCCGCCTCGTCGCCATCGCCTCGATGAAAGGTGTGCCGATCACAAAGATGCTGGCCCAGGAGTCGATGAAAAATATCCTCGACAGCGAACGCCCGGCGGGTTTGACGATGGAGCATATTGCCCGCACCGTCGCATCGCATTACAAAATGACGATCGAGGAGATTAAGTCTAAAAATAACTCGCGGGGCGTCGCCGTGCCCCGTCAGGTGGCGATGTATCTATGCAAAAAGATGACTCGGCACAGCTTTCCCGAGATCGGGCGCGAGTTCGGCGGCAAGCATCACACGACCGTTATGCACTCGGTTGACAAGATCGAAACGCTCTTTCGCGACGATCGCAATTTCCACAGGGAGATAAAAGAGCTAATGGATAATCTTTGCAGCTAGTTAACACTTTTTTAACACGCAAAGCACGCAAAAATTATCCACACACAAATGAGAATTCGTACGAGGGTAAGTCGTTTATTCACAGTTATTTGAACAAGATTTTTCCACTTATCCGCAAGTCGGACTAAGTTGCGGCTGTGAACCGAAGTGGAAAAAGTGGCGGCAGGGACTTATCCGCAGGTTACAAAAGTTTTCCACAGATTATCCACACGACGTTATGGAAGGAAAAACGGTTATATTAAAAGAGTTTAGGCCGCTTTTACACATTTACACAGGCCCTATTCCTAGTACTAGATTTAAATAAGATTTGTTCTCTTATTAGTTTCAGAAAAGGCAATTCAGTCGAAGTATAATTTTATAAAACCATTCGTGACATTCGTGTTATTCGTGGCCAAATCCGAGGAGTATCAAACAAATGGAATTCAAAATTAAACAGAGCGTTTTAAAAGAAGAATTAGGATTTATCCAAGGCGTAGTCGAGCGCAAGACGACGATTCCCGTGCTGTCAAACATCCTGATCGAGTCGCTTGGCGAAAAAGAGATCCGCATCGTCGGGACCGATCTCGACTGCACGATCCGCTGCGACGCCGAGGCCGAGATCATCAAGCCGGGTGCGATCTGCATCCAGGCCCGTAAGCTGTTTGATATCGTCCGTGCTTTGTCGCACGGCGATGTGCATTTCAAAAAAGAGGACAACGAATGGGTGACGATGAAATCGGGCCACGCCAATTTCCGTCTCGCCGGTGTCAATCGCGAACAGTTTCCCGAGATCCCGCAGTTCAAGAGCACGTCGATGAAGCTCGCGGCCGAGACCTTCAGCTATTTTATCCGCAACACGGCCTTTGCGATCACCAACGAACAGTCACGCTTTACGCTGTCTGGTGCGAAATTCATTCTCGCCGAGGGCTCGGCCAA
>Ga0136640_10001267_pt1 | contig 10036 bp, 12 predicted proteins | sample AntDrymUQ8642106_2_FD_105498 | JGI IMG/M metagenome (GOLD analysis project Ga0136640, IMG submission 105498) | Polar desert sand microbial communities from Dry Valleys, Antarctica - metaG UQ864 (21.06) | ecosystem: Environmental > Terrestrial > Soil > Desert | place: Antarctica: Dry Valley...
AGGGTCCGCCAACGGGACCACAGCAGGGACCACAGCAGGAGAGCGGTTACCCGGGTCCACCGGCTGGTTATCCAGGTCAGCAACCGCCGCCGGGTTACGCCGGTCCGCCCCAGGCCTACGGTGGTCAGCCACCGGACATGATGGGACCGAGGGATCAACACAGCTACGGTGACGAGCCTCCCAAATCCAGCGGGCGCGGTGTCAAAGTCTTGATCATCACCGCCGTGCTTGCCTTGATCGCGGGTGGCGGGGCATTCGCGTTCTATCAAGCAGACCCCTTGCACATGTTCGGCGAGGAGCCGCAAGCAGCCGAGGCGCTGCCAGCCGACGCTCTGTTCTATCTGGGCGTCGACATGGACCCGACGGCTTCGCAAAAAATCAAGGCGTTGCAGTTCCTCAACCACTTCCCGGCCTTCCGTGAGGAGGCAGACGTAGATGAGGATTCCGACGTACGCGATCGACTTTTCAGCGAGGCTCTTGCTGAGACTGACTGTGAGGGGGTGAGCTACGAGGACACGATGAAGCCGTGGCTGGGTCACAAGTTCGGGATGGCGGTGATGGAGTCGGCAGACGGTGAGTCCGACCCGGATGTGATTGTCGCCCTCGAGGTGACTGACGAGGCCAAGGCCGACGAACAACTGTCGAAACTCGAAGGATGTTCAGAAAGCGACGACGCTGAGTTCGGATTTGCGTTTGTCGGCGACTACGCCTTGCTGGCCGAGACAACGGAGCTCGCGGACGGATTCGCCAGCGATGCCGCGGACAACTCCCTTGCTGACAGCGGTGAGTTCCAAGCCGACATGGAGTCTCTGGGCGACTTGGGCGTTGCGACGTTGTGGGTGGACGTCAAAGGCAGCCTTGACGTCGCGACGAGTGAGATCTTGGGTCGCGGCGACGACATGGAAAATCAGCTCGACTTCCTCGAGGCCCAGTACCAGCGGGTCGCCGCCACCTTCCGGTTCGAGTCCGACGCCGTCGAGATCGTCACGACGGTCTACGGCGACAGCGTCGACATCAGTCACGACGAGAACCAGATCGTCACCCTGCCCGACTCGAGTGTGATGGCGCTGTCACAGGCCGGCGGGGCAGCCCGCCTGGATGCCTCCTGGGCGGACATCAAGGAGCTCGGGGAGGCAGAGGGCGTCGACTTCGAGCAAGAGCTCGCCGACTTCGAAGCCGAATCCGGCTTTTCCTTGCCCGACGACCTAGAGACGATCCTTGGCGACAACATCATGTTCGTGGCCGATGCCGAAGGACTCACCAGCGAAGCGCTGGAAAGTGAGCAGTTCGATGCAGTGAACGCCGGAATCCGCTTCACGGGTGACGCCGAAGCGCAAAAGGCGCTGTACGACGAGGTGTTGCAACTGCTCGGCGACGAAGGCGGTATGCCGCTCACCACGCTAGAGGCAGAGGACGGGTTCGTGCTGGCAACCAACGACTCCTACGCCGAGACTCTCAAGGATCTCGGCGGCGACTTGGGCGGCTCGGAGGCATTCACCTCCGTCATCGAAGACGCGGAGAGCAAAGAAGTGGTCTTCTACTTCAACTGGGATTTGGTCGAAGATCAAGTGATCGACGCGGTCTCCGACGATCCGGAGGCCGCGGAGAATATCAAGCCACTGCGAGCAGTCGGGATCACCGTCGATATCGACAGCGACTACACCAGCATCGTCACCAAGATTTCCGTCAACGACTGAGACGCGGCGTGCCCAGTCACGAAACCGCGCAGCTTGGTCAGTTAGGCGACCACTGAGTGCGGGCCATCGAGGTTGCCGGCAGCGAGGGGATGGCTGTGATGGCCCGCAGCTCGGCCCGCATCAGCTGTCCGCCGAGTCGCAGCCGGCCCACCACATCTTGGGTCTCGAGCAATGCCTGCCGTTCGGCGAGGCTGAGGACCAGGGCAGCCGCGAGGGTGTAGGACAAGTCGACAGGGTCTGTTGGGGTCGGACCATCCAAGACGTCCTCACCACGCAGCTCCTGGACCCGGTCACGGTAAGTCCCGAAGAGCTCGCGCGCAGTCGTGGCTGCGGCTCTCAATCCCGCGTCGTCTTCGCCGTCAGTGTCAGGAAGCCACTTGACTTCGGCACGGAGATACTCGGCCGTGGGATCGACGCTTTCGACGTGGAATCGCCGCCGGCCGACCACGAGGATCTCGAATGTGCCGTCGGGATGAGCGGTGACCTCCGTGACGAGCGCGGCACAGCCGGTGCGCTGGATGGTCTGCACACCCTTCTCGCCCACTTCATACCCGACTTTTATCGCAACGACTCCGAACTCACGTGTCGACTCCGGCGGCAGCGCGATCAGGTCACGGACGAGCGAGCGGTAGCGGTCCTCGAAGACGTACAGCGGCATGATGACACCCGGGAACAGCACCATGTTGAGAGGAAACAGAGGCAACAACTCGCTCACCCCTCGAACCTAACACCGTCGGAAGCGAGGAAAGCGGACGTGGAGCTCCCTCGGCCGGCGGCACTTAGACTGGTCCAATGATCCGCACTCTCGATCTCCGCGGACGCGAGTTCGCTGGTCGCCTCGACTACACGGCTCTAGTCCCGCGTGCCGACTTCGACGTCGACAAGGCTGCCGAGATCGTCCGGCCGCTGTGTGAGGCGGTCCGGACCCGTGGACAGGTGGCGCTGGTCGAACAGGCCGCGCGATTCGATCACGTGCGGCTGGACCAGGTGCGCGTCCCGCCGAGTGCCCTCGCGGCCGCACTGGCAGCTCTGGACCCGGAGCTGCGCCGGAGCCTCGAGGAGTCAATCTCCCGGCTGCGCCTGACGTGTGCGGCCGAGTTGCCAGCCGACGTGGTCACGGAAGTGTCCCCCGGAGGCACAGTGGCGCAACGCAATGTGGCTGTCGGGCGGGTCGGCCTGTATGTGCCGGGAGCCATGGCGCCGCTCATCTCCTCGGTGGTGATGAACGTCGTACCCGCTCAAACCGCGGGCGTTGCCTCCTTGGCGCTGGCCAGCCCGGCGCAGCGCGAACATGGCGGGCTTCCCCACCCCTTGATCCTCGCTGCCTGCGCATTGCTCGGGGTGGATGAGGTGTATGCCGCAGGGGGCGCTGGGGCCATCGCCATGTTCGCCTACGGCTATGACGCGGTGGAGGGCGGGTGCCGCCCCGTCGACCTCGTCACCGGCCCCGCGAACATCTACGGCGTTGCCGCCAAGCGGCTGCTCAGAGGCGTCGTCGGCATCGACTCCGAGGCGGGCCCGACCGAGATCGCGATTCTGGCCGACAGCACCGCCAACCCGGCCTTTGTGGCCGCCGACCTGATCAGCCAGGCGGAGCACGACCCACTGGCAGCCAGCGTGCTCGTCACTGACTCAGCCGAACTCGCGGCAGCGGTCGAGCAGGAGCTGGACCGGCAGATTTGGCAGACCAAGCATGCCGAGCGGGTCACCCAGGCGTTGAGTGGAGAGCAGTCGGGCATCGTGCTCGTTGACGACCTCGATCAAGGCGAGGACTTCGTCAACGCCTACGCCGCCGAGCACCTGGAAATAATCACAGCCGACGCCGCCGACCGGGCGATGCGCATCCATAACGCCGGGGCGGTATTCGTGGGCTCCTACGCACCGGTTTCGTTGGGCGACTACTGCGCCGGCTCCAATCACGTCCTGCCCACGGCCGGTTGCGCCTGCCACTCCTCCGGGCTCTCGGTGCGCGCGTTCCTCAAGAACGTGCAGGTCATCGACTACTCGCGGCAGGCGCTCGCCGAGGTGTCGGGGCATGTTGTCACGCTGGCTGAGGCCGAGGACCTGCCGGGACACGCGGACGCGGTGCGGATCCGCTTGGAGACTCGGTGAGCGCGGCGTTGCCGTTGCGGCCGGAGTTGCGTGGTGTGCAGCCGTATGGTGCTCCGCAGCTGGATGTCCCCGTTCAGCTCAACGTCAACGAGAACCCCTACGGTCCCTCGCAGCGGGTCGTGGACGACATCGCCAGAGCAGTCGCGGGACTTGCCGGTGAGCTCAACCGTTATCCCGATCGGGAGGCGAGCCTGCTGCGATCCGACCTGGCGGGCTATCTCGGTCACGGGCTCGACGGCTCGCGGGTATGGGCGGCCAACGGCTCAAACGAGGTGATGCAGCAATTGCTGCAAGCCTTTGGCGGGCCGGGTCATACAGCGTTGTCGTTCGCGCCGACATACTCGATGTATCCGGAGTATGCGCGCGGCACCTCGACGCGCTGGGTGACGGCACCACGTTCGAACTCGTTCCAGGTCGACCTCGACGAGGCGCTTGACGCGATCGGGCGCGAGCGGCCCGAGGTCGTCTTCATCGCATCCCCGAACAATCCGACCGGCACGGCTGTCGACATCGATACGCTCAAAGCTGTCTGCGACGCGGCACCCGGAGTGGTGGTGGTCGACGAGGCGTACGCGGAGTTTCGAAGGCCGGGAACACCGTCGGCCCTTGCCTTGCTCGACGACTACCCACATCTGGCAGTGACGCGCACTATGTCGAAGGCGTTCGCGCTGGCCGGTGGACGAGTGGGCTATGTCGCCTCGAGCCCCGAGGTGATCGATGCGCTACGGGTCGTGCGTCTGCCGTATCACCTCTCGGCGGTGACTCAGGCGGTCGCTCGGGTCGCGCTGGCGCACAGCGGCGAGCTGCTGGCCCGGGTCGACGAGCTGCGCACCCAGCGCGATGCCATCGTGAGCTGGCTCCGCGAGCGCGGTCTCACCGCAGCCGACTCCGACGCCAACTTCGTCTTGTTCGGCACGTTCGTCGATCGGCACGCAGTCTGGCAGGGTCTGCTGGACCGCGGGGTGCTGATCCGTGAGACCGGCCCGGAGTGCTGGCTCCGGGTCTCGATCGGGACCACTGACCAGATGGACGCATTCCGGCAGGCACTGGTGGCAGTGCTCGAGGAGGAGAAGTGATGGCCAGAACGGCCCGCATCGAGCGGGAGACGCGCGAGTCCAAGGTGGTCGTCGAGCTCGACCTCGACGGTCGTGGGCACACCGACATCTCCACCGGCATCGGCTTCTACGACCACATGCTCACCGCGCTGGGACGCCATGGCCTGTTCGATCTTTCCGTCGCTGCCGTGGGTGACCTGCACATCGACTCCCACCACACGGTCGAGGACGTCGCCATCGTGCTCGGTCAGGCGTTGCGCGAGGCGCTCGGCGACAAGGTGGGCATCCGTCGGTTCGGTGACTCCCTGGTTCCGCTCGACGAGGCGCTGGTGCAGTGCGCGGTCGATGTCTCGGGCCGCCCTTTCTGCGTGCACACCGGTGAACCCGCAGGTCAGGAGTTCGTCTCGATCGGCGGGTCGTATGTCGGTTCGCTGACCCGGCACGTGTTCGAGTCGATCACCGCGCACGCCTCCATCGCCGCGCATATCAGGGTCCTGTCCGGTCGCGACCCGCACCACATCGTCGAGGCGCAGTTCAAGGCACTGGCCAGGGCGTTGCGTGACGCTGTGGCGCTGGACCCCCGCGAGAGCGGGGTGCCGAGCACCAAGGGCGCTTTATGACCACAGCGGTCACCTTGCTCGACTACGGGTCGGGCAACCTCAGATCTGCTGAACGGGCCCTATCCAGAGCAGGTGCGGACGTCACCGTGACAGCCGACTTCGAGGTTGCCTGCAACGCAGCTGGTCTCGCCGTCCCCGGTGTCGGCGCCTTTGCCGCTTGCATGCAGGGACTCCGCCGGGTGAGAGGCCCGGAGATCATCGGTCGACGCCTTGCGGGTGGGCGTCCGGTTCTCGGCATCTGCGTCGGCCATCAGGTCTTGTTCGAGATGGGCGTGGAGCACGGAGTCGAGACCGCCGGTTGCGGTGAATGGCCGGGCACCGTTGAGCTCCTCGACGCGCACGTGCTGCCCCACATCGGCTGGAACACGGTCGATGCGCCCGCCGAATCACGGATGTTCGCCGGCACAGGCGATGAACGGTTCTATTTCGTGCACTCCTACGCGGCACGCCGCTGGGAGCTCGTCACCGACGGTCGCACCCGGGCGCCCACGGTGTCATGGGCGACCCACGAGAGCGACAGATTTGTCGCGGCGGTCGAGAACGGTCCGTTATGGGCCACCCAGTTCCATCCTGAGAAGTCAGGCGATGCGGGAGCCGTGTTGCTGTCCAACTGGGTGAAATCGCTGTGAAAGACAGCATGCGGTCGGCCAGGACGCAGCGGGACTCCGAGGCCAGAGGATGAAGCGATGAGCAAGGAGCGCGCCGTCAGGCGGGCAGCACGCGAGGCTGAGCTTGCCGAGCAGCGAGCCGAGCGTGAGCGCGGCGAAGCCGAGCGGGCACGCCGGCTGGCATGGAGGACGACGTTCGCCAAGGTGGTCCCGACGCCCCTCATCCGTTCTTCGAGTTCGACGGGCGGCGTGCTCGCGGCCCGGCGGCGTCGACGGGTCGGGCTACTGGCGGTGGGCTTTGTGGTCGTGCAGGTGCTCACGTGGGCCTGGACTCCCGACTGGGGTGTCCGGGTGGCGGTCATCATCGCGAGTCTCTTCGCCATACCGGTTGTCGCCGTACTGTCCTCTTGAAACTCATCCGCCCAAACACTGCCTAGGCTTTGGTCCATGTCTGCGCTCACCCTGCTCCCCGCTGTCGACGTCTCCCAAGGACGAGCCGTGCAGCTGGTGCAAGGAGCGGTTGGCAGTGAACGGGTCTTCGGCGAGCCGGTCGAGTCAGCGTTGCGCTGGCAGCAGGCAGGTGCTGAGTGGGTGCACCTGGTCGATCTCGATGCGGCCCTCGGGCGCGGCCACAACCGCGACGCGCTGCGCTCTGTCGTCGAGGCGCTCGACATCCAGGTGGAGATGTCGGGCGGAATCCGCGACGACGAGACGTTGGCCACCGCTTTGGCGTCGGGTTGTCGTCGGGTCAATCTCGGCACCGCCGCCCTGGAGGATCCGGCGTGGTGTGCCTCGATCATCGCGGACTATGGCGACCGGGTGGCTATCGGTTTGGACGTACGCGGCACCACGCTGGCCGCCCGCGGCTGGACCCGCGATGGGGGTGAGCTCTACGACGTGCTGGCCCGCCTCGACTCCGAAGGATGCGCGCGCTATGTCGTCACCGACGTCAAGTCCGACGGGATGCTGCGAGGCCCGAACCTGCACCTCCTGCGCGACGTCTGTGCGCGCACCCGGGCTCCGGTGATCGCCTCCGGCGGCGTATCGAGCCTCGACGATCTGCGAGCCATATCGACGTTGGTCCCGGACGGAGTCGAGGGAGCCATCATCGGGACCGCGCTGTACACCGGCGCATTCACTCTGGAAGACGCCCTCGCGACGGTCTCCGAGGCTGCTGCCTCGTCGCCGGCACCGTCGACCCCAGCTGGCGCCTCCTCCGAGCCTGCGCCGTGACGGTCGCGGTGCGGGTCATCCCTTGCCTCGACGTCGACGACGGACGCGTGGTCAAGGGGGTCAACTTCGAGGGGCTGCGGGACGTGGGCGACCCCGTCGCCCTGGCGAGGCGGTATGACGCCGAAGGCGCTGACGAGCTGACGTTTCTCGACATCACGGCCTCGAAGGATCGACGTGACACGGTCCTCGAAGTCGTCCGTCATACCGCTGAGCAGGTCTTCATCCCGCTGACAGTCGGGGGAGGAGTGCGCAGCGTCGAAGACGTCGACGTCTTGCTGAGAGCGGGCGCCGACAAGGTCGCCATCAACACCGGTGCCATCGCGAGGCCGGAGGTGATCGCCGAGATCGCGAACCGGTTCGGGCGCCAGGTGCTGGTGCTGAGCGTCGATGCCCGGCGAGCCGAGGGGATGCCGTCGGGCTTCGAGGTGACGACCCACGGTGGCGGCGTGGGAGCGGGAGTCGACGCCCTCGAGTGGGCAAGCAGAGGCGCTGAGCTCGGGGCCGGGGAGATCCTGCTCAACGCCATGGATGCGGACGGGACGCGCCAGGGCTTCGACCTCGAGCTGATCACGGCTGTACGTCATGTGGTCTCCACGCCGATCATCGCCAGTGGCGGCGCAGGGGAGAGCGGCCATTTCCCGCCTGCTGTCGAGGCGGGAGCCGACGCCGTGTTGGCGGCGAGCGTGTTCCACTTCGAGACCGTGTCGATCGGCGCAGTCAAGGCCGAGCTGGCCGGTCGTGGCTTCCCGGTGCGGATCGCGGGCAAAAGGTCAGACGCTGAAGTCAGTCGCACGCAGCTGCGCGACTGACTCAGCGGGACCAGTCAGCTCGACGTCAGCCACCTCACTGCGGCCGAAGGCGAAAAGTGTCAGCTCGCTCGGCAGCCCGCGGACCACGGCGGGAGCACTGCCCCGGACCGCGAGGGCCGCGTCAGCGCGGTCGCATGGGGCGAGAACGACGCCGACCGGCGACTCGCGCATGATGAGCTTGGCGAAGCTCCGGATTCGATCCCATATCTGATCCTGCGCCCAAGGCGGCAACCGCCGAGACTGCCAGGTCGGTTGAGCGCGGCGCACGTCCTCGTGATGAACGAAGAACTCCAGGGTGTTGAGCAGCTTGTCCGTCTTGGCTGCGCCGTAGACCGTGAGCCTGGGCGGTCCCCCCCGCACCTCAGCGACGAGGGCGTCGAAGTCTCCCTGCCTGACCCGAGACTCGATGGCACTGGCGGCCTTGCCTGGCAGCGCGGTTTGCACCTGCCGTAGTGGGTTACCCTCACGGACCCTGAGATGCGCAGCGAGATGATGGGTGTCCCAGTCACCCGCCAACGTCGGTGCGCTCGGACCCAGCTCGTCAAACATGAGGCACAGCCGCGCCCGCTCGACCAACGAGACCCGGTGACCACCTGCCTCATGGGGGTGGTGAACATACGCGTTCAGGTGCGAACTGGTCATGGTCAGGCGCCTTTCGGCTCAGTGAAAGAAGCTCAGGTCGGTCAGATAAGAGACGCCGCCGAGCACAGCGGCGAATCGCAACGCGCGGCCAATGAAAGTGGTGACGAAGAACCAGAACCGGTTGAACTTCAGTTGTCCGGCCAACACAGCCATGATCGCGAGCGGTGGAATACCGACGACTGCCGACAAGAACAACAACCCGACGCCAACCCACGGCTTTTCATCCGTACGCCGTTTGACCTTGTCGTACTGCCGCTGCCAGCTTGGCGAGCTCATCCTTTTCTGGATGGGTGGCCACCGCATCGACGAGCGCCCCGCCTCGTACCAACAGACCTTCCCCAAAGTCTGTCCCGCACCCGCCACCAGCGAGACCGGCCAAAGCCCGTAGGAATCCCCGACTGCCCCGATGGCGGCGATGTAGGCCTCGATGTTGATCACAGGGATCAACGCCGACGCAACGCCCACGGCGAACGTCGATAGCAGCAGCTTCACGCGAGCTCGGACTTGCGAACGGGTTGCAGGCACCCTCTAGGGACAGGCAGGCCTAGTCGGCTCAGCCATACCGTCGACACGACCTTGAGCGTGAGCAGCATCGTGGCGATCGCCCCCGCCAGCCAGGGATCTCTCGTCAACACCATCAAGACGGCGAAGAGCGCGGAGTTCACCGCCTTACCCGGCGTCGACCAGTTCCACAGCCACAGTCGTCGATCGACGAGATAGAAGTAGTTGGGGCTGGACAGCGGCCAGGCGAGAAACGCCATCGACAAGAACGTGTCGATGACCATGAACTCGGCCAGATAGATCCCCACCGGAACAACCATCGACGGGTCATACCAGGCGAATCCCAGGTAGAACGCAGCCGCGCACAGCCGATCGCACACGATGTCGAGAGTCGCGCCGATCCGCGTCTCGCGGTTGGTGAGCCGGGCGACAGCCCCGTCTGCCATGTCGCCGATCCAATACGTGCCCAAGCCTCCCAAGAGCAGCGGCAACGAATGCTGGTAGGCACCGAGCATGGCCAGCGCCAAGCTGGCGGCGGTCCGTGCGAACGTGATGAGGGTCGGCAGGGTCATCACCCGTTCATTGGCTCGATGCGCACACTCGACGTGAGCACACTCCTCGGTCCCGGGAGTCGACGCTGACAGCACGGCCTTGATCTTGTCACCGCTTGATCCCCGTTAGTGCTCGTGGTATCCCTCCGGCGTGTCAGCGCCAACCGGTCGAATCCCGCCTGAGGGACAATGGTCAGGTGGCAGCGGA
>Ga0136640_10001269_pt1 | contig 10029 bp, 10 predicted proteins | sample AntDrymUQ8642106_2_FD_105498 | JGI IMG/M metagenome (GOLD analysis project Ga0136640, IMG submission 105498) | Polar desert sand microbial communities from Dry Valleys, Antarctica - metaG UQ864 (21.06) | ecosystem: Environmental > Terrestrial > Soil > Desert | place: Antarctica: Dry Valley...
CCCTGACACGGACGCTGCGCCCTTACTGGGAGAGGCCCGCGCTCCTCAAGCGGCTCACCGGCTACTCGTGGTGGGTAAAGGCGGTGGAGGAGGCACTATGACATCAATAGACCGGAACGGTATTACTTTCCGAGGAAATTCAGTAGTTCCCGAACCGTCTCCTCCGGTCTCTCCTCGGCCAGGAAATGCCCGGCGTCAATGGGTTTGCCCCGCACGTCACGAGCGTAGGGACGCCAGACTTCCGGCACGTCGTAGAGACGCTCCATCACGCCGGTTCCGCCCCAGAGTAGCAACAGAGGACATTCGATCTCGTTACTTTCGGCGTCGGCTTCGTCGTGTTCGAGGTCTATCGAAGCGGCGGCGCGGTAGTCTTCGCAGCTCGCGTAGATCGTGGCCGGGTTTCGGAAGCATCGCTCGTACTCGGCGAGGGCCTCGGGGGCGAACGTGTCGATGGCCGTGCCCCAGCCGCCGAGTTTCTTGTGGAGGTAGTAGATGGGGTTGCCCCCGATCAGGGCTTCCGGCAGATCATACGGTTGGATCAGAAAGTACCAATGATAGTAGGCCGCGGCAAGCTCCTTGTCCGTCCTGGCGAAGACCTCCCGAGTCGGGATGATATCAAGCAGCGCCAGCCGTTCGACCCGCTCCGAATGGTCCAGCGCCATCCGGTGCGCGACCCGCCCTCCCCGGTCATGCCCGGTGACGGAGAAGGACTCGAAGCCGAGATGTTCCATGACCTCCACCATGTCCTCGGCCATCGCTCGCTTGGAATAGGCGACATGGTCCTCGCCTCCGCGTGGCTTGGAGCTGTCACCGTAGCCACGCAAATCCGCGGCCACCACGGTGAACCGTTCGGCCAGAAGGGGGGCGACAGCGTGCCACATCGCGTGGGTCTGCGGGTAGCCGTGAAGCAGCAAGACCGGCGGTCCATCGCCGCCGCGCACCACGTTTATCTCCGCCCCGCTGGTTGTTACCCGCTCGCGCTCGAAACCCTCGAACATCGGTATCTCCCGTCTACCCGAAGAAAGTGCGGAGGTCCTGGTACAAATTGTCGGGGACGGTCTTGGTCTCGTCGGTTGCTTCGGCGAGGTCCACGGTTACGATGTCGTTGCCGCGCAGGGCGACCATCCGGCCCCACTCGCCGTTCTTGACGGCTTCGGCGGCGCGCAGGCCGTAGCGGGTGGAGAGGATGCGGTCGTTAGCCGTCGGGGTGCCGCCGCGCTGGAGGTGGCCGAGGACGACGTGGCGGGTGTCAATGCCGGTGCGTTCTTTGATCTCCGCCGCCAGCCCCTCCGCGACGCCCCCGAGCCGGACGTGGCCGAACTCGTCCTTCTCGGCGTTCTGGGTCACGAAGTCCGATGCGAAGGTCACGCCCTCCGAGACGGCGATGAGGCCCCACTTATCTCCGTTGGCGGCGCGTTGTTTGAAGATCTCGGTGATCTCGTCGAGGTCAGGTTCCACTTCGGGGATCAGGGTGACGTTGGCGGCTGAGGCGAGGCCGGCGGCCCAGGTGATCCAACCCGCGTGCCGCCCCATGACCTCGACAACGATGATCCGCTCGTGGCTCTTGGCCGTGGTCCTGAGCCTGTCTATGGCGTCCGTTGCGATGGAGACGGCCGTGTCGAACCCGAATGTCGTGTCCGTCGCCGAGAGGTCGTTGTCTATGGTTTTGGGGCAACCGATTATTTGGGTCCCGAAGTCTTCGTGCAGGCGCTTCGCCACGCCCAAAGTGTCGTCGCCGCCGATGGCTACGAGGGCGTCCACGCCGAACTCCTCCATCTGCTCGACGACCTTCTCGGGGTCGCCTTCGTTCTTGTATGGGTTGGTGCGGGAGGAGCCGAGGATGGTTCCGCCTTCCTGGAGGATGTAGCGCACGTCTTCCAGGCCGAGGGGCATCACGGTGTCCGGCTCCGGGTCGAGGAGGGCTTTCCAGCCGCGTTTGAGGCCGACGACCTCGTAGCCGTAGTCCTCGATACACTTCATGGCGACAGCCCGGATCACGCCGTTCAGCCCCGGCGCGTCTCCGCCTCCGGTGAGCATCCCGACCCTGCGTACCTCGGCCATAAGTTTCCTCCTTCTTCGAGCGTGCGAAAAAGTCAGTCTAGCAAACCCGCTGTGTGAGAATGCGGGCGGATCAGCCAAGCACGGCGTCCACCGAGAGGTTGAGCGTGGACAACGCGACAGATTCGAGCTTCTCTCCCCGCCCGGCCCGCCGGACGAGACGGTAACCGTTTTCGGACGGCTCGGTGTGGCGTTCGATGACTTCTGCGTTCAGGTCCACGAGCCAGACCTCCGCTATCCCCGACCGGGCGTAGAGTGGCAGTTTCACGTCGCGGTCGGAGGAGAGGGAGGTGTCCGCGACCTCGATCAGGAGCAGCATGTCCTCGGGTGTGGGCAGCGAGTTCCTGTAATCTCTGGCCCGGATCACGGCCAGATCCGGCTGCGGCTCCTCTTGTTCGTTCAACCTCACAGGACTCTGGACATCGACGCGCAGTTCATCGTCCACCTGTCTGCTCAGAAGCCGGTTGATCTCCCTGACGCACGCCGCGTGCCGGCCACCGATGGGACTCATCTCTACGATCTCCCCCCCTATCAACTCCACCCGGTCGTCCTCGTGAAGTATCCCGGCCTCGGCCATGCGGTGGTAGTCGTGGACGGTGAAGCGTCGCCGCGTGATCTGCGTCTCGACTTTCGTCTGTGTCTGCACAGGCCCTCCAGTGCGTTCGCGCTATGAGAAGTATACGTGAGCTACCAGCATCTCACTCCAGGCACAAACCGATTCCCGAAAGGCTTGGGAAGAAACTCCCGGCTAGATCGGGAAACCGTCTGATGCGACGGGAAAGCGGCGCGCCGTAGAGTGCTCTCGTCAACGAAAAGCGAGGAGAGGAGACTCCTACCATGACGTCCAGCAACTCGCGCCCCGCGAAGGCGCCCGTGAGGTATGCGTGGATACCGCTCCTTCTGGTTACGTTCGTGATCCTGCTCTTCGTCAGCGGCGGTGAGGAAGGACCGGTGGCGGAGGGATCGGTCTTGCACGCCTTCACTAGCCCTCCCCACTTCACCGGCGAAGCTCCGGACAGCATCCTCGAACTCCGGCTCCGGGGCTCCCTGCTATTGATGGTGGTCGTTCTCGGCCTCGCCGTAATCCTGAAGCCCTTCAGGAGCGGGGAGCAGTGGGCCTGGTACGCGCTCTGGTGCTATCCTGTCTTCTTCGTGCTCCACATTATCGCGTTTGGCACCTTCGTCATCGACGGGATTTTTGCTCTGATCTGTGCGTTGAGCCTGCTCGTTCCCTATCGGAAGTTCTTCCCGAAAGGACGTGCCGAGTCTGAGTTGCGAGCGTCGATGAATCAGATGTGATCTCTGGTCGCCCCCGCGCCTGCCGCTACCTCCCCACCGACGGCAGGCGCTTCTTTCTGGCTCGCCACGGACGGCGCTACGAGCGTAAAGACACGTTCGTATCTAAAATAAAGTGTGTCCTCTACACTGTGTCCTCTACACCGAACCCCCACCGTCGGAAGACGTGAGGAGCCACGCATGAACCTGCCGCAAGCGCCGGACCCAACCCGCATACCCGAACGCTGGCTCGAGCTCGCGCGGTCAGCATGGGTTACGGTAACCATTCTGGCCGTCACGCTCTTCGTTGTCAGCCTCCCGGCGTACTACGAACAACTCGGGACCGCGTGTACCGGCAGCGCGTGCATCAGCCACCAACTCACCCCCGAAAGCATGCGGTCGCTCCAGGAACTTGGCCTCTCCACCGATTTCTATGCCGCTTACTCTCTCGTTCTCGCGGTCCTGTTTACTGGCGTTTGTCTCGCGGTCGCCGCCGTGATCTTCTGGCGCGCTTCCAGGGAAAGGATGGCGCTGATCGGCGCCTCGATGCTCGTGCTTTTCGGCGTCGTCTTCCCGGAAACTCCTCGCGCTCTAGTCCACCATCCGCTGTGGCACTGGCCGGTCTCGGTCTTGGGCTTCCTCGGCTTCGTCTCTGCCGTCCTCTTTATCAACCTGTTCCCCAGCGGGCGGTTCGTACCCAGCTGGACTCTCTGGGCGGCGCTCATATGGGTCGCCGCGGCAGGTCAGGGTATTTTCTTCCCCGGTTCGACGGACCAGCCGTGGGTCTCGCTGCTCAACACCCTGGGGTTTGCGTGCGCGGCCAGCGCCAGCCTGGGCGCGTTCGTCTACCGGTATCTGCGCAAAGCGGACCAGGTCCAACGCCAGCAGGTCAAGTGGGTGGTCTTCGGTGTCACCGCGGGCCTCGGAGGCGTTGTCCTGATGGCCTTGTTCGCCGTCATCTTTCCGGCGCTCGGACAACCCGGCCTGTTCGATACGCTGGGCGTCCGCTCGGCCCGGATCCTCTTGCTTCTCTTCATCCCGCTCTCCATCGGCATCGCTGTCCTGAAATACCGTCTGTGGGACGTAGACCTCGTTACAAACCGCACTTTCGTCTATGTTGCGCTCACGGCCTGCATCATTGGCATCTATGTCCTCATCGTTGGTTATCTGGGCGCGACGTTCAAGGTGGAAGACAATCTGACAATTTCACTCGCGGCGACCGGCATCGTCGCCGTGCTCTTCGCGCCATTGCGTGAGCGGCTGCAACGGGGCGTGAACCGCCTGATGTACGGCGAGCGCGACGAGCCATACGCGGTACTCTCGCGCCTCGGCCAACGTCTCGAGGCCACGCTCGCCCCGAAAGCCGTGCTGCCGACGGTCGTCGAGACGGTCGCCCGGTCGCTCAAGGTTCCGCACGCGGAGATCTCGCTCAGGCGGGAAGACGGTTTCGAGACCGCCGCCGGGTACGGGACGCCTTCCGGCCAACCGTTCGTGCTGCCGCTCGTGTACCAGAACGAAACGGTCGGACAGCTCGCGCTCTCTCCTCGCGCGAAGGACGAGCCCTTCACCCCCGCGGATCGGCGGCTCCTGGACGACCTGGCCCGCCAGGCCGGGGTCGCCGCCTACGCCGTCCGGCTCACCGCGGACCTGCAGCGCTCCAGGGAACGCCTTGTGACGGCCCGCGAGGAGGAGAGGCGGCGTCTGCGCCGCGACCTGCACGACGGCGTAGGACCGCAACTCGCCGCGCTCGCGCTCAAGATCGAGACCGCCCGCAACAAGCTGGCGCGCGACCCGGAGGCCGACGTCTTGCTCTCCGACCTGGCGGAACGCGCCCGCGCCGCCGTCGCCGACGTGCGTCGCTCCGTCCACGCTCTGCGCCCGCCTGCGCTCGATGAGTTGGGTCTCATCCCGGCCTTGCGCGAGACAGCGGCCCAGTACAGCCAGAACGGCCTCAGCATCTCGGTCGAGGCTCCCGAAGGTCTGCCGCCGTTGCCAGCCGCCGTGGAGGTAGCCGCCTACCGCATCGCCCAGGAAGCGATGACGAACGTCGCGCGCCATGCCCGGGCGCGGGAGTGCGCCGTCCGCTTCCATCTCGACGGAGAGGCCGGTCTGCTGGGGCTGGAAGTCGCGGACGACGGCAGAGGTATTGGAGAGGATCGTGGGCTCGGCGTGGGGTTGTCCTCGATGCGCGAGCGGGCGGAAGAGCTCGGCGGTTCCTGCGTAGTGGAGGACGCGCCATCCGGGGGCGCCCACGTGCTCGCCCGTCTACCGATGCCCGATGGGACATCGAGGTTTGGGCGGCGGAAACTCGAAGACCCGAAAGCCGATACGTGATGCCCGAAGCCTTGAAGATCCGCGTACTGATCACCGACGACCATCCGCTGTTCCGCGACGGCATGCACGGGCTCCTCGACTCCGTGGAGGAGACAGAGGTGGTGGGCGAGGCTGGCAGTGGAGAAGAAGCCGTCGAACTGGCGGGAACGCTACGGCCGGACGTGATCCTGATGGACATCAAGATGCCGGGAATGAGCGGCATCGAGGCGACCCGCGAGATCCTCGTCAGGGAGAGGAACGTCGGCATCCTCGTGGTCACGATGCTCGAGGACGACGACTCGGTCTTCGCCGCCATGCGCGCGGGCGCTTTGGGTTACCTCCTCAAAGGCGCCCAGCAGGAAGAGGTTTTGCGCGCCATCCGGGCCGTCGCCAACGGGGAGGCGATCTTCGGTCCCGGCATCGCCCGGCGGGTGATGGGGTTCTTCTCCACCGAGAGACCGAAAGCGCCGCAAGTATTTCCGGAGCTCACCGACCGGGAGCGCGAGATACTAGCCCTGATCTCTCGAGGCCGCGGCAACGCCGAGATATCGTCCGAGCTATTCCTCAGCCTCAAGACCGTGCAGAACCACGTCTCGAACATCTTCCGCAAGCTGCAAGTGGCCGACCGCGCCCAGGCCGTCATCCGCGCCCGCGAGGCCGGGTTTGGCCGTGAAGGTTCGTAGCTTCTGAAAGAAGCCGAACGATTCACTAGAATCCGATCTCATGATAAACGTGCTCTTCGTCTGCTCGGGAAACATCTGCCGCAGCCCGATCTCGCAGGGCGTCTTCGAGGAGGTAGCGCGGCGCGAGGGCCTTGAGGACGATATCTTCGTTGACTCCGCCGGAACCCATGCCTTCTACCACGACGGCGAGCCGCCAGATCCACGGGCGCAGCAAAGTGCAGAGGCGCGGGGGCTACACATCAGCGGCCAGCGCGCCCGCATGATCGAGCCGGAGGACTGCCAGACCTTCGACTACGTGCTCGTCGCGGACGAAGGGAACCTGCGGACGGTGCGCGGTCTGTGCCGCAACAATTCTGACAAGGTGCGGCTCTTCCTCGACTACGCCCCGCGCTTGCCGGAGACGGAGATCCCGGACCCCTATTATGGCGGCCCCGATGGCTTCGAGCACGCGATGGATCTCATCGAAGAGGCTTCGGAGGGACTCCTCGCGGACATCCGGGAGCGGCATTTGAAGAGCGGTGTCTGAGAGGATTGTCAGCGAAGGCGTGGAGACGCACCTCGGGGAGCGGCTTCTCAGTGCCCGTCCCCTCGGGGGTGGATGCATCGGCGAGGTGTACCGGGCTGAAGTGGCGGACGGCACGACGCTCGTGGCGAAGGTGGACCGGGATGGCGAGTCGCATCTGGAGCGCGAGGCGTACATGCTGCGATATCTGCGGGAGAGGACTGATCTCCCGGTGCCGGAGGTTTATTACAGCTCCGAAATACTCCTCCTGATGGAGTTCATCGAGGGGAACAGCAATTTCTCTGTCGAGGCCGAGCATCATGCCGCCGAACTTCTCGCCGGGCTGCACGGCATCACCGCAGATCGCTACGGCCACGAGCGGGATACGCTCATCGGGAGCCTGGATCAGCCGAACCCGTGGACGGAGAGCTGGGTGGATTTCTTCCGGGACCACCGCCTGCTGTACCTGGCGAACGTCGCCCACAAAGCAGACCGTCTACCCTCAGAGGACCTTCGCCGCGTGCAACGGCTGGCGGAGCGGCTGGACGAGATGATCGGAGAGCCGAATCCTCCGGCCCTGATCCACGGCGACGCTTGGAGCGCCAACGTGCTGGCAAAAGGCGACCGCATAACCGCCTTCCTCGACCCCGCCATCTACCATGCCGACCCAGAGATGGAACTCGCCTTCATAAGCCTCTTCAACTCGTTTGGCGATTCCTTTTTCGAGCGGTACCAGGAGATCCGAGCGATAAAGCCCGGCTTCTTCGAGATGCGCCGCGACCTGTACAACCTCTACCCGCTGCTGGTACACGCTTATTTCTTCGACGGCGGATATCTCGGTTCGGTGCAGAGTACGTTGGATCAGTTCGGCGCGTGATCGGCATTCTCTCCTCCGGCGCGGTGCGTGCGATCACGCTCTACCAGCGGCGCGTCTCACCGTACAAGGGATTCTCTTGTCCCCATCGGCTGCTGCACGGTGGTCTTTCGTGCTCCGGCTACGCGAAGTATTGTATCCGCGCGTCCGGCGCGCGAGCGGCATTGCCGACTATCCGGGATCATCTCTCCCGTTGCCGGGACGCGCGCATCTTCCTTCAAGCTTCCCACGTTTGCGATGCGCATGGAGGCCAACACGATAGCGCGTGGCGCAGGTGGCGCCGTCGAATCAGCCGTACCTTCGACGCCTGTGACTGCGCTGATTGCGGGTGCGACATCATAGACTGCGGCTTCTGACGCCCATCAGGGACTTCTCGCGGATGGGGTTTTCCGGCGGTCTGTACCTTATCGGGCGCGGCGCAGCGAGTACGCCCCGATAGCGAGGACGACGGCATCCTCTGCTACGGCTACGAGCGGGTCCGGTAAGCCGGTCCTCTTACCGGCGGCGGCGCGCAGCCGCTCCCCGGCAAAGGCGGCGGTGACCGCTGATGCGGCTCCGAGGATGGCACCAGCCGGGATCCGGAGCCCTTCCGATGCAAACAGCGCCGCGCCCACGAGACCTCCGGAGACCGCCCGGCTAATGAGTGGCGGCAATGCCGTGCGGCTCGGCGTCGTGGGCAATTTGTCCCCGGCAAGCTCCCCGAGCGCCATTGTTATCAACACCGTCGAGAGACGCGGCGAACTCAGGAAACCGAGCGGGGTTCCGCCGAGGTTCAGGTTCCCGCCGCTCGCGGCGCGGCTTACGAAGGCAGGGCCGGAGAATGCGCGCAGGCCCGAGATGGCGCCCAATCCGATAGCTCCCGATGCGCTCATGCTAGCGCGCTCCACACTTCGAGCTTGGTCTTGACGTGACGGATCACCTCGTCGGTGAACTCCGTGGTGCCGGTCGAGCCGCCGAGGTCCGCGGTCCTCACGCCGTCGAGTACGGCCTCGAAGGTCGCCTCGTATATAGCGCGCGAGACGCGGCTCGCCGCCTCCTCGTGCATGAAGTTAAGGAGCGCGGCGCCCGCCAGTATCATTGCCATCGGGTTGGCGACGTTCTTGCCTTCTAGCGAAGGCGCCGTGCCGTGCGGAGCCTCGGCCATGACGGTCTCCGGGTTCTCGTCTTCATCGAGTGAGATGAGGAGCGACTCCGCCCCGGCGATGGAGCCGAACATCTGCATCACCAGGTCGGATATGCAGTCGCCGTCGCGGTTGAGGGTCGGGATGACGAGCGGCTCGCCGTAGGTCGTCAGGAGCAGCGCGTATGTGGCGTCTATGAGCTGGGGATCGTAGCGGACGTCCCGGCTGTTCTCGGCGGCCCGGTCCATCTCCTCTTTCAGCATCCCCTCGTAGACGGGCGAGACGGTCCATTTCGGTCCACCGAAGACTTTGGCCCGCATCCTGCGCGCCTGGATGAACGCGAACTCGGCGACGCCGCGGCAGACGCGGCGCGAGATTTTCTCCGTGCGGTAAGCGACCTCGTCGAGTCCTTCGCCCTCGCGCCATTCCTGTGCGCCGTAGGCGTCGTCAACCGCCATCCGCACTACGGAGACCGGGGAATGGACGCCGGTTACTGGGTTGACGCCGGGGATGCGCCGGCCCGTGCGGACGATCACGGTCCCGTCTATGCCTTTTCTGAGGATGGCGTTCGGGGAGCCGAGGCCGCCAGTCTCCGATGTGACGGTTGCGGCCTTCAGGCCGTAGCCGGTCTCCTTCATCGCCGCCGCTGCCTCGTTTACCACCCCGTTGTCCGTGGCCCGCCGGTTTTCGAGCGACAGGTCGTAGCGGTCGAAATCCAGGTCGAGCCCCGTTACGCTGGGGTCGAGGACCCGTAGCGCCTCCTCAAGCAGTTCTTGCCCGGTCTGGTCCCCCTCCGTCACCACGATGGTCTTACGGTTCACCTGATCCTGCCTCTCAATAAGAAAGCTATCGAATATGTCTTGGACCAGTATAGTATCCAGAGAGTCTGGCCCTTAAGGTAAACTGCTATCCATGGTTGACGGCGTGATCACCCTCGACTTCTTCGCCAGCCTTGCTATCTTGCAAGCAGCTCGGGGCGGAAGGCTTTTGCTTTTCTTGCTCTTTGCCGCCGCCATTATATTGGTAGCCTACTTCATCTACCGCCGCCTCAACAGGGGGAGCGGGCGGCGCCACGGCAGGCACGGTGGATGGTTCGTCGGGGGAGACTACGACGATAATGACGATCACGGCTCCTCTAGCGATGGCGGAGGCTGGTTCGATGGTGGCGATGGAGGGGGAGGGAACGGCGACGGCGGGGACTGA
>Ga0136640_10001270_pt1 | contig 10027 bp, 10 predicted proteins | sample AntDrymUQ8642106_2_FD_105498 | JGI IMG/M metagenome (GOLD analysis project Ga0136640, IMG submission 105498) | Polar desert sand microbial communities from Dry Valleys, Antarctica - metaG UQ864 (21.06) | ecosystem: Environmental > Terrestrial > Soil > Desert | place: Antarctica: Dry Valley...
GTCCATCCCTTCGCGGGCGACACCGCGATTTTTATCACGCCCGGCTACCGCTTCCGCGTGGTCGATGGCCTCGTTACCAACTTCCACCTGCCGCGCTCGACGCTTTTCATGCTTGTCTCGGCGCTAATGGGGCGCGAGCGGATGCTGGCGGCTTACGCGCATGCCATCGCGCACAAGTACCGTTTTTACAGTTATGGCGACGCGAGCTTACTTCTACCGTCGTTGAAAAATCGATGAGTTCCAAACGTTTTGCCTTTTCGTTTGCGGCGACCGACGGCGCGGCGCGTGCCGGGACTATTTCCATGCTCTGCGGGGACATTCGTACCCCCGCCTTCATGCCGGTGGGGACCGCCGCGACGGTCAAGGCGATGAAGCCCGCCGACGTGCGTGCGGCCGGCGCCGACATCATCCTGGGCAATACCTATCACCTCATGCTTCGCCCGGGCGCGGAGCGGGTGGCGCGGCTGGGCGGACTGCACCGCTTTATGGGCTGGGACGGGCCGATCCTGACCGACAGCGGCGGCTATCAGGTGATGTCGCTCGGAGACCTCACCAAGAAAAGCGAAGACGGGGTGTCGTTCAAGAGCCATCTTGACGGGTCGAAACACATGCTGACGCCCGAACGGTCGATCGAGGTGCAGCGCCTGCTCGGCGCCGACATCGTCATGGTGTTCGACGAATGCACTAGCTTTCCCACCACCCGCGACCGGGCGGCCGCGTCGATGGAGCGATCGATGCGCTGGGCGCGGCGCTCGCGCGATGCGTTCGATGACGGCGGCGAGCATGCGGACCGCGCCGCGCTGTTCGGGATTCAGCAGGGATCGATGGAGGAGGATCTTCGCCGGCAGTCGGCCGAGGCACTGACCGCGATCGGGTTCGATGGCTATGCGATCGGCGGATTGGCGGTCGGGGAGGGGCAGGTCGAAATGCTTCGCATGCTCGATTTCGCGGCAGCGATGCTCCCAGCCGACCGGCCGCGCTATCTGATGGGAGTGGGGAAGCCCGACGACATCGTCGGCGCGGTCGAACGCGGGATCGACATGTTCGATTGCGTCCTGCCGACGCGATCGGGGCGAACGGGTCAGGCCTTCACCCGCGACGGGCCGATCAACGTCACCAACGCGCGCTTCGCCGAAGACCGGGCGCCGCTCGACCCGGAATGCCGATGCCCGGTGTGCGCGACCTGGGAACGTGCTTATCTTCACCACCTCGTGCGGGCTAATGAAATCCTCGGCGCAATGCTTATGACCGAGCATAATGTCTTCTTTTATCAGAACCTTATGGCTGACCTGCGTTCGGCGATCTCGAACAGGGGATTGCGGGCCTTCGCCAAGGGTTTCCGGGACCGCTATCTGAGTCTTTGAGCGGCCACGTCTCCGCCACAGGCGCCGTCACAGAAGCGTCCGCGCCGCGCCATATCGGTCTGCCAACGCTTCTCGCAGGGCGCATTCGCGCCGATCAGGATTCGGGGGGCGACATGAACGGTTTCAGCGCGATTGCAACGCAGTACGGCGACGGCGACGTCGACACCAACCGATCGCAAAACGAGGATTTTCAAAGCATAATCGACCGGCGCTATTCGCGCCGGCAGACGCTGTTCGGCGGAGTGGGCGCAATCTCGGCCGCGGCGCTATCGGCGACCCTCGTCGGCTGCGGCGGCAATGAAGACGATCCGTCCGCACCGAACGCCGAAGCGTCGGTCGGGACGCTTGGCGGCCAGGGCCAGACCAGTTCGGGAAAGGCCGTCAGTCTTGTCGGGACCGCCTCGCTCCCCGGGGGATCGAACCCGCGCATCACGCAGGTGTCGGGCCCGCCGGTGAGCCTTACTAACGCTGTCGCCCCAGCGTTCGACCAGCCGCCCCGTGACGAGGCCGTGCATGACAATGTCGAGCACTCCGGTCAGCGCCAGCAGGCCGCCGACCTGAGAGGGTCCCCAGCCGTAGCGGTGCGCCGCATAGAGGACGAAGACCGCGGTGAAAACATGATGCGCGAACCACAGCAGGAAGTTGACGCTGGCAAGGCCGGTGAGCTCGGGATGCGAGCGCAGCAGTTTCAGCGCGCCGAGCGGATTTGCCCGCTTCCACGAAAAGGCTATGCGCTTATCCTTGGGCAGACTTTCGGGCAGGATGACGAGACCGTAGAGGAAAGCCGCCGCAGACAGCGCCGCCGCCGCCCAGAACGGCGAGCGGGGCGACCATTCGCCGAGCAGCCCGCCGATCAGCGGTCCGGCGACGAACCCCGCGCTCCACGCGGCGCCGATCAGCCCGTACGCCTTGGCGCGGCCTTCGGGCGGGGTGACGTCGGCAAGATAGGCGCTGGCGGTCGAAAAGCTCGCCGTGGTGATGCCGCCAATGATGCGCGCCGCCGCGAGCCACCACAGGCTCGGCGCGAGCGCCACTAGCACATAGTCGAGGGCCAGCCCCGCCGACGAGACAGCAGGATGATCGGCCGCCGGCCGTAGCGGTCCGACAGCGAACCGATGAGCGGCGAGAACAGGAATTGCATCACCGCCCAGGACGCGACGAACAAGCCGTTGATCAGCCCTGCCCGCGCGTTTGACCCCGTAAATTCGAGAATAAGTTGCGGAAGAACGGGGAGGACGATGCCGAGCGCCATCACATCGAGCAGCGCGGTGACGAGGATGAATGCGATCGCGGCCTTGCGGGCGCCGGCGCCGGCGAGGGTTGTGTTCACTTCAACTATCTTCGTTCCGGCTCAAGCGGAAATCCAGGGCCACGGACGGGCGGTCTTTGAGTGCGCGCCGCGTTACGGACGGGCGCGGATGCCCGCTTAACTTGGGATGGTCATTTCAAGAAAGCTCGGCACGGGGCCGTTCCAACCCTCGTCCGGCTCTTCCCTGGGTTCGACCTTGGGCCTGGCCGGCTCGGTACGCGCCTTGGCGGGTTCGCGCCTAGGGGCTGCTGTTGCGTCTTCCTTCTTCGTCCTGCGCGTGGGCGCGGGTTTCGCCGCGCGCACTTCGGGCTCGGCGCGGGGTTCGGGGGCTTCGGTGCTTTGCGCCTTGCCGCCGCGCGCGATCTTGAGGCCCGTCAGCTTCTCGATCGCCGCGATCGCCTCGGCATCGTCGGGAGTCGCCAGCGTGATCGCGATCCCCGATTTCCCGGCCCGCCCGGTTCGGCCGATGCGGTGGATATAATCGTCGGGCTGCCACGGAACGTCGAAATTGAAGACGTGGCTGACGCCCTTGATGTCGAGGCCACGCGCGGCAACGTCGGAGGCGACCAGGATGCTGATCTCGTCGGCCTTGAAGCGGTCGAGCTCCTTGATGCGATCGGCTTGCTCCATATCGCCGTGGATTTGACCGGCGGCGAAGCCTGAGCGCTTCAAGCTGGTGGCCAGCTCGCGCACCGTGGTCTTGCGGTTCGAAAAGATGATCGCGTTGCGCACTTCGGTCTCGCGCAGCAGCTGCTTCAGGACATCGCGCTTTTTCGCCGCCGGGACTTCGACCAGCCGTTGTTCGATCAAGGTGCTAGCGGTTGCGGGGCGGGCGACCTCGATCTGCTTGGGATTGGTCAGGAAGCGGTCGGAGAGCTTCTTGATCGGCGGCGGCATGGTGGCCGAGAAGAGCAGCGTCTGCCGCTCCTTGGGGAGTTTGGTACAAATCTCCTCGATGTCCGGGATGAAACCCATGTCGAGCATGCGGTCGGCCTCGTCGATCACCAGCAGGCTGCAGCCGTTGAGCATGATCTTGCCGCGTCCGAACAGGTCCATCAGCCGGCCCGGCGTGGCGATGAGGACGTCGACACCCTTTTCGAGCGCAGCAAGCTGATCGCCCATGCTCACGCCGCCGATCAAGAGCGCCATGTTGAGCTTGTGATATTTGCCGTATTTATCGAAATTCTCGGCGACTTGCGCGGCCAACTCGCGGGTCGGCTCGAGGATCAGCGAGCGCGGCATTCGCGCGCGGCTTCGGCCCTGTGCGAGGATGTCGATCATCGGCAGGACAAAGCTCGCGGTCTTGCCGGTACCGGTTTGAGCGATGCCGACGATGTCGCGGCCCATCAGGACCGAGGGGATGGCGCCGATCTGGATCGGGGTGGGAACGTCGTAGCCGCTGTCGCCAACGGCGCGCAGCAATTCGTCTGATAGGCCGAGGTCGGCGAAGCTCATATCTGTCCTGGTAATGCGGGCGGCGTTGGCCAGCCTGTAGCGGCTGCGACCAAAATTAGCGAGCAGGCTTGGGAGTGAGCTTGCGGAAAGCGTCGATCTCGCATTCGCCGCCCATGCGCGAGTGGATCGCATCGCGGTCTGCGCAGATTCTACCGTCTTCGGTTGGCTTCATGAAAAAGCGGTAATAATAATCGAGCGCGGGGCAGGAGGATTGAAGCTTGGCGCGGACACGGCTGCCGTCGCGAAGCACGAAGTCGACGCTTTTCGGCTCCATGATCGCCGCCCCCGCGATCAGGCCGGGGTCGATGCATTTCGGCCCGCGGCTTTCCTTCCATCCGCTCATTGGGCGCGGCGCGGGAATCGCGATCAGCGGCCGCAAGGGCACGCGGATCACCACCTGTTCGCGAACGATCATCGTCCGGCGCACCCTGGCGGGAGCCTTGGCCTGATCGACCCCGGCCATCCAAAGCAGGCTCGCCGCGATCAGGATCATGTCGTTTTCGTCATTTCGCAGCCGATTAGAGCGAAAAGCTTTGAATATCCCATGAATTGAAGCGAGACGCGGGCCGGCCTATTTCGAAGCGATGACCGGCCCCCCATCGCACGAACTGCTCGGCCGGCTGGAAGCGCGACTCGGCCCCAAAGGATTTACGCGCGATCCGGAGATCATGGAGCCATGGCTCAGCGATTGGCGCGGCCGCTATCGGGGCTCGAGCGCCGCGCTGCTTTCCCCCGCGGATACCGATGAGGTTCGCGCGATCGTGGTCCTGTGCGCGGCACAGGGAAGCGCGCTTGTCCCGCAGGGAGGGAACAGTTCGATGGCGGGCGGGGCGACTCCCGGCGCGCAAGGCGACGCGCTATTGCTCTCGCTGCGGCGGATGAAGCGCGTTCGCTTACTTGATCCGCTCGAAAACCTGATGGTCGCCGAGGCTGGCATGACCTTGTCCGAGGTTCACGATGCCGCGCTGGGCGCCGGCCGCCGCTTTCCTCTTTCGCTTGCGGCCAAGGGGACGGCGACCGTCGGCGGGCTGGTGTCGACCAACGCCGGTGGGACGCAGGTTCTTCGCCACGGTACGATGCGCGCTCTCGTCGCGGGAATCGAGGCGGTGCTGCCTTCCGGGGATCTGTTCGACAGCCTCGCCGGTCTCAAGAAAGACAATCGCGGGTACGATATCGGCCAGCTTCTCGTTGGGGCGGAGGGTACGCTTGGAGTCGTTACAGCGGCCGCGCTGCGGCTGGTGCCGCTCGCCTCGCGCGCGGTTGCCTGGGCGGGGATGGATGATCCCACATCTGCGCTGTCGCTGCTGCGTCGACTCGAGGCCGGCCCGGGGGCGATCGAAAGCTTCGAATTGATCCCGGGAAGCGCGCTGGAGCTGGTCCTTCGCCACATTCCCGGGACGCGTGCGCCGATCGCCGCGAACTGCCCGTGGCACGTCCTTATCGAAGCGGTGGGCACCGAACCCGCCGAAGAGCTTGGCTCGGCGCTGGCCGAGGCAGCTGCCGGCGGGCTCATCGGCGACGCCACGGTCGCCGCCAGCGAGGCGCAAGCGGACGCCCTTTGGCGGCTCCGCGAATCGATTTCCGAGGCCGAGCGCCGCGACGGCCCGGCCGCCAAACACGATATTTCGGTTCCGGTCGCGGCCATGCCGCGCTTCGTCGTCGAGGAAGCCCTCATTGTCGAGCGGCGTTTTCCCGGGGCGCGGGTGATCGCCTTCGGGCATCTTGGCGATGGCAACATCCACTTTAACGTCCGTGCCCCCGAAGGCAGCGATGCCGCGAGCTGGCTGGCCGGGGTGGGCAGCGAAATCACACGCTTCGTCCATGACCGGGTGGTCGCCGCGGGGGGATCGATTTCGGCGGAGCACGGCATCGGCCAGCTCAAGCTCGACGAGCTGGTGCGAACCGGCGATCCGGTCCGGCTCGCCGCGCAGCGGACCATCAAGGACGCGCTCGATCCGCTTGGAATCATGAATCCCGGCAAGCTCGTCCCGCTTGCAAGGGATAGCGGCAAAACCTAGACGGCGGCGCTCAACCTTCAAGGAAACCGACACTCATGGCGAGTTCCGCGCCCAATGCCACGCTGCCGCTCTTCTACAACGGGATTCAGCCGCTTTCGAGCCAGCTCCACGCAAGCTGGAAGAGCCGTCCGCTCGATATGCAGCCGATCCTCGCCACGCAGCATGCGATCCCGCTCACGGTCGAGGAATTCGCGGTCGCTCAACGCCATTATCCGATCGTCTTTTCGGTCGGCGACAATGCGGTTCCGCTGGCGCTGATGGGATTGAACGAGGGGATCAACGTGTTCGCCGAAGCCGAGGGCAATGCTCCGGATATCTATGTCCCGGCCTATGTGCGGCGCTACCCCTTCATGCTCGCGAAGCTTCGGCCCGATGCCGAGGAATTGTCGCTTTGTTTCGATCCGAGCTCGGGAAACATTGGCCAGTTCGAGGACGGGCAGCCGCTGTTCGACGGCGAAACGCCGAGCCAGACGACCCAGGCGATCCTGCAGTTTTGCGAACAGTTCGAGCAGGCAGGCGCGCGCACCAATCTGTTCATGGAAGAGGTGCGCAAGGCGGGGCTGCTGATGGACGGCGAAGTCACGGTGCAGCCGAGCGATGCCGATCAGCCGTTCGTGTATCGCGGGTTCCAAATGATCGACGAAGCCAAGGTGCAGGAGCTTCGCGGCGATGAATTGCGCAAAATGAATCAGAGCGGGCTGCTGGCGCTGATCTACGCGCATCTTTTCTCGCTGCCGCTCATCAAGGACGTGTTCGCCAAGCAGATGAGCCAGGGCAAAGTGCCAGCGCAGCAGCCCGCCGCGCAGGCCTGAAATAGCGTCGGCCGCGCCTATGCACGAAGACCGCGCCGCCCGCTACAGCCGGGGCGCGATCTGGTTCCATTGGACGATCGCCGCGCTGATCCTCGTCAATGTCTTCATCGGCCTGTTCCACGACAGCTTCGGCGACGGAATGCGCGGCGCGTCGATGAATTACCACAAGGCCGCCGGGATCCTCATCCTCTTTCTCAGCTTCGGCCGCCTGGCATGGCGCCTGGCGCATCGCCCGCCGCCCTTCGCATCGCATCTGCGCCGCTGGGAGGCGTGGCTGGCGCATATCACCCATCGATTATTCTATTTCCTGATGATCGCGGTTCCGCTTGCGGGCTGGCTGTACGTCTCGGCCTCGCCAAGAGTGCGTCCGCTATCCTTTTTCGGCCTGTTCGATATCCCGCCCCTGCCGGTTGGGCGAAGCGAGGGTGGGGCCGATTTTTGGCATGAGGCGCATGAATTGCTGGCCTTCGCCACCATCGGCCTGGTCCTCCTCCATGTCGCCGGCGCGCTCAAGCATCAGTTGATCGACCGCGACAACGAGCTTGGGCGTATGATCCCGCGGTTGGGGCGAGGAAGGGCCGCGCGGCAGGTTGAAAGCCCCGATCCCTGACCCTATTTTAGCCGCGATGCGCTGCCGCGTCCCCCTTTCGCGGCCGCATCACGCCTAGCCCCCCCAAGAGGCTTGGCGTTCCTCCCTGAACCTTGGCCACCTCGCCTCATAAGCGAGGTGGCTTTTTATTCGGCGGCGAGCGGCAGCGTCCAGGCCGCGGCCGCCTGCGCCAAAGCCTCGACCGCCGACGCGACGATCCCGGCGACGCGATCGAAGCCGGGGCCTGCGCAGCGCATGTCGGGAGCCAGATAAAGGCTTCGCTCGATTTCCAGCTGAAGGGCGTGGATTCCCTTGCGCGGGCAGCCGTGGCGAGCGACGATTTCGCCGCCTGCATAGGGGTGGTTGCGCGACGTCTCGAACCCGTGCGTCGTCCACACGGCCTCGACCGCGTCGACGAAGGTCGTGGCAGCACTGGTCGCGTGGCGATCGCCGAGAACGACCGCGCTGGCGCCCGATCGAGGCATCGAATGGCAATCGAGCAGGATGGCGATCCCAAACACGCTCCGAAGCCGCCGCAGCTCGCCGGCGATCGCTTCGTGATAGGGGCGATGCACCTCGGCGATGCGGCGTGCGACCTCTGCCGCGGGCAATGGCCCCCACCAGATCGCGCCGTGACCCGCAAGCCGCGCGGGGATGAGGCCAAGCCCGCTGCTCGCGCGCCGCGAGATCGGCGCCGATCCTCTCGAAGGCGGAAATACCATATCCGGGTCGAGGTCTTCGATCGCGCGATTGAGGTCGATCTCGGCGCGCGGCGCATGCGCGATGACCGCGCAGGCCCCGGCCGCGATTCCGCGCTCGACGAGGTGATCGACGAGCGGATCCTCGAGCTGCGCAAGCGCCGCCATCGGCAGCCGGGAGGCGGCGCCCAGGGCAGCCGAATAGTCGCGACCTGCGTGCGAGACCGAGATCAGTACTGGGGTTTCGATCGGCGAACGAACGACGCTGAAGGGCGAATTTTCACAAGCCATGCACATCTTGCCTAGTCACCGTCCGAACTTGGGGCAATCGCAGGGAGAGGCTTGGCAACCCGCCCGGGCTTCACGCATAGGCAGGCGGTGGCCGCATTCGCGGACCGCGGCGAAAGGCCTGAAGCGCGATGACCAGGATATTGTTGGCGGAAGACGATGGTTCGATGCGCGAATATCTCGCGCGCGCTCTCGAGCGGTCGGGCTATCATGTCGTCGCGGTCGATCGCGGAACGGCTGCCGTTCCGCTGCTCGAAACCGAGCAGTTCGACCTGCTTTTGACCGATATCGTCATGCCCGAGATGGACGGCATCGAGCTTGCCCAGCGCGCATCGGCGATCGACCCCAATCTTCGCGTCATGTTCATCACCGGCTTTGCCGCGGTTGCGCTCAAGAGCGGGCGCCCGATGAACGCGCGCGTCCTTTCCAAGCCCTTCCACCTTCGCGACCTGGTCGCCGAAGTCGACCGGCTGTTCGTCAGCGAAGACCAGCAAGGCCGCGTCTAGGCTCAATGCTAGCCAGGCCGGGCGCTTGCTAGGCTGGGACGTGCTGGCTAAAGCCCGCCCCAGTGGGCGTGTAGCTCAGTGGTAGAGCACTGTGTTGACATCGCAGGGGTCGCAAGTTCAATCCTTGCCACGCCCACCATTTCTTTAAGGATTACAGGCTGTTGGCCGTAAGCGCTGCGTAATCTGAGGATCGCGACCTTCAACGTGAACGGCGTCAACGGACGCCTGCCGGTGCTGCTCCAATGGCTGGCCGAAACGCAGCCCGACGTCGTCTGCCTGCAGGAGCTCAAGGCGCCGCAGGACAGATTTCCGCAAAAGGCCGTCAATGACGCGGGCTACGGCGCGATCTGGCACGGGCAAATGAGCTGGAACGGAGTCGCGATCCTCGCCAAGGGATGCGACCCAATCGAGACCCGCCGCGGCCTGCCCGGCGGTCCCGACGATTTTCAAAGCCGCTATATCGAAGCTGCGGTTGACGGTGTGCTGATCGGCGGGCTTTATCTCCCCAATGGCAACCCGCGCCCGGGGCCGAAGTTCGATTACAAGATGGCCTGGTTCGATCGGCTGATCGCGCACGCCGCGGACTTATACGCGTTCGGCATGCCCGTGGTCCTGGCGGGCGACTATAACGTGATGCCGACCGAACTCGACGTCTATAAGCCCGAGCGCTGGCTCGATGACGCTCTGTTTGCGCCGGAGGTTCGTGCTGCTTATTTCAGATTACTCGAACAAGGATGGACCGACGCTATCCGCAGCCTTCATCCGGACGAGACGATCTACACTTTTTGGGACTATTTCCGGAACGCCTACGCCCGCGACGCAGGGCTTCGCATCGATCATTTCCTGCTCAGCGCCAAGGCGGCCAAGCGGCTGGCGGCCGCCGGGGTGGACCGCGAAATCCGCGGCCGCGAGAAGGCCAGCGACCACGCGCCGGTGTGGATCGAGCTTGCCGATAATGCACCCACGAAGCGCGGGCGAGGGAAACGCA
>Ga0136640_10001271_pt1 | contig 10021 bp, 7 predicted proteins | sample AntDrymUQ8642106_2_FD_105498 | JGI IMG/M metagenome (GOLD analysis project Ga0136640, IMG submission 105498) | Polar desert sand microbial communities from Dry Valleys, Antarctica - metaG UQ864 (21.06) | ecosystem: Environmental > Terrestrial > Soil > Desert | place: Antarctica: Dry Valley...
GAGTTTGACCGATGTCGTCGCAGCAAGCGATTTTGCCGAAAATGATTTTTTGCGAATTGTCGCTTCGGCTGAAAAACGAAGCGAGCATCCGCTCGCGGCGGCAATCGTGCGCGGCGCGGCGGATAGAAATTTACAATTTGAAAAGGTCGAGAATTTTAACGCGCTCGAAGGTCGCGGAATCGAAGCGAAAGTTTCCGGCAAAGATTTACTGCTCGGCAATTTGCGCTTAATGAATGAGCGAAAAATTTCATTAAACGGCGCGGAAATAACCGTTGAGAAATTGGCAGGCGAAGGTAAAACGCCGATGTTCGCCGCGATTGACGGAAAATTCGCAGGGATAGTCGCCGTCGCCGATACAATAAAGCCGGAGTCGAAAGACGCGATTCGCGCTCTGCAAAATTTAGGATTGCAAGTCGTGATGATGACCGGCGACAACTGGCGGACGGCGGAAGCGGTTGCCGCGCAGGTCGGCATAACGCGGGTTTTGGCGGAAGTTCTGCCCGAAGGTAAGTCCGGTGAAGTCAAACGCCTGCAAGCGGAAAAGAAAATCGTCGGAATGGTGGGCGACGGCATTAACGACGCGCCCGCACTGGCGCAAGCCGATGTCGGCATCGCCATCGGAACGGGAACTGACGTTGCCATCGAAGCCAGCGACATTACGCTTATCAAAGGCGATTTGCGCGGCGTGGTCACGGCAATCGCTCTCTCCAAAGCGACTATCAAAGCGGTCAAACAAAACTTGTTTTGGGCATTTATTTACAACGTGCTGGGAATCCCGATTGCCGCCGGGCTTTTGTATCCGCTGACGGGCTGGCTGCTATCGCCAATTATCGCCAGTGCCGCGATGAGCCTATCGAGCGTTTCGGTCGTCGCCAACAGTTTGCGGCTTCGTTCTTTCAAGTCGCCGAAAATCGGCGCGTAAAGATGATTATTTTATGGATATAACGGAAATTACAGTCGTCATCGGCGGCGTTGCTTTTATCGCGTTTGTGCTGTGGTATTTTTTCGGCGAGCGCGAAGCCGCCGCCGCGACAATCAGCGAAAGCGGAACGCAGGAAATAAAAGTGACGGTCAGAGGCGGCTATTCGCCCGACGTGATTGTCGTCAAACAGGGCGTTCCCGTTCGCCTGAATTTCTACCGCGACGAAACCTCGTCGTGCAGCGAGCAAGTCGTTTTCGGAGATTTCGGCATCGCGCGGGATTTGCCCGCCTTTCAGACGACGGCGATTGAATTCACGCCCGACAAGAGCGGCGAATTCAACTTCGCCTGCGGGATGAATATGCTGCGCGGCAAATTGATTGTCGAAAGCTAGAATTTTAATTTTAGTAAAAATGAAATTAACTCAATTATGAAATCGAAGGTGTAAAATTAAAATGCGATGAACGACGAAACACAGAAACGAAGTCTCGCTTTTCCGCTTACCTAAACTACCTGAGTTGCCAGTTACTAAATTTCAAAAGATTTTGCCCGCGAAACACACGAAACACGCGAAACACACTAAAGTTTTTTTGGGTTTTTGTTATTTTTCGCGTCGTTCGCGTGTTTCGCGGGCAAAAAGTTTTTCAAACACGCTCTTTGAAAATCTCCTTGACTCGCTCATTGCGAATTTCGCCTTGATGCACAATATAACTGCCGCTGAGAATGTCGTCGGAAAAATCAAGGCTTAACTCGCCGTCTTTTGCCAGTAAATTACAAAACGCCGTTACGTTGCGTGAAAAAAGTTGGCTTGCGTGAACCGGAATCGTCGCTGCCAGGTTGGTCGGCGCATAAATGAAAACTCCGTTGTGATTGACGATTTCGTTCGGTTTGGCGAGTTCGCAGTTGCCGCCGTTCGCGCCCGCCAAATCAACAATTACCGAACCGCTTTTCATCGCTTCGACCGCTTCCCGTGTAATCAAAACGGGAGCGCGTCTTCCCGGAATTTGCGCGGTAGTGATGATGCAGTCGGCATTTGCCGCCGCTTTTGTCAGAAGTTCGCGGGCGTTTTCCATAACGTCCTCGCCGACTTCTTTGGCGTAACCGCCTTCGCCTTCGGCGTTGACGTTTTCGAGTTCGAGAAATTTTGCGCCCAAAGAGCGCACGGCTTCGCCAGCCGCCGCGCGAATGTCAAAGCCTTCGACGACCGCGCCCAAACGACGCGCCGTGGCAATCGCCTGAAGTCCGGCAACGCCCGCCCCGACAATTAAGACTTTCGCCGGCGGAATCGTTCCCGCCGCCGTCGTCATCATCGGTAACATTCGCGGCAGTTTCTCCGTTGCCAGAAGAACGGCTTTGTAACCGGCAATTGTCGCCATCGAAGACAAAACATCCATCGCCTGCGCCCGCGTTGCGCGCGGAATCATTTCCAGAGAAAACGCCGTCAAATTATTCTCGATAAACGGTCGCAGTTTTTCCGGCTCATCTAACGGGCGCAGGAGCGCGACGACAATCGCACCTTTTTTCAGTTTTGATAAACTCGCGTCCGGCGGGCGGTTTATGGCGAGCAGGACATCGGTATTAGGCAGCAATTCTTCTGGAGAATCAGAAATTTCCGCTCCGGCTTGTTTGTAATCGCTATCAGTCGCCCCGGCTAAATCGCCCGCGCCGGTTTCGACAAAAACTTTATTTTCCGCTGTGACGAGTTTTTTAGCCGATTCGGGAACGAGAGCGACGCGAAATTCGTCCGCAGATGATTCTTTCAAGACGACAACTTGCATTCTGAAAACGGTCAAAGGACATTTGAATAAAATATATACCTGCTCGCTCAATGTATTACAAAATTACAGTGGCGGCAAGATTGAATAACGGCAATAATATATTTGGCTCAGATAGTCCTTTTAAAGAAAGTTTTGAAACCCAGGATTAAAGAATATTCGTAGTAAAATAAATTAAGAGAGTTTGTTTCTTAATTTTGAAATAGCACTGTTTGTAGTTTGCTGACCTTAAAATAATTATGAAAATCACAAAATTTCATCTTCGTATTGTTATTTGTCTATTATTTTCTTTGATTTCTGTTTCTGCTCAGAAAACCGCTGAAAAACCGACGTTTAAGGTGGATTACGAAAAATTTACTTTGAACAACGGTCTGGAAGTGATTTTTCATATTGACCGTTCTGATCCGGTCGTGGCTGTTTCATTGACCGCTCACGTCGGTTCCGCGCGTGAGAAAGCTGGACGCACCGGATTTGCACATCTTTTTGAGCATCTGTTGTTTCTCGAATCGGAAAACCTAGGCAAGGGCGGACTCGATAAAATGACTGCCAGAATCGGTGGTTCCGGTGCTAACGGTTCGACGAGCAGAGACCGCACTAATTATCTCCAAACTGTGCCGAAAGACGCGCTTGAAAAAATGCTTTGGGCGGAAGCCGACAAACTCGGCTGGTTTATCAATACCGTGACCGAGCCGGTTTTAGCGAAGGAAAAGCAGGTTGTAAAAAATGAGAAGCGTCAAAGCTACGACAATAATCCGTATGGTCATACAACTTATGTAATTGATAAAAATCTCTACCCGGCAGACCATTCTTATAACTGGCAGGTCATCGGCTCGCTCGACGATTTGCAGAATGCGACGCTCCCGGACGTTAAGGAGTTTTTTCGGCGGTGGTATGTTCCGAACAACGTGACGCTCGTCGTGGCTGGTGATTTCGACAAAGTGCAAGCCAAAAAATGGGTTGAAAAATACTTTAGCGAAATAAAAAAAGGTGAAGAAGTTAAACCGCTTCCCAAAAGACCGGGAACGATTAAAGAAAACGTCAAACTTTATCACGAAGATAATTTTGCAAGATTGCCGGAGTTGAATATGGCTTGGGTAACGGTCGAGCAGTATCATCCTGATTCTTATCCGCTCGCAGTTTTATCACAATACTTGTCGCAAGGTAAAAAAGCCCCTTTCTACCAGGTTCTGGTCGAAGACAAAAAGCTCACTTCCAATGTCGGTATTTTCAATCGGACTTCGGAACTGGCGGGACAATTGCATTTATCCGTGCGCGCCTTTGCCGATAAAGACCTCGACGAAGCAGCAAAGGCGATTGACGAGGCTTTCGCCAGATTTGAAAAAGCAGGCATCTCGGAAAAAGATTTGAGTCGTATTAAAGCGGGGCAGGAAACGCAGTTTTATAACTCTCTCTCCAGCGTTCTCGGCAAGGGAGTTCAACTCGCGCAATACAATATTTTTGCCGACGATCCCGGTTTTATCGAGAAGGATATTAAAAACATTCTCGCCGTAACGCCTGCGGACGTAACGCGCGTTTATCAAAAATACATCAAGAATAAGAATTTCGTAGCGACCAGTTTTGTGCCGAAAGGCAAACTGCCGCTGGCGTTGGAAGGCTCAAAGAAAGCCGAAGTCGTCGAAGAAAAAATAGTTCAGGGAGCGGAAGAAACGATTGACCCGACGGCTAATGCAACTTATGAACGCACACTCTCGACTTTTGACCGCAGCGTCGAACCGCCATACGGCGACGCGCCTGAGGTTAAAGTTCCCGCAATTTGGGAAACCAAACTTTCCAATGGTTTGCGTCTTTACGGCATCGAAAACGCGGAAGTTCCGCTCGTGCAGTTTGAAATCGTCATTGACGGCGGACAGCTTTTAGAGAACATCAATCGAGTCGGCGTTTCAAATTTGATGGCGCGGATGATGACGCAGGGAACGCTGAAGAAAACTCCGCAGGAACTCGAAGAAGCGATTCAGCAATTGGGAGCTACGATTAATGTCTTTGCCGGAACTGAAGATGTCAGAATCGTGGTTAATACGCTGGCAAGAAATTATGAGCCGACGCTCTCTTTGGTTGAAGAAATTCTATTAGAGCCGCGTTGGGACGCAAAAGAATTCGATTTGATAAAACAAAGCGCGATCAGTCAAATCCGTCAGCAGGAAGCAAATCCCAATGCCGTTGCTCAAAATAATTTTAACCTGTTGATTTACGGAAAAGATAATATCCGTTCGCAAAATATTTTGGGAACGATCGAATCGGTTAATTCAATCACGCTCGACGATTTAAAGGCTTTTTATAATAAAAGCATCTCGCCTTCGGTCGCCCGTATGCACGTCGTCGGAGCTTTGGATAAAGCATCAATTACAAAGCCCTTAAGCGGAATCAATAAAAACTGGAAAAGTAAAAAAGTCGAAATCCCTCAGTATAAAACGCCGCAGCCGCCGGCAAAATCGCAAATCTATTTCTATGATGTTCCCGATGCGAAACAGTCTGTCATACGTTTTGGCTACCCTGCACTAGCCGTCACCGATAAAGACTTTTATCCGGCAACGATTATGAATTACATACTCGGCGGAGGCGGCTTCGCATCACAACTAACCCAGCAATTGCGCGAAGGCAAAGGTTACACATACGGTATCAATTCCAACTTTTCCGGCACAAACAGCCCCGGAACTTTTGCCATTGCGAGCGGAGTCAGAAGCAACGCAACTTTGGAATCGGCTCAATTAATTAAAAGTATTTTGCAGGATTATCCGAAAAATTACTCGGAACAAGATTTGGAAACCACGAAAGGTTTTCTAATTAAAAGCAACGCGAGAGCATTTGAAACCGCGGGAGCTAAACTGGATATGCTTGAAAATATCAGTAAATACGGCTGGAAATATGATTATGTGAAAGGCAGAGAACAAATAGTCAAAGCTATGACCGTGCGGCAAATAAAAGAGTTGTCGCAAAAATATCTCAACACCGATAAAATGATCTGGCTTGTCGTCGGAGATGCCAAAACTCAGTTGCCGCGTCTGAAAGAAATGGGATTTGGCAATCCGATACTGATCAATAAGCAGAATTTTGAAAAGTGAAGTATTAGTTTATCAGCATATATGACCCAAGTTGCTAGTCATGATTTTTCACCGCCGGGACGCGGAGATTTTTGGCTCTTCTCGGCGATTCTCCGCATCTCGGCGGTGAAATCTTTCATCACTTCGATAACTGGCAACTTGGGTTAATTTATATCAACTGCCTTGACTTTCAATCGCTAAACCTTCTACCGATAACTTATATGACAATGCGACGATATCGCGCCTGCACGAGCATATAAAACCCGTAAGCTATTAAACCGAGCGCGACGATGCCCAGCACCCACTGACCGTATGATTGCTGTTCCAGCGCGCGAAGCGCACCGCTCAAGCCACGCGCTTCGCCCGCATTTGAATGCCAAGCCGCCAGAATCAAGAAGACACCGACAATTCCGAACACCACTCCGCGTGCCGATAATCCTGCCTGCCCGGCGCGCGTCGCAAAAGTCTGCGTTTTTTCATCCATCTCGTTTGTTTTAAGTTTCTCACGAAACTTAGTCGTGTAAGCCTTATAGAATTGAGAGACGGCGAAGGCGATAAAACCCAGACCGACAGCACCGACGAGCCATTGTCCGAACGGCTGCGCGAGCAAAGTTGCCGTCCATTCTTTAGATGCCGCGTCGCCGCGACTTCCGCCGCCGGAACCGAAAACCAATTGCGCGGCGGAATAAGCCAAACCGATATGAATCACTCCGATCACCGCGTAGCCGATGCGTCTGGCTATTCCTTTCGCGTCCGAACCTTTGTTTTCCGTGTCTTTGACCGCCTGAACGAAACGCCAGACGGCATACGCCGCCATTCCGACGGCAACCGCGCCGAGCAGTAATTTACCATACGACTGCGAAAGGATTTCCTCGAACGCTCCGCGCGAATCGGTCGTTCTGCCGCCGCCGGTAAAAGCGGCGAGCGCGGCAAGCCCGCCGATAATAAGATAAACAACTCCCTTTGCGGCATAGCCGAATCTGGCGAGCGGAACGATCCAACCGCGAGCCGATTGCAAAATCCGTTCGGCTTCTTCTTTGACGATTCCAAGAGATGAATCTCTATTTTGCATAAATTAATTCCCCCTTAATTGAAGACAACATAATTTAATTGACTTGATAAGAGATATTCTCACAATTCCGAATTAAAGAGAACACATTGTCAAAAGTAAATTACGCAGAATTACTTTTGAAAAAACCGTATCGCTCTTTAAGCGTAAAATCTATCAATATAACCGTTAAAATCCAAACGACGGCTGCCGCATAGCCCGCGATAACGTCGCTCGGATAATGAACGCCGAGGTAAATGCGCGATAGACCGATCAGCAAAGCGAGCGAAACGGCAAGCGACCAAATTAAAAGCCGTAACGATTTGTTTTCTATCTGCGCGGCAGCGAGCCAAGCCAGCACACCGTAACAGCACGCGGCATAAAGCGCGTGTCCGCTCGGAAAACTGTATGAATCGGGAAGCGGTGTGTCGAAAACCGGAACGGGTCGAACGCGGGCGAAACTCACTTTCAGCACAAAATTAAGGATTACCGCTCCAACCATCGTCGTCGTCAACAAAACGGCGGCTCGTTTCAAATTTTTGATGATGCAAATTACAAAAACACCGGCGCACAAGAAGGTGAAAAATAAGGTCGAGCCGAGCATTGTTATAAAGCGCATCAGCGCGGTCAGCGATTCGCTCGCATATCCGTGAACGAAAACGCGCACGGTTTCGTCGAACATCCTGGTGTCGCCTTCGAGAACTTCGCCGGCTAGCCAGGCGAAGAAAAATGAAGCACCGACCGCACTCGCTAAACCTAAAAACAAAATTGACCCGACGAATGCCTTAAATCGGACTGATACCGCCTTTAAGCGATCTTCGGCGCGGCGGCGTTTTGCTTGATTAAATGTCATTACCTCTAAATTATCACTCCGCCACGCGCGTCCAGCCGTTGCTCACTTGTTGAAACTTTTCAATCTCCGAGCTGACAAAAACGGACTGCCCCGGCTGCCACTCGAATCGCTCGACGGCGATGTTCGGGTAATCAACGCGAATGACGTTAAACGAATTCGCTTCGCCTCTGCCGCGCGTCGAAGTGGCTGTTCCGGCTTGCACGACCAGTGCTGAATGGTCGCCGATTTTGTAGCGTTTCGCCGTGTGTCCGGTGTGGCTGACGTGCAGATGACCGGAGAGAAAAACATCCGCGCCGCAATCGGCGAGCGTTTTCATCGCCATCTTTGCGCGTCCGACAAGGTCGCTGTCATCGTAACCTTCCGGCAAATCGAACGGGTGATGCGTGACGACTATTTTAACCACGTCGCCGTCGAGCGGACATAGCTTTTGGCGCATCAACGCGACTTGCTCTTCGTTGACGCGCCCGCCTTTGAAGGTTAAAGAACGCGCCGTATTAATGCCAAGAATGGCAATTTCTTCATCGGCGTAAAACGGCTCCAAATCGTTTGTAATGAAACGGCGATATTTATCGAGCGGCTGAAAAAATCTGGTAAAAACATTGTGAAGCGGTATGTCGTGATTGCCCGGAACGACAATCTGCGGCTTGGGCAGACGGTCGAGAAAAGCGCGGGCTTCCTGGAATTGCTCGCTGCGCGCGCGCTGCGTCAAATCGCCGGAAACCGTGACGACATCCGGTTTAAGCTCGGCAATGAGCGCGACTAACGGTTCGATAATCGTCGCATCAACGCGCCCGAAATGAATATCGGACAAATGCACCAGCGTTCGCATCAAAAATTACTCCTTTTCTCCGGTTTCTTCATTCTTTTCTTCTTCAATTTTCGCCGGAACAATCACGCGCAGCGCGGCAGGGCGCACGCGGTAATGAAGCGGCGTTTCCAGCATTTCAACTTCGCCGTCCATCGCCACGCGCAATTGTTTGCGTCTGGTTTCGATCCATACTTCGTCCGTACACAAAGAAATAAAATCCTTCGCCTGTTGAAGATTTCCGAACAACGCCCGCAACGCCATTTGCAGCAATCCGAACCGGCTGGTGCGCGGTGTCATATACAAACTCAAATGTCCGGCATCCAGACAAGTTCGCCCGCCGATGTTGAAACTTTCCATCTCATACGAGTTATTGCCGATAAAGACGAACGGCGTGCGCGTGACGATTTCCTTGCCGTCGGCGTTCAAACGAATGTGAAGAAACGGATAGCGGCGCAAAACTTTGAACGCGGAGCGGAAAAGCGAATTCCACTTTCCATAGCCGAGTCGCTGTCGCTGTTCGCGCCGCCGCACGATGTCCGGGTAAAGTCCCAAACTGGAATTGTTAATAAATATGTGTCCGTTAATCTCTCCAACGTCAACTTTGGCAACGTGACCGGCGATAATCGTGCGCGCCGCTTCTTCGAGGTCAAGGGGAATGTTCAAGTCTTTGGCGAAATGATTGAGCGTGCCGAGCGGCAATACGCCGAGAATTTTTTCCGTGCCGACTAGTTCCGCCGCGACCGCGCTGACTGTGCCGTCGCCGCCGCCCGCGACAATCGTTTGCCCTCCGCTTTTAACGGCGCGCTTCGCCAGCTCGACAATTTCCGCTCCGCTTTCAGCCAGCTCGATACGCGCGTCAATACCACTCTCTGCGAAAATGTCGGCAAGAATCCGCCGCTCATTCTCCTTGTCGCTCGTGCCGGAAGCGGCGTTAATAATGACATCAATCGGTAAGGGCATAGTAGTTTTTTGTTTGTCGTTTTTACCTGATAAATTGCAAGTATGATGGAAATATACAACTTATCATAGTAGCGCATAGGAGAATTATAAGTTAAAAATCTTTTTGCGATAAGCGCGGATACGAAACACATTCGTTGCCGCTGGTTTTGCAGCGGTTATTTAAAGAAACTGCTCGAAGAATCAACGATATTAAGTTACAATCTAAAAATAAAACAATTGCCGAAACATTCAAACACTTTAAATTGCTTGAACCCGGCTTATAGATTGGGAAGACTTGACGGAAGCAAATGCCAAATGGGAAGCGGAGATTCCGATGAGACGATTGGGCGAGCCACGTGAATTTGCCGCGCTTGCCGCTTTTCTCGTCTCCGAACGGGCAAGCTACATCACCGGAATTTCGATTCCGGTTGACGGCGGTTGGATTCGCTCGCTGATTTAAGTCCGGTTAAAATCGAGTCGTCAAATACTTTTAATTTCTGAGAGGTCATATAATACTTTTAATTTCTGAGAGGTCATATAATGTCGATAATGTCGAAATTTTTCCGCCGCTTACTGTTTTTGTCTTTGCTTTTGTCTTTCGCCGCCGAAGCGTTTGGTCA
>Ga0136640_10001272_pt1 | contig 10019 bp, 10 predicted proteins | sample AntDrymUQ8642106_2_FD_105498 | JGI IMG/M metagenome (GOLD analysis project Ga0136640, IMG submission 105498) | Polar desert sand microbial communities from Dry Valleys, Antarctica - metaG UQ864 (21.06) | ecosystem: Environmental > Terrestrial > Soil > Desert | place: Antarctica: Dry Valley...
TGGATCGCACGTTCGGCACGCTGAGCGAGGGTGAGCGCAAGCGGGTGCAGGTGGCCCGCGCGCTGATGACCGACCCGGAGCTGCTGCTGCTCGACGAGCCGGGCGCCGGTCTGGACCTGGCCGCCCGCGAAGACCTGGTCAGCACGTTGACCGCGCTGGCTGCCGACATCGACGCACCGGCCTCGGTGCTGGTGTCACACCATGTGGAAGAGATCCCGCCGGGCTTCAACCATGCGTTGCTGTTACGTGCTGGTGCCGTGGTGGCTGCGGGGCCGGTCGACGAGGCGCTCACAGCGGAGACGCTGAGCGAGGCATTCGGCTTGCCGTTGGTGCTGGAACGCAGTGCGGGCAGATGGTCCGCCCGTCGCCGCAGCTGACCTGCGCGCTCACCGTAACGCCTTGTCGCGTTGACTAGACTGAGCACGTGGAGGACTGGCTTCAAGACAACGCCTGGGCCGTCTGGACGGCCCTGATGGTGGCGCTTGGGCTGGCCGAGATGATCAGCCTCGATCTCGTGCTGCTCATGTTGGGCACCGGCGCGGGCGCCGGTGCGCTGTCCTCGCTGTTGTTGTCCTTGCCGGTGTGGGGCGATCTGCTTGTCGCCCTCGTCGTCGCCACCGGCATGCTTGCGCTGGTACGCCCGTCCTTGGTGAAAAAGCTGCACAACGGTCCCGAGCTGACCACCGGACACTCAACCCTGGTCGGGCAGCGGGCGGTCGTGCTTGAGCCGGTCGATGAGCAGCACGGTTTGGTGAAGCTCGCGGGCGAGGAGTGGACCGCACGCGTGTTCGACCCGTCTATGCACATCGATGCCGGTGCTCAGGTTGAAGTGTTCGAGATCGACGGCGCGACCGCGGTGGTGTACCCGATGGACTGATTGGCGCCGCCTCGCCGAGCACATAACCCCTGCATCGCTACGAGAGGACAATCATGGAGCTTGCACTGCCCGTCCTGTTTTTGCTGATCGTCTTGTTCGTCGTCGTCGGGCTCACCAAGACCATTAAGATCGTGCCGCAGGCGCGCGCGGGCATCGTGGAGCGCTTCGGCAAGTACCGCGTCACCTTGACCGCCGGGCTCAACGTTGTGGTGCCGTTCGTCGACAAGGTGCGCTACACCATCGATCTGCGCGAGCAGGTCGTCTCTTTCCCGCCGCAGCCGGTGATCACCGAGGACAACCTGGTGGTGTCCATCGACACCGTCATCTATTTCCAGGTCACCAACGCCGTGGCCGCGACCTACGAGATCGCCAACTACATCCAAGGCACCGAGCAGCTCACCACCACCACGCTCCGCAACATCATCGGTGGGATGACGCTGGAGCGGACCCTTACCAGCCGCGAGGACATCAACCGGGCGCTGCGCGGGGTGCTCGACGAGGCGACCGGCAAATGGGGGTTGCGAGTCAACCGGGTCGAACTCAAAGGCATCGACCCGCCGCCGTCGATCAAGGACTCGATGGAGAAGCAGATGCGCGCCGACCGGGACAAGCGCGCGGTGATCCTCACGGCCGAGGGGCACCGGCAGTCGGCGATCCTCACCGCAGAGGGAGACAAGCAGGCTGCCATCCTGACCGCGGAGGGTGCTCGAGAGTCCACCATCCTTCGCGCCCAGGCCGACCGCGAGTCCGCCATCTTGCACGCCCAAGGTGAGGGGCAGGCGATCCAGACCGTGTTCCAGGCCATTCACGACGGGTCGCCCGACCAGTCGTTGCTTGCCTACCAGTATCTGCAGATGCTGCCCAAGATCGCCGAGGGAGACGCCAATAAGGTGTGGATCGTCCCCAGCGAGATCGGTGACGCACTGAAGGGTCTGGGCTCGACGATGTCGCAGATGTCCGGCATCCCGACCGAGTCCGAAGGCCCGCGCACCCGCGTGGACATGGGCTCATCGACCCCGGAGATCTCGACCGGTGTGACCCCCAGCTCGCTGCAGGATGCGCACGAGCAGGTCGCTGCTGCCATCGCCTCGGCCCAGGAGGCGGCCCAACCCGAACGTCCCGGCGCGACGGGTGGGATGGACACGGGGCCGGATTCGGGTGCAACTCGTGCCGGGGATGTGGCTGAGCAGCAGGTGACACCACCACAACCCGACCCGCCAGTCGATCCCCCGGTACGGCGCGAGGACGACACCACCGCCGGGTGAGCCTGCTGGAGGTCGTCGCGGTGCTGCTCGCCGGAGTAGCCGCAGGGACGATCAACACCGTGGTGGGGTCCGGCTCCCTCGTCACTTTCCCGACGTTGTTGGCGCTGGGCTTCAGCCCGGTCGTCGCCAACGTCACGAACACGGTAGGGCTGGTGCCGGGGTCGGTGTCCGGGGCGATCGGGTATCGCCGTGAACTCACCGGCCAGGCTGGCCGGTTGCTGCGCCTCGGGGTTGCAGCCCTGCTCGGCGGGCTTCTCGGTGGCGTCCTGCTGTTGACCCTCGACGAGGCCGTATTCGAGACCGTCGTCCCCGTGTTGATCCTGCTGGGCTGCCTGCTCGTGGTGGCCCAACCGAGGCTGTCGGCCTGGATGCGTCGCCGCCGCGAGGGGGAGGTGCCCCGTCACCACGGGTCGTGGCTGGTGTGGGTGGGTGTCATGGCGACGTCGGTGTACGGCGGGTACTTCGGTGCTGCTCAAGGCGTGCTGTTCTTGGCCGTCCTCGGGCTCGGGCTGGATGAGACGTTGCAGCGAGTGAACGCCAGCAAGAACGTGTTGGCCGCCCTGGTGAACGGCGTAGCTGCGCTGCTGTTCGCGGTAGTTGCGGAGGTCGACTGGTCGGCTGCTGGTGTCCTCGCGGTTGGTGCCACCATCGGCGGCCAGGTGGGCGCGACCGTTGGCCGCCGCTTGCCCGACTGGGCGCTGCGGACGTTCGTCGTGGTGGTGGGTGTTGTGGCGGTCACGCACTTCGTGCTGGGCGATGGCTAACTCGGGTGGTCGGCTGGGTCAGGGTGGCTCACTGCCCCAGCCCAGCACTGGTGGAGCCTCCGACTGATAGCGATGGCCGGTGGGGGTGGTCCACACTGTTCGGTCGGCATCGCCGGTCAGCTGCCACCCGGCCAGGTCGCGCAGATGATGACAGCGCCTGGACAGTCCCTGGCCGTTGGTCGCTGTGGTGCTGCCACCGTCAGAGCGAGCTGTGATGTGGTCGCCGTCGGTGATCCGTGCGGTGCAGACCGGCATCCGACAGGTGCCGTCCCGCGCGAAGACAAAGGTGCGCAGGTCGCCGTCGAAGAAGCGTCGGCCGGTGTCGAGATCGCGTGTGGACCAGTCAATCGGGCCGTGCAGCCAGTCCGCCACGCCGGCCTCAACGGGTCGGGGGTCGGAGGGGGGCTGGACCGCAGTGTCTGGGTGGACGCCCCGCTCGGGATCGGGGTCGCGGTGGATGGGCCCACCGCGGCGCGTGCGGCGGTCCATGGTGACTAGCCGCCCTGCATCGTCGACGATCACCCGGCGCCAGCGGGTGCCTGGACCGGTCGCGACAGTGCGGGCGGTGTCCGCGGTGATCGGACCGGTGCCTCTGAGCTGCGCGGGGTGGTTGTCCATCCCGATCAGTGTGGAGGCCTTGATCACCACGTGAACCTGTGCCGACGGAAGCGGCGGCCCGGTCGACGCCGCCACTCCGGTGAGCCGCTCGACCAGAGTGTCGGCCATCAGTTGACCGATGCTGCGCTCGTCACCGTCGGCTCGGCGGCCGCGGGCGTGATGATCCAGTGAGTGCCAGCAGGCGGCGGCCCGCGCGGCCGGCAATCGAGCGACCAGGGCCGATCCGGCGTCGCCAGGACCATCGGGAGCGTGCACGAGGTCGACCCGGCGTTCGTCGCGGACTCGCTGTGCTCGCTTCGCTGCCGCTTCACCGTCCAGCAGCAACACCAGCCGCCGTGCGGCCGCGGCCAGCCGAGCGGTGGTTGCCGCGGCCGGGTGCCCGTCGGACAACACCGTCAACTGGGGCACGCCTCGCACCACCTCGGGGATGGTCGTGAGTTGCCTGTCGCTCGGGCCGTGATCGTCGGTTGCAGATGGGTCTGATGCAGAGAAGTCGGCTGTCAGCGGGTCGGCCTCCGCAGTGCAGCCAGTGAAGATGTGGATTCGGCGGGCAGCCCCTCGCTCGACCACCGCGGCGAGCCGCCGGTCGATCTCACGGCGGACCTCCGCACTGGTCACGCCCGTCTCTCGGACGACCGCCGAAGCCGCGGCCCAGGAGATCTCACCCCGGTGCAGCAGGTCGAGCAACCCAGGCAGATCAGCGACGAGAACCTGGGATGTGTGCAACTGGTGCTCGGCAGCCATCGGTGAAACGCCGCGGGCCAAAGCAACTTCGGCGGCGGCGCCGCGCAGCCCGCCCGCGGGGGCGACCTGTGCCGCGTGTGCGGCCATCAGCTCGGCCTGCTCGGCTTGCAACCGGGCGATCTGACGCTCGTGCGCGACGAGTGTGTCGATCCGGTCTGCCGCCGCCGCTGACTGCTCGGCCATGCCGCAGCCGGGACTGCCGTCGCCACCCCACCCGGCCATGGACTGCCGGGGCTGCGCCGGGGTGAAGCCATACACGGTAAGATCGAACATGTGTTCGATTCTAACCACGGCGGGGACAGAATCACCCCATACCGCCCGTCTGGGGACAACAACCTCGCCCGCTCAGCGCCCCAGACCGTCAACCACCTCGGCATCCGGCAGGCGACCGAGGGCGGCACCCGGGGCGACGATCTTCGAACGGCGCAGCCCGCTGCCGATGAGCACCAGAGGTGTCGCCAGCACAGCCGCATCCACGAGCAGCAACCAGTCGTCGGGCAGCCCGATGGGAGTGATGCCGCCGTACTCCATACCGCTCGCGCTGACCGCGAAGTCGACGTTCGCGAAGGAGGCCTTGCGTGCATCCAGCCGTCGACGGACCAGGCCATTGACGTCGGCTCGGGTGGTCGCCAGCACCACGCAGGCCGCGTGCCGCTCGACGGCGCCGCGGCGTCCGGTCACCACAACACAGTTGGCCGCGGTGTCCAGGGGCAGGTCATAGGCGGCGCACAGTGTCGCAGTATCGGCCAGCGCCGGATCGATCTCGACAACCTGTGAACCTGGGATGCCGCCGATGGCGGCAGCCACCGGCGCGGCGAGCAGATCGAGCCGGTCGGCGGCCGCAACCGTCTGCAGTTCTCCAAGCACGCAGTCATTGTTGCTCCCTGCTGGTGTGCCGGAAGCGGCGACTACCGTGGACCCTGTGGACAAGGCGGTGCTGCGGATCAGCCGCTTCGCCGACCTCGACGCCGCCACCGTGTACCGGCTCATGCGGCTGCGCATCGAGGTCTTCGTGGTCGAGCAGCGCTGCCCGTACGCCGAGCTGGACGGTCGAGACGTCGAGCCGGGTACGCGCCATCTGTGGACGACCGACGGTGACCGAGTTACCGCATACCTTCGGATCCTGGTCGAGCCCGACGGCTCTTACCGCATCGGCCGCGTGTGCGTGCCAGAGGCCTACCGGGGGGCGGGTTTCGCACGAAGACTCGTGGTGGAGGCGCTGACCCGGACCGCAGCCGACGACCCGACCGCCGACGTGGTGCTGGATGCCCAGTCACACCTGGCGGGGTGGTACGAGCGCTTGACGTTCTGCGCGGATGGCAAGGAGTTTGTCGAGGATGACATCCCGCACGTGCCGATGCGGCTGTCTCGACCCTGCCGATCAGTCGTCTAGCCATCCCAGCCATCGACGGGTCAGACCGTACGCCTGGGTGCGGGCGATCTCCGCCGACAGGAATACGTCGTGCAGCGCTCCGTCGACCCGCGCGATCGTCACCTGTGCGGCCAGTCGGTGTGACCAGCGGGCGATTTGCTCCACATCGAGGACGATGTCGGCGGCGGCGACGTCCTCGGTCCACACCGAGGTGAAGGCGGTGCGCTTGGAGGCCAGCACCAATGTTGGCGCACCGATGTCGATGCCACGGTGCAACCGTCGATGCGCCCTGCGGATCGCCCGCATCCAGCCGGCGCGCACAGGGAAACTTTCCAGCGGTTTCCAGGCGGTGTCGAAGGTCCATTCGCCGCCATGGTCGCGGTGCAGGCTCTCGGCATAGACACCGGACACCGTGCGCGGGATGACCTGGTACGGCCGGCGGGCGCCGACCTGGTCGATCGCTTGGGTGCCGACGGTACGCAGCAGCAGTGAGCCCTGCATGTCCAACCACGGGCTGTTCAGGATGACGGCGTTGGCGATGCTTCGCCCTGCCTGTCGCCGGCCGTCGAGCCACAACGGGACGATCAGGCCGCCGGTGGAGTGAGCGACCACGACTACCTCGCGATGACCATCCCGCTCGGTGATGCGCTGCCAGGCCTCGTCCAGCTCTGGGTCGTACTCGGCCACATCCAGGCAGAAGTTGGCCGTCTGGTGTGGCAGCAGCGATCGGCCGTACTTGCGCAGGTCGAGAGCGTAGAAGTCGTAGCCAAGCTTGCCGAAGAACTCCGCCAGCCCGCGCTGGAAGAAGTAGTCGCAGAAGCCGTGTACGTAGAGCACGGCACCACGTCGGGTCCGCGGCGCGGGGTGGTGCACGAGGGTGGCGATCACCGGGCCCTCGGCGTCGTCGGGCAGCTCGATGGTCTCGGCTACGAACGGCTCGCCCAGGATGTCTGCCCGAGACCTGCCGGTCGTGGGGTGATCGGCCGAGAGATTCATGAAGCGGATTGTGCCCGAGTCTCAACGTCCGGCGTGGCGCTCGATTCCACTCGAGTTGGAATCAGCAGTGCAGCCCCGGTGGCCGCCAGGCCGATGATCGAGGAGAAGACGAACGCGGCGGTGTAGGCACCCTCGGACGGGAGCCCGGTGGCACCGATCACGTGCGCGGCCAGGATCGCCGTGGCCACAGCAGCACCGAACGCGCCGCCCACGGTGCGGACGACGGTGTTGATGCCGGTGGCGATGCCGACCTGAGCGGCCGGCGCTGCTGCGACCACCAGGTTGGCCATCGAGGCGAAGGCGAAGCAGATGCCGCCGCCAAGCAGCATCCCGGCAATGACGAACTGCCACGGCGAGCTGTGCGCAATCGCCAGCACCAGGAAGGACGCGGTGCACGACAGGGTGCCGATGGCCAACACCCGGCGGAACCCGATCCGAACCCCCAGCCGCCCGGCAAGCGGACCGACGACGATCTGCACGATCGCCGAGGGGACCAGCAGCAGTCCGGACGCCGTCACCGAGAAGCCGAACCCGTACCCGGCCTGTGCGGGAGTCTGAGCGAACTGCGGGATCAGCAGGAAGCTGGAGAACATCGCCATGCCGATCAGGCAGGCAGTCAGGTTGGTGGCAGCCACGGCACGCTCACGAAGCAGGCTGAGCTGGATCAGCGGCTCATCGATCCGTGACTCCACCTTGATCCAGACCACGGCCAGCACGAGTCCACCGGCAATCAGCGCCACGGTGGTGGGCGAGGTCCAACCCCACTGCTCGCCGCGGGAAACGCCCAGCAGCATCGAGGCCAATGCGGCCGACAGCAGCAGGGCTCCGAACCAGTCGATCCCGACTCGCACCGCGCTTGGCGAGGACGGGATCAGCTGGTGCGCGGCAACCGCGGCTGGTGCGGCGGCGAACAGCCCGAGCCAGAACAGCCATGCGATATCGGTGTGGTCGACGATCACCCCGGACATCGGCAGACCGATGCCACCGCCGATGCCGAAAACGGCGCTCAGCAGAGCTAGGTGACCCGGCACCTTGTCGGACGGCGAGGTGTCGCGTACGACGCCGAACGCCAGTGGGAAGACCCCACCAGCGACGCCCTGAAGGACCCTCCCCGCGATCAACACCTCGATCGTCGGCGCGAGCGCGTTCACCGCGCTGCCAAGAGCGAACACAGTCAGCACAGCGGTCAACACCCGTCCACGGCCGTACACGTCGCCGAGCTTGCCCACGATCGGGGTCGCTACCGAAGCGGACAGCAAGAAGCCGGTGAGCACCCAGGACGTTGCCGACGGACTCGCCTGCAACTCGGTCGCGATGACCGGCAGGGCGGGGATCACCAACGTCTGGGTCAGCGCAAAACTGGCGCACGCCAGCAGCAGCACCAGCAACACTTGATGGGGGCGCCGCCGCTCATCCGCGGCGGGCAAGGCTGGTGCGGAGGTGGCCATCAATCGCTGGTCAACGCCCCACAGCGTCCGTGCATTCCGGCGGGCGGGAGTCCCTAGAAGGCGTAGGTGCCGTGCAGAACTGCCCGGCCGAGCGTCTTGAAGGCGAGGTTGAACGACACAACGGCCGGCGAGGCGTCCGCGTCCACACCGAGGTTCGACTCACCGACGGCGTGCACGACGAAGTAGTAGCGGTGCACTTGGTCGCCCTGTGGTGGTGCGGCGCCGCCGAAGTCGAGACTGCCCACGTCGTTGCGCACATGGAACGCCTCGCCCGGCAGCGAGTCGTCACCGGCGCCGGCGCCGACCGCAAGTTCAGTGCAATGGGCAGGCAGGTCGACCACCACCCAGTGCCAGAAGCCGGACGGGGTCGGCGCATCGGGGTCAAAGCAGGTGACGACGAAGCTCTCGGTGCCCTCGGGGGCACCGGACCACGCCAGGTGTGGGGAGGTGTTGCCCTTGTCGGCCACCTGGGCGTCGGCCAGCGGCTGACCGTCGACGACGTCGTCGCTGCGTACGTCGAAGGCGGGGACTGTGGGCAGCAAGGTGTAGGGGTCTGGGGTAACGGGTCGGTCCAGGCTCATAGCAGGTGACGCTACCCGTCCGGGGGCTGGGACGCATCGGCGTCGAGGCGACCTGCTCGTACCGTAGGGAGGATGTCTGGCGACCGGCACATCGACGACGCGGTCTATCCTGTGGGCCTGCGCCTGCAGGGACGGCGGGTCGTCGTCGTCGGTGGCGGCCAGGTTGCTCAGCGACGAGTGCCGGCTCTGCTTGCAGCCGGCGCACAAGTGCGGGTGGTGTCGCCGTGGCTGCGGCCGGCGCTTGAGGGACTGGTATCGACCGGTGAGCTCGACTGGGCGGAACGCCGCTACCACAGCGGCGACCTGGCGGACGCCTGGTATGCGCTGGCAGCCACCGACGACGCCGAGACCAACGCCGCGGTGGCGAGCGAGGCCGAGCATCGCCGCATCTTCTGCGTACGAGCCGACGACGCATCCGGGTCAACCGCCTGGACACCGGCGTCGGGTCGACACGGCGGGATCAGCATTGCGGTGCACGCCCAACGCGACCCGCGCCGCGCCGCGCACGTACGAGACGAGGTCGTCAAAGGGCTGCGTACCGGCGACCTGGCGGCACCGCGGCACCGCACCCGCGAAGGAGGGGTCGTGCTGGTCGGCGGTGGCCCGGGTGACCCAGAGCTCATCACCCTGGCCGGACGTCGCGCCCTCGCCGAGGCCGACGTGGTGGTGGTCGACCGGCTGGCGCCCACCGCCCTGCTCGACGAGCTTGCCGGCCACGTCGAGATCGTGGACGCCACCAAGCTGCCCCGCGGCAGAGCGGCCGCTCAGGACGAGATCAACCGGGTGCTCGTCGAGGGTGCCCGGGCGGGCAAGTTGGTCGTGCGTCTGAAGGGCGGCGACCCGTACGTCTTCGGTCGCGGCTTCGAGGAGCTGATCGCCTGTGCGGAAGCGGGTGTGCCCTGCCGGGTGGTGCCCGGGGTGACCAGCGCGATCGCCGTGCCGGCGCTGGCCGGTGTGCCCGTGACACATCGCGGGGTCGCGCACGAGCTGGTGGTGGTGTCCGGGCACCTGCCGCCCGGCCACGCTGCTTCGTTGGTCGACTGGTCGGCGCTTGGACGGCTGCGCGGCACGATCGTGGTGCTGATGGGGGTGGACACGCTGCCGGCGATCGCTGCGGCGCTGATCGCCGGCGGGCGGCCAGCCAACACACCCGTCGCGGTGGTGCAGTCCGGCACGACCACGGGGGAGCGCCGAGCGTTGGCGACCTTGTGCACGGCGGCCAGCGTTGTCGCGGCCGAGCGGATCACCGCCCCGGCGACGGTGATCATCGGCGACGTGGTGGCGGTGGCGGGCACGGTCGATGTCAGCACGGGCACGAGCAATTCGCCGTCATCCGCGACCATCCCGGTGTGAA
>Ga0136640_10001273_pt1 | contig 10018 bp, 6 predicted proteins | sample AntDrymUQ8642106_2_FD_105498 | JGI IMG/M metagenome (GOLD analysis project Ga0136640, IMG submission 105498) | Polar desert sand microbial communities from Dry Valleys, Antarctica - metaG UQ864 (21.06) | ecosystem: Environmental > Terrestrial > Soil > Desert | place: Antarctica: Dry Valley...
CAGTCCGGTGGGCGCCTGGCCAGCGCCGACCCGGGAAAGATCGCAAAGCGCGACGATCGCGCCCCCAGGTAGTCGCGGCGCTTGGCGTCGCGCACGCCGACGTGCGAGAGCAGGCCCGACAGCACCGCGGTCGCGACGTCGCTCGGCTCCCCCGGCGCCGAGTTGAAGCTCACGCCGGCGTCGCGCGCGGCTTGGCGCAGTTGGGCCGCGAGGTCCTGCCACTCGCGGATGCGCAGGTAGTGCAGGTACTCCGCCTTGCAGCGCTTGCGGAACTGGCTGCCCGTCAGCGCCTGCCGCTGCTCGCGCAGATGGCGCCACAGGTTCAGGTACGCGGTGAAGTCGGACGCCTCGTCGGCAAAGCGCGCGTGCAGCGCGTCCGCCTCCGCGCGCTTGTCGGCCGGTCGCTCGCGCGGGTCCTGGATCGACAGCCCGGCTGCGATGACCACGACCTCCTCGGCGCAGGCGCGCGGACCGGCTTCGAGCACCATCCGGCCCATGCGCGGGTCGACCGGGAGCCGGGCGAGGCGGCGCCCGAGCGGCGTGAGCTGCCGTTCGCCTTCCAGCGCCCCGAGCTCTGAGAGCAGGTTCACGCCGTCGCGCACCTGGCGGGCGTCCGGGGGGTCGAGGAACGGGAAGGCCTCGATCGCGCCGAGCCCGAGCGCAGCCATCTGCAGCATCACCGAGGCGAGGCTCGTGCGCAGGATCTCCGGGTCGGTGAAGCGCGGCCGCGCCTCGAAGTCCTCCTCGCTGTAGAGGCGGATGCAGACGCCGTCCGAGGTTCGCCCGCAGCGGCCCTTGCGCTGGTCGGCGGATGCCTGCGAGACAGGCTCGATCGGGAGCCGCTGCACCTTCAGACGGGCGCTGTAGCGGGAGATCCGGGCGGTGCCGGGGTCGACCACCGAGCGGATGCCGGGAACGGTCAGCGACGTCTCGGCGACGTTGGTGGCCAGCACCACGCGGCGCCCCGAGCCGCCCGGCCGAAACACCCGCTGCTGCTCGGCAGACGACAGCCGTGCGTAGAGCGGCAGGATCTCGGCCCTCGGACCGAGCCGGCCCGTCAGCGCCTCGGCGGCGTCGCGGATCTCGCGCTCGCCGCTGAAGAACACGAGCACGTCGCCGGGCAGCGACTCGACGGCGTCGCCGATCGCGTCGATGACGTCGTCCTCCTCTCCGAGCGGGGCGTAGCGGACCTCGACGGGAAAGGTGCGGCCGGAGACCTCGACCACCGGCGCGTCGCCGAAGTGCGCCGCGAAGCGCCCGGGATCGATCGTGGCCGACGTGACGATCAGCTTGAGGTCAGTGCGGTGAGGCAGGATCGACTTCACGTAGCCGAGCAGGAAGTCGATGTTGAGGCTGCGCTCGTGCGCCTCGTCGATGATGATCGTGTCGTAGCGGCGCAGCAGCCGGTCGCGACCGATCTCGGCCAGCAGCAGGCCGTCGGTCATCAGTCGCAGCAGCGTGTTCTCGCTGGAGCGGTCGTTGAAGCGCACGGCGTAGCCCACCGCCTCGCCGAGGCCGACGCCGAGCTCGGAGGCGATGCGCTCGGCGATCGTGCGGGCGGCGAGCCGTCGCGGCTGCGTGTGGGCGATCGCGCCGCGAACTCCGCGGCCGAGCTCGAGGCACAGCTTGGGGATCTGGGTCGTCTTGCCCGAGCCGGTCTCCCCGGCGATCACGACGACCTGGTGGTCGCGGATGACCTCCAGCAGCGCCTCGCGGCAGGCGCTGACCGGCAGCTCGGGCGGATAGGTCACCGCCGGCACCGCCGCGCGGCGGCGAGCCACCCGCTCCACCGCCCGCTCCACCTCGGCGGGCCGCACCCGCGGTCCCTTGCGGCGCAGGCGCTGCTCGTCGAGCAGGGTCAGCTCGCGCAGCCGGTCGTCCACGCTTCTCAGGCTAGGTAGGGCGCCAGATTGCGCAGTTCCGGCTCGCCCTCCCCGGCGAGCGCCGCCTCGAGCGCGGCCTCGTGGGCCGTCGCGCGCTCGAGCGGATAGGGGCCAGCGGTGTCCTCGCTGACCAGGAAGGCCCAGTCGGAGGCTTGCAGCGCCAGCAGCTCGCGCAGCGCGCGTGGGCTCGGCCTCTCGCTCGGGGAGAGGGTCCGCAGCTCGGCCGCGCGCTGCCGCCAGGCCAGGCCCTGCGCGCGCGGCCCGCTCCAGGTCTCGAGCGTCCGTGTCCGCCCCCAGGTGGTCACGGGGAGCGCGGGCGCGGGCGCGGCGCCAGCACCGTAGCGGGCATCGAGCGGCCGCACGTCCACGCCCGCTCGCCCACAGGCCTCGATCACGGCCGCCAGCCAGTCGACGCCCTCCGCCCACCAGTGCCCCAGCAGCTCGGTGTCGAGTGCGCAGACGGTCCATCCCCCGTCCGGGACGCGCGTGGCGAAGTCGGCCGCGTCCTCGCGCACCTGCGCCGCGGCGCGCTGCGGATCGTACGGCTGCCCGTCCACCGCCCAGGCCAGGTGCCGGCGCGTGGTCCGGTGGTGGGTGTCCAGGTAGGCGCCGTGCGACGGATACCCGGCCGGCCCCCAGACCCGGTCGATCAGCGCGCGGTCGATCGGCGCCAGGATGGGGCCCGCCGCGCTGCGCAGCGGGACGCGCGGGTCCAGGCCGAGGCCGGTCAGCTCCACGCACGTGACCGCGACGCCGGCTGCCTCCAGGTGCGTGTCCAGCCACGGCGCGTGCGCGCACTCCGGCAGCCAGAACCCGCCGCCCCAGCCGCCGAAGCGCGCGCGGTGCGCCGCCACGCCGGTCTCCACCTGCAGGCGGACGCCGGCGCCGGTGGCGAGCAGGGGCAGGACGGCGTGGGTGGCCGCGCTGGTCCAGGCCGCGTGCGGCGCAAGCGCCGCGACGAGGTCGCCGTCACGGCGCTCGTAGTCCTTCGCCGCGCGCCGGTAGCGCGCCAGCGAGTGCTCGAGCTGCGACGCCACCTCCGGGTGAGCCTTCATGTCGAGCCTGTGGCTCTCCTCGCGCACGCCGCGCAGGAAGGCGAGCAGGCGCTCCGCCACGCCGGGCGCCTCGAGCTGATCGGTCAGCACCGGCGTCAGCGAGACCGTGACCGCGCCGGGATGGGCTTCGAGGACGTCGAGCAGCGGCAGGTAGCAGGTGGCGATCGCCTCCCACAGCCACTCCTCGCCGAACGGCCACGTGCCGAAGCCCTCCACGTAGGGCATGTGCGTGTGCAGCACGACGGACAGCGACCGCTCGGCGCGGCCGGTCACGGCCGCAGCACGGCCACGAAGTCCAGCGCGCGGTCCAGCTTGGCGCCGTGCTCGTGACGCAGCTGGAAGTCGCCTGCCGTGATCGCGGGCGTGAAGCGGTTGTAGAACGGGCGCGTGATGCGAAGCGCGGCGTGCACGCGATCCCAGCCGAGCTTGAGCGCGAGCGCGTGCCACGCGAGCTTGCGGGCATGGAAGACGCCGAAGACGTCGACGCCGGAGAAGTGCCGCTCGCACAGCGCCCGGAACTCGTCTGCCCGGTACTCCCTGACGTGCCATGGGTTGCCGGACTTCTCCGCGCCCTCCGGCGCGAGCGTCAGCACGTTCGGGGTGGAGACGAAAGCGATGCCGGTCGAGCCGATCAGCCTGCGCACGCGGGAAAGGGTCGCGTCGGCGTCCTGCACGTGCTCGATGGTCTGCAGGAACACGACGCAGTCCACGTCGCCGTGCCAGGTGTCGATCATGTCGCGCTCGAAGGAGACGCTTGAGCCCGTGTACTTGAGGCGGGCGTGCTCGAAGGCCTCCGGGTTGGCGTCGACGCCGACCACCGAGGCGGCCGTGCGCGCGAGCACAGCGGAGCCGTAGCCCTCCCCGCACGCGAGGTCGACGACCCGCCGACCCCAGGCCCGCTCGGCGATCCACTCGTACACGGCCAGGTGGCGCCGGTACCAGTAGTTCTCGGCCGGGATGTCGGGCAGCGTGCGCTCCCCGGTGAGCACCAGGGGCGGGACGCCATCGGGCTGATCGCGCTGCTCGAAGACCGGCTCGGTCATGGTTCGGGCAACCTACAAGCCCGATAACGTCCCCTCACCCATGGCCGCTCCAGTCAGCCCGGAGGCGATCCGCGAAGTCAACACCCGCTACCACGACGCCGCGGCGGAGGAGTACGACAGCAAGTGGGCCATCGACTTCCGCGCGATCGGGCGCCAGCAGGTCCTGGGCAAGCTGCGCAAGGGCCTGGGCCGCCGCGCAGTGGGGCACTTCGCGTCGGCGCTCGAGATCGGGGCGGGAACGGGGTACTTCTCGTTGAACCTGATGCAGGTGGGCGTCATCGAGGCGGCGACCTGCCTGGACATCTCGCCCGGCATGCTCGCGACGCTCGAGCGCAACGCGGAGCAGCTCGGCCTGGCCGGCCGCGTGCGGACCGTCGCGACCGACGCGGAGCACCTCCCCTTCGCCGACGCGTCCTTCGACCTCGTCCTCGGCCACGCCGTCCTGCACCACCTGCCCGGCCTCGAGCAGGCCTTCGACGAGTTCCGGCGCGTCCTGCGGCCGGGCGGCTCGCTGTTCTTCGCGGGCGAGCCGTCGCGGCACGGCGATCGCATTGCGGCGTATCCCAAGCGCGGGGCGATGCGCGCCGCGCCGGCATGGCGGAAGCTGATGCGCGCCGCGCCCGCGTCGGCCAACGGCCACGCGCCCTCGTCCGGCGGGCCCCGCGACCACGACCTCGAGCCGCTCGTCGACGTCCACGCCTTCGACCCGGCGACCCTGCGCGACCTCGCGCGTGGCGCCGGCTTCGAGGCGGTCCGGGTCAGCGGTGAGGAGCTGCTGGCCAGCTGGTTCGGCTGGGCCAACCGCACGCTCGAGTCCACCGCCGACCCGGGAACGGTGCCGATGCTGTGGCGCCAGTACGCCTACCGGGGCTACCTCGCGCTGCAGTCCGTGGACCGCGCGCTGCTCGAGCCCCGGCTTCCAGCGGCGATCTTCTACAACCTCATCGTCTCCGGGCGGGCACCTTCACCGTGATGGGCAGGACGAAGGTCCTGCCGTCGAGCCGGATCGTGGCCTTGGCCTTCAGCGCTCTGCGGTTCAGCTGCTGAAGCCTGCGCAGGGCCCGCTTGGACGCCTTCACCTTCAGGGCGAGGACGGAGTTGGCCGGCACCGTGAAGGCCTGCTTGGCGAAGGCGATGCCCTTTCGGTCGGACTTGAACGAGATCCTTCCGGTTCCGCCGGCCGGTAAGGCCACGAACGCGAACGTGCCGCGGCCTGCCCTGGAGAGCTTGAGCGTCTTCGCCGGGCTGGAAATCGACGGCTCGGTAACCGGCGGCGCCGGGAGGGGAGGCGCCGGGAGGGGAGGCGCCGGGAGGGGAGGCGCCGCGAACGTCGGAATGGCCGTCGGAGTCGGCGTCGGGCTCGGGGTCGGCGTCGGAGTCGGGCTCGGAGTCGGAGTCGGCGTGGGCGACCCGCCACCACCGCCACCGCTCGCCAGCGTCGTGAACGTGGCGTCGGCGCCCGTGGCGATCACGCTGCTGCCGCGCAGCGCGACGATGCGGAAGTGGTAGAGCGTCGACGCTGCCAGGCCCGCGACGGGCTGCGTGCGGGTCGTCGCGCCCGTCGCGTTGCCCGAACTCGCCGGTGTCGTCTGAATGCCGTAGCTCGCGTCGAGGCCGTATTGGAACGCGTACTCCGTCTGGGTGCCCAGCGAATCCACCGTTCCCGCCAGCGTCGCGGCCGTGGAGGTGATGGCGCTCGCCGCGCCCGTCGCCGCCACCGGCGCCGGCGGGCCGCTCGTCGAGGTGAAGGTCTGGTCGGCGCCCCGGGCGATAACGATGCCCGACCGCAGCGCGAGCATGCGGTAGTGGTAGGTCGCCCCGGGCGTGAGACCGCTGATGCCCGTGGTCTGAGCCGCGGGACCCGAGCCCGAGCCTGCGGAGCCCTCCGTGGTCTGCGTGCCGTAGGCCGTCGACGGGCCGTACTCGAAGGCGTAGCCGGTGGTGGTTCCCCTGGGGTCGATCGTGCCGATGAGCGTGGCGGCGGTGCCGGTCAGCCCGGCGGGCTCCGTCGTGGCGGCGTCGGGCAGGGTCGGCGCCGTGGCCGTGGAGCAGACGGGGTCCGCCGCCTCGATCTCGAAGGCCGTCAGCGACCCGACCTCACCGGAGAACCCGTCCCACACGTGCAGCTTCCAGGTTCCCGAGAGCTGGTCGCCGGCGAAGGCGGAGAGCGGCTCGTTGGGCTTGAAGGATCCTGAGGGGATCCCGTCGCCGGAGGAGGGGCGATTTTGAAACGGCGTCGTCGCGGCGTCGTCGAACGTGACGTCGAAGCCGTTGCCGTCCGAGCCGGCCGGGCCGAAGCCGGGCCGTTCGAAGAGCTCGATGACCCGGCCGGACGGGGAGGTGAGGTCCGCCGACAGGTCGCCGAAGTACGTGTGACTCGCCGCGACGCGCACCCGCAGCGTGTCGATCGTCTTCGCCGTCGCGATCCCCAGGTCGACCGTGATGCCCGTCGGGTTGTCGTCCGGGACGGACGCCGGCAGTCCGGGGGCTGAGAACAGCGGCAGCCCCGAGCGCCCGCCGAGCGGCAGGTCGACGGGCAGGTTCTCCGCGCCCGCGCTGGAGGCGACGGCGAGGTTGAGCGCCAGGTGCGTGGCGCAGGGGGTCGAGCTCGAGATCGTGACGGCGAAGGTCGCCGCCGGGGTCACCGAGCCGAGGCCCGGCACCGTGCCGTAGCTCACGGTCGGCTGCCCGACGACCACGCCGGGCGTGCTCGCCGACAGCTTCCCGGTGGTGCCCGTGATGGCGGCCGGGGAGAGGTCGCGGAGCGGGATCTTCAGCTTGATCGTCTCGCCGGGCTCCGCCACGCCGTCGGCGTCGCCGAGGGCGGCGTCAGACTCCGTGTAGCTGGGCGTCCCGGCGGCCGCCGTCGTGGTAGGCGTGACCAGCGACTGCCTGGCGCGGGTGGAGTTCGCGCTCGTGACCGCGGCGCCGAAGCCCATGCCGCGAGCCGCGAAGATCGTCCACAGCGCGTCGTGGTCGGCGCCACCGGCCGCCTTGTCGGCGAGCAGGATCGCGTCGCGCATGTCGAGCATGGAGGGATTGACGACCGAGAGCCGCATGCCGTTGGTGACGAGGCCGCGCGCGGTGACGGGGCCGAGCGTCTTGCGGATGTCCCACAGAGTCTGGGCCCACAGCTCGCCGTCGTTGTGCACCTGGAAGCGGGCTACGCCCGAGCGGGTACCGACACGCCCCATGTCGCCGAGGGTGAAGCCTCCCGGGCCGGCCGATGGCGTGCCTGGGCAGCCGGCCGAAGCCACGCCGGGCGCGCAATCCAGGGCGCCGCGACGGATGCCCGTGACGGTGTTGTTGGTCGCGTAGCTGCCGAGCACGACGTCCCCGTCAGCCCCCGTGTCGGCGTTGAAGCCCTGGCCGACCAGGTAGTCCATGGCGTACCAATCGCTCCAGCCCTCGCCCATGGCGCGCGACTGCTTGGCGGTCAGGGCATTGCCCGTGCCGTTGCCCACGAGGCGATTGGAGAGCCCGTGCGTGTACTCGTGGTAGACGATCGTCGCGTCGTCGCCCGAGTTCACCGCCGGGCTGTTGAACAGGTACATCTGCATCCGCGGGGATGAGCCGTCGGCGCCCGTGCTCATGTTCGCGTTGTTGAAGCCGCTGGAGTCATCGGCCTCGGCGTTGACCGGATCGTCGCCCCCGGCGCCACCGAGCTCGAAGTTGTGCGAGGCGTCCGTGAAGCCGATCGGGCTCTGCGCCAGCCAGTCGTGGAAGGTGTTGACGAAGTAGAAGAGCTGTGTGGTGGTCTGGGCGCGGTTCGTCGGCTCGGTCGCGACCGAGGTGCCGTCCCACGTGCAACGGCCGCTGAAGGTGGACGGGCTGCGGCCGGCGGCGCACACCACCGACTGCTGCGGGTACAGCCAGTCCGGGCCGGCGCTCGGCGCGATGTCCTCGCCGGCCTGGAAGCCGTTGGGCGCGGTGACGTCGGCATAGGCGTGGGCGTTTCGGCCGTCGAGCTTCACCGGCGGGGTCCCGGCCCGGGACAGCCACTGCGGGTCGGCGCTGAGGTCGACGGTGTGCGGGGTGCCGGCCGCGCCGGGCGCCCCGGGGAACTGGTCGTAGACCGAGGCGTTGGAGACGAAGCTCGTCGTGGTGTGGCGCGCCAAGACGTCGCCGGTGGCGGCGTCCACGACCTCGTCATAGGCGTAGGGATCCTCCCCGGCGACGCTCAGGCGCCAGGCCAGCCGGTCCCCGCGGGGGTCGGCGAAGGCCACGAGCCGGGCCGTCGCGCCGTTGGCGAACCGGGTGCGCCGGTCGGGGCCGCCGCGCGCGACGACGGCGGGCGGGAGGAGCCTTCCGCCCACGTCGCGCAGGGCCACCGACAACGCCCGGGAGGCGCTCAGCTTCGGCCTGGCGGTGGGCAGGTCGAGGTTGTGCGCCGGGGCGCCCGTGACGTTGAGCACGCGCCCGTCGGCGGTCAGGTTGACGCTCAGCGTGCTGTCGTAGGCGACGATCCCGCGGCTGGTCTGCTGCCAGGTGAGGTGGGTGACGCCGTCCGGGCCGCGATAGCGCGCGACCAGGCGCAGCGAGCGCAGGTCGGCCGCGTCGAGGCCGAAGACGTCCGGTCGGTCGCGCACGTAGGCGAGGGCGACCGCCGCCTCATCGCCATTGGCAGGCGGCGTCAGGAAGCCATCGGTGCGCGCGATCGAGCGCACGCCGCCGCTGGCGAGGTCCGTCTCCACATCGCCCTCCCCCCCGAGGCGGTTCTCCAGCCGCGACCGCGCGGCCTCCGTCTTGGCCGGCACCGCCGCCTCGCCGCCCGCGCGCACGTCGAGCTCGGGGCGGGGCCCGCGGTCGGGCCCCTGCACGGCGGCGGCCGGAGCGGCCACGACGGCGAGAACCGCAAGGCAGAGCACGATGGGCGAGAAGGTCCTCATTGTCATGTAACGACCCGGGGGCATCGGCCCAATCGGGTTCTGGACCATCCTACGACGACGTATGCTCGGCCAATGTCGCTCAGCCGGGACTTCCCCCTGTTCCCGCTGCGCCTCGTGGCGCTGCCCTCCGAGCTCGTCCCGTTGCACATCTTCGAAGAGCGCTTCAAGGCGCTGGTCGAGCGCTGCGAGACCGAGCCGACGGAGTTCGGGATCATCCGCGCCGAAGACCACGGCCTGGCGGCGATCGGCTGTGCCTGCGAGATCGTGGAGATCCTCGAGCGCTTCGACGACGGCCGCGTGAACCTCATCGCGCGCGGCACGCGCGCGTTTCGGCTCGATGCCGAGCAGGACGACCTTGCCTATCCGGCCGGCACCGTGGAGTTCCTCGGCGACGACGAGCCCGACGCCGATCCGGAGCTGCTGGCCGAGGTGCACGAGGCCTACGCCGAGCTCATCCGCCAGGCCACCGACCGCGACCCCGACCTCGACGAGATCGCGCTGATGGGCGCCTACGAGATGGCGGCGACCGTGGAGTTCAACGCGGAGGCCAAGCAGAACCTGCTCGACCTGCGCTCGGAGCCCGCCCGGCTGGAGCTCCTGCAGCGCCTCCTGCGCGCCGCCGTCCGCCGCCTGGACTCCATGGAGCGTGCCGAGGCACGCGCCCGCTCCAACGGCAAGGTCCGCCTCGGGCCCGGTGCTCCTGGCGGTTAGCGCTCGCGGCCGGCGCGTACGCGACAACCGGTCAAGGCACGAGGCTGGGCTCCAGGCTGAGCTGCACCATGGCTCCGATGTCCTCCGCGCTCACGGGTCGGGAGAAGAGGTACCCCTGGCCGAGCGGACAGCCGAGGCCCGCGAGAGCCTCGAGCTGCCCGGGATCCTCGATGCCCTCGGCTACAACCTCCAGGTCCAGGCTTGCTCCCATGGTCACCATCGCCTTCACGAGCGCGCTGTCGCGATCGGCTTGGGCGTCGTCCATCTGGGGTTTCCGATACGGCCCGATTGACAAAATACGTCTGGAAGGCCGCCTGGCGCTTCCACCACGAGGGCGACCCCGCAGCCGAGCTGTGGGTCCGCCGCCACGCCTGCCAGATCCTCAAAGGCAACGCCACCCGCGTGGCCGGCCAGCTCCGCCGCCAAGCGACCATCGC
>Ga0136640_10001274_pt1 | contig 10017 bp, 9 predicted proteins | sample AntDrymUQ8642106_2_FD_105498 | JGI IMG/M metagenome (GOLD analysis project Ga0136640, IMG submission 105498) | Polar desert sand microbial communities from Dry Valleys, Antarctica - metaG UQ864 (21.06) | ecosystem: Environmental > Terrestrial > Soil > Desert | place: Antarctica: Dry Valley...
GCCCCTCGGGCTGCGGCAAGACCACCGTCCTGCGCTGCTTCAACCGCATGAACGACCTCATCGACATCGCCCGCGTCGAGGGCCGCCTCGCCTACCACGGCGTCGATCTCTACGAGCGGGGCATCAACCCCGTCGAGGTGAGGCGCAGGGTCGGCATCGTGTTCCAGAAGCCGAACCCGTTCCCCAAGTCGATCTACGACAACGTCGCCTACGGGCCGCGCATCGCCGGTCTGGCCAAGAAGGGCAACCTCGACGAGATGGTCGAGCACAGCCTGCGCCAGGCCGCGCTGTGGGACGAGGTCAAGGACCGTCTGAAGGCTTCCGGGCTCGGCCTGTCGGGTGGCCAGCAGCAACGTCTGTGCATCGCCCGGGCGTTGGCCACCAACCCCGACGTGATCCTCATGGACGAGCCCTGCTCGGCGCTGGACCCCATCGCCACCGGTCGCATCGAGGACCTGATGGAGGAGATCAAGCAGGAGTACACGATCATCATCGTGACCCACAACATGCAGCAGGCGGCCCGGGTCAGCGACCGTTGCGCCTTCTTCACCACCGAGGTCAACGAGCAGAGTGACACCCGCACCGGTGTCCTCGTCGAGTACGACCAGACCGAGATCATGTTCTCGAACCCGTCCGACGAGCGGACCGAGAACTACGTCACCGGGCGCTTCGGCTGACCCCGGTGGGCACCTCGGAGGGTCCCGTGCGGCAGTCGTTCACCGCCGAGCTCGAGCAGCTTCGGCTGCAGGTCGAGCTGATGGGCGTGCGGGTCGACGAGAACCTCGAGCGCATGAGGGAGGTCCTCCGCGACGGTGACGTCGAGCTGGCCATGAGTGCAGTGGCAGCCGACGACGACATCGACGCCATGAACGTCTCGCTCACCGAGCGCTGCTACGACCTGCTGTCGCGCGAGAGCCCGGTCGCCGGCGACCTTCGCTTCGTGGTGTCGGTGCTGCGCGTGCTGTCGGAGCTGGAGCGCGTCGGCGACCTGGCCCTGCGGGTCGTGAAGCTGGCCCCGGACTGGGAGCTGCTGCACAAGCACCCAGCCACCTTCGACATCCTGCTGTCCATGGCCGACGCCGCCGTCGAGCAGTACCGCACCGCCCTGCGGGCCTGGTCGACGGTCGATGAGGCCCTGGCCGGCGAGCTGGCCGACGGGCGACCCATGGAGGCCTTCACCGAGCGATTCAGCGGTGAGCTCATCGGCATCGAGGGTCACGACGCCGTGCTGTGCGCGGTCCGTACGCTGGTGGCCGGCCGGTCCCTCGACCGCATCGCCGACCACGCGGCGATCATCGGAGCCCGGCTGCGATACCTCATCACCGGTGACCCGGCCCACCTGACCGCGGAGATCCGGTGATGACCGATCTCCCAGGGGGCCCGATGACGACACGGCGGACGTACCACCAGCAGCTCGACACGATCAAGGGCGAGATCGTCCACATGGCGGCCATCGTCACCGAGGGCGTCCCCCGGGTGACGCAGGTGCTGCTCGACAACGACCTCGGTGGCGCCCAGGAGATCATCGACGGCGACGATGCCCTCGACGCCTTGTCCCTCGAGTGCGAGGAGCAGTGCTACGCGGTCTTCGCCCTGCAGCAGCCGATGGCGGGCGACCTGCGAAGCCTCATCACCGCGGTGCGGATGATCTCGGAGATCGAGCGCAGCGGCGACCTGGTGGTCAACATCGCCAAGGGGTCGCGTCGGATCTACGGCACCAGCTACACCCCCCGGTTGCGCGGCCTCATCGGCCGTATGGGCGACGAGGCGGCGCGTCTGTTCCGCCTGAGCATCGACTCCTACGCCGACGGCGACGCCGCCATGGCCGCCGCCCTCGACGACCTCGACGACCGCCTCGACGATCTTCACCAGGACTACATCGCCGAGATCTTCGAGGCCGCCAACGACGACGCCTTCGACGTGCAGGTGGCAGTGCAGCTCGCTCTCATCGGCCGCTACTACGAGCGCATCGGCGACCATGCCGTCAACATCGGCGAGCGGGTCCGCTACATGGTCACCGGCTGGCTTCCCGAGCAGTCCGGAGCGGCGCGCGAGGCCGTACGCCGTTCGCAGCAGACGGTCGGGCCCGACGACCAGCCGCTGGTCCTGCCGACCCACCTCGCAGCGGTCGATGACCGTGGGCGCGCAACCGGCGACGGGGGATGACCAGGGTGGGAGTGCTGCGGTGAGGGTCTTGGTCACCAACGACGACGGCATCGACGGGCCAGGGCTCCACGCCTTGGCCCGCGCCCTCGACGAGGCCGGGCACGACGTGCTGGTCGTCGCCCCCGACCGCAACCACAGCGGCTATGGGGCAGCCATCGGTGACCTCGGATCCAGGTCCAACCTCGACGTGACCCGGGTGGCGCTGCCCGGGGCCGAGCACACCTCGGCGTGGAGCCTGGTCGGTCCACCGGCGCTGTGTGTCATGGCGGCGCGCCTGGGCGGCTTCGGCGAACCGCCGGAGGTGGTCGCTTCGGGCGTCAACCCGGGCAACAACACCGGGCGGGCGGTGCTGCACTCCGGGACGGTCGGGGCCGTATTGACCGGCGCCAACTTCGGCGTGTCGGGGGTGGCGGTGAGCGTGGCCGACGGGCCCGAGCCGCGGTTCGATACCGCTGCTGAGGTCGCGGTGGCCGCGGTGGGCTGGATCGAGACGGCACCGACCAAGACGATGCTCAACGTCAACGTGCCTGGCGTGGACCGGTCCGAGCTGCGGGGCACCCGGTGGGCCCAGCTCGCCCCGTTCGGCACCGTGCGAGCCGCCTTACAGCAGCAGGACGAGGGCATCCTCGAGCTGTCGTTGGTCGAGACCGGCGTCGAGCTGCCACCGGACTCTGACACCTCCCTTGTCGCCGCTGGCTACGTGGCCGTCACCACGTTGTCGAGCATCCGGGCTGCGGACTGGGAGCCGGTGGCCGCCGACATCGAACGACGCCTCGCCGCCCCGGCCACCGCTCGGGTCGCCCGACCGGCCGCGGGCGAGACGGCCTGACCGTGGCCACCGCCGGTCTCCTCCTGGCCGCCGCACTGGCGGTTGCGGTCGCTGTGTTGGCCCTGCGAGGGCGGGCTCTTCGGCGCCAGATCGCCCGCATCCCGGCCCTGGAGGGTGGACGGGCTGAGGCCCGGTCGCGGGCGGCAGCCTCCGACGAGACCGCCGACCGGCTGCGCCGGGCGCTGGATGCCATCCCTCAGGGGGTTGTGATCGCCGACACCGGCGGGCGCATCCTGGCCCGCAACCACGCCGCGGTCGAGGCCGCGACCGCCCGCCACGGGGGCGCCCTGGTGGCCGGGGCGGTCGACGAGCTGTTGATCTCGGCGGCCCAGGGTGCACCCGGCGAGCGCACCCTCGAGCTGTTCGGGCCCCCGTACCGGGTGGTGTCGATCACTGCTCGGCCGCTCACCGGCGGGGCCCTGGTCGTCACCCACGACGTCACCGAATCCCGCCGCATCGACGCGGTGCGACGGGACTTCGTGGCCAACCTAAGCCACGAGCTGAAGACGCCGGTCGGGGCTCTCGGGCTGCTGGCCGAGACGCTGCTATCCGAACCGGACAGCACCGTCAGCCAGCGGCTGGCCGAGCGCATCGTCAACGAGTCGTTCCGGGTCAGCCGCACCATCGACGACCTGCTGGAGCTGAGTCGTATCGAGGGCCGGGCCGAGATCGGACGCGAGCCGGTGCCGGCGCATCTCGTGCTCGGCGAGGCGACCGACCGCCTGCGTCCTGCCGCTGAGCTGCGGAGCATCGCCCTGCGCACCCGTGAGGTGCCGGCCCGCATCACCGCCCTCGGCGACCGTCGTCAGCTCGTGTCGGCGGTGGCCAACCTGCTGGACAACGCGGTGAAGTACTCCGAGCCGGGGTCCACCGTCGAGGTCCGGGCGGCGTCCGACGGCACCTGGCTGACCATCGAGGTGGAGGACCACGGCTTGGGCATCCCAGCCCGCGACATAGACCGCATCTTCGAGCGGTTCTACCGGGTCGACCGGGCTCGCAGTCGCGACACCGGTGGCACCGGGCTCGGCCTGGCCATCGTCCGCCACGTCGTGGCCAACCACGACGGCGAGGTGTCGGTGCGCTCGGTCGAAGGGCAGGGCTCGACCTTCACCCTGCGCGTCCCGGCCGGGCCGGGCCCGGTGGCCGTACCGGACCCCATCGCCGCTGAGCGAGTGGGCGATCCAACGGCCCCCCGGAGGACCGCATGACCTCTCCCACCACCACCGTCCTAGTCGTCGAGGACGAAGAGAGCTTCGTCGAGGCCCTCAACATCGGTCTGGCTCGGGAGGGCTTCCGTGTCCAGGTGGCCAGGGACGGCGCCCAGGCCCTCGACATGTTCGACGTGGTGCGCCCCGACCTGGTGCTGCTCGACGTGATGCTGCCCAAGGTGTCGGGCATCGACGTGTGTCGTGAGCTGCGACGGCGGTCGAAGGTGCCGATCATCATGGTCACCGCCAAAGGGGCCGAGATCGACACCGTCGTGGGGCTGGAGGTCGGCGCCGACGACTACGTGACCAAGCCGTACCGGATGCGGGAGCTGGTGGCCCGCATGCGAGCCGTGTTGCGTCGGGCGCCCGGCGAGGTGGTCGAGGTCAACGGCGTCGACGTGCTGGAGGTGGGTGAGGTGCGACTCGACCCCGATCGCCACGAGGTCATGATCCGGGGCGACGACGTGGCCCTACCGCTCAAGGAGTTCGAGCTGCTGACCCTGCTCCTCGAGCACGCAGGACGGGTGCTCACCCGCGACGTCCTCATCGACCGGATCTGGGGCCACGACTACGTGGGTGACACCAAGACCCTCGACGTCCACATCAAGCGCCTGCGGGCCAAGGTCGAACCCGATCCCTCCCGTCCGGTCCACATCGTCACCATCCGGGGCCTGGGCTACAAGTACGCCGCCTGATCGTCGCTGCCGGCGGGGACGAGGACCATGCACGCGCTATCCGCCAGTGGTGGTGGGTTCGGTACCTTCAGGCAAATCCTCCGGCACCGGACGGGATGGTTAGCTGGCGGCGCCCACCCAGCCTGAGCCCAACCAGTCCTTCGTCGAAACCGGGTATGACCTGGCCAGCGCCGACCGTGACGGAAAGCGCCATGAGGTTCTCCCAGGAGGTGTCGAACTCCCCGGAGAGCGGTGACGGCTGATGGTAACGAATGCCGCTCGACCCGCTGACCTGGGTCGATGGTCAGCAGGCCCGTCCGGTCCGCCGCTCTGGTGACAGGGTGTTCTGGGGAATCCGTGACCACCTCGTGACCAAGTGTGGCTACGACGGCGGCGAGACCCTGGCGGGACGGATCCGTTCGGCGGCCGCCCACCATCCGAGGGCGATGCCGGTCATGGTGAGCGCCAGAGACTGCGCGGCCTCGGCGTAGGTGACGATGTCGCTTGTGCCGTAGACGGAGGTGTCGGTGACGTACTCCCGAGCGTCTCGGCCGGTGAACAAGACGATGAACGCGGCGACGAAGAGCGCAAGTACCGCTGCGGCGGTGACGGCGGCACGGCCGCTGGATCCCTTCGGGGCGGCCCGTGCGTAGGTGCGGAACATCAGGAAAGCTGGGATGAGCAGCGGGAGGGTGACGAGGGCGAAGGAGATGAAGCTCAAGGGGATCAGTACCAGCGCTCCCGGGAGCAGAAGTGCCGGCCTGTCATGCAGCGCGAGAAGGGCCAGCACGCCTGGTGCCGCGATGACCGCACCAAAGGCGACCGCACCGACGGCGGCCTCGAGGTTCTGGCCTGGTGGTACTTCCCCAAAGAATCGGATCAGGGCGAAGACCGCTCCCGCCGCGATGACAAGTGCCCCGGTGAACTGGATCAACCTCCGGTGCTCGCCCATGCGGGGTACCATACGTACGTATGATTGATACGGCAACCGCACTCATGGAAGCCACACGCATCTGCGTTGCGCGCAACGGACTCGCCGCCACGACGTCCCGAGACATCACCCGCCAAGCAGGCGCCAACCTCGCCGCTATCACCTACCACTTCGGTTCAAAGGACCGGCTCGTCGGCGAGGCACTATTGGAGGGATTCCGTTCGTGGCTCGCACCGACCGTCGCCGTGCTGGCAGAGGATGGCGATCCAGCAACTCGAACCGTCGCCGCCATCCAGTCGCTGCTCGCCACCCTCGAGGAGCATCGCGGCGATGCTGCGGCCTACCTCCAAGCGCTGGCCCACGCCCCCGCCGCTGATCCACTACGGCAGGGCATCGTCGAACTGTGGAGCGATCTGCGGGGGATGCTCGCCGCTGACATGCGCGCCGTTCAAGATTCAGGCGAGCTCGGGGCGTGGCTCGATCCCGAGGTGATGTCGGCAGTCCTCGTGGCTGTGGCAAATGGCTTCGTCGTTCAGGCCATCGTCGACCCCGACGGGCCCGGCCTCTCCGCCATGGCCGCGCAGTTTGGCAGCCTCATGCTCGCCGTCCGCCAGCCTCGTTGACGCTTGCGGCGCCAGCTAGAGCTCAAGCCCGAGGTCGCGTTCCAGGCTGCGCTCAACTTCCCGAGAACGCTGCAGTACTGGTGCAGCTCGATGTGACGTTCGAGAGTGTCGACCCGATCGAGCTCGACGCTGTGCTCGCGCTCCCACTGCGTCCTTTCCAACATCGCGGGCGTCAGCTCTGTGGGCCGGGTCCCGAGGTCGGCTGCCTCCTGGTCGTGGCGGGCTCATGACGCAGATTCCTTGAGGAGTAAGGGGAAAGTGGGTGTGGGATGGAGCGAACAGGTGTACGATACGGGCATGGCCTTGGCGAAGCTGACCGATGCGATCGATGGACTCGACGTGCCGGTGGACGGCGACATTTTGGCTGATGTCGTGCGGCTGCGAGACCGACTCGACGCCAAGGTCACGATGGTGGCTGCCGCGTTCGACGCGGCGGCGCTTTGGGACGTTGAAGGGGCGGCGTCGATGGCGTGTTGGTTGCGAGTCCGCGCCGGCGTGTCGAACCGCGACGCTCGGCGGATGGCCGCCACTGCTCGTCGGATGCACGGTGCCCCGGTCACCGCTCGCGCGTGGGCGGAGGGTCGCCTTACCGGAGGGCAGGTGCAGGCGATCTGCGCCAACGTGTCGGATCGGGCCGCTGGGCTGTACGCGGAGCACGAGGCTGCGCTGGTGCCGCACCTGGTCGACTTGGACCTGGCCGACACCGCTGCGGCGATGCGCCAATGGGCGGCTCGTGCCGACGCGATGCTCGGCGAGGACGAACCGACCGATGAGACGGGCAAGGCTCACCTGTCGCCAACCCTGGACGGCAAGGGCCGCCTGGACGTCGATCTCGACGCCGAGGGTTTCCAGATGGCCAAGGCCGCCATCCGCTTGGGCCTAGGACGCAAGGACGACGACGACACCCGAAGCCCAGCGCAGCGCCGCCACGATGCGTTGGTGGGCATCTTCCGGTTCTTCTTGGACCACCAGCGCCGGTCCACTGGCGGCCATCATCGACCGCATGTGAACGTCACCATCGGGCTCGCGGCGCTCATCGTTGGGGCGGGGGCGGGACGCCACCACGATGGCACCCAGGTCTCCGCAGAGGAGGCCCGCCGATTGGCCTGTGATGCCAACGTGCACCGGGTCATCACCGGCGGGCGCTCGAGCATCTTGGACTACGGACACTCCACCCGCGTCGTGGCCGTCGCGCTGTTCATGGTGCTCGCGCACCGTGATGGTGGCTGCCGGTTCCCTGGCTGTGACCGGCCTGTGGACTGGTGCGACGCTCACCACATCCACCACTGGGTCAACGGCGGCCCCACCGTCCACTGGAACCTGGTGCTCCTCTGCGGCCGTCACCACCATGTCGTGCACCGCAAGGGCTGGCAGATCAAGCTCCTGCCCAGCGGCACCGTCGAGGTCACCGACCCCCAAGGTCGCACGCGCACCAGCGACCCACCCCACTGTGGCCGCACCGCCTGACCAGTGGGATGCGGCACGAGTGCCCTGAGTGGCGGTGTAGGGGGGTCCTAGCATCAGGGTCGTGGAGACGGTGCGCAATCGGCTGAGCTCGGCGCCCTGGGGGCCCACCGAACCCAACGCGGCGATGGTCGTCCCGCCGTTCAACCGGATGGCTCGCACCCATGCCGCATCGACCGCGGGTGACGCCATGGTCGCCACCGCCCTGGCCGGCACCATCTTCTTCGCGGCGGCGTCGTCGGATGCTCGCGACCGCACGTTCCTCTACCTGCTGCTCACCATGGCGCCCTTCGCGGTGGTCGCGCCGCTGATCGGCCCAGCCCTCGACCGGGCTCGCAGCGGCCGGCGGTGGATCGTCATCGGGTCGGCTGTGCTGCGGGCCCTGCTGTGCTTCGCCATGATCGGTCGAACCGACTCCTGGCTGCTCTACCCGGCGGCGTTCGGCATCCTGGTCATCCAGAAGGGCTACGGCATCGCCCGTTCGTCGCTGGTGCCGGCGGTGGTGCGCAGCGACGACGAGCTGGTGCGGGCCAACTCCAAGCTGCAGCTCCTGTCGGGCCTCATGGGCTTCGTGGGCGCCGCACCCGCCGCGCTGCTGTTCAAGATCTTCGACGACAGCCCCAACCCCGCCCTGGGCCTGGCTGTGTGCACTTTCGCGGCCACAGCGGGCCTTGCCCTGCGTCTCCCGAAGGTCGCCGTGGCGACGGCTTCGGCGACCCCGGAGGAGCGAGCTGAGATGCGCGGCGTGGGGGTGCTTCTGGCCGCAGGGGCCACCGGGCTGCTGCGGGGCATCGTCGGGTTCCTCACCCTGTACTTCGCCTTCTACTTCCGTTCCGAGGACCAGCTCGCTGCGTTCGGGTTCGTGGCCGCCATCAGCGTGATCGGCACCCTGCTGGGCTCGATCGGCGCGCCGAAGCTGCGCCAGGTCTGGCCCGAGGAGCGCATGTTGATCTCGGTGCTCGTCCTCACCCTCGTCACCGCGGTGCTGGCGATCTTCCTCGGCGGGATCGCCGGGGCTGCCCTCCTCGGCTTCGTCGTCGGCCTGTCGGCCACCGCCGGGAAGCTGGCCTTCGACTCGATCGTCCAACGCGACGCACCGGACGCGAACCGCGGTCGGATGTTCGCCAAGTTCGAGACCCGCTTCCAGCTCATCTGGGTCGTCGGGGCCATGCTCGGGCTGATCCCCCTCAACGAGCTGTGGCTGTCGTTCACCACGGTCGGCCTGGTCGCCGGGTTCGCCGCCTTCTCCTACGCCGTTGGGCTGACGGCGTGGCGGCACCGCACCGGTGCGGCTGACAGCCAGTTCGGGCCCCAGGCCGTGCTCATCGACGAGGCCATGGCCGAGGCCCAGGTCAAGGCTCGGGCCCGGGTCCGCACCTCGACCCGGGCCCTGGTCACGCGGGTCCGCACACGCGGTGGGCGTAGTCGTCGAGTCGTCGAGCCGGTCGGGCCGGGGGTCGGGGCCGCCGTCTCGTCGTCGCCCGCCGACATCTACGTCGACGTCGCGGATGGGTCGCCCACCTCGGCGGCGATGGCGCCGGCGGGGGCTGGTGACGCCACTCTCATCGAGCGGGTCGCCCCGACGCCTGCTCCCCCCAGCGCCCGTCCGACCCCCGATCCCACCGGTTGGGCCAACGCCCGAACGGAGGAGGAACCCACCGAGTGGGCTTCGCCGTCCGATCCCACCATCCACGAACCCGACCCGCCTCCGACGAACGCACCGGACGCCGACGCCGACGCCGAGGACGCGACCGGCTGGGCGCCGGCTCCGGACCCCACCACGTTCGCTCCCGGCCCGGCTCCTCCACGCCCGTTGGCACCGGGCCGCGACGAGCCCGCCACCGCCAGATGGTCGAACCACGACCCCGACTGACGCGACCCTCCCGAGGTGGTCGCCCGCACCGAAACGACGGCGACGCCGCTGTGACCACGGATGGCCGGGTTGGTCAGCGGTAATAGCCGACGACGTCCATGACGATGTCGGTGGAGTGGCTGGCGTTGACCTGGCAGCGGGCTGCGGTGTCGACCTTGGTGACGGCGAGGGTGCTGAAGCGCGCTGCGCTGCCGCCCCAGACGAGGGTGTTGGCGGCGGGCTTGGCGGCGCCGTTGGCCCAGACGGTGA
>Ga0136640_10001276_pt1 | contig 10013 bp, 14 predicted proteins | sample AntDrymUQ8642106_2_FD_105498 | JGI IMG/M metagenome (GOLD analysis project Ga0136640, IMG submission 105498) | Polar desert sand microbial communities from Dry Valleys, Antarctica - metaG UQ864 (21.06) | ecosystem: Environmental > Terrestrial > Soil > Desert | place: Antarctica: Dry Valley...
AAGGTCAGAATCTGTTTGACCGTCCGCCGCTTATGCTTCGAGCGGAGGTGGTCGATGTCAAATCGTCAAAACCGCTCGCGTTTACCGTCATCATAAATCATTTCAAATCCTACAACGGTATCGATGACGAAAGGGACGGCGGCCGCGTACAAAATAAACGCCGTCTCGAGGCCGAGTGGCTGGCGAGATTTGTCGAGGAACGCACTAAGGCTGATCCGAGCGAGCGGATAATCGTTTGCGGCGATCTCAATGCTTTTCAGTTTAATGACGGCTACAACGATTTGGTGGGGATCCTGAAAGGTAAATCCGAACAGGCCGTGTTGGCACCCTCAAAAACGGCATTCCAGACAGGCCTTGTCAACCTCATCGACTATATCAGCGCCCAAAATAGGTACTCGTACACATTCGACGGTTCGGCACAGGCGCTCGATCATATTTTGGTAAATAAGCCTATGCGTGCTCGTCTGCTTAAATTTGGATACGCCCGCTCTAATGCGGATTTTCCGCTCATCTACAGTAATGACGCGACGCGGCCTGAGCGAGTCTCGGATCATGACGCACCGGTTGTCTTTTTGTCGCTGGACGAGCCACCGGTCGTGAAAGCTCTGGCACAGCCGGCCGTCAGTCCTTCTCCAAAATAACCTGAGCGACCGCGTGATCGGTTGTGTGCGAAATCGAAAGATGGACACGGTTCACGCCGCGTTCTTCTAGTAATCTCCGCGCTTCGCCCGTAATGTTCAGTTTGGGGACGCCGTCTTCCTCCGAAACCGTCTCGACGTCCTGCCAGGTAATTTTGCCTCTCCAACCCGTTTTTAGCGCTTTGAGAAAAGCTTCTTTCGCGGCAAAGCGACCGGCGTAGGACTGCGGGGCAGCCTTACCTTTTCCCTCGCAATACGCTCGCTCGCCTGCCGTATAAACCCGCTCGACAAAACGCGGAGTTCTGGCGATGGTTTCGCGTATGCGATAGACTTCAACGATGTCGATGCCGATGGATAAGATCATGGATCAGTTGTCAGTGGTCAGTGGTCATTTGCCAGAACCACCTGCGGCAGCGGGTGGTTTACCGCTCACTCCTGAAGAACAAATTCTAACTGAAAAAGGATTTTATTGGCGAGAACTCGATGGAGTAAAAGTGCTGATTTGCCGCGAGTTGGAAAATCGCGGTTTTGTAAATGGCTTTTCGACACGCCTCGGCGGTGTTTCCTCCTTTCCTGCAAACGATCTAAATTTAGCTGGTTTTGACGAGGATTCTTCCGAAAATATTGCCGAAAACCGCCGACGTTTTCTCGCCCTACTGGCGGGCGACTCAAAACTCGCAACCGTCTGGCAAGTTCACGGCGATGTGATCAAGACCATTCTCACGCCGTCGGATATTCGCGATTCCGATGACCGCGCCGATGCGGTAATTGCGAACCTCACTGATGTTCTAGCGGGCGTTAAGACGGCTGATTGTGTCCCGATTCTAATCGGCGACCCCGCAACGGGTGCGTTTGCGGCCATTCACGCCGGCTGGCGCGGAACCGTTCTGTCAATCGCTGCAAAAGCCGTGGCGCAACTTGTAGACGTTTACAATTGCAACGCGGCAGACTTGATCTGCGTAATCGGCCCGGCAGCGAGTGGAAAGAATTACGAAGTCGGTCAGGACGTTATCGATGCATTTGCAGCAAACTTTGCGGAAAGCGGGAGATTTCTTTCACCGACTCGCGAAGGTCACGCTTTGATTGACCTGCATGCCGCCAACAAAGAGCAATTGATGAACTGCGGGATTGATCCAAGTAACATCTACATTGCTCCATTCTGTACGATCGGGCGCGGCGACCTCTTCTTTTCTTACCGTTTGGAAAAGAAAAAATACGGTAAGACGGGACGCTTGCTGTCGGTCATCGGCCGCCGTGCTATTTGACGCGGGCTGTTAGCGTGACCTGCTTGCTCTTCGGGGGATAACAAACCTCATTGGTACAGGCCTGGTAGCGGATTGTTACATTAACGCGCACGGTCGAACCCTTAAAATTCTCGGGAACCGTGACCGGAAAGTTAAACGCCGTACGCCCCTCGTAGACATTTATCGTATCCTGAGAAAACTCAAATTTACGATTCTTCCCGCGAGGGTAGGACACCGCCCCGATGCGTGCACCACCCGCGCTAGCACGAATCGATGTCGGAATCGCATATTCGCTGCCCGGCCTACTCGAGTTGACGTGCAGCCCGCCGGGAAGGCTTAAAAAAACTGTCGCTCGCGACGCCGTCCCGCGCGTTATTGTCCCGTTACCTATCGAACCGCTCACCGACTGTGCGCTGATATTCGAAGAATACCCGATTGCGGCCAGCGCCGCCGTCAGAAAAATCGTTTTGCAAAATCTATAAAACATAAAATTTATTCCTGAAAATGTAATGCTGGCGAACACTGTTATATTCCCCGCCTGAGCTCAAAGCTATTTAGCATCGTTTCGATGTCAGGCAGCAACTCTTCGGTTGTTCCAGATAAAAGCGTTATTTCGAGATGGTACGACCTGCCGTTCCTTTCCGCAATTTTATGAAAGACGCGAGTAGCGACGTCTTTTGCAGTTCTTCTTGTCTCAATCACGCGGTATGGCATTTCCGCCATTACCTCGCTGGTGTCGGAGACAACTTCATCAGCCGACGTCAGCACTTTTGCAGCGATGTCATCCGATGGGATGTCGGCAAGTACCTGTAATTTCGCGATACCCTTTCTAAACTCCTCGGCTCCCTCAGCTCCATACTCTTTAGAATAGGATTCAAACTCGTACTGAGGATCACCGTTCAGGACATGCAAAAACCCCTCGGGTTTGTTGATGACAAACTCGTCCGTTTCTATCGTTTCAGCCTCGTACGCCTCGGCGGCGCTCTTTTTGATTCGCGTCGAGGCATAAACCATCAAAGCCACCAATATCAATCCCGGAATTAAGAGTTCCATAAAGGGTTTAGATCTCTAGCTAGCTTCCATCGCCGCAAGCTGCCCGCACGCGGCGTAAATATCGCGACCGCGCGGCTGCCGAACATATGCCGACACGCCGCGTGATTCTAATATTTTCTTAAACCTATCAACCCGCTCCGGCGTGGAAGTGTTGTAGTCGAGCTGCTCCGCGCCGTTGTGCGGAATTAGATTTATCTTAATGCGAGATAGTTGGTAGCGGTCGAGCAGACGGGCGAGCTCCGTTGCGTCAGCGTCGGCGTCGTTGACACCGCCCAACATCACGTATTCAAATGTAAAACGCTCGCCGCGCCTCAGGCTGCCTTCGAACTCCTTTGCCGCCGTCATTAGTTCATCGAGATTCCACCGTTTATTCAGCGGCATCAGCTTATCGCGCAGCTCGTCTTTAGCGGACGAAAGCGATATGGCAAGATGCGGCCGATTCTCGAGCTTTGCAAAATCGTAGATCTTTGGCACTATGCCCGCCGTTGAGATCGTTACGCGATTTGGCACAATAAACAGACCGTCGGCGTCCGACATTATCTCAAGCGCCGTGATCAGATTGTCAAAATTTAGAAATGGCTCGCCGGCACCCATTCCGACCAGATTTGTACCGTGCGGAGTCTCCGTACTGACGCCGTAAACATCATTCAGAACAATAATTATCTGCTCCACGATCTCGCCTGCGGTGAGATTTCGCAGCAGGCCGAGCTTTGCCGTCAGGCAAAAATCACATTTGAGCGGGCAGCCCGATTGTGACGAAAAACAGATCGTGTCGCGATTCTCAGTCGGGATAAAAACCGTTTCGACGGGATATCCGTCCGAGGTATTCAGCAAATAACGCCGTGTGCCGTCAGTCGAAACGTATCGCGATTCGACCTTAAGGCTTGAGATGTCCGCCGATTCCTCGAGCTTCGCCCGCAACTTCTTTGGCAAGTCCGTAATCTCGTCGAAAGACCGCAGGCGACGCTCATGAACAGCCTTAAAGACCTGCGTCGCACGATACTTCGGCTCACCGAATGACGCGGCCAGTTCTTCAAGCTCGGCTCGTTTGAGACCGGTAATGTGAATCTTTTCCGCCACATCAACGATTTTAGCGTAGTTTACGCGAAAACGCGTTTTGATAGGCGATGACCAAACCGCCGCGAAGCGCGTATCATTAGTCTATGAAAAAAATATTCCTGACGCTTCTACTCAGTCTCTTAGCTCTGAACACGGTTGCGGCTCAAATCAACAAAGACGCTGATCCAAAAGATGTAGGCTCGCTCGATTCGATCATGAAGGCAGTCTACGACGTTATATCAGGTGATGCCGGAAAGGCGCGCGATTGGGACCGCTTTCGCACGTTGTTTCATAAAGATGCCCGTTTGATACCTGCCGGGAAAAATCCGGCAACGAAGATGGCCGGAGCAAATGCGGTTACGCCGGAGGACTACATAAAACGCTCCGGGCCCATGTTTGCAAAGGATGGCTTTCATGAACGCGAACTTGCCCGTCAGGTCGACCAATTCGGGAACATCGCTCAGGTTTTCTCGACCTATCACGCCTTTCGGAAATCCGACGACAAAGAGCCGTTTTTGCGCGGCATCAACAGTTTTCAGTTGCTTAATGACGGTAAACGCTGGTGGGTCGTGTCGATCTATTGGCAGGCCGAGTCGGCAGACAATCCGATTCCCAAGCAGTACCTAAAATCAAAGGTACGCTAGATGTCGGAGCATTATCTCAAAACATCGCTGACGATAGACCGTCCGCGCGAAGAAGTGTTTGCGTTTTTCGCCGACGCACTCAATCTCGAACGCATCACTCCTCCGGAACTGCGCTTTCACATCGTCACGCCTCAGCCGATCGAGATTGCGCAAGGTTCTTTGATCGATTACGAGCTACGGATGCGCGGGATTCCGGTAAGATGGCGAACAGAAATCGCGGTCTGGAATCCGCCATTCGAATTCGTTGATCAACAGTTAAAGGGTCCCTATTCGCAGTGGATTCACCGGCACACATTCACCGAAATCGAACCGACAAAAACTCTAATTGAGGATGAGGTCAGATACAGGCTGCCGCTCGGGCCGTTCCGGGATCTCGGACATTTCTTTGTCAAAAGAGAACTGAAATATATCTTCAACTACCGCCAGAACGCGGTTGCCGAGATCTTGGGCTAGGAAATGGGCCACTCACCGCTGTAGGCAAAATCGGCGCGGCCTTTGATGACGATCTCGTCATCATCACGCCACAGAACCTCCGTCGTCCCGCCCTCGGATTTTACGAAGACACAGCGTTCGGTTTTCAATATAAACGAGCTCAACACGGCGGCAGCGCTGGCGCACGTACCGGAAGCAGCCGTCTCGCCGGCACCGCGTTCCCATATGCGGATATCGATATTGTCGCGGTCGGTTATCTTTACAAAAACGATATTTGTACGCTCGGGAAACTTGGCGTGTGATTCCATCGAGCGGCCAACTGCGCGCCAGTCGGAATCAAAACCGTCGACAAAAATACACGCTACCGGATTGCCGACGTTTACGGCCGCAAACGCATAAAGCGAGCCATCGACAAGTATCGGCTCGTTTACAACTGCTTCTCGCCGCGTTTCAGTTGCTACTGGTATTTCATCGCTCGCAAACCGCGGTTTTCCGATCTCGGCCTCAAACCAGAACTCTGCCGGTTCGCGTTTCTCGATTAAATCGTAATTTTTGATCCCGCTCCGCGTCTTCAGACGAAGCCGTTTCTCATCCCAAAGGTTCTTATAATGCAGATACGCGGCCGCACACCTCGTGCCATTGCCCGAAAACCCAGCCGTGCTGCCATCGGGATTGATTATTTCACAAAAATAATCGGAGTCCGCGTCGTCGGTTTTGCTGACAACCGCGATACCGTCCGCGCCGGCTCCCATATTGCGACGGCAAATCGCGAGGGCTAGATCGCCGGGCGACATCCCGATGCGCGATGAATCGCCGTCAATGACGATGTAATCATTACCGAAACCATGAAATTTACAGAACGGAATCGTCATTACCCACGCTTCTTATCAGGGCGCGGCTTTATGGCGGTTGTATTCGTTCGAGGCGTTACAAGTGACGAACGGAATTCCTGGCCGGAACTGGCATCGCTAGCCGCTTTGGACGCGGCAAGCAACTTCGAATCGTTCAGCAATTTCTGCGCGGCTTTTGAATTTTTGCTTGGTCGTTTTTTGGGCTTCGTCATCAGATTCATCTCCGATTATCGTCGTTTCTTCCAGATTTTTGGGTCGCGACTTTGATGCACACAAGCAAGGACTGCGACTCTACTACCAACAACCTCGAAGAAAATTGCGTACGGAAAGCGGTGAACTAGAGCTCGTCGTTTTTCGTTGTGGACCCGGGGGAAACCAATCGGGCTCGATTCGATCCGATCTAGAGTCCGACGCAACGCCAACAGGAATTCGCTACAACCACTGGAGATTCCGCTTCGTACCACTTAAAGGCATCGTAGATGTCAATCTCCGCTACAGGTCGAATTAGGAGACTGTACCTCATCCGCGATTCAGCAGTCGCTTCTCTAAAGTCTCCCACGAAACGCCTGCATCGGGGTCGTTTCGGTAGAGTTCTGACCTTCGGTCGAGCTCGGCCTTAAGTTCATCGGGAATCGGCAGTTGATCCGAGTCGGCGGCGATGCTGTCCCAGATGTCTCCGACAATGTCTACACGTTCAGCGACACTTAGCTCAAGAATTACGGCGACGTGAGTGTTCATACCAGGTCAAAACCTCCCTCAGCCCTTAGTCTCGCACAATCCATCCGCCCCCGACAACCTCTTCGCCGTCGTAGAATATCATTGCCTGGCCAGGTGTGATTGCGCGCTGCGGCTCGTCGAATACGATTCGTGCTCGACTAACCGGCAACGGGTGAATTGTCGCCGGGGCCGGATCGTGACGATAGCGGATCTTGACATTGGCCCGGATTGGTTCCGGCGGTTCGTCGAATGCGACCCAGTTGACGCCTTTCGCCGTAAGCTCGCTTGCTTGAAGCTCGTCCGCCGCCCCGACGATGATCTGATTTCTTGCTCGCTCGATCTGTAGGACATAGAGCGGCTTTTCGTTGGCAATTCCGAGTCCGCGTCGCTGGCCGATCGTGTAACGATGAATGCCCGAATGCGAACCGACTGTTTCGCCCGTCGTAGTCACGATCTCGCCCGCCGCTGGCAATTCATTTCTTCGGCCCTCGTGGTCGAGGTAGCGATCAATAAACTCAGAATATTTACCGTCCGGCACAAAGCATATTTCCTGCGATTCCCGTTTGTCGGCGGTATAGAGATTTGCATCACGGGCGATATCACGCACCTCACTTTTGAGCATTTCACCGAGCGGAAAGTATGACCGGGAGAGTTGTTCCTGCGTCAATTCCCATAGGAAATAACTCTGATCCTTCAGATGATTGCGACCGCGAAAAAGCCGATACCGATCAGCAATCTCGTCATACTCGACGCGCGCAAAATGTCCGGTCGCAACCTTGTCGCATCCCAGCGAAACGGCCATTTTGTCGAGCGATGCAAATTTAAGACGCGAATTGCAGGCTACACACGGTATAGGCGTTGCACCGTCAAGATAGCTCTGGACAAACGGCTCGACGACATCGCGTTCAAAATCTTTCTCGAGATTCAATACATAAAATGGAAAACCCAACCCCTCGGCCACGCGTCGCGCGTCATAGACATCATCGAGCGAGCAGCATCGTGATGGTAGCGAATCGCCGTTCTCGTCAACATTGATCCCGCGGCGCTGATTCCACAGCTGCATCGTAAAACCGATCAGCTCATGCCCCTGTTCCTTCAAAAGCGCAGCTGCCGCCGAACTGTCGACACCGCCGCTCATTGCTACCGCGATTTTCATATCTAACCCAAACTCGAAGTATAGCGATTAGCGGCAAAATATTAAATCAGCGCGGTGGGAACACCACGAAGACGTCACCGAGAACGTCTCAAGACTGGACGAGCCACTGTATCGAGGGCTCCGTTTGCGGTAAGGCGAATCATACCGAGATCACCGTTTAGCACCGCATAGCCGGCGGCGACGATTTTGCCGTCGGGCTGCAATGCAACATCCAAAGCCCCGTCGTCATCACCGCCGGACATGTCGGTCAGCGTTATGCCGCCCGCGCCAAAGCTCGAGTCAAGCTGGCCATTGGAATTAAAACGAGCGACCAGAAAGTCCTCTTGAAACATGCCGGTCGGGCTGGCGTAGCCACCGATGACAATCTTGCCGTCAGGTTGCAATACAACGGCTTCGGCTGACCCGCCCCGGCCGTTAATCGATGCAACAACCAGGCCCGTTGCAGCCGCACCCCAACTCCAGGCTGCCGTCAGCGTTGTAACGTGCGAGGGCCACGCCGCCACCGGTCGGACTCTGAGCCGTGCCAACCGCAACTATCTTGCCGTCCGGCTGGATGACAATATCGCGAGCGCCAGCTTCATTCCCGGTAAATACGGCTGTCACTTTGCCCCCGGTACCGAATGTGGTGTCAAGGCTGCCATTTGAGTTATAGCGGACCAAAGCAAAACGCCCCCCGCTCTGGAAACTTGTGGTCGCCTGGCCGCCGACAATAATCTTGCCGTCCGGCTGAAGCGCTATAGTCTCGGCAGAATCAGGAAACCCAAGTATATCTGTCGTCACCCTTCCATCACCGTCAAAGCTCGTATCGAGCCGTCCGTCCGGATTGTAACGCGCAACCACAAAATCAGGCGGGGTCACGCCAAACGACGTTCCCACCACCACGATCTTCCCGTCCGGCTGAAGTGCCACGGCGTTTGCCAAATCATTGCCATTGAAATGCGTGGTCACTTTGCCGCCGGGGCCGAATGCAGAGTCAAGCGCCCCGCCCGCTGCTTTAACATGGCGGGGTGCGATCGAACACAAAATGGCCGCGGTCGAAATAGTGGCCGCAAACAAGCGCAATACGCCGAATGGAAATTGTGCCGCCGAATGGTCTCGTCCAAAATGAGGTTGAGTTCTCATGCGAAATGCTCCTTCCGTATCAAAAACTGGTTTTACAGACTGATCGAGTGGTATTAACCTTCGAAAACTTAAATTCCAGCATCACGCAACGAATTGCGCCGGGCGTTCACTTGCCGATCTCCTTAGCATCGATTCGCTTCACCGCGAGGAAGCAGTGTTTATATTCGAACTCACCAGCAGAAATTTTCGTTTCCTTGGGTGTCGAAACAAGAACGATCTCGTTGCCGATCTTCTCAGCTTGTTCTCATTTGCCGTCTATAATAAGCAATTGAAAGTTTGGCGGCAAGGTATTTGTTGACCGTATTTTCAGAACTCAAAACCGCTGTGCTATATTCGAAAAACTATGAAGCCGATCACCCGCTAAGTAAGCCCCAGAATTAATGCCGTCCCCGCGTTTGCGTCGCGAGCGTTCGCATTTCCCGCACCGTCAGTGTGCTTTGCTTTTAATCCGTACACTCTAGATATATGTCCTTAAATTCTGAAGTTCCGTCTCAAAAGGCGGTAGATAACTCGTTTTGGGCGGTGGTTCGCGAAGCGGTGCGCGGCACCGAGCGTGATTTCACGAAAGGGCCGATCGGTCTCGCGATATTCCTGCTCGCCGTGCCGATGATTCTCGAGATGAGCATGGAGAGCCTTTTCGCGGTCGTCGATATCTTTTTTGTCGCGAAACTGGGAGCAGATGCGGTCGCGATTGTCGGGCTGACCGAGTCGGTCATGGCATTGATCTACGCCGTTGCATTCGGGTTAGCTATCGCGGCGACCGCGACTGTGGCCAGGCGAACAGGTGAAAAGGACACGGCCGGTGCGGCGAAATCCGCGACACACGTGATCTATCTGGGTAATAGTCTCAGTAATAATCAGCGCTCTCGGCATCATCTTCGCTCCTAATATCCTTACTCTTCTCGGCGCAAAGCCCCACATCGTTGCCGAGGGTACCGCGTTCATGCGAATCATGATTGGCGGAAACGCGGTGGTTTTGTTCATATTTTTGCTCAATGCGATTTTCCGCGGCGCCGGCGATGCGGCCATCGCAATGCGAGTGCTGATTTTGGCCAACGGGCTAAACATAATACTTTCGCCATGTTTTATCTTCGGAG
>Ga0136640_10001277_pt1 | contig 10008 bp, 7 predicted proteins | sample AntDrymUQ8642106_2_FD_105498 | JGI IMG/M metagenome (GOLD analysis project Ga0136640, IMG submission 105498) | Polar desert sand microbial communities from Dry Valleys, Antarctica - metaG UQ864 (21.06) | ecosystem: Environmental > Terrestrial > Soil > Desert | place: Antarctica: Dry Valley...
GCCTTCGTAGATGCAATTGTGGAAGTAGAAGAATTCGAGATTCTTGAACTCGCTCTTGGCCGCCGAGAAAAGCTCCTCGCAGGTCCGCACATGTCCTTCCATCGACCCGCCAACGTCGAGGAAGAGCAGCAGCTTGACCGCATTGTGCCGCTCGGGGCGCATCCTGACGTCGAGCCAGCCCTGCCGCGCGGTGCAGTCGATCGTCGCGTCGAGGTCGAGCTCCTCGGCGGCTCCCTCGCGGGCGAACCGCCGCAGCCTCCGCAACGCGACCTTGATGTTGCGCGTCCCGAGCTCGCGCGTCGCGTCGAGATTGCGAAAATCGCGCTTGTCCCAAATCTTCATCGCGCGCCCGTGCTTGCCTTCTCCGCCGATCCGCACCCCTTCGGGATTGTAGCCGCCGTGCCCGAACGGCGATGTGCCGCCGGTGCCGATCCACTTCGATCCGCCCTGGTGCCGCTCCTTCTGCTCCTCGAGCCGCTTCTTCAGCGTCTGCATGATTTCGTCCCACGAACCCAGCGCTTCGATTTCGGCCATTTGGTCGGGGGTCAGATAAAGCTCGGCGATCTTGCGCAGCCATTCTTCCGGAATCGCTGACCCCGCTGGCGCGTCGAGCCCGCGGAAGACCTGCCCAAACACCGCGTCGAAGCGATCGATCAGCCCCTCGTCGTGAACGAATGTGGCTCGCGCCAGATAATAGAATTCCTCGGACGTCGCCGCGATCACTTCGCGGTCCAGCGCTTCCAAGAGCAGCAGATGCTCGGTCAACGATGCGGATATGCCTGCCCGGCGCAGCGCGTCGACGAAGGAGAAAAACATGGGCGCTTCCTAACCTCCTCGTTTGGTTAACGAAAGCGCAGGACTTTCGCGGTTAGGGATCGGGCTGTTTCTGAGGGGATAGCATTCGTGGCCTCAATCGCACCCGGCAGCCTCGATGACGACGCGATCAGCGCGGTCGCGCGCAGTTGCGGCTCGCTGTCGATCGAATGCAGCGACGTCGCGGGCTATGTCGAAGGCGTCGCCACCCGCATCGCCGCGCACTTGAAGATGCTCGACAAGCTCGAGGACGTCACCAAGGCGCTGCTCGACGATCACGCCCGCGTCTCGGATTCGACCGACGAGGCGCGCCTGCTTGCCGAACAGGCGCGCTCCAAGCTCGACAGCGGCCGCGCCACCATCGAAGACACCATCCAGGTGTTCAAGGGTCTCACCGATCTCGTCGTCCAGCTGGGCGATCGCATGGCGGGTTTCGCTTCGGCGATGGCGCAGGTGCAAAGCGTTTCCTCGACGATCGAAGTCATCGCCCGCAAGACCAACATGCTCGCCTTGAACGCCACCATCGAAGCCGCGCGCGCGGGGGACGCTGGCCGATCGTTCGCGGTCGTCGCGGCCGAGGTCAAGAAGCTCGCGCACGACACCCGCGACGCTAACAATCAGATCGCCGCCACCATCGCCAGCCTGACCGACGAGGCCGCAGCGGTCACCTCCGAAGTCCGCGCTGGCGTCGCGCGCAGCCGTGAGGCGCAATCGGGATTCGCCTCGATCAGCGATACCGTAGCGGACGTAGCCGACATCGTCTCGATGGTCGATCGCCAGACCGACGGGATCGCGCGGTCCAACGGCCTCATCGAATCGAGTGTCGACCGGGTTCGCGTGGGCCTCAGCGCTTTCGCGGTAGATGCGCGCGAAAATAGCGGCCAGCTAGTCCAGGCGCAAAAGCGCCTCGGCCATCTCGAGCTCATGTCGAACACCATGCTCGACACCCTCGCCAATTCGGGTGCGCGCATCGACGACAGCGATTTCATCGATATCGCCAAGGCAACCCACCGCGAAATACACGGCGTGTTCGAACGCGGCCTTCGAAGCGGTAGCCTCTCCGAAAACGACATTTTCGATTTCGTCTACTTCCCCATGCCGGGCACCGATCCCCAGCAATGGGAAACCCGGCTTTCCGATTGGGCGGACGGCAACATCCGCCCGATCCTCGACTCGGTGATGACCAGGGACAGCCGCATTATCGCCGCGGCAGTGACCGACGTGAACGGCTATCTGCCGACCCACATCAGCGAGCGTTCCAAGCCGCAGTCGGCCGATCCTGCCTGGAACGCCGAATTCTGCCGCAACCGCCGCAATTTCATGGACGAAGCCACCCGCCGCGCGGTCGAAAGCGAGAAAGAGGTGATGCTCGTCACCTACCGCATGGATCTCGGCCAAGGCCGCTACAAGCCGGTCAAGAACGTCTTTCTCCCCCTCTGCATCCGCGACCGCCGCTACGGCAATTTCGAGCTGGCGTATGTGGATGAGGTCAGCGGCTAGGGCCTTGCCGCCCGCCGCGACATGAAGGCGAACTTCTCGAACAGCATAACATCCTGCTCATTCTTGAGCAGCGCGCCGTGCAGCGGCGGGATCGCCTTGGCCGAATCGCGCGATTGCAGCACGTCGAGCGGCATGTCTTCGTGCAGCAGCAGCCTGAGCCAGTCGAGCAGCTCGCTGGTCGAGGGCTTTTTCTTGAGGCCGGGAACCTCGCGGACCTCGTAGAAAATGTCCATCGCCTTTGAGATGAGCATCTTCTGGATGCCGGGGAAATGCACGTCGACGATCGCCTGCATCGTCTCGCGGTCGGGGAATTTAATGTAGTGGAAGAAGCACCGCCGAAGAAAAGCGTCGGGTAGCTCCTTTTCGTTGTTCGAAGTGATGACGACGATCGGCCGCTCGGCCGCCGCGATCCGCTCGCCGGTCTCGTAAACGTCGAAGCTCATGCGATCGAGCTCCTGCAAAAGGTCGTTGGGAAACTCGATGTCGGCCTTGTCGATCTCGTCGATCAAAAGGACGGGGAGGGTGGGACAAGTGAACGCCTCCCACAGCTTACCGCGGCGGATGTAGTTCGAAATGTCATGCACGCGCGCGTCGCCGAGCTGGCCGTCGCGGAGCCGCGCCACCGCGTCATATTCGTAAAGCCCCTGATGCGCCTTGGTGGTCGACTTGATGTGCCATTCGATGAGCGACGCGCCCGCCGCCTGGGCAATCTCATGGGCGAGCACGGTCTTGCCGGTCCCGGGCTCGCCCTTGACCAGCAGCGGGCGGCGCAGCGTTACCGCGGCGTTGACCGCGACCTTCAGGTCCGCGGTGGCGACATAATCCTTTGTGCCTTCGAAACGCATGGGCCGCGTCTAGGTGGCGGCCCTAGCGTTCGCAAGCGAAGCGTCAGCTGTCCCGGCGGGCGCTTTGCCTTGCTTCCAAGAGGTCGAACAGCCCGCCATGCTGGACCAGAACCTGGGCGGCGCCAAAGCCCAGCGCGCGTTGCACCGAAGCTTCTCCGGCGACTCGGTCGAGAACCATGCTCGCCGACGCTTCGTCCGGAAGTCGGCACGGCACCGTCTCGACGCTCAGACGTCGGGCGGCATGATCGAGCAGCGGCCGGATTGCGCGCCAATCGATGACCAACGCGATCGCGGCGCCGAGCGGGCAGCCCCGCCGTTCCGAACGCGCGAGCATTTCGAGCGCGTGATATTGCCCCGCGACCGCCGCCTCGCTCTCTGGCGACCCCGGAGTGCTCGGCACTGGGCCTGCGGCGACCGCGAGCCGCGTCACGTAAAGCCGCTCGGCGCCGAAAGCGGGGGCGGCTTCGCCCAGCCAGCGCTGCGATACCGCGCAGGCGGTCGATCCGGCGGCATGATCGATCAGCCCGGGATGGCGGCCGTGAAGGATGCACAGGAAATGGACTGCGTCGGCCAGGTTGCGGGTCGCATCGGCGCCTTCGAAAGCGGCGTCGTTGCGCAAATAGGGGTGCGAAGCGCTGCCGTCGGCGGCGATCAGCGACATCACTCCGTCGCTTGGCGCCGCGCTTCCCCGGCCCTCAAGTATGTTCGAAGCCATCCCGCCCCTCCCGGCCGCGGATTCGCTTGCGAACCCGCGTTCTAAAGGAAAGAGCCTACAGCAACTGCGTAAAGACGAAGTTTATGCCACCTGTCGTTCGCTAACGCGGGAAATCGGCATCCAACGCCACTCCAAACCCGTTCGTGTCGAGCGAAGTCGAGATGCGCTGGGGGAGACGGTGGGATTAGGTGTGCCGCGCCTTTCCCCGAGCCCCTAGCGCAGCTGACCGTCCTTGCTGCCTCAGCGATTGATCCCAGCAGTGACGATGCGGCCGTCCACGGGCCGACTGGCACGCCACGCAGAACCGGGCGCCCGGCAGGGCACGATGGCAGGCTTCCGGAAGTTCCTCGCTTTTCAACTGCTTGTAGCTTCACCGGGACAGGCCGACCCGCCCCGCTTGATTGGCTCAGCTATCCAAAAAGCTCCGCATCTTCCGCGACCGGCTCGGGTGCTTGAGCTTCCTCAGCGCCTTGGCCTCGATCTGGCGGATGCGTTCGCGGGTGACGCTGAACTGCTGGCCGACTTCCTCGAGCGTGTGATCGGTGTTCATGCCGATCCCGAAGCGCATGCGCAGGACGCGTTCCTCGCGCGGGGTTAGGCTCGCCAGCACGCGGGTGACAGTTTCCTTGAGGTTGGCCTGGATCGCGGCATCGACCGGGATAACCGCGTTCTTGTCCTCGATGAAATCGCCGAGGTGGCTGTCTTCCTCGTCGCCGATCGGGGTTTCCAAGGAAATCGGTTCCTTGGCGATCTTCATCACCTTGCGGACCTTTTCGAGCGGCATCGACAGGCGCTCGGCTAAGTCCTCGGGCGTTGCCTCGCGGCCATGCTCGTGGAGGAACTGGCGGCCAGTCCGCACCAGCTTGTTGATCGTCTCGATCATATGGACCGGAATGCGGATGGTGCGCGCCTGGTCGGCGATCGATCGCGTGATCGCCTGCCGGATCCACCAGGTCGCGTAGGTGCTGAACTTGTAGCCGCGGCGATACTCGAACTTGTCGACGGCCTTCATCAGCCCGATATTGCCTTCCTGAATAAGATCAAGGAATTGCAGCCCGCGGTTGGTATATTTTTTAGCGATCGAAATAACTAGGCGGAGGTTCGCCTCGACCATTTCCTTCTTCGCGATCCGGGCTTCGCGCTCGCCCTTTTGGACCTGGTTGACGATACGGCGGAACTCGGGGAGCGACATTCCGGTCGCCTGTGCGATTTCGCCGATCTCGATCCGCACCCGGTCGATCGCTCCCACTTCGGCCGCGGCGAAGGCCGCCCATTTCTTGTCCTTGGCGTTCTCCCGAACCATCCGGTGGAGCCAGCTGTCGTCGAGTTCCGAGCCCATGTAGCTGTCGAGGAAGGCCTTGCGCGGAACCTTGTGGCGCTCCGCGAGCCGCAGCATCTGCCCGCCGAGCGCGGTCAGCCTGCGGTTGTAGCTGTACAGCTGATCGACCAGATATTCGATCTTCGCGCCGTGGAACTGGACGCTTTCGACCTCGGCGGTGAGCTGCTCGCGAAGCTTCTGATATTTCTTCTCCTCCGCGGGCGCATAGGATTCGCCCGCGCTAAGGCTGACGAGCCGCGCCGCCTGGAGCTTTGCGAACTTCCTGTAGAGCGACGTGATGTTGGCGAACTTTTCGAGCGCGCCGGGCTTGAGCAATTCCTCCATCGCCGCAAGGCTCAGCGTATTGTCTTCCTCGTCGTCGTCGGCCGGCCGATCGACGCGCCGCTCGGTCATCGCGCCTTCCTCGTCCTCCTCTTCGGGAGGCGCTTCGACGACGTCTTCCTCTTCCTTGTACGAAGGCCCGGCGACCTTTTCGCTGATCTCAACTTCGCCGCCTTCCTCGCTGCTTTCGACCTGCTCGGGAGTCGGCCCCTTCGAGAGCATCGCGTCGAGATCGAGGATTTCCCGCAGCTGCATCGTGCCTTCGTTCAAGGCCGTCGACCATTCGATGATCGCGTTAAAAGTGATCGGGCTCTCGCACAGGCCCCAGATCATGATGTCGCGCCCGGCCTCGATGCGCTTGGCGATCGCGATCTCGCCTTCGCGGGAGAGCAGTTCGACCGCACCCATTTCGCGCAGGTACATGCGCACCGGATCGTCGGTACGATCCATGGTTTCCTTTTTGGGTGCAGCGGACACCATTTCGGTCTCGCCGTCGATGCCGTCGACCTCTTCGTCGTCGGGCTTGTCCTTCTCGTCCTCGTCCTCGCCGGCTTCCTCGTTCTCGACGAGGTTGACGCCCATGTCGCTGAGCGCGCTCATCACGTCTTCGATCTGCTCGGACGACAATTGGTCCTGCGGCAGCGCTTCGTTGAGCTCGTCATAAGTGATGTAGCCGCGCTTTTTACCGCGCGCAAACAGCCTCTTGACCGCCGCCTCGTTGAGATCGAGCAAAGGCGCATCGCCCGCTTCCGGCTTTTCAACGGGTTCTGAAATCTCTGCCTTAGCCATCTCTAATCGCCTGTCTTTCATGCCGACGCGGCCTCGTCGGCTACGCCTTGGGCCAGCATCGCTAGCCGCTCGTTTGCCCCATCGCGTGCTTCGCGCAGCAGCATCTGTTCCGCGAACGCGGCCTCGTCGCCCTTCTCCAGCCTCACCGTCGCCGCGCCGAGCGCCGCGTCGATTTGCGGCCGCTCCGCCAAAGCCTCGATGACCAGAACGAGATCGCGCAAAGCCCGTTCCGGCTGCGCGTCGCGGCGTGTGAAGGAGAAGGCGAGCCCACTCGGACGATCGAATTCCTTGAAGAGCGCCCCACCGTCCGCTTTTCGCAATATGGCGTCGAGCGCGCTTCGATCAAGCGTTTCGGCTCCGCAGGCATCAAGCATGATGTCGCGCAGCCGGCCCAGCCTCGCCTCGGCGAATGTCAGCCCGGCGATGGTCTCGCTATGGCTGACCAGCGCTTGCGGGAAATATTGCAGACCCGTCAGGACAGCGCGCGCGGTCGGCGCATCGATTCCGCCGGCATGGATCGCCCGCGCGCCGGCGGTCGCGGGAGGGGTGGGCGGGGGTACGCCGGAACGTTGCCACGCGCGCCGCGGCGCCTGCGCGGGCCGCGTCAGCTCGCCATAGCGGCGCATCCATTCGGCACGATACTGCTCGCGCGTTTCGCGGTCGACGACGCTCCCCGCATGCTCGAGCAGGCGCTGCCGCAATCCCGCCCGCCCCTCGGGCGTCGCAAGCGGCTCGGCATCGTGCTCATGCCGCCACAAGCGCTCGACCAGGGGTTCCGCGCGGGCCAGCAGCGCCTCCAAAGCGCCTTTCCCGCCCGCTCTGACGAGATCGTCGGGATCCAGGCCGGCCGGCAAAGTGACGAAGCCAAGCGTCCTACCCGGTCCCACGCCTGGCAGCGCCCGCAATGCCGCGCGTACCATCGCCTTTTGCCCCGCGTCATCGCCGTCGAAGCAAAGCAAGGGGGAGGGTGCTAGCCGCCACATCGCCTCAATCTGCGCTTCGGTGACCGCGGTCCCGAGCGGCGCAACCACTTCGCCAATCCCGGCCTGATCGAGTACGATGGCATCGAAATTGCCTTCGACGAGGATCAGCCGTCCGGCCTCCCGGCTCGCGGCCGCCGCGCGGTCGAGGTTGAACAGCGTGCGGCCTTTGTCGAACAATGGAGTCTCGGGCGAATTGAGATATTTGGGTTCGCCGTCTCCTAAGATCCGTCCGCCGAAGGCGATCGTTCGCCCGCGCCGGTCGCGGATCGGGATCATCAGCCGCCTGCGGAACCGGTCGTACGGCTCGCCCCCGCCCTCCGGAGCGATCAGCAGCCCGGCCTCCACAAGCTTCTCGTTACCGAACCGAGCGAGCGCCGCCTTGAGCTTCGACCGGCTGTCCGGCGCCATTCCCAGCGCGAACGTCCGCTTCGTCTCGTCGCTGATCCCGCGCCGCTTGAGATATTCGCGCGCGCCCGCGCCGTCGACCCCGCCGAGCTGCTCCTCGAACCATGCCGAAGCTGACGCCATGACGTCATACAGGCTCTGCGCGTGCTCTGCCCTCTCGCCCGCCTGCGGATCGCTCGCCGGCACTTCCATCCCCGCCGCCTGCGCCAGCTCTTTCACCGCATCGATGAAGGGCAATCCTTGCTTCTCGGTCATCCAGCCGATGGCGTCGCCATGCGCCGAACAGCCGAAGCAGTGATAGAAACCCTTCTCGTCGTTGACCGTGAAGCTCGGAGTCTTTTCGTTGTGGAACGGGCAGCACGCCTTCCACTCCCGCCCCGCGCGCTGCAGCTTGACCGATCGCGAGATCAACCCGGACAAAAGCGTCCGCGTGCGCAGCTCGTCCAGGAATTGCGGGCTCAACGTCACGCCGAGAGCTTGGCCTTCACCATCCCGCTCGCCCTGCCCATGTCCGTCGCGCCCGCGTGCCGCTCCTTCACCAGCGCCATGACCCGTCCCATGTCCTTGAGGCTGCTCGCCCCCGTCTCGGCAACGATGGCGTCGATCGCCGCTGCCGCCTCCGCGTCGCTCATCTGCGCGGGCAAAAACCCCTCGACCACCGCGACTTCGCCCGCCTCGATCTCGGCCAGCTCGTCGCGGCCGCCCGCGCAGTACATGTCGATCGATTCGCGGCGCTGCTTGACCATCTTCTGCAGCACTTCGGTGACCAGAACATCGTCGTCGCCAGGTGCCTGGCTGGTGCGGGCCTCGATATCGCGGTTCTTGACCGCCGCCATGATCAGCCGAACCGCGTTCAGCCTGGGTTTGTCGCCGGCCTTCATCGCCTCGATCTGGGCGGCTTTTATCGAATCGCGGATCATCCACGAGAGCTTAGCTTGACCCTCTCACGCGGTCACCATAGGAACCGCCCCTTAGCTTACATCGTCGGAGTCTCAACGCCTTGGCACAAGCCAAACCCGTTAGCGCGTCTTCGCAAGCGACGGGGCTATTGTTGCTGTCGGACGGCCGCGCACTGTGGGGCCGCGGCTTCGGGGCGGAGGGCGACGCGGTCGGCGAGGTCTGCTTCAACACCGCGATGACCGGCTATCAGGAGGTAATGACCGACCCCAGCTACGCGCGCCAAATCGTCACATTCACCGCGCCGCATGTCGGCAATGTTGGCGCTAACCATGAGGATGTTGAGGCGGACAATTCGTGGGCGCTCGGCTGCATCGTCCGCGAAGAGCCGACCGCGCCGAGCAATTTTCGCGCCACGTCAAGCTTCGATGCTTGGATGAAGAGCAACGGCCGCATCGGCCTCGCCGGGGTCGACACCCGCGCGCTCACGCAGATCATCCGCCGGGAAGGCGCCCTCAACGCGGTCATCGCGCATAACAGGGACGGCGCATTCGACCTTGATCAACTTCAACAAAAAGCCCGCGACTGGCCCGGCCTAGAAGGCATGGACCTCGCCCGCGAAGTCAGCTGCCGGCAAATGGCGCGATGGGACGAAGGCCACTGGGCGCTCGGCACGGGCTACGCACAAACCAACCCTCTCTCTCCGGGAGAGGGTGACTTGCCTGCCGGCGAGCAGGGTGAGGGTGGTCGCGGAAACCGCCCTCACGTCGTGGCCGTCGACTATGGCTCAAAACGCAACATCTTCCGCTCCCTCGTCCACGCCGGCGCCCGCGTCACCATCCTCCCCGCCACCGCAACCGCGGACGAAGTCCTCGCCCACGAACCCGACTGCTTCTTCCTATCAAACGGTCCCGGCGATCCCGCCGCCACCGGTGCCTACGCGGTCCCCGTCATCCGCACGCTCCTCGACACCGGCAAACCCCTGTTCGGCATCTGCCTCGGCCACCAGCTTCTTGCCATTGCCGTCGGTGGCCGAACCACGAAAATGTTCCAGGGCCATCGCGGCGCCAACCATCCTGTGAAACGCCTGTCCGACGGCCGCGTCGAGATCACCAGCATGAACCACGGCTTCGCGGTCGAACGCGACAGCCTGCCCGAGGGCGTCCGCGAGACGCACGTGTCGCTGTTCGACGGCAGCAACGCGGGGCTGGAGCTGACCGACCGCCCGGCGTTCAGCGTGCAATATCATCCGGAGGCGAGCCCGGGGCCGCAGGATAGCCGGTACTTGTTCGAGAAGTTTGTTGGAATGCTGGGATGTTAGAGCCAAGGCATGACACCTCTAGAGACGTTGTGTTGAAGGTGTTGTTCGATTTGGCCGTTAGTGGTCGTTCTGATCCAAGC
>Ga0136640_10001278_pt1 | contig 9999 bp, 9 predicted proteins | sample AntDrymUQ8642106_2_FD_105498 | JGI IMG/M metagenome (GOLD analysis project Ga0136640, IMG submission 105498) | Polar desert sand microbial communities from Dry Valleys, Antarctica - metaG UQ864 (21.06) | ecosystem: Environmental > Terrestrial > Soil > Desert | place: Antarctica: Dry Valley...
AAGTTAAATGCAGCCGTCGTTATTCACGTTGCCGAAACTCAAAAGGAGGTTGATGATATTTCCGAGCAAAAGGGCTTGCGACCCGTTGAATATCTCGACAAGATTGGATTTTTGAACGATCGCACAATTGCCGCGCACGTTGTCTTCGTCAATGAAAATGAAGTGAACATTTTAAAAAATCGCGGCGTCGGCGTTGCGCATAATCCGCAATCAAATATGAAGTTAGCGTCGGGCGTGGCACCTGTTCCGCAGATGCTCGTCAAGGATTTGCCAGTCGGTTTAGGAACGGACGGCGCGGCTTCAAACAACGATTTAAATTTGTGGGAAGAAATGGATACGGCGGCGAAACTGCACAAAGTTTTCGCGCGCGACCCAAAGGTTTTAACCGCCGAACAAGCATTTGAAATGGCGACCATTCGCGGTGCGCGTGCCCTTCATCTGGAAAATTTGATTGGCTCGATTGAAACGGGAAAGCGGGCTGACATTGCCATTGTTGATTTTGACGCGCTTCATCAAACTCCTTTTTATAACGTCTATTCGCATCTGGTTTATGCGTCGAAAGCGAGCGACGTGCAAACTGTAATCGTCAACGGAAAAGTTTTAATGCGCGACAAACGTTTGCTCACATTAAACGAAAATGTTATAAAGAAAGACGCGAACGCATATCGTCAAAAAATCATCACAAGTTTATCAAGATAATAAAGCAGGTTTCGAGCAAACTTGCTTGAAAGTGTTTTTGAAATCATAATAGACGAAACATTTTTATCTAAATAGTTAGAGTGGGGCGCCAGCACTCACTTTAACCTTCGCGGAAAAATTTAAGTCCGGGACAGGAAAGGAGATCTTAAATGTCGCTAAACATCAGACAAACATACACTTCCTTCGCACTAATTTTTATATTTGCTTTTTCAGTTTTAGTTCAAGCGCAGACATCCGGCGATGTAATGCGCGGCAGAGTGGCGAAGGCAAAAGCTTTTATTGCTGTAAGAAATTACAACGCAGCAATTTATGAGCTCGAAAATATCCGCCGCGAAACTGGCGATCCGACCGTCAATGGCGTTATCAATGTTTTGCTGATGAATTCCTATTTAGAGCAGAGCGATTATAAACGCGCCCAGGAATTCTTGAAGGAGCTTTCAAATCCACAAAAATTAAAAAATCCAAATGCTTCGGCAAGTTATTTTGCAGTTGCCGGACAAGTTGTAAAGGGAGCGCGCAACCAACTCGAACGTTATCGCGGTCTTGGTTTGAGCGTTTCAGATCGAAACTTGCCACTTGAAGCCGCAACTGATATCGAGAAAATGCGTGAAACGTTAGAAATGGTTGTTGGGCAATCAAAGATTTTGAGTGCTGATAAAAGTCAGACTTCAAATGCAATGGCGCTGCTTGAAGAAGCGACTAACGCGAGAAGCGGTTTAGCGCGAGATGATTTTGATGTCACGCGCTGGAAAAACGAAACTGCCGATGCGCGCGAAACGCTCGCCAATTCAAGAAGCGTTGTTGTTAATGCGGTTAATGAAACAAACGCGCCGATAGTTAAAACCGAGGCTGCTGCCGCCAATACTTCAACCAATAATTCTAATACTACTGCCGCAGCCATTCCTCCGCAAACAAATACAGTATTTCAACCGGTTCCAAATGCTTCAATTGACAAACCAAAGACTAGTGAGCCGGCAGCAACGAATAATAAAACTGAAACTCCGGCTGTAACCCCTGCAAAACAAGAAACACAAATTGCAGGCGCGCAGAACACGGAAAGTAAATCTACTCCGGTCAGAAGCCGTCGAGTTGAATCTGCCGCTGCTGAAAATTCTTCAAGCCAAAATAATAATACTAAAGTTCAAACTTTAACTGCCGCTAATACAGAAACTTCAAAAGAAGCGACACCCATAAAGGTTGGCTCTCTGATAGAATACGCAACCAAAAAAACCAATCCGGTTTATCCGATAACCGCAAAAACCTTGCGGATGACAGGAGTTGTTAAAGTTGAATTAGTTATTGATGAAGCCGGGCAAGTTGCAGAAGTAGCAAATACAAGTGGTCCTGCAATGCTTCAGAGAGCAGCGACAGATGCGGTAAGAAAATGGAAGTTTAAGCCTTTCGTCCGCGATGGCGAATCTGTCAAAGCGACGGGTTTCGTTAGCTTTAATTTTAGTTTATAAAATACTTTGCTTAAGTTTAAAAACTTCTTCTATTTGATGAAGAATTCGAACTTCTGTCAGGAAAAGGAGGTCTTCTTCCATCTACACCTCCTCCGCTTGTTCCGCTTCCTCGAAAAAGAGGTGTAAAAATCCATTTACTGTGATTTTCAACGCCGTAATAGGCGAGAACCGAAGGACTTTTGCTCTGACTGGCTACGGCTATAAAAGGAGTGTTTTCGATTGAATCTTCAATTTCGTCCTCGGAAGCCTCTTTTAAATTTTCGTCGCTTTCGGTGTTGACAATATTAACCAGCGGAAGCGCAAAAGCATCAAGAAACTGACCGGACGAAGGAAGAAGTCCATCATTGTAAATCTGCACGCGCCGCCCAAAATTTAGAAAAGCCTTGCTGGCAGGTTTTATGAGCCGCCATTTACCGTCTTCCGAAAGCGGGTCAACTGCTGCTGAAGCGCGCAAAATTTGACGTTTTTTCGTGCCTTGCGGGATACCTTCGAGCAATTCATCAATCGAATCCGGAAGTTTTGTTCCTCTGTAAAATGTAACGTATTGCCGGATTGCATCCGCAACTTCTTCACCGCGCCGGATTGCTTCAAGTTCCTTTTCGCGCTGGACGCTCTGCTGGACTGTTGGTGCAACGGCAAGCAGAGCGATGGCAAAAAGCGTCATTACCGCCATCACGGCAAGTAGCGACATACCGCGCTCCGAATCGTGATTAGAAGGTCGTGCACCGTATGTCTTTTTTGGGCGACTGACCATAAACCACTGATATTTAAGCATTTTTTTAATATCTCGGGTCGTCATCATCCTCATCGTTATTATTCCTATTTGGTGTCGGCGGCGGCGGTTGCTGCGGATTATAACGCGGAATATTATTCGGAATGCCCGGAATTTCTTGCGGCTGAATATTATTTGGAATGCCCGGAATTACTTGCGGCTGAATATAAACCGGCGGATTTTCGAGCGGCTGATTAAATTGGTTGTATCTGTTTTTGTTGATTAGGTTATTTGGATTATCCGAAGATGCACTTTGTCCAGGCGCCGGGCGATAAAGCGCGAGTTTATGTCTGAAGCCTAAACTTACGTCTTCAAAAACAGTTTCGTTGACTGAGATACTGACCAGCCGAAAACGTCCGTTGACAATGTCATTGAGACGCGCGCTAACCGGGGGAGGGGGGGGATTCTTGCCTTGTTCCTGAAAATAAGCCGTGTCGTTGTTGGAACGCTTGCGCCCAATCATTCCGATGTATTGAAATTGCGGAACTGGTGCCGCCTGTACATCAAGCATTACCTGATTTGAATAAAGTTTGCCGTCCGGCGTACGAACCATAATTGAGATTGCTCCTGCCCCGGCAATAAAATTCGACGGAATTTCCGCAGCAAGTTGTTGCGGACTGATAAAAGTCGTCGGAAGCGGATTTCCATTAAATAAAATTATCGAATCCGGCGTGAATTTATCGCCGTTGACTTCCATGCGAAAAGATTTTGAACCGGCATAGACGCTCTGCGGCGTGACAAAGCCGACAAGAATTGGCGGCGTAGGTGCCGGGGTCGGAGGTATGTAAGGCGCTTCCGGTTTAATAACAATTGGTGGCGCAACATACGGAGTCGGCGGTGGCGGCTCGTAAAAAGCAAAAATATTTCTACCCGCATCGGGCGCGTAAAATGCTCCGGGACTATAACTTATCGGAGTCGTTGAATACAGAAAATTTATTTCTTCATTGTTTGGAAGGGCAGCAACATCAGAATTATTTCTCGGTGAAGCACTCGATGTCGGCGAAGCAGTGGTGACGGTAACATTAGTTTTGCGGCTCGGGTAGAGCGCCATAATATTATAACCAATCGCCAGCACAACCATTGCACCGAGTACGATTAGCGCAATTATTTTATTTTTTTCCGCCGGACTTTTTCCTTCAAATAATTTCATTTCTCGTAAAATTGTTAAAACCTACTGGCTGCTTGTTTCAACCTGTACCGGCTGAACATTCGGACGACGAAAATACGCCGCCATTTCAAGTCTCAAACTCACTGTTTCTCCGCGCGTTTTACCCTTCACCGGTTTATTTGTTGTTGTAGTAGTTTGCGTTTGCGGAGCAGACGGCGATACAAAATTTGGGTTTGGCTGAAAATTCGGATTCGACTGAAAGTTCGGGTTTTGTTGGAAATTTGGATTTGGTCGAACGTTTGGATTCTGCGGAATGCCGCCCGGGTTCATCGGACCTACTTGTACATTATTTACTGTTGCTCTCGTCGGTACATTCGAGTCTTCTTGTTTATCTTCGTTTTCCGCCGGTGCGAGTTCAACCGCACTGATTACAACAAACTGTTCGCTGGTTTCGACTTCTCTGACGAATCGGCGCAAGTTTTGATACGAGCCTTCAAGCGTCATCGTCACATAAACGCCCGGGAAGAGGCTCTGAAATTTGGCTCTGCCGCTTTCCTCTTCTGTTTGCTGAGTACGGCGGTTATCGGAAATTTCAAGCGGTGCGTAATCCGGTCCGCTCGTGTTGACCAAACCGTATGCGCTGATCAATCCGTTTAATCTTTGATAAAGCGATGTTTTACCAATTGTCGCCACCGGCAAAAATCGTGTTTCGAAATCATTGACGCTGGTCATAAGTTTTGCAACCTGAGTTTCCGTATCGGTAATGTCGCCGTATTTGTTGCGCGCCGACAGCAGTTGCGTTTCCAACTTATCACGTTCCACTTTATTTTTTTCGAGCTCTTTCTGCGCGGGAAGGACAACTAAAACGACTAAAATTACAACCGCCAAAATTGCCAGAAGTCCCAAGGCAACGGCGGTAATTTCAGATTGTCCCCACATTCCCGCATTTACTTTGCGCGGGCGATTTTTCGGCGCAATGTCAATTTTCTCGGATTTGTCAATAATTATTGTCTGGTCTTCGGTCAGCAAGACCGTGCGGTTTTCTTCCTCGATAACCACGGCGGAGTCTATTGACGAACCGTAATCGTTGACGATAATTTTCGATTCTGTATTTGATTCTAGCAGATTGTCCGGCTTCAAATCTTCGTTCATAATTATTCGTTTGCTCCTTGAGTTGAAGCGACATCAGATGCCGGTGCGGTGGTTGAATATCCCGAACGCGGGGTGTAAACGAGGCGCAAGGTATATTCCGTAAAAGTCGAACGCTCTGTTTTCTGTAGATCTTGCCCGCGCAGTTCGGCTTGAAAGTTGCCGGAATTATTCATCCTTTCAATCATCGACATAACGCTCTGATAATCACGGCTGAGCGCGGCAAATTCGAGTTCGGCTCTTGTTTGGTCGCCCTCTTTATATACGTTTTGAACGGTAACGCGCGAAGCGCTGACGCCGCCCGGCAACACCGCTTCTAAATCGGCAAACAACCGCGACCAGCCGAAAGTTTTGTTGGCGACCAGTTTATGGGTGGCAATAAGCAGCGCTCTTTGCTCGGGCGTTAGTTGTTGCTGAACTAATTCGCCTTTACCTTTCAAGGCTTTGAGTTCAGTTTCCATTGCCAAAATTTCGGTTTTGGCATTTTCATTTTGAGCGGTAATTTGGCGCAGTTTAGCAAAACTTAAAGTTCCGCCCGACGCGGCTAAGGCAAGCAGAAAGAGCGCAACCAAATACGGCAAAGTCCGATTGCGAAAAGGTTTTGTGGCAAGATTGAGTTTAGTAATCACTTCTTTTTAGTTCCAAGTTCAAGGTTCAAAGTTCCAAATTTAAAGTTCGACGGTTTTCACTTTTGACTTTGAACCTTGAACTTGGAACTATTTCGAAAAGTCTAGCACGAAAAATTTAGATTGTCCTTATGCTTGATTTGTTGTCCGCCGCTTTTATTTGTCGAAAGTTGCCGCGCAAAAAGGAAAAACGCTTTTCTGCTCGCGCGTGTTTATCGTTTGTGTTCACGTATGAACGAAAACAAAAGTTGCAAAATTTGTTCCTAAATTTACGGTCGGCGCGAAGCGAGCGGTTTATTCATCTCTTCGACAGCTAAATCTCTGAATCCATAAACTCGATTCCTGCCTTCGCGTTTGGCGCGGTAAAGGGCAGAATCAGCCATTTCAATCAGTTCGATCGGGTCTTTTGAATCATTCGGAAAAGAGGCAACTCCGATGCTGATGGTTACCGGATGCTTTTCTGACGCGTGTTGTCCACGCTTGATGCTGTTGAATTGGTAGTTTTCAATTTCCGTGCGAATTCTTTCCGCTGCGACAAGTCCCTGAGCAAGCTCTGCATCAAGCAGAAAAGCGGCAAACTCTTCGCCGCCAAAACGTGCGGCAACGTCGCCGTTCCGCAAACACCGCGTTATACACATACCAATTTCTTCTAAAATTTTATTGCCGGTCAAGTGTCCGAAGGTGTCGTTTATGACTTTGAAAAAATCGACGTCCATCATCAAAACGCAAAACGGGCGATTATCCTGCTTTGCATGTGCCGATTCACGGCGTAGCTCAGAAAAAAAAGAACGACTGGAGAGAAGCCCGGTTAAATCGTCGTGTGACATAAGGCGCCGAATTCGGCGCTGGTATTCCCGGTCGATTTCGTCAAGCAGTTCAAAACGTAGAATATGGTTACCGACAGTTATTTTGTCGCCGTTGTGCAAAATTTCCTGCGTAATTTTTTGATTGTTTAAGATTGTTCCGCTGTCGGAATCTAAATTTGTTAAAACATAAACAGTTGTGTGTTTTTCGCTGTCATAAACGGTATTAATGCGCGCGTGTTGCCGCGAAACTCTCGTATCGTTGATGCGGACATCAGCTTCCATCGCCCGTCCCAAAATAACTTCTTCGCGTTCAAGCGGAATCAGCACGGCAAGCATCTCACCGGTGAGAAATATCAACGCGGGACGCGCATCACGCTGTAAAAGCTTTTGTGCTTTCATAGTTAGAAAGAAACGTCTTTTGAAAACTCCTAGATTGATAGAGTAAAACATTACTAGACAAAATTTGCTAGAGTTTTAATGTTCGCTTGAATTTCAGGAACAGCGCAAACTATGATAAAAAGATTTTTCGCACGATTGAAGCATTTCGCAAATTTCGGTCAAAAATTTATTATCTGAAAAAGATGAACATTCTCATAGTCAGACTCAGCAGCATCGGCGATATTGTCCACACTCTACCTGCGCTCGCTGCAATTCGAAAGGCTTTACCCGAAGCGGAAATTTCCTGGGCGGTCGAGAAATCTTCCGCCGAAATCCTGCGAAATAATCAATTGATAAAAAACTTAATCGAGATTGACACGCGCTCTTTGAGAGGCGGAAAACTCGTTGAAAATATTTTGATTGACGTTACCCGACAACTGCGCCAATTACGCGAGTTTGAATTTGACGTTGCGCTTGATTTTCAAGGGCTTTTAAAGAGCGCCACAATCGCCAAAATTTCCAAAGCGGCACGGCGTTTCGGATTTGCAAGGCAAAACTTGCGCGAACCTGCCAGCCGGTTTCTTTTGACTGACACGATAGGGGTCCAACAAAAATCACACGTCATCCGAAAAAATTTAATTTTGGCGCAGAAGGCTTTAAATATTCCCGTTCCCGCAAGCGATTTTGAATTTCCAATTTTTACCGAAGACGCACACAAAACAGAAGCCGAAGAAATCATCAAAAAAACGGGCAGCAATTTTGCGATATTAAATCCGGCTGGCGGCTGGGTTACAAAACTTTGGCACGCCGAGAAGTTCGGCGTGCTGGCTGATAAACTGTGGGAGGAAAACAATTTGATTAGCGTCGTGACAACCGCGCCGAATGAAAAAGATTTAGCCCGAAGAGTTTTGCAAACGAGCGCGTCCGGCAAAGTTCTGCTTGCCCAGCCAACCTTAAAAGGTTTTTATGAATTGGCAAAACGAGCGAAAATTTACGTCGGCGGCGACACTGCGCCGACACATATTGCAACTGCCGCCAAAACGCCGGTGGTCGGCATTTTCGGACCGACCGAATGGTGGCGTAACGGAAGCCCGAATAGCGAGGACATCTGCATCGAAAGATGGGACATCGGTTGCCGTATAGATTGCAACCGCCGTGCTTGCAGCAATTGGATTTGTATGGACACGTCAGTTGAAATTGTTCTCGAGGCAGTGCAAAAGCGTTTGGAAAAAGCTGAGACCTACGCCAGAACGCATTAACATAAAACTAGAACGCTGTTTGACGGATTAATATAGATCACACGGATAGAATTCTAAGAAATTAGCAAAAATTTATTCAATGTATTTTCTATTTTTTTTCATTTGGAAATAGTGTAAAATCCTGTCGAATGAATTGGAAAGACAAAAGACTTCTGCAACGTGTTCGGGTGCCGCTCGGCTTTTTGTTCGGCATCGTTTTTCTTGTTTTTGCGAGTCCTGAATTAATAAGTTTATCAATCGGCGGCGCGATTGCGGTCATCGGTATTTTGATTCGCGCGTGGGCTTCAGGTCATATTCGCAAAAATCAAAATCTGGCGGTGTCAGGTCCGTATTCCTTCACCCGTAACCCGCTTTATTTGGGAAGTTTTATACTGGGTTTGGGCTTTACGATTGCCTCCGGTGTGTGGTGGCTGGCATTTATATTTATGGCTTTGTTTTTGGGAATTTATCTGCCGGTAATGCGCGTCGAGGCAAAGGATTTGACCGAGCTTTTCGGGGAAGAATACGCAGATTACGCAAGGCGAGTTCCGCTGTTTCTCCCCTATCTTACGGCTTACAAAACGTCCGTTGAAAAGTTTGATATGAAGTTGTATATGCGTTACCGTGAATATCGCGCTGCTTTGGGCTTAATTTTTGCGTGGTCAGTTTTACTCGTCAAAGCGATTTTTTTGAAATAAAATTATAACGATGAAAAATTTAATCTGCTTATCTCTGCTGATTCTGAACTTTTTTAGCGTTGCGGTATTAGCTCAAACCTCGCCCAAGATTGAACCTTACAAAGTTGGCGAAAGCTTGGTTTACGAAGGCAAATTCAGCAAGACGGTTCTGCGCGGGATTGCCGTTGCGGATTTTAATTTTACCGTTGAACGCGCTCCGAATAACCGTAATTATATAGTCAGGTCTGAGGCAACTTCTAAGGGTTCGCTCCCGAAACTTCTCAATTCCAAGTTTTATCAAAAATTTGAATCAACTGTTGACGGCGAAAATCTACAGATTTTAAAAACCGTCAAGCGTGATGAACAAAACGAGCGCGTGCGCGACAGCGAAGCCATCTTTGATTATCAAGACAAAAAAGTTATTTACATTGAAACCGACCCGAAGGATATGGTTCGTGCGCCGTATGTAGTTGCTTCGCCGCTTGAACCTGACACGCAAGATCTTGTTTCAGCCGTTTATGCGTTAAGACGTTTGCCGCTCGACGTCGGCAAAACTTTTGAACTAAAAGTTAGTGATTCAGGTCTGATTTATAAAATTCCCGTCCGCGTTACCGCTCGCGAAGAGCAGAAAAGCATACTTGGGAAAATGTGGTGTTATCGCGTTGAACCTGAGGTTTTCGGCGATGACCGTCTGCTCGGAAGGGAAGGCAGTATGATTTTTTGGATTACGGATGACCCGCGCCGGGTTCTCATCCGCGTGCAAATTAATTATACTGTCGGCAGAATCGAAATAAAACTCAAAAAAATAAACAAAAAATAAAAATACCGAATTGCTCAAGCAGCCTGCCAGCGCACTCTTTAATCAATTGTAGCCTATAAACGAATGATGCGCGCCTTGAATTTTGAATTTTAAAAACACATAATCGTCCCGTTACTTTAATAAGCGAAAAATTTATGAATGAAAAAGATTTAGAAATGAACGATTTACAAGAATCTTCAGAGACGGAAAACAAACAAATAGAAAAAGATACCGATGCGGTAGAATTCACTATTGATGATTTCGAGCTGAATCCTATTTCTTCA
>Ga0136640_10001279_pt1 | contig 9997 bp, 6 predicted proteins | sample AntDrymUQ8642106_2_FD_105498 | JGI IMG/M metagenome (GOLD analysis project Ga0136640, IMG submission 105498) | Polar desert sand microbial communities from Dry Valleys, Antarctica - metaG UQ864 (21.06) | ecosystem: Environmental > Terrestrial > Soil > Desert | place: Antarctica: Dry Valley...
GGTGAGCCATCGTTCACGGTCGATGGCGGTACCGCCCCTACGTTGTCCCACAATGTGCAACGTCACCCGTCGCTCGATTCGTTCGCGGCATCCTCGATGAGGTCCGTGAGCGCATGGATCGCCGAATCGATCCCGGATCGGGTCTGGTTGAGCCATTGCCGGTCGTCGGTTAGCCTCGACCGCTCGCTGGCGAGCCAGGCACGGGTCATCTCCGGGGCGGGCGAACCCGTCACCTGGCGACGCTCAATGTAACGCCGGGGCGCCAGGTAGCGTCCCAGCAATTCGATCTCAACTTTGATCTCGCGTCCGATCGTCAGCAACGCCGCGGAGTCGATCATGTCCGGGGTGATCCCACTGACCTCCAGACCCGCCTCCCGGAGACGAGACAGCACCAGCACGGAAATTCGTCTCGCGGCGGTCGGCGGAATCTGCTCTTCGGTCATCAGGAACGTCGCCAGGTCGGACGAGGTCGTGTAGCCGCGGCCGGCGCGATTCCCGAGGTACGCCCGGTTGACGACCAGTCCGGTCGAGAAGAGCGCAGTCGTCGTGATCAGGGCGTCGACGCATTGCGAGGTCAATCGAGGCACCGCGCCGACCACCGCATCGTGCGCCGCGCCGAGCGGACCGTATCCGAGCCGTCGCAACTGGCGGCGCGCGGAATCGAGGTCGTCTTCGAGCGTCGCCAGCGAGATCTGAAGCGCGTCGAGCCGTTCGGACATCGCCAGCGCGGGATGGGCCGGTTCCGGGATCGTGGTCCAACCCTCGTCGAGCACGAAGCTGGCCTGGTCGGTCCGGATCCACACACCTACTTCCCGGACGAACCGGCCGATCGACCCGACAACCGCCGCAACGGCATCCATCAACCCGATCAGGTCTTCGACCGACGCGAGGGCATCCATCGTGTTCGGAACCGGCTCGCCGAAGCCGAGGCGCTGGGCCAATTCGGCGCGATCCGCCGCAAGCACGTCGCCAGCCAGCATCCCGGCGCCGAGCGGACACCGGTTCAGCCGCGCGAAGGACTCGACGAGCCGCTCGCGGGCGGACCCGAGCGGCCCAATCACCGCCCCGAGATAGTGTGCGAGCGTCGTTGGCTGGACCGGGCGTCCTCCTGTGAACGCCGGCATGATGGTCACGACGTGCGTTTCGGCGAGGATTAGAACCGCCTCGGACACGTCCAGCGCGTGAGCCATGATCGACAGCGCCGCATCCCGCCAGATCAGGCGACCGGCGGTCGCCAACCACTCCTCGCGCGCCAGCCCAAGGGTCGCCGCGCCCGAGGCGGTGACCGGTATCTGCGACTCGATGCGCTCGTCCAGGCGGTCGGCCAGCATCCGGGGCGAGCCTGCTCCGTCAATGGGAGAATTTCGGGCGGCGAGCAGGGAACGGGCGATCGCCGAAGACCCGGCATCGTCGATCACACCGGCGCCCCGCAATTCCACGACGTGCGCCGCCGCCACGCGCCACAACACTGACCAGGTATCTGGAAGCGCCCGTTCCGCGTTAGTGTCGTTGGAGGGCACCAACTGGCGCGCCGGGCGCTTCGAGGCGCCGCCAATAAAACTCAGGAGATTGGAACGATTGGCGTCATCATCCATGTAAAAGTATCACCTGATCGATATGCAAGTTTCCGGCCGGTCAGCGGGTCCGCCTTGTGCGGCGGGTCGAAGACCGGGTTCCAGTATGGTGGAAGGGTGCCCCGGACGCCGGGCGACCGGTTCGCAATGCCCCAACCACAACTGGTACCATGACCCTCTAGTACTTGCGTCCACACGAGAGCGACAGGCAATTCAGAGACAACGCCTTAACGTCGTTGTGCAGCGGAGGGTTCTTCCATGGCAGGCATCACTCGATTGAACGCGCGCATGAACCGTCGCCGGGTCATCGCGGCGTCGGGCGGAACCGCGCTCGGCGCGGCGATCTTCGGCTACGTGTCGCTGGCGGCCGCCCAGGAATCGGACGTCACCGTGACGATGGTCACTGACACGGCTGGCGTCGGCGACCAGAACTTCAACGACCTGGCGGTGCTCGGTGGCGAACAGGCCGCCGAAGAACTGGGTGTGACGTTCAATATTCTCGAAAGCCAGACTCAGGCGGACTATTCCCCGAACCTCGCCCAGGGCGGCGAGACCTCGGACCTGACGATCGCCGTCGGCGCCCTCCTGGGAGACGCCGTGGCGGAAGTCGCCCCCCAGTTTCCCGACAAGTTCTTCGCGCTGCTCGACGGCGTCGTCGAGCAGGACAATGTCTACTCCGTGGTCTTCCGTGAGCACGAGGGTAGCTTCCTTGGAGGCGTTCTGGCGGCGTTGGTCAGCCAATCGGGCGTACTGGGAATTATCGGTGGAATCCGGGTTCCCCCGGTTGCGAGGTATGAGATCGGGTTCGTGGCGGGCGCGCGGACGATCAACCCGGACATCGAAGTCCTGATTTCGTACGCGGATAGCTTTGAGGACCCGGCGCTGGGCCAGGAACTCACGCTGGCCCAGCTCAACAATGGCGCCGATGTCGTCTTGCCGATCGCCGGGCGCACCGGCGTTGGCAGTTTCGACGCGGTCAATGAACAGGGCGAAGGATTCTGGATCATGGCCGGTGACACCGACCAATCGCATCTCGCGCCCGGCCGCCAATTGGCCGCGATCAAGAAGGGGGTGGACGTCGCCTTCTTTGACGCTACCCAGGCAGTCGTCGATGGGGCATTCCCCGGCGGCACGGTCGATGATCTCGGCCTGGTCGACGGCGGTATGGATATTTACGCCTTCGATGCGACCGTCGATCAGTCGATGCTGGATACGGTCGCCGCCTACAAGCAGGCGATCATCGACGGCGTAATCGTGGCGCCCGGGACCGATGAGGAACTTGCGGCGTTCGTCCCGACGCCGCTCGACGGCGAGGCAGCGACACCCGCCGCCTCGCCGGCCGCGACTCCAGCTTCCTGAGCATCGCCGGGGAGACCCGGTTTCGGCCTCTGGCGGAGCGGGGAGGGTGGCGCCCCTCCCCGTTTCAATTGGTGAATCGCACGATGTCCGACCCTCGAACCGCCAATCCGCAGGCCCCGGATGCCGTTGAGATGCGGGATGTCGTCAAGCGATTTCCAGGCGTCATCGCCAACGACGGCGTCAACCTGGCCGTGCAGGCCGGGGAAATACACGCCCTGCTCGGCGAAAACGGCGCCGGCAAATCGACGCTGATGAACCTGCTGTTCGGGCTCTACAACCCTGACGAGGGCGAAATCCTCATCAATGGCGCGTCCGTCCATTTCCACAATACGCGCCAGGCGGTCGCCGCCGGGCTCGGCATGGTGCATCAGCATTTCATGCTCATCCCGCGCTTCACCGTCGCCGAAAACGTGATCCTGGGAAACGAAGGCCCGGATTCGATCCTCGATCGGGAAGCGGCATCCCGCCGGGTGGCCGAGTTGGCGGCCTCCTACGGCCTCAACGTCGATCCTGACGCGACGGTCGGCGACCTGCCGGTCGGCATGCGGCAACGGGTCGAAATCCTCCGGGCGCTCTACCAGGGCAGCCGGATCCTGATCCTCGACGAACCGACGGCCCTGCTCACCCCACAGGAAGTGGACGACCTCTACATCATCCTGCGGCGGCTGCGGGCGGATGGCGGCACGATCATCTTCATCACCCACAAGCTGCGCGAGGTCGCCAACGTCAGCGACCGCGTGACGGTGATTCGCCGGGGCAAGACGATCGGCACGCGAGTCACGAGCGAAACGACCTCCCAGGAACTCGCCGAACTCATGGTGGGGCGCGAAGTGCTGCTCCGGGTCGACCGCCCGCCCGCCAACCCCGGCGAGACGATCCTCGACGGCCAGAACCTCGGCTGCACGGGCGCGCACCATCAGGAAACCTTGAACATCGCGTCGATCCAGCTGCGCCGGGGCGAAATCCTGGGCGTCTGCGGCGTCGAAGGCAACGGCCAATCGGAGCTGATCGAAGTGCTGTCCGGGCTCCGCAAACCGGACAGCGGCACCTTGACGATCAAGGGCCAGGATGTGCTCGGCGCGGACGCGACCGGATTCCGCCGGGCGGGAGTCTCCTACATTCCCGAAGATCGCCATGGCCGGGGACTTGTGCTCGATTTCCCCTTGTGGGAGAACGCGCTGCTGGGGAACACCGAACGGCCGGAATTTACCAGGCACGGCTGGATCCGGTCGGGCTGGATCCGCGAGTTGACCTCGTCACTGATGTCTACGTTCGACGTTCGAGCCCCCTCGGCATCGACCCCCGCCCGATCCCTCTCCGGCGGCAACCAGCAGAAACTCATCATCGCCCGGGAGCTGCAACGCAATCCAGATATCCTGCTGGCGATTCAGCCAACGCGGGGGCTCGATGTGGGCGCGATCGAATTCATGCACCGGAGCCTGGTGAAAACGCGCGACGCCGGCAAGGCGGTGCTGCTCCTGTCGTTCGACCTGGATGAGATCATGGACCTGAGTGACCGCATCGTGGTGTTGAGCGAAGGCCGGATCGTTGGCGAGTTCGAGGGCAGCACTGCCGATCGGGCGCAACTCGGCTTGCTGATGGGCGGACGGCCCGGCGAACCCGCCATGGCGGCGGACTAATGACTCCCTGTGTGCGACCGCGTGCGGGGGAGAGCCGCTCATGACGATTCGACCGGGAAGCGCCATCGTCAACGCGGTCGGCTCGGTGGTCGCGGTGCTGGTGGCGCTGCTGATCGGCGCCGTGGTAATCGTGATCTCGGGTCAGGATCCCTGGGAGGCGTACCGGTCGCTCGCCGAGGGCGCACTCGGCTCCCGGCGCGGCCGCGCCGAAACGCTGGTCTACGCGGCGCCCCTGATCCTGGGCGGGGTTGCCTTCGCCGTGGCGGCGAGGGCCGGGATGTTCAACATCGGGGTCGAAGGGCAACTGGTGATCGGCGGCTTCGCGGCCGCGCTCGTCGGCGCGACCGACTGGGGGCTCCCATCCGCGATCCACATACCCCTGGCGGTGTTCGCGGCGGCGATCGCCGGGGGAGTGTGGGGGTTCATCCCTGGCGTGCTCAAGGCGGCGACCGGCGCGCATGAAGTGATCACGACGATCATGCTCAATTACCTGGCGTTCCGCCTAATCGCCTACTCCATACAGAAGCGGTCCGACTGGCTGCCAGTCGACGACAGCGTCCAGGGGACCGAGCGAGTGCTGGATACCGCCCGTTTGCCGATTATCCTCGACGCCACACGCCTCCATGCGGGGGTGGTCATCGCCTTTGTCGCCGCGTTCGCCATCTGGTTCGTTCTTTTCCACACCACGTTCGGCTACAAAGTCCGCACCGTCGGTTTGTCCGAGGGCGCCGCCAGGTACGGCGGCATCCGGTGGGGGCTGACGATCGCGATTGCGATGGCGCTGGCCGGGGCACTCGCTGGTCTCGCCGGGGCGGGCGAGTCGCTGGGGCTGCACGGGCGACACAGCGCGGTGCCGCCCGGTTTGGGCTTCACGGCGATCGCGGTTGGGCTGGTCGGGCGCAACCATCCGATCGGGGTTATCTTCTCCGGTCTCCTGTTCGGCTTCCTGAGCGCCGGCGCGCTGACGATGCAGGCCGAGGCGGACGTGAGCCGCGACATCGTGCTCGTGCTCCAGGGGCTCGTGATTCTGGCCGTCGCCGCCTTCGAAGCGATGAACCGCCTCCCCTGGTTCCGCGCCTTGGGAACACCCAAAACACCGCCCGGTGGGGATCGGGCGAGCGACACCGGCATGTCTCCTGAGATCGAATCGCGTCCCGCGCCACCGGCGATTTAGTGAGGTACCCGTGAGCGATTTCTTCACCGTGGCGTTGCTGACCGCCATCCTGCGCTCGGCCACCCCGCTCGTCCTCGCGGCGATGGGAGGGCTCCTTTCTGAACGGTCAGGCGTCATCAATATCGCACTGGAAGGCATGATGCTGACCGGTGCGTTCTTCGCCGTGGCCGGCACGCACTGGACCGGCAACCCCTGGCTGGGTGCGGCGATCGGGGTGGGCGCCGCGTCCGTCGCGGCGCTGATTCACGCCTTCTGGTGCATCACGCTGCGGGGCAACCAGATCGTGGCCGGTACGGCGATCAACCTCATCGCGGCCGGGCTGACGGCATTCCTGATCCAGCTCATCTGGGACCGGGCGGGTGCCACGGATTCGGTCGAGCAGCTCCCCGATCTCTTCGGAACCGTCAATGTTTTGGTCTTCGCGGCGCTGGTGATCGTGCCGCTGGTCCATTTCTACCTGTTTCGCACCAAACAGGGTTTGCATACGATGGCGTCCGGCGAGAGCCCGCAGGCGGCCGAAAGCGTCGGCATCGACGTCACGCGCAACCGCTACCTGGCGGTCGTCGCCAGCGGCGCGCTGGCCGGAATGGGTGGCGCCTACCTCTCGATCGGCAATCTTTCATACTTCACCCTGGACATGACTGCCGGCCGCGGGTTCATCGCCCTGGCCGCCGTCATCTTCGGTGGCTGGACACCGTTCGGCGCGGCCGGCGCGGCGCTGCTTTTCGGAGCCGCCCAGGCAATCCAGATTGAGGCACAGGCGACATCGGGGTTCCCGATTTCGGCCGACCTGCTGGTCGCCTTGCCCTACCTGCTCACGCTCATCGCGGTGACGGGACTTATTCGCAAGTCGAACGGCCCAGCCGGGCTCGGACAGCACGCCAACGCGCACTGATCGCCGTGACCGGGAATCGGCGGGGCCTGCGTGAGGGGTGCGACGCATGATTCTGCATGGCGTTCGCTGCGCCAACCAACGCTTGTGCGTCACATGTGGACTGATCCTCATTTCCGCAGCGTGCATTGTGGCTGGAAGGCCCCATTCATGTACGGTTGCGGAGACAAGCTCCGCAACCGTACATGATGCTCCACGAGCCTCCCATGCAAAATCCTGTGGCGTCACCCGGCGGGGCGTGCCAGAAGCACAATGAAACTTTGTGTCGTAAGATGGTTATGACCAATGGGGAGGTCCGGGAAAATTGCGGCCCGCCGGAGCCAGGTCGCCATGATGCGGCGTGGGCTCGCGGTACATTAACGTGTCTCAACGAACCATGCCGACGCACGAACAATGAATATGCAGAATGCCGGAACTTCGCCGGAGCCGCGATTCTGGACCTGATGGCGGAACGGCGAATCGAGGGCGGTCACGTTTTCGATTCGATCAATGGGACACACGCAAGGAAACGGTCATGAACAAGCCGGATGTGATTCGGGTCATTGTCATCGAGCGGGAGCCGCTGTATCGGCGTGGATTGGTATCGCTGCTCGAATCCATTGATGGGTTGGAAGTCGCCGGCAACGCGGAGACCGCCGAAGCGGGGTACACACTGGCCGATGAAACGTCGCCGGTCGTCGCCCTCGTCGGCACGACCTTGATGGATGCTCCTGGCCTGGCGTTCGCGGCCGAAATGCGCCGGCGCTTTCCCGCGATCGCGACGATCGTGATCGCCGCCAACGAGAGCGACGACGAGCTGTTCTCCGCGATCCGGGCCGGGGCCAGCGCCTACTCCGGCCGCGACATCAGCGAAGACCTCTTGCAGGAACTGGTCCGCCGGTCGGCCACCGGCGAATACGTCATCAACGAGCAATTGCTCAGCAAGCCCTACGTGGCAGCCAGGGTGCTCGACCAGTTCCGCAACAACACCACGGTCGATGTCGCCCTCAGCAGCGCCTTCATGCCGCTCACCGATCGCGAACTCGAAATCCTGCGCAAGGTGAGCGATGGCATGACCAACGCCGAAATCGGCTTCGCGCTCGGCATCAGCGCCCAGACGGTCAAGAACCACGTCACGTCGATCCTCCGCAAGCTGGCGGTCAACGACCGCACGCAAGCGGTCGTCACTGCCCTCCGGCGCGGGTGGTTGACCATCGACGAAGAGGTCGGTGGCGAGAGCGGTGGCGCGGGAATCACCTCAATCTCGACAACCCGGCTCGGCGCCAGCCGCAAAACCGCAACCTGATCGCGTTTGCGCAACCGGCCGTGGAGCGTGTCTCCCGGCCAGTTGCGTGTTTACCGGCTCTGGGATGCCCCTGAGTGTGCGACATGATTTTCCACGGGGCTCTCGCTTGCCAATCAGCGTTGGTGCGCCCCATGTAGACCGATCCACATTCAGCAACGTGCATCGTGGCTGGCGGGTCCAATCCATGTACGGCTGCGGAGCTTGTCTCCGCCCGTGCCTGGCGACCGCAGTCATCCGTTTCGCAGCATGCTCCAGGCCGCCCATCCTGCCACTGACGGGCGGAGACAAGCTCCGCAGCCGTACATGACGCTCCCAATCAAGCCACTCTCGCAAAATCATGTGTCACACCCGAAACACCACGCGCATTGACCGGCATCGCCAAGCCCATGAGAATGGGGAGAGCACATTCGGCCACGAGCACGTTCCGGTTGTCGTCACGTCAGTGGCGCCCGGAGCCGCACACCACGGGAGAGTTCCGCGCATGGTCATGAGCAAGATGGTCGGTGCCCGAGTCCGACGCAAGGAAGATCCTCGACTCATCACGGGCAGTTCCACGTACGTGGACGACGTTCGCTTGCCGGGGATCCTCCACGCCGCGTTCGTCCGCAGCCCCTATCCCCACGGCATCATCAACGGTGTCGACACGTCGGCCGCGGAAGCGGCGCCCGGCGTGGTCGCGATCATCACCGGTGACAATCTCGGCGAGTACCTCGCCTCAACGGATACGACCGCCCGAGGCGAGGATACCGGTGAAGAGAACACCGGCGAGACCGAGGAAGAAGTCGCGGGGGCTATCCACGTTCCGGCTATTCGTCCGCTTGCGATCGGCAAGGTCCGCTTCGTCGGCGAGGCCGTGGCGATGGTGATCGCCGATACCCGCGCCCAGGCGGTCGATGCCACCGAACTGGTCGAACTCGACATCGAGCCGCTCGAAGCGGTCACCGATGTCTTCGCCGCGATGGAAGCGGGTTCGCCGCTGGTCTACGATGAGGTGCCGAACAACATCGGGGCGGTCGTGGGCGGCAAGCGCGGCAGCAACGTGGAGGCCGCCTTCGCGTCCGCCCCGTTCACCACCAGCGCCCGCATCCGCAGCCAGCGCCTGAGCGCCGTGCCGATCGAGCCCCGCGCCGTGCTGGCGACGGTCGATCCGATCACGCAGGGGCTGACATTCTGGACCTCGACCCAGGCGCCGCACTGGAACCGCAACGAAATCGCCGAAGCCATCGGGCTCAAGCAAAACCAGGTCCGCTGTATCGCCCCGGAAGTCGGCGGCGGGTTCGGGCAGAAGATCGGCGCCTACGCCGAGGACTTCCTCGTCTCCGGCGCGGCCTACAAACTGAGGCGCCCGGTCAAGTGGACCGAAACCCGTTCCGAGAACTTCCTCGGCAGCGCCCACGGACGCAACCAGTGGGTGGACATCGAAGCCGCCGCCGACGAAACCGGCAAGATCCTCGCCCTGCGAGCCCGCGTGACCGCCGATTCCGGTGCGCAGCCCAAAGGTCTCGGGCTTGCCAGCTCGACCTGGACGATGTCCACCGGCTGCTACGACATCCCGGCCCTCGACTATGTCTGCACCACGGTCTACACCAACACCGGCGCGAATCACGCCTACCGTGGCGCCGGCCGGCCGGAAGCCGCCTACTACATCGAGCGGATCGCCGACCTCGTGGCCGATATCACAGGCCTGGACCCGGTCGATGTCCGGCGCGTCAACTTCATCCAGCCGGACCAGTTCCCGTTCGACACCCTGGCCGGCGCCCAGTACGACTCCGGAGATTACGAGAAACCGTTGGACAAGGCGATCGACGTCGTGGACTACGCGGCATTGCGCAAGGAGCAGTCGGAAGGCCGGGCCCAAGGCCGGTACATCGGCATCGGTATGGCCAGCTACGTCGAAATCTGCGGCTTCGGACCCTACGAGAGCTCCACCGTGCGGGTCGAGCCCAGTGGCGCGGTCACGATCTTCACCGGCATCTCCCCGCACGGCCAGGGCCAGGAAACGACCTTCGCCCAGCTCGCCTCCGACAACATCGGGGCCGACTTCGGCGACGTTGTGGTCCAGCACGGCGACAC
>Ga0136640_10001280_pt1 | contig 9997 bp, 10 predicted proteins | sample AntDrymUQ8642106_2_FD_105498 | JGI IMG/M metagenome (GOLD analysis project Ga0136640, IMG submission 105498) | Polar desert sand microbial communities from Dry Valleys, Antarctica - metaG UQ864 (21.06) | ecosystem: Environmental > Terrestrial > Soil > Desert | place: Antarctica: Dry Valley...
AGGTCATCGCCCTCGGAGTGGATATGTTCGACTGCGTACTCCCGACGCGCCTGGCCCGCCACGGCGCGGCCCTGACTCGCGACGGACGAATAAACCTCAAAAACGCCCGTTTTCGTCGCGATTTCGGACCACTAGACGAAGAGTGCTCCTGCGAGACTTGTACCGGCTACAGTCGAGCGTATCTCGCCCATCTGGTTCGGGAGAACGAGTTGCTCGGGGACCGGCTTGTTAGCCTGCACAACGTCACGTTCGTGCTCGCGCTGTGCCGCGAGGTCCGAGTTGCGGTGCGGGCCGGCAAATACGAGTCGTGGTCTGAGGCCTGGATCCAACGCTACGAAACCGCCGGAGCGTGAACATCGCACCAAACCAGACCCAAAACCTGAAATCCGCACCCTGAAACCCAAAAAATAAGCTAGAATCGAAGATCATTCATGAGTAATCGGCGCAACAACATTCTCATTCTCGGAATCGTGGTGGTCCTCATCGGGATTGCGGCGTACCTGATCTTCTTCCGCCAACCCGTCTCTGACGCTACCCGCCTCGGTCTCGATCTGCAAGGCGGCGTAACCGCGACCCTCGAAGGCTCGCAGGAATCCGGCGAGGTTAGCCGCGAGGAGATAGAGCAGGCCGCCAACATCATCCGCCAGCGCGTAGACCAACTCGGTGTCACGGAGCCGGAAGTCCAGGTCTCGGGGACGAACCAGGTGGTAGTGAGCATCCCCGGCATCACCAACCCCGACGAGACCATCGAGGTGATAGGCGGCACCGCGCAACTGAGCTTCTATCAAGTCCTCGCGTTCGAGGAGCAGCCGAACGTCCCCGAAGACGAGGTCGAAGAGACCCGCAAAGATATCGAAGAGAACCTCCGAGACGACGAGGCGTACAAAAAAGGCGAGACTCAAATTCTATTCGAGGAGAGTCCTCCCCCGCAGGGACCGGGCGTGTACGTCGCCGGGTACGTCGTCTCCGACAAAGCGGCCCTGACCGGCCAAGAGCTAAAGCAGAACGGCGCGAACGTGGACTTTGGTCAGACCGGCAAGCGCGAGGTAACGCTGGAGTTCACTCGTAAGGGTGGAAGCCAGATGGCGGACCTCTCCCAGAAGATGGTCAACGACGGCCTGGCGAACGGCGAGCCTTCGCGGCTCGCTATAGCCCTCGACGACGACATCCAGAGCGCCCCGACGGTCCAAGATCAACTCGGGCGGCAGATCTCCATCAACAACGACGGATTGCCGGAAGGCTTGCCGGAGGACGAAGCCACACAGCTCGAAACCGTCTTGAACACGGGCGCGCTGCCGGTGGACATGGAGGTTATCTCCAACCAGACCATCGGCCCGACGCTGGGTGCGGATTCGCTCAACGCCGGGTTGTTGGCGGCTTTGGTCGGGTTTGGGCTCGTCCTGATCTTCCTGGTGATTATCTACCGGGTCCTGGGATTGCTGGCGGACTTGGCGTTGGTGATCTATGCGTTCCTGCTGTGGGGCATAATCGTCGCCATCCCCGTAACGATGACGCTTCCGGGCCTCGCGGGCATCGTGCTCTCCATCGGCGTTGCCGCAGACGCGAACGTCGTCATCTTCGAGCGCATCAAGGAGGAGGTCCGGCGCGGCAAGAGCCCACGCTCCGCGGTGCAGGCTGGCTTCGACAAGGGCTTCCGCGCTATCTTGGACGGCAACATCACCACGATCATCGTGGCGTTGATCCTCTACGCGCTTTCGAGCGCCCAGGTGAAAGGCTTCGCGCTGCTGCTGGCTATCGGCGTCGTGCTCTCGATGTTCACGGCGGTCGTCGTTACGCGGGCGCTGCTCGGCTTGCTATCGGGACGGGGCGTGCAGCTCTCGCCGGGCATGATGGGCGTCTCCAAACAGAGCATCGTAGATCAGCGGAAGGCGGCGGTGTAGGGGATGTTCTCGAAGATAGACTTCGTCGGTCGCTGGAAGACATGGTTCGCCATCTCGGGCGCGCTGCTCCTCATAGGCGTGGGCTTCATCGCGCTGCGGGGGATGAACCTGGGCATAGACTTCGAGGGCGGGGCGAAGTTCACGATCACCGGCCTCGATAGCGGCACCACTACGAGCGATGTGCGGCAGGCGTTGCCGGCGGCGGAGCGGGAGGACGCCCTGATCCAAACTTATGGCGGCGATGGTTACGAGGTACGCACGCCGGTTATCAGCGAGGCGGAGAGCCGCGAGGTTCGGGATTCGTTGGGCGAAGAGCTTGGGGCCGAGGTCAGTCCGACGGTCATCAGCCCGACGTTTGGCGGGCAGGTGCGGAGTCAGGCGTTGCAGGCGGTTGCGGCGGCCCTGATCGTGATAGTCGTGTTCATCAGCGTCCGATTCGAGTTCGCGTTCGCCATCTCCGCGATGGTCGCCCTGTTGCACGACATCCTCATAACCATAGGCTTCTACGCCATTACAGGCCGCGAGGTCAACCTGGTCACGGTGGTCGCGGTCCTCACTATCCTCGGGTACTCGCTCTACGACACCATAATCATCTTCGACCGGATACGCGAGAACTCGCCCTCGGCCGGCTACAACAAGCGCCGTTTCGACGAGATGATAAACACCTCCATTCGCCAAGTCGTGCGCCGCTCCATCTACACGTCTATCTCGACCCTGATCCCGATCACCGCGCTGCTAATCTTTGGCGAATCGACCCTGAGCGACTTCGCCTTTGCCCTTCTCGTCGGCATCCTCGCCGGTACCTACAGCTCCATCTTCGTCGCCTCGCCCGTCCTCGCCCTCTACAAGCAGTGGCGAGCCACCGCGGCCAAAAATAAGCCCGCCGAACAAAGCGCCTGAACCCGGTCCTCTTCGCAGCAACCGCAAGCGCCTTTTACGTGGGGGATGCTAATCCTCGCGGGAGATATCCCAGGCGGAGATCCAACCCTCGGAGAGAGCTTTTTTGGTCGCCGCCCCTCTCGAGTGGACATCTATTTTCTTGTAGACGTTCGAGAGGTGGCGCTTGACGGTCCTCTCGGACAGGTGGAGGTACTGTGCTATGCCGAGGTTGCCCATGCCGCGCGCCGCGAGGAGCAGGATCTCCGCCTCTCTAGGGGTGAGCGAGCTTACCCGAGTGCCGACTCCTTCCTCGAACGTCCCTCGCGGCAGAAACAGCATCACGTCGTTCTCGTCGGGGCCTTTCGGGTCTCCGGCGGCGACGGAGCGCACCGATGAGATCAGGTCGCGCATGGAAGCGTTTTTGGAGAGGTAGGCGCTCGCTCCGAGCGCGAGTAGCTCGCGCACGTGTGACTCGTCGGCGAAGACGGTGACGATGACGACCTTAGGCGGCGGCGAGAGGGCCAGCAGCTTCCGCAAGGCCACCTGCCCCCCCATGACCGGCATCTCCACGTCGAGGATCACCACGTCGGGCTTCGTGCGCTCGGCGAGGGCGATCGCGTCCCGGCCGTCTACGGCCTCCGCGACCACTTCGATCCCGTGGTCGGTGGAGAGCATCTCCGTCATGCCGTGCCGCACCAGGGCGTGGTCGTCGGCTACGAGCACCCTTATCGGTCGGTTCTCTATATGCTCTTCTCCCGTATCAGGGGTAGGTGGACCTCGGCGCTGGCGCCGCCGCCCGGCTCCGAGACCAGCTCGAAGACGCCGCCGAGCAGGGAGACGCGCTCCTCCATCGAGCTTAGGCCCAAGCCTTCCGTGGTACCGTCTTCGGCGTCGAAACCCGTGCCGTGATCGTGTACCCGGGCCGTGACGTGCTTCGGGGTGATGCCGACTTCCACCCCGATCCGCTCGGAGCCCGAGTGGGCCACGGAGTTTCGGATTCCTTCGCGTAAGACCATGTAGAGCTGGTCGCGTACGTAGTCTGGGAGGTGTTCCTCCTCGCCGGTCACGGAGATTTCGTACTCCACGCCGTCGGGGACGCTGATCCTCATCAGGTTATCCAGGGCTATCCTGAGACCGTCCGAGGTCTCTAAGAGCCGCAGCTCCCGCGAGAACTGCCGCATCAGGTCCAGCGCGTCTTTGGTTGACTCCCGCGCGAGTTCGAACCGACGCGCCGCGCGTTCCGGGTCGCTGTCCTTCAATGCCTCGTAGAGATCAAGGCTCTGCGTCACGACCGTCATGCTATGGGCCAGCCTGTCGTGCAGATCGCGGGAGAAGCGGCTCCGCTCCTCGTACTGGGTCTCCCGGACCTTGGTGAGCAGGTAGTCCACGTAGGAGGCCATCACCATCCGCGAGACCCGGTCCATTACGATCTCCTGCACGGCCAGCGCGATCTCCGCGATCTCCTGCGGTTTGGCACCGGGCGTCAAATTCCGTACCACGACGGTGACGGCCGCCTTACACAGGGCGACCCCGGCCCGGAAGGATTCGTCGGGGTGCGGGTTCAAGGGCTCGTCGGAGGACTCTATGTTTCGGTAGATCTCCTCCTCGACCGCGAGCAACGACCGTTCTTCTCCTCGCAACACCTTCGACGCCCGCCCAAGCACCGAGCGCGCGTTGGTTTCGATCTGCTCGTGGGTCGTCCCGTCGCCGACGATGAGCAGGCTGTTCATCTCGCGAAGCCGACGCACGTAATCTTCGAAGATCTCCTCGAACCGCTCATCGAGTATCCGGGCGGCCTCCGGATGCTCCTCGAAACTTCTCTCCGCGCCGTCCAAAGCCATCCCCGCCTCCCGAAAAATGCGTGCGTAAAAGACCACCGCACCAGCCCGACTATCCGTCCCGCAGGATACCATGAACCCTCGGGCTTCCTGAGTGCCCCAGAGACGCGAACCGACTCACCACGAGGATCGACTCACACCGAGGCTTAGTGTCTCCTACAGGATGTTTCACGGTGAGTTCACGCGGGTTTTGCATACATCTACGTCTTTTGGACCAAAAGCCTGCACCTTCCGCGCCGACTTCTCGAAAACGGGTCGGATCGGTGTTTGGAATGGTTTGAGGAAGTGAAGATTTTGTAGCGCGAATCACGGTGCCCGCTCCCTTACCCTTCCTCACCTTTCGTGTACTGGGCCTCTTCGGGGGCCGGACGTTTGGAGATCTACGCTGGTAAGGAAGTCTCGGGAGCGGGGAACACCGGACACGCGCAGTAGTAATCGAAGATGAGCGACGAAGGAGAGAGTATGACTGAACAACGCAGCGACGGATTTACGACCGTGGAGGACCAGTACGCCGGTTACACCGTGGTGGACGAGAGCGGGTCGAAGATCGGCAAGGTGGACGACCTGTTCCTGGACGAGAAAGACCAGCCCGAGTACTTCGGCGTCAAGATGGGTTTTCTGGGGACCAGCTCCACCCTCATCCCGGCGGACGTCACCACCGTGGATAACGAGCGGGGCTTCATCGAGGTATCCCAAACCAAGGACTCGGTCAAGAACGGTCCCGCCTTCGACGACGATAAGGAGATTACGCCCGAGTACGAGAACGAGGTGCGCTCCTACTACGGCCTGGGCGCGATGGAGAGCTCCGAGGATCGCGGCTCCTACGGCGAACACGAGAGCGGCCAGGAGACGGACGGCGAGCACAGCGGGTCGAGCACGACCGATTCCGGGTCCGCCGGTACCGTGGGCGCGGGCATGAGCATGGGCGACACCGAGTCCGGCGAGTTCCGCGAGCACGACCGCAACCAGGAGGGCGTGGCTCAGCCGGGTAGCGACCTCGAAGACGAGGACGAGCTTCGGGTGCAGCGCTCGGAGGAAGAGCTTCGGGCCGGGACCCGCGAGCGCGAGGCCGGGGCGATGAAGGTCCGCAAGCGCGTACGCACCGACCGCGAGCGCATCGAGGTTCCGACGAAGCACGAGGAGGTCAGCGTCGAGCGGGTACCGATGTCCGGAGAGGCCACGGAGTCACAGATCGGCGATGACGAAGTAGTCGTTCCGGTGACCGAGGAAGAAGTAGTGACGGACAAGCGGGCCGTGGTGAAGGAAGAGGTGCGGGTACGCAAGGACGTGGTGGAGGACACCGAGGTAGTCGAGGACGACGTCCGGCGTGAAGAGGTCGATGTCGAGGACGCCACCGAGCGGGGCCGCGACACCAACCGATAAAACAAATCTTTGAGGATGCGCCCGGCTTGCGAACGGGTGCATCCTTTTTGCCTGGCTCATATTGAGTGCGGGTTTCTAAACCCCGGGGAGGTTCGTTTTGACCCACGAAGGACAGGAAGAACGTCCGGCGGGCTCTAGCGAGCCCGGTGGTCTGGAGGAGGATTTTAGGGTTCAACGCTCTGAGGAGGAGCTTCGGGCCGGCGTTCGGGAGCGCGAGGCTGGCGCGGTGAGCGTCAAGAAGACCGTGCGGACCGAGAGCGAAGAGGTGCGGGTCCCAAAGATGCGCGAGGAAGTAGAGGTCGAGCGCGTGCCGATGGGAGATGAGGCCCAGGAGGTACCGGACGGGGCGTTTTCCGAGGAGGAGATCGTCGTGCAGGTCTTCGAGGAGGAGGTCGTGGTCTCCAAGCGCGTTGTGCTGAAAGAGGAGATCCGGCTCCGCAAGAGGGTCGTGGAAGACATCGAAGTCGTCGAGGTGGACCTTCGCAAGGAAGAGGTCGACATAGACGATCAGACCCGGCGGCGCGATCCGTAGCCATTGAACATCTACGGGCGACCTTGCCAGCACGGGGCTCTACATCCTGGAGCCAATCATCGGCGGTGTCCTGACCGCGCTGCTCTACGATCGCACCATGTCCGAAGCCTCGGATTGATGAGGGCTGTACGCCAACGCAGGAGACTCGACGAGAGGAGGAAAAGGTGGGCTATGTGATTAGGAAAGTGCTCCAGAAAGTCGCGCCGATGCTGTGGCGTAAGTACCGCGAGCGACGAGCGAAGAAGTGAGCGCCTAGGGAGAAATATGTAGCGGAACGCGGCGCTCATCCGGGTTGTCGTCGAATTCTAACCACACAGGGAGGCAGAAAATTGAGTGATAGAGATAGAGGCGACGGCAATACCGACGATCCCAGGGTAGACACGGAATACGGAGAACGCGGCACGAGTGGCGGGGGCGAAGGTTCTGGTCCCCGCAGGGTCGGGGATGTACGCGAAGAGCGCGAAGCGATTAGCCGCTCCGAGACGACCGACTCTTCGTCTAGTGCTGATCGCGGTGGAGACCGGGATAGGGACAACCAACGAAGGACCGACCGAAGCGCGGACCGGGACACCGGCGCGGATCGTGGCACGAGTTTTCCGAGCGTTATCTTCGGTTGGTTGGCGTCGCTTGGGGCAGCCCCGATCCTGGTCGGCCTCGTCGGCGCGATCGTGGGGGGAATCGTCGCTCTTTTGGGTCTCGGCCCGACCGGCGGCGGAATCGCGGGTTCCGTTGGGTTTCTGATAACCCTCTTCCTGGTGTTCTTGATCGGCGGCTACGTCGCCGGACGCTTGGCGAGCCGCTCCGGGGCCAAACATGGCCTTCTAGTGGCCGTGCTGGCCCTCGTGCTCGTGATTCTTCTGGCGGTAGCCGGAGGGGTCCTCGGGAGCACTTTCTCTAACGCCCTCGGCAACGCGGTGCCGCCCGGACTGATGCAGAGCGTCCCGACGAGCCTACCCCAGGGCCTCGGCATCACGGCCATAATCTCCGGCATCCTCGCGCTCCTCATGCCGTTCCTGGGAGGTGCCCTCGGTGGCGTCTGGGGCGCGAAGAGAGGCGAGAACCGACCGTAGAAACAACGTAAACGAACAAATAGAAGGAGACAAATGCAGACAGTAACGCGATCTTTGTCGGACGGACTAGGCGCTTTATTGAGCGCCCTCCCAACGCTCATTGGCGCGATTCTCATACTCATCATCGGCTTCATCATCGCCAAGGTGCTCCAGGGCGTCACTACCAAGGTTCTTCAGGGCATGGGCTTCGAGGGTTGGATGGAGAAGGGCGGCATAAAGAAGTTCTTCGAGAGGTCTCAAACTCAGCAGACCCCGCTATCCATACTCGGCAAGCTGGTCTTCTGGCTCGTGTTCTTTATAGCCATAACGATGGCCGTGGACACACTGGGTATCTCGGCCATATCCGACGTTCTGGCGCAGTTCATCGCTTACATACCGCAGGTGATCGCGGCGATCCTGATCTTGGTTCTCGCCACCCTGCTCGCCAACTTCGTCTCCGGGATAGTTCAGGGGGCTACGGGTTCGAGCATCGTGGCCAACGTCGCTCAGTACGGCATCATCGTCTTCGCGGTCTTCGTGGCCTTGACCCAACTGGGCATCGCTCCAGAGCTCATAGCGCCGACGTTCCTGATCCTGCTGGGATCGGTGGCGCTGGCCGCTGCTATTGCGTTCGGCCTCGGTGGCCAGGGCGTCGCCCAACAGATAGTCGAGCAAGGCTACCAGAAGAGTGGCGAAGCCAAGCAGCAGATTCAGCAACAGAACGAGCGACCAAGCGGTTCCTCCGAGAGTGTGCAGAGCGATGGCGAGAAGCCCACTGCTCATCGCCTGCGGCGCGAGGAATAGCGGTCGGTAACAGATAGAAACGGCGATGGGGGAAGAGGCCACACCACACGGCGGAGAGCATCAGGGAGATGACCTCCCGCCAGTGAAGAAGCAGGGGACGTACCATGCGGATTTACTGGATGACGAGTCCGGCGAGAGGTTCGCGGTGCCAACGCGGTTCGCAGGATACGCGCTGCACGACCCTCTGGGTCGGAAGATCGGTGAGATCGAGAGACTTTTCGTCAACGGCCACGGCGAGCCTGAGTACATCGCGGTGAAGATCGACTTCTTGTGGCGGAGGAAGAGTTTTCTGATCCCGGTTGAGTCAGTCACGGTGGACGACACGCTACGGGTCATCGTGCTGCGATAAGGTTGCTCACCCGACGGCGTCGAACCGTCGTGGATGGGGGGAATGTGGACGCTACGCTTCGTTCGTCGGTTTGGATCGCCGGTGTATGATGTAGCGAATGCACGCCACGTTTTGGAGGCTGGTTATGCGCGGTACGGTTGGGGAGACTTTGGAGCGGTTGATCTTGTTGCAGGTGGGCGCCGCCGCCGCGACGCGGGATCGGGTCGAGCGGGCGGTCGAGGAGTTGGTCCAAAAAGGCCGCATCGAGCGCGAGGAGGGACGAACGGTCGTCGACGACGTTATGACCCGCGCCCGCGAGCGTTCCGCCGGGGCGCGCTCTTTCGTGGACGCCTCGATGCAGCAGGGTTTGCGCCGCACCGGCGTATCGACGAGGGAGGACTACGAGGACGTGGTGTTTCGCGTGGAGCAACTGGAGCACCGGGTGCGGATGCTTGAGGACCGGCCCGCGCCGGCCCCGCCGCCCGCTGGTAGCCCTGGGGGAATCTCACAGGGGCCGACCCCACCGCCGGCGTCCAGCGATCCCGAGATACCGCCCGGCCTCTAGGACGGTCCATTCTTAGTGGCGAATGGAGGCGTGGTCCCGGTAGTCCAATCGGGGAACCTGCGGCGCTTCTCCCAGATCAGCCGCGTCCTCGTCCGCCACGGCTTCGGGTTCGTCTTCGATATCCGCCGCGACCGACAGGCGGCCAAGGGCCTGCAAGAATTCTTGGCGCCGAACTTCGGTGTGCGGTTGCGGCGGGCTCTGGAGGACCTGGGACCGACGTTCGTGAAGTTCGGGCAGTTGCTCTCGACGCGCTCGGACATCCTGCCGGATAGCGTCCTCGCCGAGCTTCAAAAGCTGCAGGATACAGTTGCGCCGATGCCGCTGGCGACGGCGCAGGGTATCATCGAGCGGGAATTGGGTGCGCCTGCGGGGGAGGTGTTCGAGAGTTTCGATCCCGTGCCGCTTGGGTCCGCGAGCATTGGTCAGGTATACCGGGCGGTGCTGCGGAGCGGCGAGTCCGTGGCGGTCAAGGTGCAGCGCCCCGAAGCGCCCCGAAGGGTCGAGGGTGACCTCAAGCTAATGCGAGACTTCGCGGGGTATCTGGACCGGCGGTTCGGGAACCGGTTGTTCATAGACATCCGGGGGCTCGTGGCGGAGTTCGAGGGTGTGATCCGTCGGGAGCTGGACTACTCCGCCGAAGCCGGGAACGCCCGGCGATTCGCCATCAACTTCGCCGATACGGCGGTCGTTATACCTAGCGTGTATCTGGAGTTTTCGA
>Ga0136640_10001281_pt1 | contig 9995 bp, 10 predicted proteins | sample AntDrymUQ8642106_2_FD_105498 | JGI IMG/M metagenome (GOLD analysis project Ga0136640, IMG submission 105498) | Polar desert sand microbial communities from Dry Valleys, Antarctica - metaG UQ864 (21.06) | ecosystem: Environmental > Terrestrial > Soil > Desert | place: Antarctica: Dry Valley...
CCCGGCACCCAGGTTGCCTCGAAGTCGGTGATCCGCTGGGCCTTGTCCTCGTGGTCCACCAGCGTGACGAGCTGCTTGGGCAGCCGGTCGCCGTACTCCTGCAGCCAGCCCGGCACGCCCTGGTCCTGGCACACCGCGAGCAGTCGCTTGCGTTCCCGCCCGCGCACGCCGCAGACCGTCAGGAACATCGCGACGTCTACCTCGGTCGTGCCGCGTGTGCCGGAGAGCATGCGCGACACCCGGCTCGGCGACCAGTCGAGCCGCCGTGCGGCCTCGACCCCGGTCAGCCCGGCGGTCTCCATCGCCCGGCGCAGGCCCTCGCCGATCTCGCGGCTGCGCATCGTCGGCTGGCGGTTATGCATCGCCACCTCCCTCTCGTGGCGGGGACCGTACGACCACTCCGACCAGCACCGGAAGCGCGCACGCCGATCTTCCACCGGATGCGCCTGGCGTGACACTTGGTCAACGACTGCACTCACGCTCGCACCCCTCTGCACCCGGACGACCAGGTATCTCCACAAGGCGCTGATGCCCTCACCGCTGGAGAGCACCCGCAGGAGGCGGGACCTCATGACGGCATCGCCGCCCGCGCGTGTCTGCCTCGGCAGCGACGTGGACCTGTCTCCGGTGGTGGAGCGTCGAGATGCCGGCCACGAGGTGTGGTTAGCCGGGCATAAGGACGCGCTCCACGCCGCGAGCCGCCGGGGCTGTCGGACCTAGCCACTAGAGTCAGGTACACCACACAACTGCTCCGAGGGGATGGCCATGGCCGATCTGCGCGCCTTCGTCAGCTTCGACTTTGATCACAATGAGAACGAGAAGAACCTCTTCGCCGGGCAGGCGAGGACCGACTCACCGACCCCGTTCACGGTGCAGGACTGGTCGAGCAAGAGCAGCCTGCCGCAGGCCACGTGGGAGGCCGAGATCAAGAAAAAGATCAACAGGACGAACATGTGCGTCGTACTGGTCGGTACGACCATGGCCAGCGCCACCGGCGTGGCGAAAGAGATCACAATGGCCAAGGAGCAGGACGTCCCTGTCTTCGGCGTCTATGTCGGCGGAGCAACGTCTACCAGCACGCTGCCCGCCGGCCTGGCCCGCAGTCGCACCGTCGCCTGGAAGTGGGACACGGTTGCGGAGATGGTCGACCAGTGCATGACCGAGGGGAAGAACGCTGCGTGAAGCGGGCACTCCTCGTCGGCATCGACGATTACCCCACTGCCAGGTCCCTGTCCGGCTGCGTTGCGGACGCCACAGCCCTGCGTGACCTGCTTGCCCGACACGCCGACGACAGCCCGAACTGGCGCACAGAACTGATCACCAGCGAGGCTCGGCTCACCGCAGTCACCCGCGATAACCTCCGTCGAGCCTTGACTGAACTGTTCGCCAACGCCCGCGACGCCGACCTGCTCTTCTTTTTCGCCGGACACGGCGCTCAGACCCCGTGGGGTGCGGACCTGGTGACCCAGGACGCCGTCGAGCACAGCCTGGGGCTGTCGATGAACGACCTCGTCACGCTGGCCAACGACTCCCCGGCCCGCAGCGTGACCATCCTGCTCGACTGCTGCTTCAGCGGCGACACCGGCAACACTCCGGGGCTACAGGCGGCCGGCGTCGCCGAGGCATTCCGGCTGAACAAGGCCCTGGTGCGCGAGAACGTCACCATCATGGCCGCAAGCCGCGGCACCGAGACCTCACAGGAGGTCGCAGGCCACGGCGCCTTCACCCGCATCCTGCTCGACGGCCTCGAGGGGGGCGCCACCGACCACCGAGGGAACGTGACCGCCCTGAGCCTTTACGGCTACGTCAGCCCCGCATTTGACGCTTGGGAGCAACGGCCCGTGCTAAAGACCTACCTCACCGAACCCGTGGTCCTGCGGGTCGGGCCGCCTTGGCTCGACCCCGACCTGCTGCGCCAGTTGCCGCGCCACTTCTCCACGGAGAACCACCAGCTGCAGCTGAGCCCCGCCCACGAGGGGGAGGACCGTCCACTGCCCCCCGACAATCCCGGCACGGCCGAGCAGCAGCAGTTCGACTACCTCGGGCGGCTCCGCAACGCGAACCTCGTCACCACCAACAACAAGCGCGACCACTACTGGGTCGCGATGGAGGGCGGTTACGTCTACCTCACCGGGCTCGGGCGCTACTTCTGGCGGTTGGCTGCGCGGGAGCTCCTGTGACGCTAATGGGCTGCACCGGACATCAGAGTCTCAGCCCGGCCACCCGGCGCCTTCTCGCGGCCACCATCGCCAGCACACTCGCCGCCGACGGGAACGACAATCTAGTTGGGGTCACGAGCCTGGCCGAGGGCGCTGACCAGATCTTCGCCTTCGCGGTCCTTGCCGCTGGCGGTCAACTGCACGCCGTAATCCCCAGCAACGGATACGAGCAGGGGTTCCAGTCCGTCGAGGCACGGCAGACCTACACCGCGCTGCTCGACCTTACCGCCAACACCACAACCCTGGGCTTCGACACGCCGACCGAGGACGCCTACCTCACCGCAGGTCACCACGTGGCCGACAACTGCGACATTCTCCTGGCCGTCTGGGACGGCCAGGAGGCTGCCGGAAAGGGTGGCACCGCGGATATCGTCTCCTACGCCCGAGACCAAGGCCGTGATACCCGCATCATTTGGCCCCCTGGCGCTAGTCGCGGTTGAGCAAACCGCCAGTACGCAGCCGCTGATCACGTTCGCAACTCCCGCAGGGGATTGCCGGTGAAATTCAGCGGCAATCGCCAGTGGTGGCCGCACGTACCGGTTTGCGCAGCACCTTGAGCACGACATCCGTCTGAACCGTGTGGCGCGCTGCTTTCCTGCACCACGTGCGTTGGGGCGTTCACCATCATCATCTACGATGTCGGATCCGGCCGTCTCCGACCTGGTCCAGCCTAGCCCGCAATGAGGTCGATGGCGTGCCCGCGTGTCCCAGCAGCATCACCAAATCCGACACGGTATCGGACGACTCCACTCGCCGTTCGCGTCCGGTCCTCCTCAGCCCAAGGGAAGTCGTCATCGGTGACTTCCGCAATTATCATCTTGTTCCGAGGTCAGGTCGGCCAACCGGCGGCGTATTACGACGGCCTCTTGGGTCGGGGCCAACGCGGCGTGCGTGTCGCCCGCCTCCGATAGGAGGAACGCGAGGGTATCCAGGCTCGCAGCGAGGCCGGGCAGGTGGGCGGCGGGTTCGGTCTCGGCCAGCTGGCGGCGGATCGTGACCGCCTCCCAGGCCGGGTCCAGCGCGGCTGGCTTGTTGCCTGCCGCCCACAAGACGATCCCCAGGTTATTCAAGCTCGCAGCGAGGTCAGGCAGGTGGGCGGTGGGTTCGGTCTCGGCCAGCTGGCGGCGGAGTGCCACGGCGTGTTGGGTTGAGGCCACGCTGCGCTCGTCGCCAACCTCCACCAAACACTTACCGAAGTTGTTCAGGGCGCGCGCCAGCTCGATCAGGTAGGCGGCGGGTTCGGCCTCGGCCAGCTGCCCATACGTCGCGACGGCCTCACCAGTCACGGCCACTGCGGTGTCTTTGTCACCCACCTCCGCCAACCAGATCCCGAGATTGTTCAGACTCATGGCGAGGCCGGGAAGGTAGGCAGGTTCCACTTCGGCTAGCCGGCGGCGGATCGCGACGGCTTCCCGGGTTGGGGCCAGCGCAGCGCGCTTGTCGCCCACCTCCGCCAAGCGGACCCCGAGATTATTCAACGCGGCGGCGAGGTCGGGCAAGTGAGTGTCAGGTTCGATCTCGGCTAGCCGGCGATGGATCGCGACTGCCTCTTGGGTCACGGCTAGAGCGTCGTTCTTGTCCTCTACTTCGGACAAGCGGACCCCGAGATTGTTCAAGGAGGCGGCGAGGTCGGGCAGGTGAACATCGGGTTCGCCCTCGGCCAGCTGGCGGCGGATCGTGACCGCCTCTTGGGCCACGGCCAGCGCGGGACCCTTGTCACCCAGCTCCGATAACAGCATCCCGAGGTTATTCAGGCTCATGGCGAGGCCGGGCAGGTAGGCGGCGGGTTCGACCTCAGCCAGTCGGCGGCGGATCGCAACGGCTTGTTCGGTCGGGGCCAGTGCGGCGCGCTTGTCACCCAGCCGCGACAAGACGACCCCGAGGTTGCTCACGCTCGTGGCGAAGTCGGGCAGGTAGGCGGCGGGTTCGACCTCGGCTAGCTGCTCATACGTCGCGGCGGCCTCGTGGGTCGGAGCCAGCGCGCCACGCATGTCACCCAGGTCCGCCAAGCGGTTCGCAAGGATGAGGAGCCGGCAGGCGCGGTGGGCGGGGTTGACGTCGCCGGGCAGGGCGTCGTGCAGTCGGCGGGCCAGCGCGGCGGCGGGGCGCAGCAGCTCAGTGCTGTAGCGGGGCAAGGCGGCCTCGACGGCGGTGACGACAGTGTCGGGAGCGCGGTCGACGACGAGCTGCACAACCGCGGCTGAGGCATGTGCGACGAGGCTTGGATGAGCCTGGAGCAGCGCGAACAGGGTGGTCGCGGCTGCGTGGTGGCGATGTGCGGCGGCGGCGAGCACGATCAGACATCGCCGTATCGCCAAGCTGTCTACTCCGATGGCGGGGTCGGGATCGGTGAGCAGCTCGGCCAGCAGCGACCCGAGGTGAGGATTGTTGGTGAGGTGGAGTCCGACGAGGTCTTCGCCGAGTCGGTCCGGGCGCAGCGGTACCAGCGTTGCTGCATCTAGGCCGCCGCCTGCCTGGATTGGGTCGGTGCGCTGGGGTGGATACAGCCGCTCGTAGACGGTCAGCAGGCTGGTTGCGTGAGCGTCGCCGTCGGCCAGCCGGGCCCGGCGCAGCAGCCCGATCGCTGCGGGCTGGCTGCGCACCGGACCGAGCAGGGTGCCCAACACCACCAGCTGCGCGAGGACGTCCGCCCCGGGAGCGCCCGCCCGGTTCTCGATGGCGGTCCACCCGCGGCGTTCGTGGTGCAACAGAAACCGCGACAGATCCTGCGGGTCGCGTGGCCCGTCCGAGTGCTCACGGTCGGTGCAGACCGCGGCGAGTGCGGCCATGTGCAGGGTCAGCGGCGAGCCGTAGGCGGGATCAGCAAGGACTTCGGTCGGGGGTGGCGGTGGAGTGGGGACCTCGAGGCGGCGGGCGAACGCGGCGGCGGCATCGGAGAACAGCGCGGCCCGCTCCGCGTCGAACTCCCCGAGAGTGAGAAGGTCGGGTAGGTCCGCCCCGCTGCGGTCCAGCTCAGCGGCGATGGTGTCCCACAACCCCGGTCCGGGGCGCGCGAGCAGCAGCACCCGCGCCCGGCGGCGCGGGTAATCCAAGGGCAGGGCTTCGACCAGCTGGGCCAGCACCGGCAGCCGCCACCGCTCTGCGTAGTCGACCACGACGAGCAGAGGCTGCTCCTCAGCTACCACCAAGTCGCCGGGGTGTTCGGCACGGAGCCGCGGGCTGCGCTCCACCGCTTGCGCGACCGTCCACCCCGCCCCGTAGCAGCCGCTGGCGACGTGGCTGGCCAGGCGGGTTTTGCCCTGCCCTCCGGCTCCGGTGACCAGCAGCACCGACAGCGGCTCGGTGTCGTCAAGCCAATTCTGGATGCGCTGCTGTTCGGCGGGCCGGGGTTGGTAGGACACGACCTGGTGTTGCGGGTCGAGCAGGTAGCTGGGCTGCCGGCAGGCGCGGGTGGTGAGATGGGTGGTTTCGGCGGGGGTAGGGGTGAGGAACTCCAGTCGGTAATCGGGGCGGTCGAGCAGGATCACCACGTCGCCGGTGGTGGATCCGATCTGGATGTTGTGCCCGCCGATCGAGGATCCGACCACCGACTGCCCCGGCGGTACGATAGCCGGCGTCGGGTCTTTACTTCTTCTGGTCACAGCGGCGGTCGATGTTCACGTCGCGGGCTCGCCCGATCTGAATGTTGTCACCATCGATCCTGGCTCGGTGGACCACCTGCCCACCCGCGCCCTCGCCATCGGAGGGGCCTGCGGCATCGGTGCTTCGATGGTCGCGCCACAGCGCGACCGCGGCGACCAGGGCGGTCGCGACCGCCACCGCCAGCCAGGCCCATAGATTCGACTTCCACTCCGTGGCGAAGTTGATCGTCACCGCGGTCACCGAGGTGACCGCCGCCGTTGCCGCCGTCGGGGCCACGACCCGCCGCAAAGCCCTGCCCGCCACATCGACACCCTTCCTGCCCCGGCCACCCCTACCAGGCCGAGCGCGTACTCCCATCCTGCCGTGCAGCCGCCGCTGCGAACCCGGCAGATGCAACGCCGGCCAGCGCGAGCCCAATCCTCTCGACACGCGAGATGCATCGTCACCTGCCAGAACCGGTCCTGATCCCGAGCAGCCCAGCGCGTCCCGGTAGCCAGCGAGTTTCTCCTACCTCGGCCCTCCTGGCGAGAGATGAGATCGGCTCGTAGCAGAATGACGGGAGTGTGTCAACATGGCTCCTGATTCACAGTCCGCTCGTCGGCCCGGCGACCTGGACGCCGGTCGCCACGGAGCTGCGACGATGTGGAGAAGAAGCCATCGTTCCCGACCTGACGCCCGCCCTGGCCGGAGATGGTGATCATGCTGCGCGGCAAGTTGATCTGGTGACGGTGGCCGTCAAGCGCGGGTCCATTGTCTTGGTCGCGCACAGCGGCGCCGGACCCCTGCTACCGCTCATCGCTTATCGACTGGCGCAGCAGAACGTCGCCGTGACCAGCAGCGTCTTTGTTGACGCCGGCCTGCCGCACCCCGGGCAGTCGGCACTCGACGTGCTGCCCCCGCCAGCAGCTGAGCAGCTGCGCGAGATGACCGTCAAGGGCTGGTTGCCGCCCTGGACCTCCTGGTGGCCTGCTGAGCAACTGAGAGCGATGCTGCCCGACGAGCAGCTGCGAAGCATGCTGGTTGAAAGCTGCCCGCAATTGCCCACCAGCCTGTTTACCCAAGTTCTCCCCACCCTGAGTGAACAGGAGCTTGGAGCATGCTCGTACATCCGTACATCAGGCTCAGCAGCGTCTACGACGCGTTCGCTGACCAAGCCGAGCAGGCGGGCTGGCCGGTCCGCCGCCGCGAAGGCCACCACCTCGGGATTCTCACGTCACCAACCGATGTCGCCGACAGCCTCCAGGACCTCACCGGCACTGCGGGAGACTCCCCAGTGCAGTCCCCATCGGGCGGTACGACGTCCCACTGACGGATCGCGTTGCGGTGATCGCCTGGGCACCCGGCGAGATGCTCGGCGTGTCCGCTGACCGTTCATCATAGGGGACCGGTGGCACCCGCTCGCTTCGCGGCATGAGCGAGCGCTCCCCATGGAGACTGCGTGCACCAGGGGTGCAGGGATCGTTCAGCCGCGCGGCAGTTGAGCGGCCCCCGGCTCGTGGCCAGCCATTCCCCCTGTTGAGCGGCGTGTTGGTGCAGGTCATGCACAGTCGCCGGAGCCTGCACCACAAGGATCCGGAGGCTGGACGACCGGGGAGCCCAGGCATACCGTCACGGGAGAGTCCGGGAGGTGCGATGTCCGATCAGTCGGTTCTGCTCGACAAGGTGCGGCGGTACTTCGAGTACGCGGGCAAGGACGTGGACCGCGCTCATGAGATCTACCACGACGACGCGGTGCTGGAGTTTCCGCAGTCGGGTGAGCGATTCGAAGGCGTTGCCAACTTCAGGGAGTGGCGGCGCCAGTATCCGGCCGAGGTGCGCTTCCGGGTCCGACGGGTCACGGCACGTGAGGATCTGGTCGTCGTCGAGGTCTCGGCCAGCTACGACGGCGGCCCGTGGATGTACGGGGTTGGGCTGCTCGAGTTCCGAGACGACAAGGTGGCGCGCGAGCGGATCTACGGCGGGGAAGCCTGGGAGGCCCCCGAGTGGCGGGCTCCCTGGCGCGCGGATACTCCTGCAGACACGCCGGAGTGAAGCACTTACGTACTCTCATCGGCAGTTGAGGGCGTTGCTGCGGACGATCGTGCTCGGTGTCCCGCAGTGCGATCGGGCTACGGGACGTCTTGAAGGTGCGCGACGCGTAGCTCGTAGAGGTAGCGCTTCGTGACCGCACCTCCGTACCCGCCGTCGATGAGGTCACCAATGCAAGCAAGCAGGCTTCGTCTCGGCTCTGGCGCCAAGGCCCGGTGCCCGGAGTAGGTGCCAAGCAACTCGCGGTAGGCGCGCGAGGAGTAGACGACGTCCTGGTGGTACGTAGCGGCGGCGTACAGCCGGCAAGAACAACTCCGAGTCGTCGATCTCGTCCACAGCGGGCGGGACCGCGTCGGCCGCGGCCAGCCGTAGACCTGGCGGCGTGGAGGGATCCCAGCGCTCGTAGCAGTCCTGCACGTCGGCGAAGAACTCCTCGGTGCCGCCGAGGACGTGCGTGGTGCTGATCGTGGCGAGCGCACCGCCCGGGCGCAGGGCGGCGCCGGCCTTCGCGGCGCGTACGGCCGGGTCGAGCCAGTGCCAGGCGGTGAAGGCCACGAGCGTGTCGAACGGCTCGCTGGGTAGCTGCCAGTCCTCGAAGGGGCAGACCACCACCTCGACCGGGACTCCGGTGAGCTTGCGTTGCAGTGCGGCTGCCAGCGCGGCCCCGAGCTCTACCGCCACGACGTGGGCGCCGCCCGCGGCGAGTGTCGCGGTGGCCTGTCCGGTGCCTGGGCCAATCTCGGCCACGCGGGCTCCAGGCCCGATTTCGGTCAGCTCGCTGAGGTCGTGGAACAGCGCATCCGGGTAGTCAGGACGCGCCCGGTCGTAGAGCTCGGGGTCCTCGTCGAAGATCTCCCGAAGTTCCTCAGCAGACGCTACCCGCCAGCTGCCGGTAGGAACGGGATAGGAGGTTCCGAGCCGGACGTGGTGCAGTTCAGCCGGTCGGGCAAGAGCGAGCTCCGCCGCTGCCGGGCACTTCGTCTCATGCACGCGATAGGGCAGGACGAGATTGAGATGGGGATCCCGTGGGCCTTGTCTTCGTGGTCCACCAGGGTGACGAGCTGCTTGCGTAGCCGGTCGCCGTACTCCTGCAACCAGCCCGGCACGCCCTGGTCCTGGCAGACGGCGAGCAGCCGCTTGCGTTCCCGCCCGCGCACGGCGCAGACCGTCAGGAACATCGCGGCGTCCACCTCGGTCGTGCCGCGCGTGCCGGAGAGCATGCGCGACACCCGGCTCGGTGACCAGTCGAGTCGCCGCGCGGCCTCGACCCCGGTCAGCCCAGCGGCCTCCATCGCCCGGCGCAGGCCCTCGCCGAGCTCCCGGCTGCGCATCGTCGGCTGGCGGTCACGCATCGCCACCTCCCTCTCGTGGCGGGGACCGTACGACCACTCCGAGCAGCACCGGAAGCACGCACGCCGATCTTCCATCGGATGCGCCTGGCGTGCCCCGTGGTCATTGACTGCACTCACGCTCGCATCCCCTCTGCACCCGGACGACCAGATATCTCCAAAGGCGGTGATGCACTCACCGCTTGAGACGACCCCAGGAGGCGCGACATCATGACGACATCGCCGCCCGCACGTTTCCGCCTCGGCGGCGACGTGGACATGCCGCCGGTCGTGGAGCGGTTGCTGCTGGGTGTGGTGCAGGACGGGTTCGTTCTGTACTGCTGCGGTGGGCGAGCCGAACCGAGTGCCCTGGTGGCTTCCTACGAGTGGGAGCACTACGTGGACACCGTCGTCATCAGGGGCGTGGACCGGGTGACTGCGGCGAGGGTTCCGAAAGGGGCAACGGCCGACGTCTTCGCACCCGAGGTCGTCGTATGGGCCTACCAGGGCCACGCGGAATGGGCGCTGCGGGCGTTGCTGGACCTGGTGCACCCGCGGCATCCCGACGCCCCCACCGTCGCCCATCCGGCGCCGCGGTCGCTGCACGTCCCCCGCAGTGAGCAGCGCCCGCTGACGATCCGCCTCCCGGCGCCGGGCAGGGCTGGCATGCGAGCCACCCGGCTGGCCGCCGCGATGACGGCCGCAGGATAGGTAGTCGTTGCTGGCGCTGACGCCACGGCGGACTTCCGAGTCCACGGGTATGTGCATGGAACGCTGCTCGAGCCGGAGCCGATTACTGCTGCTCAGCGGTACCGCA
>Ga0136640_10001282_pt1 | contig 9993 bp, 9 predicted proteins | sample AntDrymUQ8642106_2_FD_105498 | JGI IMG/M metagenome (GOLD analysis project Ga0136640, IMG submission 105498) | Polar desert sand microbial communities from Dry Valleys, Antarctica - metaG UQ864 (21.06) | ecosystem: Environmental > Terrestrial > Soil > Desert | place: Antarctica: Dry Valley...
CTTAAATGCCGAACGAACAAGCGAATTCCACTTTCCGTAACCGAGCTTCTGGCGTTGTTCGCGCCGCCGTACAACATCCGGGTAAAGTCCAAGACTGGAATTATTGATAAATACTCGCCCGTTGACTTCCCCGACATCAACCTGAGTGCTGTGCCCTTCAATAATGACGCGCGCCGCTGCTTCGAGGTCAAGCGGAATATTTAAATCTTTCGCAAAATGGTTGAGCGTGCCGAAGGGGAGAACGCCGAGCGTCTTTTCCGTGCCGACCAGTTCCGACGCGACCGCGCTGACCGTACCGTCGCCGCCCCCTGCAACAATAATTTGATAATCGCTGCGAACGGCTTTCCGAGCCAACTCGACAATGTCCGCGCCGCTTTGCGCTAATTGAATATCCGCGTCAATACCATTTGACTTAAAGATGTCGGCTAAAAGACGCCGTTCATCTTCTTTCTCGCTTGTGCCGGACGCAGCGTTGATAATGACCTGAATCGACGAAGGCATAATAGTTTTTGTTAAATCGTCTTGGTTATTTTAGATGATCATGCGCCGATAACGCGCCAGCACAAACATATGAAATCCGTAGGCAATTAAACCGAGCGCCACGACGCCCAACAGAAGTTGCCCGTATGACTGCTGTTCGAGCGCCCGCAAAGCACCGCTCAAACCGCGGGTTTCATTGGCACTCGATTGCAGCGCCGCCTGAACTAAAAAGCCGCCGATAATTCCAAATACGACTCCGCGCGCGGCGAGTCCGAACTGACCGACGCGAGTCGCAAAAGTTTCCGTCTTATTATCCATTTGATCGGTCATCAATTTCTCGCGAAATTTTGCGGTATAAGCTTTATAGAAGTGTGAGATGGCAACGGCAATAAAACCCAGTCCGATCGCGCCGACCAGCCATTGTCCGAGCGGTTGAGCAAGCAGCGTCGCCGTCCATTCTTTTGAAGACTGTTCGCTGCTTTTATTGTCGCCGGAGCCGAAAACCATCTGCGCGGCGGAAAATGCTAAAGCGATATGAATCGCGCCGATAAACGCATAACCGACGCGGACGGCAATCCCTTTCGCTTCCGAACCTTTGTTTTCCGTATCCTGAATAGCCTGGACAATACGCCAGACGGCGTATCCTGCGAGTCCGATGGCAACGGCGCCAAGCAGCACTTTTCCAAAAGGTTTGGAAAGTATTTCTTCGAAGGCGCCGCGCGAGTCGGTTTTTTTGCCGCCGCTAGTAAATGCGGCAAGCGCGGCGAATACTCCGATGATAATGTAAACGACGCCCTTCGCCGCAAAGCCGAATCTGGCGAGCGGAATAATCCAGCCCTGGGCGGATTTTGAAATCCGCTCGACTTTATCCTTGGCAACATTAAGATTTTCTTTGGCAGCACTGAGAGTTGAACTTCTGTTTTCCATAAACTAATTTTTCCATGAATGAAGATAGCATAATACTACATTCGAAGATCAAAATATTCAGAATTTAACCCCTCATCTAGAAATACTCATTTTGAATTAATTTATATGGTCCGCCGCATTTAGCAACAATAATTTAATCTTGTATTCAGCTAAAGTTAATACTCGGCAGTTAGCCTCACATTTAAATCAATCTACATTTAAATCAATCTACATTTCAACTAACCATAAATTTGACTCGAGAAAGTTAAGGAGAATCGGATATGAGAAAAAATACAAGATTTATTTCCGCCGCGCTCGCCATTTTTTTCACGCTTACAGCCGGAATTCTGTCGGCGCAAGCACAAACCAACCCGACCGTTCGCATCGTTCTGCCAGAACGTTTTCGCCTTTTGACGGGACAGTGCTTTGATTTGCGAATCGAAGCCGAAAACGTTGCAAGTTTGACGGGTCGGATGCAAATCAGCGTCGAAAACGAAAATGGGCGAAGAGAGAACTTTAACGTGACAGGCAACACCGAAATTACATCGAATAACGACAGTACTCAGAGCACATTAGACCACGCTTTTACCTATCGCCGCGTTGGTTTTAACACGCCGGGCATTAAAACGATTCAGGCAACTTTGTCTGACGGGCGACGTACTTACGGTTTTTCAACTCAAGTTTCGGTGCAGGATTTTGATCTGGTCGGACAAAAAAATATTGTGCTCTACATTGGTGACGCGATGGGACAGGCTTACCGCGATTCGTCGCGCATTGTCGCCCAAAGTACGGGAAATCGTTTCCGCGAAGGTTTTTTTGACGAGTTGCAGGAAATGGACAAAATGCCAGTGACGGGAACTTGTATGACTTACGCGCTCGACCAGATCGTTCCCGATTCCGCCAACTCCGGCACCGCCTGGTCATCCGGCAACAAAACGATTGACGGAGCCTTAAATGTTTTACCGGACAATAACGATTTTCGTTTTAGCACCGCCAACGTTCAGGGAACGAAACAATTCGCTCTCGACAATCCGCGAATAGAAACTTTGTGGCAGTATCTGCGTCGCCGTTACAATTATCGAACTGGAATCGTGACGACCTCCGACGTTACCGACGCGACGCCCGCTGCGCAGGGAGCGCACACCATCACGCGCTCGCTTCTGAGAGACATCGCCCGTCAATATGTTGACGAGCACAATCAATCCGGGAATTCAGTTTGACGTGATTATGGGCGGCGGACTCGACAATTTTAACGCCCGCACTGCCGCCAACAGCGGCGATACGCGCAATCTCGTCACCGAACTACAAGTTGCCGGGTTCACATATCTACAAAACCGCGCGGAACTTAATGCTTTGAATTCAAGCAATGCGCCCGCCCGCGTTCTCGGTTTGTTTCGCACCGGAAATATGAATGTCGCTCACGACAAACTCGGGTTGGCTCGACCGTCCGACGAACCGCAACCGAACTTTGCCGGTTTTACAAATCAACCGTTTCTCGACGAAATGACATCAAAAGCGATTGCCGCGCTCAACCGCGACAATTCGCCGTTCGTTTTAATGGTTGAAGGCGCTTCGATTGACAAGCAATCGCATCCGAATCACGCCGCCGGACAAATTTGGGATAATATTGAGTTGGATAAAGCAGTCGGTGTCGGACGCGGATTTCTGTCCAGAAACAATCAAACGCTTGCTGCCGACGATTGTTACACAGATTTTTGAAGAAATAGACCGCTTCGCCGGCGCCGCGCCGCAGCACGACGACATTACTATATTAATCTTCAAGCGCAACAATTGATCTTTTTTACATTAATACATTGATTTGTGAGGCAAAACGGTTATTTCAGGCATCAACGACGCGCGCTTTCATTTTTCGCCAGACCCAACAAGGATACAATTTGTCATTCAAAACGTGCGTTTCAATAATTGTCGGCGGAAAAATCATCCACGACGCGAAAGTTTTGAGATGATTTGTATAAAAAGAATTTTGTAATTTCGGCAGCGCCTTTCTAATCATTTATAAATTTTTCTTATAACCTTTCAATTACGTATTTATCACCAGCGGTCTTTATTACTCGCAGTTTTTCTATATAATGAATTGTAGATAGCCGAAGTTAGAATTTAAAGTTTTTTACCACAGTTAAAACTTAAGGGGTAATAAAAAGTAAGTTGGAACAATTTACCGACCAACAAATTTTGTTTGCCATTGGCGTCAACCACAAAACGGCACCAGTGGAAGTCAGAGAGAAAATCTATATTCACGAGCCGGAGATTCCTGAATTAATTGCCAAATTTAAGGAAACTCTTTCTGAGTGTATAGTTTTATCGACCTGCAACCGGACTGAAATCTATGGTGTTCACGGTTCCGCCGATATTGATTTTGATTTTTACAAAAATCTTTTAATTGACTTCAAAGATTCTGCCGCCGTCGTCAGAAAGGAACACTTTTTTTCGCTCGTTTCCTGCGCCGCCTGTCAACAGCTTTTTAAGGTTTCAACCAGTGTCGATTCAAAGATAATCGGCGACACGCAGATTTTGCAGCAATTGAGGCGCGCTTACTTCCTGGCGCAAAGTCACCATTCCACGGGGAAAATCCTTAATCAGCTGGCGCAGAGAGCTTTCAAAATCGGAAAAAAAACATATACGGAAACATCGATTCACAAAGGCGCGATTTCAATCAGCCTGGCAGCGGTTGAACTCGCGGTCGAGACATTCAGCACGCTCAAAAACAAAACAGTTTTAATCATTGGCGCGGGTGACACGGCGCGTCTGGCGGCGGAAAGTCTGCTCAAGAAAAACGTCGGCAAAATCCTTATCACCAATCGCACTAAATCACGCGCCGAAGAATTGCTGCTGGACTTGCGCAAATCTCACAATTTTGAAAGCGAAACAATTGAGTTTGGAGACTTTAAAGACGTTCTTAACCGCACGGATATTGTTATCAGTTCGACCGGTTCGCCGGAACGTATCCTGACTTTAGAGGATTTTAAAGATCAAACGAATAAGATACTTTTGATTGATATTGCCGTTCCGCGCGATATTGATGCGTCTGTTTCCCGCAACGAAAATATCGTGTTGAAAAACATTGATGATTTGCATTCAATCGTTGATAAAAATTTTGAGCGCAGAATGAAGGATTTACCGCGCGTCAAGAAAATAATTATGCACGAGATGAGCGATTTTTTAATGTGGTATTATTCAATCCCGCTTTTGCCGGATTTTCGGCGGCGAGCCGGAAAGCCTGATGATGCGGCGATCAACGAAATAAAAGAGATTAAAAAATTTCTCGCGCAAAATGTGTCGGAAATTCATAAATCAACCAGACAAACCAATGGCGACAGCAACCTTGATTTAAAGAATCATTTGGATTTAGTGAAAAAGCTTTACGCGGCAAAAAACGGATTTTCAGAGGTGTCGGAGCGTTGAGAGAAAAGTTGATAATCGGCTCGCGCGGCAGCCAGCTGGCGCTCTGGCAGACACATTTTGTGAAGGCGAAATTAGAAGAGTATTTCCCCGCGCTGACTCTGGAAATTGAAATTATAAAAACGACCGGCGACAAAATGCTCGATGTCGCGCTGGCGAAAATCGGCGACAAAGGTTTATTTACAAAGCAAATAGAAACCGCGCTCGCAAATCGGGAAATTGATTTGGCGGTTCACAGCTTAAAAGACTTGCAAACCGTCCAGCCGGAAAATTTAGAAATCGGCGCGGTTTTAGCCAGAGAAAAACCGAATGACGTTTTGATTTCTAAAAGATTTACCTCAATCGACGATTTACCAAACGGCGCGCGGGTGGCAACGGGAAGCCTTCGCCGCAAAAGTCAGCTTTTGCATTACAGACCTGATTTACAGATTCTTGAAATCAGAGGGAATGTTCCGACGCGAATAAAGAAGTTTGAAGAATCAAATTTAGACGCGATGATTCTTGCCTTTGCAGGCGTTCATCGCTTGAATTTGGATTCGTATATTAAACAAATTATTCCGTTTGAAATGATGCTGCCTGCAGTTGGACAAGGCGCGATGGCGATTGAAATCAGAAGAGCAGACACGAAAATCAAGGAACTTTTGCAAAAATTAAACGACGAAGACACAAGTCTTTGCGTCGCGGCGGAAAGAAGTTTTTTGCGCGAACTGGAAGGCGGCTGCCAGGTGCCGATTGGCGCAAACGCAATGTTGAAAAACGACAAAATTTATCTCGAAGGAATGGCGGGAAACTTAGACGGAAGCATAAACCTGCGCGACCGGATTTCCGGCGACAAAAATGAAGCGGTCGGTTTGGGGAAACTTTTGGCGGAGAATTTAATCGAAAAAGGCGCGAACAAATTGTTGGAGATGACGCGGCAAATCGTTGAAAACACAGAGGAACCAGTAATTTGAAGAAGCCGCTTATTTTAGTCGTCCGGGAATTCGATGAATTTACTCGTTTGCTAAATAAAAATGGTTCTGAAGTCATCAATTTTCCGGCGATTAAAACTTTGCCGATTGAAGATGGCAGCGAGTTACTTAAAAGAATTGACAGCTTAAAAAATTACGACGGCTTGTTTTTCACGAGTCCGAAGGCGGCAGAAGTTTTTCTGCAAAATTTTGAAAACAAGAAAGAAGGCGATTTTCGCGGAAAAGTCTATATTTTGGGAAAACGAACGAAAATATTGTTTGAAAACTCAAATTTTGAAATTGCCTTTCGCGCCGACGTCAACACTGCCGAAGAATTTATTAATTCCTTTGGGATGCGCGAATTCGCTGGCAGAAGATTTCTTTTCCTGCGCGGCGATAAAAGTTTAAGAGCGATTCCCGAACTTTTGAATGGCAGAGCGATTATCGATGAGGTTGTCGTTTATCAAACAGTTGAAAATTCAATTGACGAAAATTCATTCAGCGAAATCGGCGATAAAATACGTGGCGGCGAAATCAAATGGATTTGCTTTTTTAGCCCGTCGGGAGTTGAAAGTTTTATTAGGAAATTTGGCAAAACATTGTTAAATAATATAAAGATTGCGGCGATTGGCACGACAACCGCAAAAAAAACTATCGAAAATAATTTAACGGTTGAATTTATTTCTTCAAAAGCGAACGCCGAAGATTTCGCCTTTGAGTTGATTGAATATATAAAAAATTTTGAGTAAAGATTCCATTTTTATCAGAGCCTGCAAACGGCAGGAAACGGAGCGCACGCCAGTCTGGATTATGCGCCAGGCGGGGCGTTATTTGCCTGAATACCGAGCGATTCGTGCGAAAACAGATTTTCTCGGTTTATGCAAAACGCCGGAGCTTGCCAGCGAAGTAACTGTCCAACCGATTGATATTATCGGTGTTGACGCGGCGATTTTGTTTTCCGATATCCTTGTTATCCCCGAAGCTATGGGAATGCGGCTTGAAGTTATCGAATCGAAGGGTCCGGTTTTTGACACTCCGCTGAGAAGCCGCGAGCAGATAAAAAATCTCAATATTGAAGGCGTTACCGAACGTCTGAATTACGTAATGGAAGCGATAAAAATGACGAAAGAAAAACTCGCCAATCGCGTTCCGCTCATCGGTTTTTCAGGCGCGCCGTGGACTCTGGCGTGTTATATGGTTGAAGGAAAAGGCTCGAAAAGTTTTGATGTGATCAAGAGTTTTATCTACAACGAACCGGAAGGGGCGCACGAGCTTCTGCAAAAACTGGCTGATTCGGTTGTTGATTATTTGAACGCGAAAATCCGCGCCGGCTGCGATGCCGTGCAGATTTTTGACACTTGGGCGGGAATTCTGTCGCCCTGGGATTGCGAAGAATTTTCGCTTCGATACATTAGATATATTTGCGAACGCCTGGAAACAAATGGCGCGCCGGTCATTGTTTTTGCGAAAGGCGTCGATTCGATACAGACATTGGCTGAACTGAAATGCGACGTTTTAGGGATTGACTGGACAAAAGATATTGGTGAAGCGCGCGCTATGGTTGGCGGTCGAAAAGCGATTCAGGGAAATCTCGACCCGTGCGTTTTGTTTGCGGCAAAGGAAAAAATCAAAATTGAAACCGAGAAAATTTTGTCGAAATTCGGTCACGGCGCGGGACACGTTTTTAATCTCGGACACGGAATTCTGCCGAAAACACCGGTTGAAAATGCCAGGTATTTTGTCAACTGCGTTAAGGAATTGAGCATCAAATATCATAATCAAAAGCAATAAAGAAATGAATAATTTTAACGAAATTGATATTGATGTTCTAAAAAAATTCAACCAGCCGGGACCGCGTTACACTTCGTATCCGACCGCACCGCTTTTTTCGCCTGACTTTACGGCGGCGGATTTCAAAAACGAAATAATCACAACTAATTCAGAAGCGGACGAAAGCAATGTTTCGCTTTATTTTCACTTTCCTTTCTGCGAATCGCTCTGTTATTTTTGCGGCTGCAATATGATGGTTTCGCGCGACCGGCAGATGATTCGGGAATATAACGAATATCTCAAAAAAGAAATTGACCTGCTCGCACCGCTGATTTCCAAAAGCCGAAAAGTTTCGCAAATGCACTGGGGCGGCGGAACTCCCTCGTATTTAACGCCTGAGGAAATTCTTGATGTCGGCGCGTTTATCAAATCGAAATTTGAGTTTGACGAAGACATTGAGGCAAGCGTCGAGATTGATCCGCGCGGTTTGACGTTCGAGCATCTGCGGGCATTTCGGGAAATCGGTTTTAACCGGACGAGTTTTGGCGTGCAGGATTTTAATCTGCAGGTTCAGGAAGCGATTAACCGCGTCCAAAGCGAAGAAATTACCAGGCAAACCGTTGAATGGGCGCGTGAACTTGGCTACAAAAGCGTCAATCTCGATTTGATTTACGGTTTGCCATTTCAAACCATAGATTCATTTGCCGAAACGGTTGAAAAAATTATCGATATTTCGCCCAACCGGATCGCTGTCTTTAATTACGCGCACGTTCCGTGGCTTAAAAAACATCAAAACGTAATGCCCGCCGAAGTTCTGCCCTCGCCCGACGAGCGGCTCAACATTTTCAAGATGACGATTGAAAAATTAATCGGCGCGGGTTACGAATACATCGGTCTCGACCATTTCGCAAAGCCCGATGATGAACTTGCCATCGCGCAAAAAAACAACACTTTATATCGCAACTTTCAAGGTTATTCGACCAAAGCCGGGTGCGATGTTTACGCTTTCGGGCTTTCGGCAATCAGTCAATTTCAAAACATCTACGCGCAAAATTTAAAAAATTTGAAGGATTATTACAAACGAGTTGACAGCCGCGAAGCCGCGACAAACATCGGTTATCGGATGACTTTTGACGACCACGTTCGCAAAGAAACGATTATGCAGCTGATGTGTCATCTCGAAATCGACAAGCGTGATATTGAAGCAAAATTCGGCATTGATTTTGAAAGTTATTTTGCCGACGACATCAAAAAACTTGACATTTTTATCGTTGACCAATTGCTCGAAAACAATATCGATAAAATCAAAATCGTTGGTTCAGGAATTTTAGTGATCAGAAACGTAGCGATGTGTTTCGATGCGTACTTAGAAAAAATGATGAAGGAAAAACCCGTATTTTCCAAAACGGTTTGAGGTTGTATTATTTGATTTTATGAACGAAAAAATTGGCGTAGTTTTATTAAATCTCGGTGGACCCGATTCGCTCGAAGCGGTTGAGCCGTTTCTCTATAATTTGTTTGTTGACCCGGACATTATCAATTTTCCGGGCAGTTTTTTGTTTCGCAAAGGACTTGCCAAACTTATTTCATCAACACGTCATCCGAAAATTCAAGAGCAATATAAACAAATCGGCGGCAAATCTCCGCTCAAAGATTTCACGCTCGGACAGGCGAGTTTGCTTGAGAAAAAATTAAATGACCGGTTTCCCGCAAAAGTCTATGCCGCAATGCGTTACTGGCATCCGTTCACCGAAGAAGTTTTGGACGAACTCGAAAAAGAACAGATAACGAAAGTAATTCTGCTGCCGCTTTACCCGCAATACTCCAAAGCGACGACTGAATCGAGCGTTAAGGAATGGAAAAAACAAATCGCTCTGCGCCCAGATAAGCCAAAAATCGAATGGAGTTTGATTGAACACTATTACGATTTTCCGCCGTATATCGATGCTTTTGTCGAGCGCATCAATCAGGGCTTTGAGAAATTTACCGCCGATGAACGTGCTGACGTTCATATACTTTTCAGCGCTCACGGAACACCGATGAAACTCGTCCGCGAAGGCGACCCGTATTCCGGTCACATTTGTGAAACAGTAACCGCAGTGATGAATCAGGGCGGTTTTAAACAAAAACATCATCTGTGTTTTCAATCGAAAGTCGGACCACAAAAATGGCTGACACCTTCAACGCCGACGACGATTGAAGATTTGGCAAAAAAAGGCGTAAAAAAAATGCTCGTCGTGCCGATTGCGTTTGCCTCCGACCATCTCGAAACCTTGTTTGAAGTCGGCATCGAATTCCGTCATCTCGCTAAAGAAGCGGGCGTTGAGCAGTTTGAAGTCACGGAAGGTTTGAATTATTCGGAAAAATTTATTAGCGCGCTTGCAGAACTTGTTTATTTGAAGTTAGAAAACTCTCAAAGCAAATCCGCCGTTGGTGGCATTTAATGAAGAAGAAAGTTTGCGTTATC
>Ga0136640_10001283_pt1 | contig 9982 bp, 10 predicted proteins | sample AntDrymUQ8642106_2_FD_105498 | JGI IMG/M metagenome (GOLD analysis project Ga0136640, IMG submission 105498) | Polar desert sand microbial communities from Dry Valleys, Antarctica - metaG UQ864 (21.06) | ecosystem: Environmental > Terrestrial > Soil > Desert | place: Antarctica: Dry Valley...
CCGCCGCACTCTCGCGCAGGCGGGCGACGAGGGCCTCGTGCCGGCGCGCGGCATCCGTCATCCGGCGCAGGCTACTGCGCGCACAGTCGCGATCCGGCCCTACGCGGTCACCGGGCGGAAGCGCCTGGGCAGCCGCCTCATCGGGCGGACCTACGCGGCCGCCCCACCCGCCGGGCGCACGGGCGTCTCACCGTCGGGCCTACGCGGCCGCCTCACCCGCCGGGCGCACGGGCGCCAGGCGACGCGAGATCACCTTGGAGACGCCGTTACCGGCCATCGACACGCCATAGAGGCAGTCCGCAGCCTCCATCGTGCGCTTCTGGTGCGTGACGACGATGAACTGCGCCCGGCCCGAGAAGCTGCGCAGCAAAGTGAGGAAGCGGTCGATGTTGGGATCGTCGAGTGCGGCCTCGACCTCGTCGAGGACGTAGAACGGGCACGGGCGGGCGAGGAAGACGGCGAAGAGGAACGCCAGCGCGGTCAGCGACTTCTCCCCGCCGGAGAGCAGCGTCAGGCGCTTGGTCGCCTTGCCCGCGGGCGTGATCTCGATCTCCACGCCCATGTCGTCCTCGGGTCCTGCCTCCTCAGCCTCTGCCGCGGCGTCGGCCGCCTCCTCCAGCGACTCGTCGCCCCGCTGGTGCTCGGGGTCGGCGCCGCCGAGCACCGGCCGCGGCCCCGCCTCCTCGCGCACGAGCCGCAGCCGGCCGCGGCCACCGGGAAACAGCTGCTCGACGACCTCGCCGAAGTTCTCGGCCGCGGCCGCGAACGTCTCCTCGAATGCCTCACGGATGCGCTGGTCGGTGTCGCGGATCAGGCCCTTGAGCTCGCGCATCGCCGCCTCTAGGTCCTCGCGCTGGCGCTCGAGCTCCTCGACGTGCGCGACTGCGTCGGCGTGCTCCTGCTGGGCGAGCGGATTGACCGGACCGAGCTGCTCACGGCGGCGTTCGAGCCGCTCGATCCGGCCCGGCAGCTCCGCGCGCTCCTCGTCGGCCAGCGCGACCTCGGCCGGCTCGGGCTCGAGGCCCAGCTTGAGCGCCAGGCGCTCGAGCTCGTGTCGTGCTGCGCCGTGGAGGTCGCGCGTCTGCTGCGCCCGCACCTCCTCCCGGGTGACGTCCTCGTTGCGCGCCTTCAGGCGCGTCTGCACCCCGACCTCCTGCTGCGCGCATGCGCGTAACTCGCCGGCGAGGCGCTCACCCGCATGGCGGTCGGCGACCAGCTCGGCATCGAGCGCCTCGACGCGCGTGTGGACCGCGTCACGCGCCGACTCGAGCACCGCGGTCAGCCGTGCAGCGTCGGGCCGCACGCGTTCGTCGTGTGCGAGCAGGTCGCGCTCGTGCGCGATCCTGAGCTCGCGCTCGGTGCGCTCGCGGTCCGCGCGCTCGGCCAGGCGCCGCTCGGCCGTCAGCGCAGCGTCGATCTGCGCGCGCCGCGTCGCGACCGGCCCTTCGTCGGGCGCGGCGCGCCGCTGCTCGATCACGTGGCGGGCGTGCCGCTCGGCCTCGCGCGCCACCTCGCCCGAGCGCGCGGCAGCGCGCGCGGCGCGATCCGCCTCGTCGCGAGCGGCGTCAGCCGCCTGGACGCGATCCGTTCCGGCGTCCACCGCTGCCAGCGCCGACTGCTCCGCCCTGGCGGCCAGCTCGACTTGCGCGACCAGGGCGTCGCGCCGGTTGCGCTCGGCCAGCACGCGGTCCTCGCCTCCGGCGGGTACCTGGCGCAGCTCGCCCGAGCCGGGCGACCACACGCGCCCGGCGCGGCTGACTGCGATGCCGCTGAAGGACGGTTCGAGGGCGTCCAGACCGTCGAGATCGTCAAGGACCCAGACGTCGGCGAGCAAGGCGGCTGCGAGTCGCGCGGCCGGGCCGTCGCCGGAGGTCCGTATGCGGTCGAGGAGCGGCGCAGCGCCGGGCGCCGGCGCGTTGCCGGACGCCGGCGCGTCGCCGGTCGTAGCCGGCACCGCCGCGGCAGGCGCGACCAGCGCGGCGCCGCCGTCGCGTCCGGCGCGGTCGAGCAGGCTGGCTGCTTCCTCGAGATCCGTCGCGACCGCCGCGCGCAGCTGCGGGCCCAGCGCCGCCGCGAGCGCGAGCTCATAGCCCGGCTCTGCGCTCAGCGCGTCGGCCAGCGCCGGAGCGCCGCCGGGCGCGCCCGCCTGCACGCGCAGGAACTGGTTGACCTGCGCGAGCTCCGCGCCGATGCGCGCGGCCTCGCGGCGCGCCGCCTCGGCACTGCGCTCGAGCTCGCGACGGGCACCGCGCGCGGCCTCGGCGGCGGCGTCGGCCTGCCGGCGGAAGGTCGCCGTGGTCTCGACCTGCAGCCCCATCCGCTCTGCCTCCGCCGCCGCTGCCGAGCGGCGTTGCTCGAGCTCCGCGACCTCGTGTGCGAAGCGCTGCGCGCGGTCCTCGGTCAGCTGCTCGAGCTCCCTCTCGAGCGCCGCGACGCGTTCGGCGGCGCCGTCGTCGCCCGTGTCGCGCTCCGCCTCCGCGGCCAGCGCCGCGAGCACCGCGGTGCGGCGCGTGGCGCGCTCGCGCAGTGTCGTGACAGCCTGCCGCGACGCTTCCAGCCGCAGCCCGATCCGCTCGTGCGCGGCGCGCGCTGCGTGGAAGCGGTTGCTGAGCCGCTCGCGCTCGTCACCGCGCGACGCCAGCGCCCGCTCCGCCTGCTCGCGCCGGAGCGCGACGTCGCGCAGCTCCAGCTCGGTCGCCGCGGCCGCCGATCGGGCCTCGGCGGCCTGCGCCTCCGCCGCGGCCAGCGCCGCGATCGCCGCCAGCGCCGCGTCGCGCGCGAGCGTCCAGCGTGCCTCGTCGGTCTGGCGCTCGAGCCGCTGGTGCAGCTCGGCGGCCTCTGCCTGGCGCTTGAGCGGACGCAGGCGCGTGCGCGCCTCGCGCTCCACATCCAGCGCGCGGCCGAGGTTGTCATGCGTGCGATCCAGCTTGAGCTGCGCTCGGCGCCGGCGCTTGCGGTGCTTGCCGAGTCCCGCCGCCTCCTCGATCAGCAGTCTCCGGTCGCGCGGCTTGGAAGTCACGATCTCGGCCACCCTGCCCTGCGAGACGACCGAGTGCATCTCCTTGCCCAGTCCCGTGTCGCTGAGCAGTTCGAGCACATCCGTGAGCCGGCAGCGGGCCCCGTTGACGCGGTACTCGCCCTCGCCGGAGCGATTGAGGCGGCGCAGGATCGAGATCTCCGAAAGCGGGAGGTCCACCGCGGAGTCGGAATTGTCGAGCACGACCTCGACCTCGGCCTCGGCGCGCGCCTGGACACCGTGCGCGCCGGCGAAGATCACATCCTGCATCGACTGGCCGCGGACCGCCACGGGCGACTGCTCGCCCAGCGCCCAGAGCACTGCGTCCGTGACATTGGACTTGCCCGAGCCGTTCGGACCGACGATCACCGACACACCGGGAGCGAAGTCGAGCCGGGTGCGATCCGGAAACGACTTGAAGCCCTTGAGCGAGATCGACCTCAGGTGCACGTCAGGTCTCCAAATCGCCCGACTCCAGCGCGGCGGCCGCCGCAGCCTGCTCGGCGTCCTTCTTCGAGCGGCCGCTGCCGCGCGCCACCGTCTCCCCCGCGACCGTCGCCGCGACCTCGAACGTGCGCTGGTGCGGCGGTCCCACCTCTGCGGTCACCTCGTAGAGCACGAGCGCGCCACGCCGCGCGAGCCGCTCCTGCAGCGCCGACTTGAAGTCCGCCGGCCGCTCCAGCGCCTGCTCGATCTCCGGCGCGAAGGCCTCGCGCACCGCCTCGGCCGTCGGCTCGAAGCCGTAGGCCAGGTAGCACGCGCCGATCACGGCCTCGATGACCGACGCGAGCACCCGTTCGGTCGACACGAGCGCATCCAGCGCCGGCCGCGCGACGTCCGGCGGGGCCGCGGCCCGCAGTCGCTCCGGGAGTCCCAGCCGGTCGGCGACCGCGCGACAGGAGCGCCCCGAGACCGCCTGCGCGCGGATCTTCGTCAGCCTTCCGGCACCGTAGAGCTCCGCATCGAGCACCGGGAAGAGGTGGGTCGTGACCGACAGGCCGAGCACCGAGTCGCCCAGCAGCGCGAGCCGCTCGTAGCTCTCCGCGCGCCGGCTGGTCCAGGACGCGTGCGTGACTGCCTGCCGCGCAAGGTCGTCCGGCAGCCCGTCGAACAGGTCGTGGAGCCTGCGCAGGGGTCAGGGCCCCGGCTCGCGGTTCTCGGTGGTGGCGGAGGCCTCGCCACCGCTTGCCGACCCTGTCGAGGCGAGCACGAAGTCCATTGCCTGGCCGACCGTCCTGATGCGCGCGGCCTGCTCGTCGGACACCCGCACGCCGTAGTTGTCCTCGAGCTCCTGCACCAGGCTGAAGAGGTCGAGCGAATCGGCCTCCAGATCCTCCTTGAAGCGGGTCCCCTCCTCGACGCGCGCCGGATCGAGCTCGAGCTCGTCGGCGAGGTGCGCGCGGATGTGGGAGAGGATCTCTGAACGGGTCACGAATCGGGGACCGTACCGGCGGCCGCGGACGGCTCCGCAGGGCGGCGCAGGGCCCCGGCGGCCGCCAGTCGCGCGTGCGTGCGGCCGACGACATCGGCGCGCACGCCGCGCGCGGCCAACTCGATCGCGCGTGCGATCCCGTCGGCGCCGAACGATCCGTGCGGCACCACGCCCAGCCGGCGCAGGCCGAGCAGGAACGCGCCGCCCTGCGCCTCGGGGTCGATCGCGGCGCGCAGCCCGCCGAGCGCCGGCGCCAGCAGCAGACCGCCGGCCTTGGCGCGCGGGCTCGACAGCGCTGCCTCGCGCACGGCGCGCAGCAACGCGTCGGCGGTGCCCTCCATCACCTTCAGGAACACGTTGCCGGTGAAGCCGTCGGTCACGATCACGTCGGCCTCCCCCGTGCCCACCGCGAAGCCCTCGACGTTGCCGGCGAACTCCAGCCCGCCGGCGCCGGCGAGTGCCGCGTGCGCCGTCCGGACGTCCGCTGTCCCCTTCGTCGGCTCGCTGCCGTTGGAGAGCAGCGCGACGCGCGGGCGCTCGAGCCCGATCACGGCCTCCATGAAGGCAGCGCCCATGTGCGCGAACTGCACGAGGTGCTCGGGCCGCACCTCCACGTTGGCGCCACAGTCGAGCAGCAGGAACGGCCGTCCGGGGACCGGCACGAGCGCGGCCAGTGCGGGCCGGTGCACGCCGCGCGCGCGTTTCACGTGGAACAGTCCGGCAGCGAGCGCAGCCCCGGTGGAGCCGCCCGAGACGAGCGCGGCGGCGCGGCCGCCGGCGACCGCGCGCACCGCTTGCACGATCGAGGACTCCGGTGTCGCGCGCACGGCGCGGGCCGGGTCTGCGGCCTTGGCGATCGAGACCGGCGCGTCGACGACCTCGACGCCGGGCGCGGGCTCGATCTGCCCTGCGGGCCCGAACACGAGCACGCGCAGATCGCCGCTCGCCGCGGCGAGCGCGGCTCCGCGCGCCACCTCGACGGGTCCTGCATCGGCGCCGTTGGCGTCGAGTGCGATCGTCAGCGGTTCAGCGGCCATGGCCGCGCGGGCCTAGGCGTCGTGATCGTGATCGTGGTCGTCGGAGTGCACGACCTCGCGACCGGCGTAGAAGCCGCAGCTCGGGCAGACCCGGTGCGGGCGCCGCGGCTGGCGGCACTGCGGGCAGAGGTTGATCGCAGGCGCCGAGATCTTGTGGGTCGAACGGCGCTTGTTCGTGCGCGAGTGCGACTGCTTCTGCTTCGGGACGGCCATGGGCGGCGAGAAGGGTAGCGGAGTCGTGGCGTGGCAGCTCGGGGCGAGCGGCGAACGTCAACAGCGGCAATGAGGAGGGGCCCGGATCGGGGTGGCGGTCGCCACGGGCGCCGAACGTCGCTCAGTGCACACTATGAAGCGTACTCAGCGACGTTCGGCGCAACCGGGCCGCCGCCCCCGCCTCGCGAACCGCACCGGCAACTGACCCACTCCCTCACTGCCGCCGTTGACGTGGACCCGGCACCCACCTACTCGAAGCGGATCTCCGACAGCTTCGCCCAACGCCCGTCGGGCTCGGGCTCGTGCACGTGCCCGGGATCCTCGTTGAGGTCCGCGCCGCACTGCGCGCAGAGCCCGGCGCAATCGACCCGACAGGTGATCTGTGCCGGCAGCGTGAGCGCCAGTGCATCGCGCGCCCACCCGGCCAGATCCAGCTCGCCCTCGCCGTTCACGTAGGGCGAGGAGAGCTCCTCGTCGACGGCGCCGGGCTGCTCGACCTCGCGCGCGTCGACCTCGAAACGAGGCTCCGCGGGCTCCAGGCAGCGGACGCAAGGCCCGGCCACCGCGACCGCGTAGCGCAGCCTCAGGGCCCAGCCGTTGCCCGTGGTGCGCGAGATGTCGAGCCGCACCGGGACGACGTCGGGCGCGGCCGCGTAGCGCTGGCCGCCGAAGGAGAACGGCTCGACATGCACATGCAGGTCGAGCCGGCGGCCCTCGCCCGAGGTGAGCCCCAGGCGCGCGAGATCGAAGACGTCCGTACGCAGAGGCATGCCCCGCAGCATACGACCGCCTCAGTCTCCCTCGGACTCACCCCGCAGCTCGCGCTTGAGCACCTTTCCCGTCGACGTGCGCGGCAACTCGTCGACGAACTCGACGTCGCGCGGCGCCTTGTACCCGGCGAGATTCGACTTGACGAACTGCTTCACCCCGTCGGCGCTGAGCTGCTTGCCCGCGCGCGTCACGACAACCGCCTTGAGGCGCTGGCCGAACTGCGTGTCCTCGACGCCGAAGACGGCCGCCTCGGCGATCGCCTCATGGCCGGCGAGCAGCTCCTCGACCTCGCCGGGAAAGATGTTCTCGCCGCCCGAGACGATCATGTCGTCGTCGCGGCCGTCGACGAACAAACGCCCGTCGGCGTCGAAGTGGCCGACGTCGCCCGACGAGAGCAACCCCTCGACCGCGACCTTGCCGCCGCCGCCCGTATAGCCCTCGAACGCGAGGTCGTTGCCGACGAAGATGCGCCCCGTCCGGCCCGCGTCGACCTCCTTGTCGTCGTCGCCGAAGAGCCGCACGGTCGTTCCGCGCGGCGGCCTGCCGGCCGTGCCCGGCGCGGCGCGCAGGTCAGCCGGCGTCGCGATCGTCGCCCAGGCGGTCTCGGTCGAGCCGTAGAGGTTGTAGAGATTGTCTCCGAACAGGTTCATCCAGCGCTCGGACATCGATCCCGGCAGCGCCGAGCCCGAAACCGGCACGGCACTCAGGCTGGAGACGTCGTGGCGTCGCAGCGACTCGTCGTCAAGCTCGAGGATGCGCTGGATCATCACCGGCACGACGACCAGCGCGGTGCACTGGTGCCTTGCGATCCCTGCGAGCGTGGCCTCGGGATCGAACCTGCGCTCGAGCACGATCGTCGTCGCGAGCCCGAGCGCGAGCGTGAAATGCGTGAAGCCCCAGGCATGGAACAGCGGCGCGGCGATCAGCGTGCGGCCGCGCGCGCGCAGCGGGATCCGCTCGAGCAGCGCCGCGACCGGGTCGAGCGACTGCGGCTGACGCCGGCTGGCCCCCTTCGGTGCCCCTGTCGTGCCGGAGGTCAGGATCACGGCCTTGCCCTGCTCGCGCGGCGGCGCGAGATCGGACCGGTCGCCGGACCGGATCAGCTCGTCGAGCGTCATCACCGAGCGCTCGCGCTCGTGCCACGCGACGTAGCGCTTGCGGCCTTCCGTGGCCGCCGCGAGCACCTCGGCGAACTCCTCGTCGAACACGATCGCGACCGGGTCCTCGCGCTGCGCGACATCCGCCAGCTGCGGGCCGGAGAACGCCGTGTTCAGGAAGAGCGCGTTGGCGCCCAGCTTGTTCGCCGCGACGTAGGCATCGACCCAGCCTCGATGGTTGCGGCACATGATCGCGACGGCATCGCCCGGCTTCACGCCTTCGCGGGCGAGCGCGTGCGCGAGCGCGTTGGAGCGCTCGTGCAGCTCTCTGAAGGTGAGCGTGCCGCGTTCGTCGATCAAGCCGATCGCGTCCGGGTAGCGCGCGGCGGCGGCCTTGTAGCCCGCCGCCGGCGTCGCTCCCCAGCGCAGCAGCGCGAGACCGGCGCTGAGCAGGCGGTCGGGCCGTTGCGCGCGGATGATCCCCGCCCGGACGAGTGTGGCGACCGTCTGCAGCTTGCCGGCGAGCAGCGCCGGGGCAGGGAGGCTCCTCACGGCAGCTTCAACCCCGGCGGCATCGCACCGGTCTCGATCATCTGGTGGATGTCGGCAGCGCGGCGCGGGTTGAGAAAGACGTGGCGCTGGCCGACCGACGGCTTCTCGGCCAGCAGCCCGTCCGCCAGCAGCGCCTCGCCGACCGCATCCGCGAGCCGGCGCTCGTTGCCCGCGAAGCCGCGTGCCAGATGGGCGAAGTCCGTGTGGTAGCCGCCCCACTTGCCCATCCCGTTGAGGCGCTGGAGAATGCGCCGCGCCGCCCGCCGCGCGGGTTCGGGGTCGTCGTGGGGAGAGACGCGCGCGCTCTCTGCGCCCGGATCGAGCAGCGGGTAGACCAGCTCCTCGCGCTCCTCGACCGAGCGTGGGTCAGCGGGCAGGCCGCCGAGGCGGGCGACGGCCTCGGCGATCCGCAGCGGATGGCCGGCGCCGATCGGCACGCGCAGCGCGACGTCGGAGAGCACGCTCCCGGGGAGCGCAAGCGCCGCCGCACGCAGGCGGTCGATCGACGCGACGTGGTGATCGAACGCGAGCGGGACCAGGTCGTCGAGCGTGGCCGGGTCGAAGCGCGGGGCGGGCAGCGCGACGACCAGGAAGGCGTCGAGCTCACCGGCGGACACGCCGATCGCCTGCGCGTCGGCCGGCATCCCGGGCTCGGCCAGGTCGACCAGCGCGCCGACGGCCGCCGCGACCAGCAGCCACTCGCGCTCTGCGGCCTGCTGCGGGTCGGCGCGCAGGGCTGCGGCGGCAGGCGTGGCCGCGAGCAGCCGGCCGCCATCATGCCCGATGGCGATCTCGACGGGCGCTTCGTAGCCCGAGCGCTTGTGTCCGAGCTCGGAGCGCCCGTGGCGCAGCGCGGCCAGCAACAGCGCTCGCAGGCGAGCGGTTGCGGCGGCAGGCGCGCCGGCCCCGCCCGCGTCGGCGATCGCCGCGGCGAGCTCGCTCATCGTGCGCGCCGGGGGTGACGCCAGTCCCCGCACCTGGCCCGCGCCGCGTGGCCGAGGTCGTGCGGGCTCGTGACCGTCATCGCTGCGATGCGTCGATCGCGGCCTGAAAGGCCGCGCGCGCCCGGGGGCCGTGGACGGCGAAGACGACGCGCTCGAGCTGCGATCCGCCGGCGAGGTGGCCGCGGACCTCCTCGACCTCGATCCGCGCGGCCTCGTCGATCGGAAAGCCGCCGACGCCGGTGCCGAACGCGACCAGCGCGAGGCTGCGTGTGCCCAGCTCCTCCGCGCGCCGCAGCGTGGAGGCCGTCGAGCGGCGGATGATCTCGGCCGAGGTCGGACCGCCCAGCTCCATGGTCGCGGCGTGGATGACCCAGCGGCATGGCATCGCGCCGCCTGACGTGGCGACCGCCTCGCCCAGGCCGATCGGCGCGGCAGCGCGCGACTCCGTGTCGATTACGGGACCACCGGCGCGGGCGATCGCCGCGGCGACGCCGCCGCCGTGCCGCAGCTCCGTGTTCGCGGCGTTGGCGATCGCGTCCACCTCGAGCGCGGTGATGTCGGCGTCGAGCGCCTCGAGGGTGGCCATCGGTCTACCGTACCCGCATGACCGTGCGCAGGCGGCTGCGCGCCCATGGCCGGGTGCAGGGAGTGTTCTTCCGTGATTCGCTGCGGTGCGCAGCCGAGCGCGAGGGCGTCGCCGGCTGGGCGGCGAACCGTGACGACGGGACGGTGGAGGCGGTGCTCGAGGGCGACGGCGGCGCCGTCGAGCGGCTGGTCGAGCTCTGTCGCCGCGGCCCGGGCGCCGCCGATGTGGAGCGGCTCGAAGTGGCCGGCGAGGAGCCGGAGGGGCTGCGCGGCTTCCGCATCGGTTGAACGCGTGCGTGCGTTCCGTCAGGTCCCGTCCGTACCGTGCGACCCAC
>Ga0136640_10001284_pt1 | contig 9979 bp, 8 predicted proteins | sample AntDrymUQ8642106_2_FD_105498 | JGI IMG/M metagenome (GOLD analysis project Ga0136640, IMG submission 105498) | Polar desert sand microbial communities from Dry Valleys, Antarctica - metaG UQ864 (21.06) | ecosystem: Environmental > Terrestrial > Soil > Desert | place: Antarctica: Dry Valley...
GTGAACGTGGCGGCCAGGGTGGCGCCGGGCAGTTTCGCGATCCGTTCGTTCCAGCGCTCGTAGGCCCGCTTGTAATCTTCGGACGGCGTGCATGTGGGCGCTTCCTTGAAGATTTCCTTTTTGCTTTTCGAATCGAAGACCGTCGATGGTGGAACGCGATCGAATTTGGTGAGCGCCAGGCTGGCGTTGTCCGGGACTACCATTTCAGACGTCTCCCGCCTGCGATTCCAGCGCGTCATCGACGGTTCCCGGCTCGACATCGAGGATCGAGACCGCGAACCGCTTGTAGTAGACCCAGGCATCGAGAATCGTGAAGGTGTCGAGCATGTACTGGTCGTCAGCACGGTTGGTGCGGTCGAGCACGCCAGTGAGCGTATTCGCCCCGCCGCCCAGGGCGTGGATCATGTGCCCCCGCACGAGCGTGAATGGCTGACTGGCGCCAGCCTTGGCGTCGACGAAGGCGGCGGTCAGGGCCAGGCCGTTGGTGAGGACGAAGACCGGGATCTGATGGCAGAGCGCACCATAGGGCTTCCAGATCTTCTCATCATGGTTGCCGCGAACATCTTGCACGTCGGCGAGCGCCTGCTTCATGTAGTCCAGCTGGAGGCTCATGCGCCACCTCCCGCATTCGCCGCCGGGAGGTCCAGCCGGGCATTGGCCAGGCCGCGCCCGACCGAGGCGTTGCCGCCGATCTGGATGGGACGCGCAAGCCCCTTCTCGACTTCACGGGCGAGGGCGTCGGCGCCGCCGGCGCCGTTCATCCTCGTGATGCCCTGGGGCGTCGAAAGGAGCAGACCGGCGAAGATCGTTTCCGCCGGGACCGCCTCTTCCCACCAGAGCGCGCCCTCCGCCACGATCTTGCGGTCCGGATCGATCCGGTTGCGAGCGGTGATCTCGGTGGCGGTGCGGGTCAGGAACGAGAACGTGGTGTCCGAGACGATCCCGAAATGGGTGTGGAAGAAGGTTCGCCAGGAGTCCTGCTCGAAGGATGCGGCCGCGATCGCTTCGGCGACGGTCTGCGCCGTACTGTTGACGGTAGACGTCAGTTTGAGATCCTCCAGCCGGACGTCGTGTCCCGTGCCGATGATGTTTCTGGCGTCGGCGCTGGGGAGGACGATCGCCTTGTCCCCGATCGTGCCGGCATCGGCCGGTATCGCGCCGCCCGCCATCGCGCAATCGCGGGCCCAGCGGCTCAGCGCCAGCGGTGAGGTGACCCAGGCGAAGCCGCCCTTGTAGGAGCGCACCGGCAGGCAGAGGAGGCGGAGATCGGCGAAGATCACGCCGCCCGCATGTTCCGAGGGGTTGTCGCGCGTTTCCGGACCGAACACGATCTTTCTGGTCGCGTCGGGGACCTTCGCATCCTCGCAGGCGTCGCGCAGCACCCCCTTGACGCCGGATCCGGGCAGGTAGGGCCAGCCGGTGACCTTTTCGCGAATCACCGGCAGGTCGATCACGCCGGCGCCCTGGCCGACCCCGACGTGAATCGGGGTCAGGGCATGTACGTAGAGCATGTGTGCTTCCATGATGGTCTCCTGGTCACTCGCCTCGGCAATCGCGCGTTACGGTTGCGCGGTGTCTCGCTCTGTCTCCTCGTCGTGCCACAGCCCCGGCAAGACCAGCCCGAACCCCTCGTCGCGATCGATCCCGTGGTCGGACAGCGGCCGCAGCCAGAGGTGGTTCCACACCGTTTTCCACGTTTCCGGGTCGGGATTCCCCTTGGTGAACGTGAAGAAATAGACGCCACCCGCCGGCACCGCGTAACGGGTGGCGCGCGGACCGGATTCGAGCACCCGACCGTCGCCAGCCGCTGACCGGAATCCGGCGGTCGATCGCCGCGCCCACCAACTTCACCCCCACCTTGAGTCCCCTCAGGCCCGGAATCGTGCCATCCGCCAGCCAGGCCGGCAGCCAGCCATAGCGAAACAGGGCCGGGGTCACCAGCAGCAGACGCAACCCGTTGGCGTTGGCGAATTCCTCCTCGGTGGGGTAGGTCACGGCTGGCCACGGGGCCTTCGGATCGTTGACCGTGATGCTGGAGCTCCGCCGCTCGCCACCCAGCGGCACCAGCGCCTCGTCCCGGTTCCAGGCAATCTCGCTGCCGACCTTGCAGAGCATGCCGAGCGCCGGTGTGGCGGGTTCCGATGGCGATGCCGGAACGGGGGCATCGCGGAACGCCAGTGCTTCGGTGGTGAAGAGCGCGCCCTCGACGTTCGTCAGCGTGCCGGCGTCGATGCTGACGTGGACGCGGGTGTCAGTTGGCAGGGCGTTCACACCGCGCAGCGTCCGCGGTTCGTCGGGGCGCTTGGGATCGGGGCCAGCGTAGGGGAACGACGATGTGGGTGGGCTGGTAGCCGTGGTGTTGAGCCATGCCACGGCGTCACTGAGCCGCCACCAGGCGGGAACGTCGCGTTCCGGCTTGACATCTTTCGTCACCGCGAGCGGGCGCAACGCCAGGTTGGCGAGCGCCTTGCCGGTCCCTGGACTGACCGGCGGTTCGGGCAGGTCGCAGCCTTCACCGTTGCCCACGGATTGCGGCCGCAGCACCATTGCCTTGAGCTCGTTCGACTCGTCGTCCGGTGTCCGGTAGAAGACGACATCGCGAGGCGCCGGCACGTAGGCGTGCCATTCACCATCGGCGGTGTCCTGACCGACCATCAGCGGTCCATGCGAGACGGTCGAGCGTCGCGCCCGGTCGGCATCGGCGCGCAGGTTCCAGTCGAGCCGGGGCTCCGCACAGTTGCCGATGTGCGTGCGCAGCGTGCCGGCGACGGTGCGCGGCAACGGCCACGGCAGGCAGAAGGCGCGGGCGCCGGGTTCGGCGGAGAAGGGACGGGCATCGCGCAGCACGAGCGGATCGCGGGGGCGGATCAGGATCGCATCGCTCGCCAGATGGTCCGGGATGTTGCCGGGAACGCGTTGCGCGGTCATGACTGCACCTCCGTTGCGATAGCCGCCGGTTCAAGCGTGGACTCGGCTTCGGATGCGGACGTCTTCACGTCGGTGAGCGCGCCGTACCAGAGCGTGAAGGCCGCCGAGCCGGGATCCATCAGCAGCCGGTACATGCGGCGAGCGACGATCACCTCGTTCACGCACGATCCGAGGACGTCGAGCGGTGTCTGGCCTTCCGGTGGGGATTCGAGGCGCGATTGCACGTTGTCGATGATCTCCTCCTGCACCTTTTTCGTGCCGCCTTGAACCCGTTTGCGTTTCAGGATGCGCACGGTTTCCTTGACCAGCAGCTTGGCCGCCGCCTGGCCGGACGGGAAGACACCGTGCGCTTGGGCAGCGCGGAACTCCCGGCGCAGCGCGTCGAGCTCGTAGGCCGCGCCGTCCGGAAAGGTGTCGTGACGGTGGAACTCGAGCGCGATGGCCCAGTGGGTCTGGACCGGATCGTCGTTCCAGGAGTGGACGACGGTGCGGGGATCGCCCCCGCCGGAATGCGCCTGGAACGACACGGCCAGGGCGTTGCGCGGCCCCTTGGCCGCCTTCTCGGCGTCGCCGGCGCGCCGGAGCATGGTCTGGAGGTGCTCGGCATAGTGCCCGATCGCGATCCCGACACTGAGCGTGGGCTGTTCGAGCTTGGGGTGATCCTGGAGGGCATTCCTGATGATCTCCGAGAACTCCAGCCGCAACGCGTCGGCGCAGGGCAGGGCGGTATCGAGCGGCAGGAAGGCGAGCACATCGTCACCGCCGCTGTAGATCATGGCCCCGAAGTGCTCGCGAACGATCGCGCCGGCCCGTTCCGCGAAGGTGCCGAGCTGCGTGCTGAGGGTCTGGTGGTCTTGCTTCTTCTTGAGCGCGCCGATCGCCTTGCCCATCCTGTCGCCATCGGCGCGAAGCACGGCATAGTAGGCGGGCAACTCCCGCCAGTCGCGGTGCTGATTCGTGAAGCCCCGGATCAGGGAGAGGATGTTCCTGACTGCATCGACCTGCATGGCAGACGGCCCGCCCGGCAGCTCCCTGGTCAGCGTGTTCCTGACGCTGTCGACCGATGCTTCGTAGAAAAGCTGGCTGTCGAACGGGAAGTCCTTGTAGCGGTCGAGTCCAGTCCGCTCGCCGGTATGGAACGACTCCACGAGGTCCGTATCGTCAAGCGCCTCAGCCTGGTTCCTGAGATCGTCGAGGCACGCTGGGTTCAGCGCACGCAATGCCCGGATGAAGGGGTCGATCGCGACCCGCGAGGTGGAGACGAAGCGAGCTTCAATCAGCCGCTTCTCATCTTCCGGATGCTTGATGTTGCTCAGGCGCTTGATGAGGGAGATGCCATCGAGCGCTTCCGATCCCTTGAGGCGCAAGCGGCGCGCCGCCCGGCGATCGGTGTCGTTCGTCAGGTCGACGATCGATTCGCGGGAGGGATCGAGCGAGCTCTTGGGCCGCATGTCGCGACCGGCGGCCGGATTGAACTCGCGGAGCGTCTTGCGGCCGGCGAGCAGGCGTTCGACGCGCTGGCGGGCATCTTCATAGCCCACGGCTTCGTACGGGACCCAGGCGGCGTACCACTCGACGAAATCCTCCAGTTGTTCCCTGGCGAGACCGGTATCAACAGTTCCACTGGAAAGCTCGCCGATGGTCGAGACGAGAGCGTTCCACATCCCCTCCAGGGTTTCCCGCACGGCCTTCCGGGCAGCGTCGGCCAGTGCGGCCGGATTCCCGGTGGTGGAGACGAGCAGCTTGTTGGCGACGGCATGGTTGCCCGTCAGCGCGTCGCTGGCCGGGAAGATCAGCTCCGTGCCGGGATCGGCTTCGAGCGACTTCGCCGCCACCCGCGAGAGCTGGCTGAGCATGGAAGAGCCGTACCAGAGGTCGCGCGCCTTGCGGCTGGCGGCGATGAAGTCCTGAACCGGTCCGAGGGCAATCGCGAGGAGGTAGGTGGTGTCGCCGCTCATCGGATCCTCCCCCAGCCGTTCCGGGATGCGACGAAGTTCATGAATGCGTCCCGCGCCGACTCCACGTCGGCGTCGCTGACGTTTCTGGGCCGGGTTCTCGGCCATGTGGGCCGATTGTTGGGATCTGGATCATTCAATGGATGCGGGTCGAGATGCTCTCCTGGCACTCCTGGACCTTTGAGCTTGAGACCGGGCGTGCCTGGATCCCAGAGATGGGGTGCATTGAGAAGCAGGGCGATGGGGACCGCTTTGGTCGTGGAAACCGAAAGCGCCTTGAGGATGATGGGGCTCGCCATTCTCGTGAAACCCACTCGATCGCGCTCCACCGTAGCAACGGGTGCGCTGTTCTCCGAGGCGACCTTGATCAATCTCGGAAGCCCGAGATCCGCACGAGGCAACTGCCTGCCGGTAGCGTCCGCCAAGGGCAGCTTCGTGTAGGCGTCATCAAAGTCGTCGTTTCCTGAAGGAGCGTTCAGGATTGCGCGGGCCGCGCCGACTTCTGGCCAGTAGCTCTGTCCAGGTCGGTTGCTATTCTGGTGTGGACGGTTTCGCCCGATCCCCTCTCCCTGAAGAAAGTCCTGCATCGGTTGAATGGCGGCCTTCCAGGCCGGAATGAGCCGAACGGCTGTCGGTCCAAGGGCGATGCGGCAGCCCGCGAGCATGGACACACTCGTGATGTGTCTCGCTACCGGAGCTGCCACGTACGTGGGGTCACTCAACCTCGTCTGAAGCCACTGTCCTACGTCGTCACCAGAGGGCTTGAACCGATCCGCGCCAAGTTGGTTCTTGCCGAGTCGATCCTCAGGCAGATCATCTCCATTCTTTTCACACAGCAACGTGCCGCAGCCGCGCCGCGTTCTCGAGCCAACGCCGCCAAAGGCGATCCACGCCCAGAGCGCCTGCCCGGCGGCATCCCTGCATTGGTCGTGATTTGGCCACTCAACGCGTTTTCCGGCATGCGAGGCGACGGTGAGCTGCAACCGGAACGAGATGCCGACCATGCCATCGAGGGCGCCCCGGGGTGGGTTCGTTTGCGGCGTAAACGGGAACAGGGCGTAGCCGGGACCAAGCTCGTTATGAGCATTGTCGTTTTCCTTAATATCCAGCACCCGGATCCCGATCACGGCGGGACCGGTCGTGGGGTCGTTGTCTTTGGCGGCGGAGCCCCAGAGCGCGCGCTCTTCCTCGTGGAGTGCGTCCAGGCTCGTGAACCGTGCCGCGTTGCAGGCGCGCCACCAGAAGCGGAGATGTCCCCGGATCGCGGACGGCCGGATCAGGTTGTCCTCATCGATGTGTCCCGGCTCGACGCCGCCGCCGAACATCGGCGTGACGACGCTGAGCTTGAGATCCGCCAGGATGACCGGGCCAGGAGCATGCTCCAGGTCCGGCGGTGTACGGTCGTTACCCGGATGCCGCATGACTGCACCACCTTATCTACCCGCGACACCATGTGCCGCGGGACGACATCTCTTCATTTCGATACGGTTGCTTCGGACTATTCTAGCGCAGCATGAAACAGGCACAATCAGGGCACCTGGCGTCGCCTCGGCATCACCTGGGGAGCAGCGCGCAAGCAATCCAGTTTTCCGGGTGATCGCAGGCACGTCGATGTCGCGGCGTTTGCACGCAATCACCCAGCGTTCCGGCTGTCCCAAACCCGAGCCGCATCTGAGAGGATTGCGTTTTCCGCGAGTCGCGAGGCCGTAGGGAGTGGCGGTTCGGGTCCACGCCCTTTTGCCGACCGTGGTCGCACGAGGCGGATCGCGGGCCGGAAGCGCCGCGAGTGGAGCGATTGCTCGCGGGCGATCACCGATGCCGCTTACCGATGCCGCTTACCGATGCCGCTTACCGATGCCGCTTACAGGATCGCCGCTACGGTGTAAGGAAACGGGAGATGACGGGCCGGGAGCAGGGGACAGGGGGCTGGAGCCATTCCAGCCTGCGGATTCGGGCCGGGTACTTCTGGTTCTACGCCGCGATCGGGACGTTCATGCCGTTCGCGGCGCTCTATTACCGGGGTCTGGGCTTCAGCGGGCTCCAGGTCGGGGCGCTGACCGCACTGCCCGCGCTCGGCGTGGCGCTGTCTGGTCCGTTGTGGGGGGCGGTGTCGGATTCGCTGGCGATCCACCGCCCCGTCCTCCGGGCGGCGCTGGCGCTGGGGGCAGTCCTGGCGCTGGCGGTCTCGCGGGTCTCGGCATTCGCACCGATCTTCGTGCTGGTGGCGATGCTCGCGCTCGCGTCGGTGCCGGTCGCGCCCCTGCTCGACTCCTACGGGATGACGCTCGGAGACCGGTTCGGGCTGTCGTACGGGAGCCTGCGCGTCTGGGGTTCGATCGGGTACATGGCGCTGGTCCTGATCCTCGGCTGGCTGATGGGCGATCGGGTGTCGGCCCTGCTGCTCGGCGCCCACGCGGCATGTCTCGGGCTGACGCTGCTCTCGGTGTTCGGGCTTCCCCACCTGGCGGAGCGGCGACCCCGACCGCTCCTCGGCGGGCTGAGCGAGATTCGGCGGAACGGGCCGCTGATGGTGCTCCTGGCCGTCGCCTACCTGATGTCCAGCGGCTCGGCGGTCATGAACGTCTTTCTCGGCATTCACATGGAGGACCTGGATGGCACATCCAGCCTGGTCGGTCCGGCGTTCGCGATCAGCGCGGCGAGCGAGCTGCCGATCGTCGCCTTCGGTGGGTGGTTCCTGGTCCGGCTGGGCGCGACGCGACTGATCGGCCTCGCGATCATCGTCTACGCCGTGCGGTTCATCGCGTTCAGCGCGATCACGGCGCCGGAGTGGATCCTGCCGGTTCAGGCGCTGCACGGATTGTCGTATGGGGCGTTCCTGATGGCATCGGTGACGCTGGCCCACCGGTTGGCGGGCCGGGGGCACGCGGCCACGGCGCAGGCGCTGCTGACGGCGATGTCGTTCGGGTTCGGGAGCATCACCGGGTCGCTCGCCGGTGGGGCGTTGCTGGATCGGATCGGCACGGTCGGGCTCTTCCGGGGCGCGGCGGTGCTGATGGTGGGGACGCTGGGGGTGCTGATCGTCGCGGAGCGGGCGATCGGGCTGGACCGGGGAAACCGGGAACCCATTGCAACCGGCTCCGAGCCGCAACCCTGACGCGCCGGAGCCGGTCCGCGATGGGATTGCGGGCCGGGTCCGGTGCGTGGAGATCTCTGGAGTTGTCCTGACGCTACGCTCGTGGCATCCGGAGCGTCCGGGCGCCGACGATCACCATGAGCAGAGCGGCGAGGAATGTACCGAGCAGCGTCACGGGGCCGAGCGGGCCATCCACCGGATGGGCAGGGCCGGCGCCGGTGTTCGGCAGACGCAGGGTGCCGCCCGACGCGGGTGCCGGCGTCACGGAATCCTCCGCGCCCGACTCGTCCGACTCACCCGATTCCGCGGACGGGAGATCCTCGCAGGCGATGCCATTGCCGTCGTTGTCCATCTGATCGGCGTCCTCCGGATTGGCGTCGAGATACGCCTGGGCATCCTCCTGCGTCGAGAAGGTGCCGCAGAGGCCGACGTCCACCTGGTCGTCGTCAGGATCCCGCGACGGGAGACCATCGCAGGCGACGCCGTTGCCGTCGCCGTCCAGCATCTCCACGAGGTCCGGGTTCTCATCGAGCTCGGCCTGGGCATCTTCCTGGGTCTCGAAGGTTCCGCACAAGCCCACGTCCACCTGCGGGTCGTCCCGCGACGGCAGCCCGTCGCAGGCAATCCCGTTGCCGTCGCCATCCAGTGTCTCCGCCAGCTCCGGGTTCGCGTCGAGCTCCTCCTGGGCCTGCTCCTGCGTCGAGTAGGCGCCGCACGCGCCCACGTCGACCTGCGCGGCGGCCGGCGCGGTGGCCGCGACGGTGAGGCCCGCGACGAGCATCGCGGCGAGCGCGAGCGACCGCACGATGCCCATGCGTCGCCCCGCAGCGTGCGCCTCCCATGTCCCTTGAGTCCCAGATGATTGAACCAACGCGACGGACTTCACGGAACCACCCCCGGTTCGTGTTCACAACACCCCTGTTGTCGGTTGTAGCGCTTGCCACATCCATACAACGCCGATGGATCGGGCGGCGTTTCGCACGGAATCGAAGCAGGTTTTCGACGATCCGGAGCGAGGTCGGGATGCCATACTGGAGGGCGGTGCGATGCTGTCCGGCGGCACCACGGGCATCGTTCGATCCGCGTTTCACGCGGCACGTAGTGGGCGCGCATGGAACCTCCGCGTGATGAACGCTGGACGCGTCCGGTGGATCGATCCACGCGGACCAAGGGCCGGCTGATCGTGGTGACGGGACAGACGAAGGGGAGCGACACACGACATGGATGGCCCACTGCTCGTGGTCGACGTGCAACAGGGATTCATCAACGACTTCACACGGCACATCCCGGAGCGGGTGGTGACGCTGATCGAGCGCAATGCCTACGCTCCCCTGCTCTTCACGCGCTTCATCAATGTCGAAGGCGGTCCGTTCCAGCGCTTTGTGGGATGGCGGGATTGCGCTCGTGAGCCGGAAACCAATCTCGTTCCGGAACTGGCTCCCTATGCCACGGACGAGGTCACTTTTTCCAAGCCCGGCCATGCCGGGATCTCCGACGACCTGGCCGCCTGTCTGGCGGCGGACAACATCGAGCGGATCTCGATCGTGGGGATCGACACGGACATGTGCGTGCTGAAGGTCGCACTCGATATCTTCGACCTCAACATCGAGCCGTTCGTGCTGGTCGATTGCTGTTCCAGCACCGCCGGTCTCCAGTCGCACCTGGCCGGTCTCGCGGTGCTCGCCCGCAACATCGGGGCGGATCATCTGCGGGACGCCGGTCTCAGCGGCGGGCACCTGGCGGCGCCCGTCTAGTCCCGGCCGAATCGGGATGTCACCACCTGAGTGCCGATGGATGCGCGTGAGCGGTGACGGAAGCCGGATTCGCGTTTCAGGCATCCGGCGCGGACGAAGAGCGAACGTTCCCCCGAACGCAAAGGCGCGCGGTGCATCGAATATCATGTCAATCTAGAGGAATAGGGATGCTCGTCAGGCGTTGCTGCACCTCGCCTGTATATCAGCACACGATCACGGACCCAACGCGACAACACGACAACACGACA
>Ga0136640_10001285_pt1 | contig 9978 bp, 9 predicted proteins | sample AntDrymUQ8642106_2_FD_105498 | JGI IMG/M metagenome (GOLD analysis project Ga0136640, IMG submission 105498) | Polar desert sand microbial communities from Dry Valleys, Antarctica - metaG UQ864 (21.06) | ecosystem: Environmental > Terrestrial > Soil > Desert | place: Antarctica: Dry Valley...
ACAGGGTCTCCGGGCGGGGCGCCGCCGAGGACGCGGATCTCCCACCAGCCGTAGTAGGCGAGGTAGCCGCCGGTGAGCACAAGGAGCACTCCGCCAACGGTGGGCACCGCCCGTCCCAGCCGCCGGGCATCGCGCACGAGTGACTGCTGTGCGAGGGCGACAGCGAGCGCGGCTGTCCCTACGACGAGTCCCATGCCGGCGGCGTAGAGCAGGAAGAGGACGGAGCCGGCCAGTGGTGAGTCAGCGCGGAACGCGGAGGCCACCACGGCGAGGAACGGCGCGATGGTGCAGGTCAGACTGGCGACCGCGTAGGACACCCCGAACCCGAACATCGACCGCGCGGACCGGGTGATCGGCCCGCTGCCTCCTGCCCCCCACTTTGGGCCGGCCAAGGCACGGCCGTTGAGCAGCCAGAGCCCCGCACCCGTCACGGCGAGGCCGACGAGGACGGTGAACCAGGGCAGGTAACGCTGCGCTGACGCCGCCGCCGGCGCGATGACCAGGCCGAAGACGGCGAAGACCGTCGTGAAGCCGGCCGTCATGGCGACCGTCATCTTTAATGCACGCCCGACGGCTAGGAGACGGTTCGGCTGGTCGCCGGTGACCAGGAGGATCAGGTAGGCCGGGAGCAGAGCGAAGCCGCATGGGTTGAGCGCGGCCAGCATGCCCGCTCCTAGCGCCAATGCAGCCGTTGCGTCGAGCACGTTAGCTCACAAGTTCCGCGACCTTGGCGGCGAGGACAGAGTCGTCGAGGTAGCCTTCGGCGACGACGCCACCGTCCGCGTCGAGGACCACGTAGGTGCTCTGGGCGGTCACGCCGAAGTGCCGCCAGACCGCCCCGTCTGGGTCGATGAGATGGATGGGACCGTCGACCTCTTGGGCGTAGTCGCGGATGTCGCTGACGTCGGCAAGGCCGCCGACCCCGAGGATGCTCACCTTGGCGCCGTACTTCTCGGCGAGGCTGCTGACGGCCGGTGCCTGGGCGCGGCATGTGGGGCACCAGGGTGCCCAGAACCAGAGCACGGCAGGCTTCCCGGCGAGTTGTGCGCCATCGAACGACGAGCCGTCCAGCGTGTTACTGGTGAAGGACAGGTTCGCGGTGTCCGACGACGACCCGGCCGTCGGCGTGTCGGTCGCCTGTACGCCGCTTGAGCCGCAGCCGCTCAGCAGGAGCACCGCTCCCAGCAGTAATGCCGGCATCGCTCTGAAGCGCATGAGTCCTCCGTTGTCGTCGGCTCCCAGTGTCTCGTGCCGTTAGGGCTGCTTCTGTGTCCGCGCTCACGTAAGTCTGGCCATGGACATGCGAACGTGATGACGTGGTTTCGAGGAAGGGAGCACTGACAGCGATGGCACAGCCGCGAGGTGCCCTGTTGGCCGCCGGTCTGCTGAGCGTCCTGGTCGGCTGCTCCAGCGCAGAGGTCGTCGCGCCCGCGACGAGCGCCTCCCCGTCAGACGCTCCCCCCTCACCGGTCGACCAGGCCGAACCGGACGCACCCGAGGACACACCGTCGGCGCTGGAGGACCGGTACGACGCCCGCTTCCCCCAACCACTGATCGACCCGGACAAGGTGTTGTCGGGCGGCCCACCACCCGACGGCATCCCGGCGATCGACGAGCCGACCTTCCAACCTGCCGACAAGGTCACCTGGCTGGAGGACGACGAACCGGTTCTCTCGCTCACCGTTGGCGAAGAGACCCGGGCGTATCCGCTGCGGGTGATGACGTGGCACGAGGTCGTCAACGACACCGTCGGGGGCGTTGCTGTGGCGGTGACCTACTGCCCCTTGTGCAACTCCGGGGTCGCCTTCGAGCGGACGGTGGACGGCCGCGTGCTCTCGTTCGGCACGTCGGGAATGCTCTACGCTGACAACCTCGTGATGTATGACCGGCAGACAGAGTCGCTGTGGCCGCAGCTGACTGGGCAGGCGTCTATCGGTGTGCTCACAGGGAAGGAGCTGACCGCCATCCCGATGGGAGTCGTGGCCTGGAGCGACTTCCGCGAAGCGAACCCGTCGGCCCTGGTGCTGTCGCAGGACACCGGCTTCGACCGCCCCTACGGGACCAACCCCTACGTCGGCTACGACGACCCGGACGGAGAGCTGCTGTTCGAGCTGCCTGACAACCCGGACCAGCGGCTCCCGGTCAAGGAACGCGTGATCGGCATCAGCGATGAGACGGACGGTGTCGCGGTGGTACGACGCTCGCTGGTCGGCCGTCCACCGCTCCAGGTGGTGGTCGGTGATCGTGACCTCGTCGTCTGGCACAAGCCCGGCCAGGCGTCCGCTCTTGACGCCGGAACGGTCGCCGGGGGCACAGACGTCGGGACTGTAGGCGTGTTCGACCCGGTCGTCGACGGTCGACTGCTGCACTTCGTGGCCGCGGGTGACGGGTTCCGGGACGAGGAGACCGGAAGCCGGTGGAACGTGCTCGGCCAGGCGATCGACGGGCCTTTGAAGGGCAATGACCTCCAGCCCTACCAGCATCTGGACACGTTCTGGTTCGCCTGGGTGACATTCCATCCCGACACCGACCTGCTCGACCTCACACCTTGAGGGGGACGACAATGAGGCTGAGGTCGCTGTGGCGGCGCATCGAGGAGGTGTCGCGGCCCGTGCACCCCAGGACGCGGCGGGTGCTGGACGAGCGGTGGGCGGCCCTGCCAGCCAGTGCCCGCACGGATGCGCAGGCCGTGGGGCGTCACGCAGTGGGTTGTGAGGGCACACATGGGGTGTTCCCGCGGTGCAACCTCACCTGCACACCCTGCTACCACTCCAAGGATGCCAACAAGGTACGCGTGGACGGCGAGCATACGCTCGCCCAGGTCGAGGCACAGATGCGGCTTCTGGAGCAGCGGCGCGGCCCGCGGGCGCACACGCAGTTGATTGGAGGTGAGGTCAGCCTGCTCGCCCCCGACGATCACGCCGCCGCGCTCCTGATCATGCGCTCTTACGGCCGCGAGCCGATGTCCATGACACACGGCGACTTCGACATGGACTACCTCCGTGCGCTTGCTCTCGACGCCGACGGTAGCCCGCGTTTCCGGCGGCTGTCGTTCGCAGCACATTTCGACTCCCTCATGCGCGGCCGGCAAGGCATCCCAAGCCCCAAGCGCGAGGCCGAGCTCAACCCGTTACGCGCTCGCTTCGTGGACATGTTCCGACAGCTGCGCCGCGAGCACGGGATTCGTTCGTACCTGGCACACAACATGACGGTTACACCCGCGAACCTGAATGAGGTGTCCGAAGTCGCCGCAGACGTGAGTGCAATGGGCTACTCCATGTTGTCCTTCCAGCCCGCCGCCCACGTCGGCGACGAACGGCGCTGGAAAGGCGACTATCGAACGGTCGCCATCAACGACGTCTGGGCGCAGCTCGAAGCAGGGCTTGGTCAGCAGGTCGAATGGCAGGCAGTCCAGTTCGGTGACGCCCGGTGCAACCGGACGGCCTTCGGCTTTCGCGTGGGCGACACCTGGGTGCCCTTCCTCGATCCCCTGTCTCCGGCGGATCTGGCCGTACGTGACCGCTTCTTCACCCACTTCGGAGGAGTGAACTTCGGAGGCACGCCACCGGCGTTGCTGACGGTCAAGCTGCTCCGGGTCCTGATGCGTCATCCGGGCGACATCGTCGTCGCGCTGCGGTGGGCGCAGCGCTGCTCTCGGCGGTCGGGAGGTTGGCTTGGCCTGGTCCGTTCCTGGAGGAAGCAGGAAGTTCGGCTGATGACCTACGTCGTCCACAACTTTATGGACGCAGCCGACGTCGGGCCGGCCTGGGAGTTGATGCGGGCCGGCGGGACAACGGACGACCCGGCCGTCGCAGCGACGCAGGAGCGTCTTGCCGCCTGCACCTATGCGATGGCGCATCCGGAGACCGGCGAGCTGGTGCCGGCGTGTGTGCAGCACTCAGTTCTCGATCCGAGTGAGAATGCCCAGCTGCGCAAGCTGCTTCCGCTCGCCTCTGCTGGCTGACGCGCGGTCAATCCGAGAGCGCTCTTCGCGGCACAGGAAAACCTACGTTCCTGTTCTGTCCGGCAGCCATCTGCGCCCTGTGAAGATCCTCTTGAGGGGCTGGCGGTACGACGGCCAAGGCATGCGGGGCCAGACGCACACCGACTCGCGCACCTACACCGGCGCAGTGTCCGGGGGGCGTCTCGGCATGGATCTTGACGCTTTGTTCCTCCGCCTTGGGTCTTCCGCCCGCAGCGACCTCGATTGTGAGGAGGCTGCGCGGGCCGGTTGGCTGGACAGCCTTCACCAGGCCGTGGATATCTGCTCCGGGGTCGGTGGCGCCGGTGACCTGCACAGACTCCTGACGGAAAACGAGCACGCCGGTCCCCTGCGGAGGTCGGACATCGACAGGCAGGGCGAGGCTTCCCAGGACCGAGTGGTGGTGGTGGCCGCGGACCTCTCCGGGAACCTCGTTGCGTCCCCCCATCTGCCGCGCCGTGACGAGCGATGTGGGACGGGTGTAGATGCGGTCGAAGGTGTCGTGCTGCACCAGCCGACCGGAGGAGAGCACGGCTACGCAGTCCGCGAGGCTGGCCGCCTCGTTCTGGTCATGGGTGACCAGGACGATGGTGGGATTCAAAGCCGCGCGCACTCGCCGGACAAGGTCGTGCATCTGGCTGCGGAGTGCGGCGTCGAGGGCGCTGAACGGCTCGTCGAGCAGGAGGACTTGAGGCTGGGCCGCCAGAGCACGAGCGAGCGCCACGCGCTGCTCCTGTCCTCCGGAGAGCTCTGCCGGGTGCCGGCTACCGAAGCCCGAGAGCTGCACGAGGTCGAGGTACTCCGCGGCTTCGATCCGGGCACGCCGTCGAGAGGCTCCCCGGACCCGGGCGGAGAACGCGACGTTATCGAGGACGTTCCGGTGCGGGAAGAGCATGGGGCGCTGGAACACCATGGCGATGCCGCGATCCTCGGGCGCGACGTCGAGCACGCTTTTCCCGTTTAGCAGGACATCGCCAGCGTCGGGGCGGTCGAGTCCGCTGGCGAGTCTGAGCACCGTGGTCTTCCCGGACCCCGAAGGTCCCACGACGGCGAGGCAGGAGCCGGCTGGGGCGGCGAGGTGGAGGTCCGACAGCGCTGGGGGTGCCGGGCTCCCGTAGCAACGGCTCAGTCCGCGCAGGGTTAGGTGGGCACTCATGCTGCTGCTCCTCGAGTCGGAAGGGCACGGTGAAACGCATTCCCGGGGGTGGGTCGAGCGGTGAGGCGGGACATGGGGCGCGCGAGGGAGCGTCGGAGGACACCCACTGCGGCCAGTGCCAGGAAGGGGGGCACCAAAGCTGTGATCGAGAGAGCTGCGACGGTGGGCTCATTTCCGGTGCCGGAGGCGGCCGACGCGACGAGGACGGGCAGTGTCACGAACCGTCCTCCGCCGATGAGAAGGGTGACGATGTAGTCGCTCCAGCCAACCAGGAATGCGAGGAAGGCGGCGGCCGCCAGACCCGGCGCGAGCAGCGGCAAGCGCACCCGCCACAAGACCGCTCTCCGGGAGGCGCCCAACGTCCTCGCCTCGTCTTCGAAGGCGAAGTCGTAGGCGCTGTACGCCAGACGCATGAGATAGGTCGTGTAGGGCAGAGACGCCACGGCGAGCACCAGCACGATCCCCAGCTCGCCCGGCACATGCAACCTGAGAAGCACCACGTCCAGCCCCATCACCACTGCGAACACCGGCAGGACGACCGGTGCGATCAGCAGAGCAGAGACGAAGCGGGGCCTGGGGACTGTTCGCAGCGTCAGCGCACGCGCGGCCACGGTGCCGGCTGGGGTTGCCAGGAGGGCGACCACACACCCCAGGGCCAAGGAGCGGAGGAACGCCAAAGCACCACCGTCCGCGAAGGCGTCGGTGAAACCTTGGGCACCCCACTTCTGCGGCAGGGGCGTGGCGCCGGTCCAGGTTTCCGTAGCCGCCCATAGGACCAGCGGAACCAAGGGAAGCAGGAACCAGGTAACCAGGAAGACACGGAGCACGGCTCGACCGGCCCGGACCGCGGGAGTCATCGCCACGCCGCCAACCGCCGCAGAAGAGCCAGCGCCGCCAACGCCGCTGCACCCGAGAGCGCCGCCGTCGTGACGGCGACCGCCATTGCCTCCGGGCGGGCGGTCAAGTCAGTCGACGTGAACAGCCGGTAGGACATCACCGGAAGCGGCTCCGGATACACGGCGCCGAGCAGCCAGGCGACCTCGTAGGAGCCCAGCGTGTAAACGAACGCGACCGCTGACGCAGCGAGGAGAGATGGCGCGGCTAGCGGAAGCGACACGTGGCGCAACCTCGCCCACGGGCCGGCGCCGAGCACGGCGGCTGTCTCGTGGTAATCCGGCAGCCGCATGGCGAGCGTGACGGAGACCACCAGCGCGACGAATGCCGACTCCTTCCAGGCGTACTCGAAAATCACAGCCGTCGGCCAGCGTCCGGCCACGAGTGACGGCCAGGCCTGCGCCGGAACGCCCAGCCACCGGGCGACCAGGCCGGTGTCGGCTAGCAACAGGCCGACCGAGGCGGCGCCGACCAGGTGCGGGACCGGAATCGATGCGGTGACCAGCCCGGACAGCACCTTCCCCGAACGTGAGCCCACCAGGACCAACGCGGACGTCAGACCCACCAGGGCAGCGACCAGGGTCGATGCCGAGGCGATGAGCAGGGACAGACCCGTCGCGGTGAGCAACTCGTCCCCGGCGTGCAGGTAGCCGGCAAAGCTCAGACGCGGAGCACCGACCAGAGGCATCAGGCCCACGCTTTGGAGCAGAGTTCCTCCAAGGCCCGCACAGATGACGAACAGGACGGCCAGGACTGCGGGAGCGACTGCAACGGTGCCGCGCCAGCTCCAGGTGTGCGTTCGCGGGGTCACTGCACCTGAGCCAAGACGTTGCGCCGCCAGCCCTCATCGAGCGCGGGCACCCATTCAGAGCTCAGCTCAGGGTTGGCGTTTCTTGCCAGATCGGCATAAGGCGGTACGACGGGCGAATGGGGGAGGTCCGCGAAGGCAGACCGCTGTCTAGGAGGCAGTCGGGTCTCGTCCAGCACGGTGAACTGTCCCCAGACCCGTGGGTCCGCCTTGATCCGCTGCTGTCTGGGAGCCAGTGCCAGGTTGGCGACCACCATCGCACCAGCATGATCGGCTGAGGTGGAAGGGATGGCGAGGAAGCTGGCGTTGCCGACCGTCCCCTCCTCGAGGGTCAAAACACGGGTCGTGGGTGGGAAGGTGCCCTGGGGAACCAGCTCGGTCAACGTGGCTGGGCCGTAGGTCATGGTCATGTCCACTTGGCCTTCCGCGAACAGCTTGTCCAGCGCCACCGAGTCACGCGGGTGCGTTTTGCCGCCCCGCCATAATGAGGGAGCCAATGCCCGCAGCCGTTCCCATAGGACGGGTGTGAGGGTGTCGAACGCATCCTGGTCGAAGTCTGCCGGGACGTTGTGGTGTCCGCCCGAGACGCTGTAGAGAAGCTGTCGCACGAAGACCGACCCGGTGAAGTCCGGGGGTGCCGGGTAAGTGAACCGGCCCGGATTCGCCTCAGCCCATTCCAGCACCGCTGCCATTGTCGTCGGTGGCTCGGTGATCTTGGCGGAGTCGTAGACGAGCGTGAACTGGGCCTTGTGCCAGGGTGACTCACAACCGTCGACCTTAGTCCCGAAGTCTTCGGTGAGCAGAGGGTCCGCAGGGTCAGTGAAGCGCATGTTGGGAAGAGCCGACGACCAGCCGCACCTCCAGGCTCCTGTCTGCAAGCCGGTGGCGAAGTTGTCGCCGTTCACCCACACCAGATCCACCGCACCGTCGCTGCGGCCAGCCTGCCTCTCGGCGAGCACACGGTTCAGAGCTTCCTTGGTGTCAGCGATCGGGACGCGGCGAAGCGAAACGCCGGCCTGGCGGGCTGCGGGCGCAAGGACGTCGTCGACGTAGGCGTTGCCCTGAGGGTCGCCACCCCACATCCATAGGGACACCGTCTGCCCGCGAGCCTCGGCGCGGATGCTGGCCCAGCTGCCGAGGGTCTCGTCCGAGAAATCGGAGGTCGGTGCCGCGCATCCACTGGCCAGAAAGGCTCCCACCGCCAGCGCTGCGGCGCACCGCGAGCGCCCTCCACGCAGTCGGGGCAAAGTCGACCAGTCGCGCCGGCCGGCACGCAGACGGTGGCGGGGGCGGGGGCGAGGCAAGGTGGCTCCTCTTCGTCGAAGAATGTTCCATTCTGGGAACACGGTGACCGGCTGTAAGACTTCCCTAGTTGACACTCTCGTGGAAAGCAGGTCGTCATTTCGGAGCCACCCCGCACCAGTGCCGCACAAGTGTGGTGGCGACTGTCAGGGTTCGTCTCCGTGGTCGTCGCGTCGGTCATCGTTGCGCTCACCGTTGACCTCCCCGACGCCGCCGGCTTGCGACGCGCCATCGAGACGGCCGGGTGGGCGGCACCGGTGGTGTTCGTCGGCCTCTACGCCTTGGTCACCCTCGCGCCGGTCCCGAAGAACGTGCTGTCCGCGGTCGCCGGCCTTCTGTTCGGGTTGGCTGAAGGGGTGTTGCTGGTGCTCGCCGCGGCCATGGTCGGGGCGCTGGTTGCGTTCGGTTTGGGGAGGGTCCTGGGGCGCGCTGCGGTGGAGCGGTTCACGTCCGCCCGGGTGAAGGAGGCCGACGCGCTGCTTGCTCGTGGTGGCCTGATGGCCGTCATCTTGGTGCGCCTGGTGCCCGTGGTGCCGTTCACCGCGATGAATTACACCGCCGGGCTCACCAAGCTCAGACTGCGCGACTACACGCTGGGGACCGCCATCGGGATCATCCCCGGCACGGTCGCCTACGCGACACTGGGGACCTATGGCTCGACGTCTGGAGCCTGGCCGTTCATCGTTTCTGCCGCCGCGTTGGTTGCGCTCTCGGTCGGCGGGATGCTGATAGCACGCAGCCGCAGGTCTACCCCGGCGAAAGAGAAACGCTGATGCTGGACTCGTTCGTACGGGGGATGCTCGACGCGCCGCTGACGCGGGTGGCGGAGGTGATCGACCGTCCCTGGGTCTCACCGGACCGGCTCACCATCGGCGGCCTGGTGGTCGGCCTGAGCAGCGCCGCGGCCGCCGCGGCGCAGTGGTGGGGGATTGCGCTCGTTCTATGGCTCGTGTCACGGGCCATAGACGGTGTCGATGGCCCACTCGCGCGTCGCCGACGAGCGCACGAAGGGCCCCAGGAGACCATGTCGCAGGCCGGCGGTTTCCTCGACATCACCGCCGACTTCGTCGTCTACGGCAGCACGGTGGTCGGCGTCGCCGTCGGCGCCACGGCGGAGTACGACGCACCATGGTGGCCGTTCCTCCTGGTTCTCTTGACGTACTACGTCAACGGGACCGCGTTCCTCGCGTTCTCCTCCATCGCCGAGCGGACCGGTCGCAGGATGGACGATGGCCGGTCCTTATCGTTCCTCGGTGGCCTGGCCGAGGGAACCGAGACGATCGTGGTGCACAGCGTGTGGTTCTTGTTCCCGGCGGTCGCCTGGCAGCTGGCGCTGGGCTGGGCGGTCGTCGTCGGTGTCAGCGCTACGCAACGGGTCCTGGCCGGTTATCGAGACCTTTCCTGAGCGAGGAGCCGATCCAGCGTCGGCGGGTTGTCGAGAGCACGCGCAGAACACGCGCCGCGGTGGGCCCGCGGAGTCGCGAGCGCACGTCCTCGATGCTTGCGTTCCACACCCCGTCGTTGTAGGTGGGGTAGGCGTGCGTCGTACCCGCGATGTCGCGTGTTCGCAGACCGTGCCGTACCGCCAAGGTGAGTTCACCGAGGGTCTCCCCGGCACGTGGGCCGACGACGGTGGCGCCGAGGATGCGTCCCTTGTCGTCGACGACGAGTTTGGTGAAGCCGTGTACGTCGGACTCGACGATCGCCCGGTCAAGATGCTCGTGATCCAGGGACACGACGTGCAGCTCTGAGCGGGTGGCTGCCGTCTCGGTGCTCAGGCCCACAGCTGCGACCTCGGGCTGGGTGAAGGTAACTCGTGGGATGGTGGTGGTGTCG
>Ga0136640_10001286_pt1 | contig 9976 bp, 9 predicted proteins | sample AntDrymUQ8642106_2_FD_105498 | JGI IMG/M metagenome (GOLD analysis project Ga0136640, IMG submission 105498) | Polar desert sand microbial communities from Dry Valleys, Antarctica - metaG UQ864 (21.06) | ecosystem: Environmental > Terrestrial > Soil > Desert | place: Antarctica: Dry Valley...
CGGCGCTACGACGAGCCCGTGGTGCTCTTCGAGTAGTGGACAACGGTTAGCCCGGCGGCGATTCAAAACGGGAGGGCCATGTGCTACGCTGCGGACGTGGCGGATATTGATGGCCCATATTCATATGCCGGTGGCGCGCAAGCCCCGGTTTCGGCCTACACGTTTTATCCGCGCTATCGAGTTGGTATCGACGTAAATTCGGCAACGGCGGAGGTGCGGTTTTGACGGCTACGGTCGTTCTCGGGTTGGCCTGGGGTGACGAGGGCAAGGGGCGGGTCTGCGACTCTCTGGCGCGAGACGTGCGCTACGTGGCTCGCTACTCCGGCGGTAACAACGCCGGGCATACGGTGCGGGTGGGGAAGGAAGAGTTCGTGATGCACCTCATCCCCTCGGGCATCGTGCGCGAAGGCGTGATCTGCACGGTTGGAAACGGTGTCGTAGTCAACCCGGAAGTCCTCGCCGAAGAGGTAGTGGAACTCGAAGCCCGCGGCCTCTCGGTGCGCGACCGGCTGAAGATAGACGGTCGGGCGCACCTCATAATGCCCTACCACATCCACCTCGACTCCCACCGCGAGAAGGCGCTCGGCAAGGCCAAAATCGGCACCACCAACCGCGGCATCGGCCCGACCTACGAAGACAAGGTCGCCCGCGTCGGCATCCGGGTGCAGGACGTCTTCGACGAGGGCATCCTGCGCGCCAAGCTGACGGCGGTGCTGCGCGAAAAGAACGCTATCTTCGAGGGCATCTACGGCGAGGAACCCTACGGGGTGGACGCTATGACCGACTGGCTGCTCTCTTTCCGGGACCTTCTGGAGCCGATGGTCGCCGACACCGGCGTCATGCTGCGCGATGCGATGGCCGCCGGGGAATCCGTCCTCGTTGAGGGAGCGCAGGCTACGCTTCTGGACAACGATCACGGTACCTATCCGTTCGTCACGTCGTCCAACCCGTCTATTGGCGGAGCGTGCGTGGGGGCGGGGATACCGCCTCGGGAACTCGAAAACATCATCGGGGTGACGAAGGCTTACACCACGCGGGTTGGGGACGGGCCGTTTCCGACGGAGTTGTTCGACGAGGTTGGGGATACCATCCGCGAGGCCGGTCACGAGTACGGGCGGACGACGGGGCGGGCGCGTAGGATCGGGTGGTTGGATCTCCCGGCGGTAAAATACTCTGCGTCGTTGAACGGCATTACGCATCTGGCGCTCACGCTGCTCGACGTGCTCTCGGCGGTCGAGGAGATCAACGTCTGCACCGGATACGAGATCGACGGCAAGCACTTCGACGGCTACCCGATGAGCCAGACCGACCTGCACCACGCCAAACCCGTTTACAAGACGCTGCCCGGTTGGGGCGTGGACATCACCGGTTGCCGGATGCGCGGCGATCTGCCGAAGGAAGCGCGGGATTACGTGGATTACGTCGAGGCCGAGTTGGGTGCGCCACTTTGCATGATAAGCGTGGGACCTGAGCGGGATCAGGCGATAGTAGAGAGGATCGGGGTCTAGGACCGTGAAGGTCCTGGTTGTCGGTGGCGGTGGGCGCGAGCACGCGCTGGTCGAAGCCCTTGCCACGAGCCCGCTCCAACCCGAAATGCACGCCGCTCCCGGCAACCCCGGCATCGCCCGCATAGCCCAAACTGTAGACATTCCAACCGACGACCTCGTGGCCCTACGCACCTACGCCAAAGACAACGAAATAGACCTCACCGTCGTCGGCCCGGAAGCGCCCTTAATAGGCGGCATCGCCGAGTGCTTCTGGGAGGAGGGACTGAAAATATTCGGCCCGTCCCGCGCCGCCGCCCGTATTGAGGGTTCGAAGGTCTTCTCGAAAGAGTTGATGCGCCACGCCGGTGTGCCGAGCGCGGACTTCGAGGCGTTCGACCGCGAGGAGGCCGCTATGGCCTATTTGCGCACGCGCACGCGATACCCGGTCGTGGTGAAAGCTGATGGTATCGCCGCCGGGAAGGGCGTTACGGTGGCCCGGACACGCGAGGAGGCCGAGGGTGCGGTGCGCGAGGTCTTCTCGGGGCGCTTCGGGGCGGCTGGGGAGCGGATCGTGATCGAGGAGGCCCTCGAAGGGCGCGAGGCTTCCATCTTCGTGATGACGGACGGGGTGAACATCCTGCCGTTTCTGCCGGCTCAGGACTACAAGCGCATCTACGACGGTGACGCGGGACCGAACACCGGGGGGATGGGCGCGTATTCGCCGCTGATGTGGATGGGACCCGCGACTTACGCGGCGACATTGGAGCAGATCATCCGCCCGACCCTGCGCCAACTCGCCCTGATAGGCGCGTCCTACACGGGCCTGCTATACGCCGGGGTGATGGTGACTGCGGATGGTCCGAAAGCCCTCGAATTCAACTGCCGCTTCGGCGACCCGGAGACGCAAGTCGTGCTGCCGAGGCTCGAATCCGACCTTCTGGAGTTGATGCTCGCCACCAACGAAGAGGACTTGGCCGGACGCGAGGTCACGTGGTCCGCCGACAAAGCCGTGTGCGTGGTGTTGGCGTCCGAGGGATACCCGGAGACGTCGTCTCTTGGGGATGAGATCACGGGTCTGGCCGATGTTCCGTCCGGCGTCTACATTTACCACGCCGCGACCGAGGAGAAGGACGGCGCTTTCCACACCGCCGGAGGCCGAGTCCTCAACGTCGTCGGCACCGGATCCACGGTCATGGAGGCCCGCGCCCGCGCCTACGCCGCCGTCGAGGGGATACACTTTCCGGGTATGCAGTACCGCACCGACATAGCCTTGGAGGCGATGGAGTTGGAGGAGCTTTGAGCCCGATAGTGGGAATCCTGGTCGCCAGCGAGACCGACCTGCCAGCTGTCGAGGAATGCACGGCCTATCTCGAAGAGACCGGCATAGACTACGAACTGGAAGTTCGCTCCCCGCACCGCGACCCCGAGGGCGTCTCCGAGTACGCCGGAACCGCCAGGGAGCGCGGCCTGAAAGTGATCATCTGCGCCTGCGGACTCGCCGCACACCTGGCCGCGTCCGTCGCCGCGAGGACGAACCTGCCCGTAATAGGGCTACCCATATCGTCCGGCACGATGGGCGGCCTCGAAGCCCTGCTCTCTACCGTCCAGATGCCGACCGGAGCACCCGTGGCTACGGTCGCCGTAAACGGCGCGGCCAACGCCGCGATACTCGCCGTCCAGATCCTCGCGCTCTCCGACACGGAGCTTGCGGATAGGTTGGAAGGCAGCCCGGCGTGATCGAACGCTACACACTCCCCGAGATCGGGGCCGTCTGGACCGAAGAATCCAAATATCGCGCCTGGCTGAAGGTGGAGCTTGCGGTGTGCCGGGCGAGGGCGAAGCTCGGGGAGATCCCCTCGGACGAAGTCGAGGAGCTTGCTGATAAGGTTGACTTTACCGTCGAGCGCATCCACGAGATAGAGGCCGAGACCAACCACGACGTCATCGCCTTCGTTTCTACCGTCGCCGAGTACGCCGGGGACGTCTCCCGGCATTTTCACTTCGGTCTTACTTCCTCGGACGTGTTGGATACGGCGGGGGCGCTGCAACTGCGGGACGCTCTGGATCTCATCCTCGACGAGGCGAAGGCCCTGACGCTGACGCTCGCGGAGATGTCCCTGGCTCACCGCGACACCGTGATGGTCGGGCGGACGCACGGGGTCCACGCGGAGCCGACGACGTTTGGGCATAAAGTCGCGGTGTGGACGTTCGAGATGGAGCGGAACTTGGAGCGGTTGACTCGTGCGAGGGAGGTCGCGGCGGTCGGCAAGATCTCCGGTGCCGTCGGCACCTACGCGAACGTGGACCCGAAGGTCGAAACTTTAACGTGCGAGGAGCTTGGGCTGTCCTCGTCGCCCGCTTCTACGCAGGTGGTGCAGCGGGATCGGCACGCCGAGGTGTTGGCGGCGCTCGCTATATTGGCCTCGACGATGGAGAAGATCGCCGTGGAAGTCCGGGGCGCGCAACGTACCGAGGTTCGGGAGCTTGCCGAACCGTTCGGACGGGGACAGAAGGGCTCCTCGGCGATGCCCCACAAGAAGAACCCCATCCTGGCCGAACGCCTGTGCGGCATGGCCCGCATCCTGCGCGCCAACGCGAGCGTTGGCTTCGAGAACAACGCCCTGTGGCAGGAACGCGATATAAGCCACTCGTCCGCCGAGCGCGTCGTGCTGCCGGACTCCACGATCCTCGCCTTCTACATGCTTCGCACCACCACCCGCCTCGTGCGCGGTCTGCAAGTCTACGAGGACCGGATGCGCGAGAACCTCGACCTCGGCGGCGGCATCGTGTTCTCCGGGCGCGTTTTGCTCGCGCTGGTCGAGGCCGGCATGAGCCGCGATGACGCCTACAAAGTAGTTCAGGACGCCGCGATGCGCGCCTGGAACGGCGAGGGCGGTTTCCGGGAGCTACTGGAACAGAACGAAGAGGTCCTCGAGCGGCTGGGCGGCGACCTGGACGCGCTCTTCGATCCCATGTATGCGCTACGAAACCTATCCGGGGTGTTCGAGCGGGTGGAGGAACTGAAAGGAAGGCTCGCCGGTGTCTGAGACCCTGCTCTACGAGGGCAAGGCCAAGAAGATCTTCACGACGGATGAAGCCGGCGTCGTCCTGCACCGCTTCAAGGACGACGCCACGGCCTTCAACGCCGAGAAACGCGGCTCCTGGGAGGACAAAGGCAAGACGAACGCCGCCATCACCACGGCACTCTTTGGCTACCTCGAAGAACACGGCATCCCGTCGCACTTCATCGAGCAGGTGGACGAGACTACGATCAAGACCAAGAAACTCGACATGTTGCCGGTGGAAGTCGTAGTACGAAACGTCGCGGCAGGCTCCCTCGCAAAGCGCATCGGCTACGAGGAAGGCACACCCTTACGCTCACCGGTGGTCGAGCTGTACTACAAGAGCGATGCCCTCGGCGATCCGCTCCTAAACTGGCGGCATTTTCAGGAGCTAGGCGTCTCGGACGAGGACCTGGAGTTCTGCGAGGAACTTGGCCTCAGAGTGAACGAGGCGCTCTGGCCGTTCTTCGACGAGCGCGGCGTAACGCTCGTGGACTTCAAGATAGAGGTCGGAAAGGATGAGACCGGCACGCCGATGCTGGCCGACGAAATAAGCCCGGATACGTGCCGCTTCTGGGACAAAGAGACGGGAGAGCGCATGGACAAGGACCGTTTCCGCCGCGACCTGGGCGGTGTGGAGGACGCCTACGCCGAGATGCTGCGTCGGGTTACGGAGGCCAAAAGCTGATGGCGGATAGCTTGAAAATCCGCGTTCTCGTGCGGCCCAAAGAAGGCATTCTCGATCCACAGGGCGAGGCGGTGCGGAGTGCGTTGCCGGCGCTGGGGTTTGGGGGCGTCAGGACGGTGCATATCGGGCGCTTGATCGAGCTGGAGGTCGAGAGCGCGGACGAGGTGGACGCCATGTGCCGACGTTTACTCTCCAACCCCACCATCGAAGAGTACGAGTGGGAGGTCGTCTCGTGAGGATCGGGGTGACCGTCTTTCCCGGCTCCAACTGCGACCGCGATGCGCTGCACGCCGTCGAGTTGATGGGTGCGGACGCGGTCGAGCTTTGGCACGGCGACGCGGACTTGAAGGATGTGGACGCCGTGATCGTACCGGGCGGCTTCTCTTACGGTGACTACCTGCGCCCCGGTGCCATAGCCCGCTTTGCCGAAGTCATGGCCCCGCTCGAAGACTTCGCCAGGAGCGGTGGCCCCGTACTCGGTGTCTGCAACGGCTTTCAAGTCCTCACGGAAGCGCATCTGTTGCCCGGCGCATTGTTGCGTAACATTAGTACGAAATTTATCTGCGACCGGGTGCGGGTGCGGGTGGAGAGTGTCGAGACGCCGTGGACGGCGGGCTGCGAGGTGGGTGAGGAGTTGACGCTTCCGGTCGCGCACAATGAGGGCAACTACTTCGCCGACGCGGCCACTCTCGCACGGCTAGAGGACGAGGAGCGGGTCGTGCTGCGGTATTTGGAGAACCCGAACGGCTCCGCCAACGACATCGCGGGCGTTTGCAGCGAAGGGCGCAACGTCGTGGGCATTATGCCGCACCCGGAGAGGGTCTCGGACCCGGCGCTTGGCTCGGACGCGGGGTTGCGTATTCTGCGTTCGGTGCTGGTGGGAGCGGGCGTCTGAACATCCAGGAGACATACACGGCGCTCGGGTTATCGGACTTCGAGTACGATCGCATCCTGGAGTTGATGGGGCGACCACCGAACTATCTGGAGTTGTCGCTGTTCTCCGTGATGTGGAGCGAGCATTGCGGTTACAAGAACTCTCGGCCGCTCTTGAGGCGTTTCCCGAACGAGGGAGCGCGCGTCATGCAGGGGCCGGGGGAGAACGCGGGCGTGGTCGAGGTTGGGGATGGGTGGGCGCTCGCGTTCAAGATGGAGAGTCATAACCATCCTTCGGCGGTGGAGCCTTACGAGGGGGCGGCTACGGGTGTTGGTGGGATCATCCGGGACATCCTGGCGATGGGCGCGAGACCCGTGGCGCTCTTGAATTCCCTGCGCTTCGGGCCGCTGGACGAGGAGCGCAACCGCTACCTGTTTCGGGAGGTCGTGCGCGGTATCGGTGGGTACGGGAACGCCGTTGGGGTGCCGACTGTCGGTGGGGAGGTGGAGTTCGCACGGTCGTACTCGGGGAATCCGCTGGTGAACGCGATGTGCGTGGGACTCATACGGGTGGAGGACCTGATGAGCGCGCGGGCCACGGGAGACGGGAACCTCGTGGTGCTGCTAGGATCCAAGACCGGGCGCGACGGTATCCACGGGGCGACGTTCGCTTCGGACGAACTGACGGAGGAGTCCGAGTCCAAACGCTCCAACGTGCAGGTCGGGGACCCGTTCGCGGAGAAGATGCTCATCGAGTGTTGCTTGAAGCTGCTCGAAAAAGATCTTCTGGGCTCGTTGCAGGACTTGGGGGCGGCCGGGATTACGTCTTCAGCGAGCGAGATGGCTGCCAGCGGTGGCGTCGGTATCGACATCGAGGTCGAGAAAATTCCTCGGCGCGAAACCGGGATGGAGCCGTGGGAGGTCATGATCTCCGAGTCTCAGGAACGGATGCTAGCCATCGTCGAGCCGGATAGAGCCGAAGAAGCACTGAAACTAGCCGAACGCTACGGCATCGGCGGGACCGTGGTCGGTCGCGTCGCGGGCCACGGCGACCTGCGCGTAAGGGAGAACGGAGAGGTAGTAGGCACCGTCCCCGCCGATTACCTCGCCGACGCCCCCGTCTACGAGCGGGAAGTAGTCCGGCCATCCTACCTGGACGAGGTGGTGGAGCTGGACCTCGAAACCCTGCCGCAGCCGGAGGACTACAACGCCGTCCTGCTGACGTTGCTCGCGCACCCGAACCTCTGCTCGCGGCGTTCGATCTACACCCAGTACGATCATCAAGTCGGCACGGATACGGTCGTCTTGCCGGGTGCCGACGCCGCCGTGATGCGAATAAAAGGCACGCAGCTCGGTTTCGCCGTGACGACCGACGGCCGGGGCCGACATTGCTATCTTGACCCGCGGGGTGGCGGTGCGGCGACGGTGGCGGAGGCGTACAGGAACCTCTCGTGCGTGGGGGCGGAGCCGGTGGCCGTCACCGATTGCCTCAACTTCGGCAGCCCGGAGAAGCCGGATGGTTACTACGGGCTATCCGAGTGCATCGAGGGGATGTCCGAGGCTTGCGAGGTGTTTGGGACGCCGGTGGTAAGTGGGAACGTTAGCCTGTACAACGAGACGGATCGCGGTGCGATCTACCCGACCCCGACAGTCGGGATGGTGGGCGTCTTCGAGGACGTGAGCCGCCACGCCACGCCCGCCTTCAAGCGGGCGGGGGACGTGGTGGTCGTGATTGGGAGTGGTAGCGGGGTCTCGCTTGCTGGATCCGATTACCTGGAGATAATTCACGGCCGTGTTGCTGGAGAGCCGTCCGCGCCCGACCTCGCCGCCGGTAAGAAAGCCTCCGACCTGGTACGTGAGATGGTCCAAACCGGGCTTGTGGATACGGCTCACGACATCTCCGGCGGTGGGGAAATCGTAGCGGTCGCCGAGATGGCACTCGCGGGCGACCTGGGAATTGAGTACCCGGAAGGCGAGCTGGAGCGGATGACGGAGGGCCAGGGTCACGGACGCTCGGATGCGGCCTTGTTCGGGGAACAATCCGGTGGATTCGTCGTCGCTGTTCCCGAAGACCGTTGGGACGATCTACAGGATGCCCTGAGCGGGTTTGCTTACGACCGGATCGGCAACACCGGCGGCGACAGGTTCAAAATCGGTGGTCTCATAGATGTGAGCCTCAACGAGATGCGGGCGGCTTACGAACGAAACCTTTCCGAAACTCCCACTGTGGCTGAGGCGGGCGGGTGAGCCCGGAGAAGGTGAACATCTCGGAGAAGCTGGCGCTTTTTAGCGAGCATTGGAGTCCGAAGGTCGTGGGCGAGTTGAACGGGCAGCACGTGAAGCTGGTGAAGTTCCGGGGCGAGTTCGTTTGGCATCATCACGAGCATGAAGATGAGATGTTTTTGGTGGTCGAGGGGCGGTTTCGGATGGAGTTTCGGGACCGGGAGGAGTGGATCTCGGCTGGCGAGTTCGTCATCGTGCCGCGTGGGGTGGAGCACCGGCCGGTTGCGGATACGGAGGTTAGCGTTATGCTCTTCGAGCCGACGGCTACGCTGAATACCGGGAGTGCCGGCGGCGCGTTGACGGTGGCTGAGTTGGATAGGATCTAGGCCCGGAAGGTGAGTTTTTTGACCGAGGAACACGGCGAGACGTACCGGGACGACGACGGCAAGCCGAAGGAGGCGTGCGGAGTCTACGGCATTTACTCCCGCAAGCTCGCGGGGGAGTTGGCCCAACGCACGTACTTCGGGCTGTACGCCCTGCAACACCGGGGGCAGGAATCCGCCGGAATTGCCATCTCCGACGGCCAGCGCACCACCGCGATGCGGGACATGGGCCTCGTCTCCCAAGTCTTCGACGGGCCGAAGCTGGCGACGCTGGAGCCGGGCCACATATCTTTGGGACACGTGCGGTACTCGACGACGGGATCCGCTTCGTGGGAGAACGCCCAGCCGGAGTTTCAGGGGCGCGGGGAGATCAACGTCGCCGTCGCCCACAACGGCAACCTCGTGAACGCCGAGAAACTACGCGACGAGTTGAGCGAGGAGAACTTCCGCTTCAACTCCACCTCGGATACGACCCTGATCGCGGCCTCGGTCGTGGGGGAACTTGAAAAGGGCCGCTCTATCGGCGAGGCGGTGCTGGGGGCGATGGGCCGGCTGGAAGGGGCGTACTCGGTAACCATGATCTGCGAGGACTACCTCGTCGCTTTCCGCGATCCGAACGGCTTTCGCCCGTTGTGCATCGGTGAGGTCGAGGGCGGCTATGTGTTCTCCAGCGAGACCTGCGGCCTGGACATCATCGGGGCGAAGTTCGTGCGCTCCGTGAAGCCCGGCGAGGTGGTCGTGATAGACGACGAAGGACTCCACAGCTACGAGGGCGAGAGCCCGCGCCACTCCCTGTGCGTCTTCGAGTACGTGTACTTCGCTCGCCCGGACTCGCGCTTCGATGGCCGGGAGGTCGCCGGTTCGCGCCAGAGGATGGGAGAACTTCTGGCGGAGGAGTCACCGGCGGAGGCGGACGTCGTCATCCCGGTGCCGGACTCCGGGATCATGGCGGCGGTCGGCTACTCGCGGGCGAGCGGCATACCTTACGCGGAGGGTCTCATAAAGAACCGCTACGTCGGTCGCACGTTCATCGAGCCCGCCGACGGTATGCGCCAACTCGGCATCCGGCTGAAACTCAACCCGTTGCCGTCCGTCATAGAGGGCCAGCGACTCGTGGTGATCGACGACTCCATCGTGCGGGGGAACACGAGCCGCAAGCTGGACGAGTTATTGTTCGAGGCGGGGGCTAAGGAGGTCCATTTCCGGGTGTCGTCGCCGCCGGTAACGGGGCCGTGTCATTACGGGATAGACATGGACAGC
>Ga0136640_10001287_pt1 | contig 9975 bp, 11 predicted proteins | sample AntDrymUQ8642106_2_FD_105498 | JGI IMG/M metagenome (GOLD analysis project Ga0136640, IMG submission 105498) | Polar desert sand microbial communities from Dry Valleys, Antarctica - metaG UQ864 (21.06) | ecosystem: Environmental > Terrestrial > Soil > Desert | place: Antarctica: Dry Valley...
GCCGCTACGGGCCCACGACTCGATCACGAACTCGATCGACCGGTGATCCGCGAAGGCGCGGAACTCGATCTGCCCCGCCTCGAGGTGACCCTCGAGAGTCGCCAGCCGGAACGAGGTGGGAGTCACGGAGACGACTCGCACCGGCCCGTCCCACGGGCCGGGCATGCGGACCACGTAGTCGTCCCCCACTTCCATCGCCCCGTCTCCCGCGTCGAGGCGCTGGAAGCTGGCGAACTCGGATGGCGCGACCCTGTTGAGGTCCGACCTGAGGCACTCCATCAACTGCTCGGCGTCGACCCGAGGTGCCTCGATGCGAGTGCGATAGACACGGTGCACGAGCGGACCGGCGCCGTCGCCGGGGTGCTGGATCTCCGTGAGGTCGGTCCCCGGGGACCACTCAGGCGGAGAGTCCTCGGCGGCCGAGCCGGACATCTCCCAGCGGTGGATGGGAGTCGTCCGCCACATGTAGCGCCACGAGGTGAGCGCGACCCCCAGCGGCCACCGCGACGCGGTCGTCAGGCGGCGAAGGGTTCGCTGGCGGCGCGGCATCCCGGTAGTTCTACCTACCGGTCGCGCCGGGCATCCGGCATCCGGCCGCACCCGGGCATCCGGCATCCGTCAAACTGCCCCCGTGGTCAGCACTCTTCTCTACCGGGCCGGCTTGCGCGCCGCCCACCTGGAGGCAACCTCCTTAGGTCTCATCGCTCTATGCATCGCGCTCTGGATCCGGGCGAAGACGATCGGCGAAGACGAACGGGGCAACGCCGAGCGCAGGGCCCTGTTCGTCGGCCTGTGGCCTCCGATGGTGTGGCTGATCGCGGATGCACTCGAGCGCCAGGCATCGTTGCGGAGAAAGCGGTGGCGCTGATGAGCCTGCTCGAGGGCCCGCTCAAGCCTACATCTAACACGCACGGCTCAGGCCGCCTGCGCCTCTTGATCGCTGTCGAGGATCGCTGTATAAGGGCTTGTCCCAACGTTCGCGGAGGTGTGAGCCCATGAAGGTGTACGAGCCGGAGGCCAGGACGAGCCCCGCGACGATCGAGCAGTATGGGGAGCTCGCCGATCGGGGCGGCGATCCCCGCGCGGTTGCGCAGGCGTGGACGGACGCGGGCTTCGATGATGCGGTGACCGCCAAGTGGCTGACGGCGCGCTGCTTCGATGCCATGGCGGCGCGCGCGCTGGCCGACATGGGGGTGACGCCCGAGCAGGCAGCCAAGCGCACCCGTGATGGCGGCGGTGGCATCGACACGATCGCCTACAAGGTCGCCAACGGGGACATGACCGCTCGCCAGGGCGCAGCCAGGACCATGTCCAGCCGCTGATGTAGCGGCCGAGGAGTTCCGCCGCCCCACCCGGGAGCGCTCACCGTTTACGCTCTTGCGCTCGATGCACGAGTTCGACGAGGAGTGCGCGCTACAGCGCTACAAGGAAGGAGATGTCAGCGCCAGGCAGGAGCTGATCGAGCATTACCTCCCCCTTGCCAAGCGCCTTGCCGGGCGCTACCGCAACTCGGGTGAGTCGATCGAGGATCTCGAGCAGGTCGCGAGCCTGGGTCTGATCAAGGCGATCGACCGCTTCGAGCCGGGCGAGGGCGCCTTCGCCCGTTACGCGGTGCCCACGATCGTGGGCGAGCTCAAGCGTCACTTCCGCGACAAGGGCTGGGGCATGCGGGTACCCCGGCATCTGCAGGAGCGGGTCATGGAGGTCAACGACGCGGTGGAGAACCTGGCCACCGCCCTGGGTCGCTCGCCCACCCCGCGCGACGTTGCGACGTACACCGGCGCCGGCCTCGAGGAGGTGCTCGAGGCGATGGAGGCCGCCGGCGCCTACAGCCCGATGAGCCTCGATTCGCCCCAGCCCGGAGCCACGGACGACGAGGACCACACGCTGGGCCACCGCCTCGGCGCCACCGATCCCGCCTACGAGCTGGCCGAGTGGCGGCCCACGGTCGCGCCGGCCGTCGCCGCGCTGCCGGCGCGTGAGCAGGAGATATTGCGGCTGCGCTTCGTCGAGGATCTGACCCAGTCGGAGATAGCCACTCGCATCGGGATCTCCCAGATGCACGTGTCGCGCCTGCTGCGCCGCTCACTGGACGAGCTGGCCGTAGCCACCACCAACCGCGGCTAGTGGAGCACCTGGAGCTCCTGCTTCTCGGCCTTCTCACGGCGACCGCCGCGCTGGCCGTGGTCGCCCGGTTGGTTCGAGTGCCTTATCCGATCCTGCTCACCCTCGGCGGTCTGGTCTTCGGCTTCGTGCCGGGCTTGCCCGAGGTGGCGCTGGACCCCGAGCTCGTACTGCTGCTCTTCCTGCCGCCCCTGCTCTACTCAGCGGCCTTCTTCTCCAACCTCCGCGAGCTGCGCGCAAACGCACGTCCGATCGGGCTGCTGGCCGTGGGTCTCGTGATCACCACCACTGCGGCCGTGGCGGTAACGGCCCACGCCGTCATCGGCCTCGACTGGAACGTGGCCTTCGTCCTGGGCGCGATCGTCTCTCCCACCGATGCGGTGGTGCCAGCCACCATCCTGCGTCGGCTGGGCGTCCCCCGGCGGGTGGTGACCGTGATCGAGGGCGAGTCCCTGACCAACGACTGGACGGCGCTGGTGGCGTACAAGTTCGCGGTGGCCGCAGTGGTCACCGGAAGCTTCTCGGTGTTCGAGGCCGGCCCCCAGTTCCTGCTGACCGGAGTCGGCGGAGTGGCGATCGGGGTGGCTGTGGGCTGGATGGTGGCCGCCGTCCGGCGGCGGCTGGAGGACCCACTCGCCGAGATCACGATCTCGCTGCTGACCGCCTACGCGGCCTACCTGCCCGCGGAGGAGCTTGGCGTATCGGGCGTGCTGGCCGCCGTCACGGCCGGTGTCTGGCTCGGCTGGCAGGCCTCCGAGCTCACCAACCACACCACGCGCCTGCAGCTCACGGCGATCTGGGAGTTGCTCCAGTTCCTGCTGAACGCCGTGCTCTTCATGCTGGTGGGCCTGCAACTGGGAGTGGTCCTCGAGAACATCGACGGCCGCTCAGGCTCCGAGCTGGCAGGCTACGGCGCCCTGATCGGTGCGGTGGTGATCCTCGTCCGGATCGCGTGGGTCTACATCAGCACCCACCTTCCCGGGCGCCTGAACCCGCGCGCACGCAGCCGGGATTCGCTGCCTCCTTGGAGTCAGTCCACGCTGGTTGCCTGGAGCGGGATGCGGGGCGCAGTGTCCCTGGCCGCGGCCCTGGCGATCCCGCTCGAGACAGACGCCGGCACCGCCTTCCCGGAGCGCGACCTCGTGATCTTTCTCGCCTTCTGCGTGATCTTGGCAACGCTGGTGGGCCAGGGGCTGGCCATGCCCGCCCTGATCAAGGCTCTGAGAATCGAGGACGACGGCCTGGATCGCGACGAGGAGCTGAATGCCCGCCTGGAGATCGCGTTCTCCGCGCTCGACCGGATCGACGAGCTGGAGGGCGAGGACTGGGTCCACCCGCAGACCGTGGAACGCACCCGTAACGTCTTCGACTACCGGCGCCGGCGCTTTTCTTCGCGGATCGGGGCGGCCCGCACCGAGGAGGGCGAGGACGATTTCGACTACGAGGGCCGCGCCGACTCCTACCGCCAGTTCATGGCCCATGTCCTCGGCGCCCAGCGCGCCACGCTGCGGACGCTGCGCGACGAGGGCCGGGTCACCGACGAGGTTCGCCGCCGGGTCGAGTACGACCTCGATCTCGAGGAGGCGCGGCTGAGCTCCTAGCTATGGCCCCGGTCGGCGATGAGCAGGCTCTGCGTTACGCGGCCGAGCGGTCCTCGCTCGTCGTGGACCGTCGTATCCGTTAGGCCGATGCCGTCAGGCTCGGCGTGACTGACCGCGTCGAGGCCGATCCAGTCGCCCGTCGGCGGGCGCCGCAGCGCTACCGAGAGGTCGGTGTTGATGAAGACGAACCGGCGGTAGTCGAGCGGGGCGCTGACACCGTTGCCCGAGTCCGCAGCGACGAGCAACCGCTCGAGCGGAGAGGGCTCGCGCCCCTCCACCAGAGGCACGCGCTGGCGCATCCACGCCCGAGCCGGGCCCGGCTCGACGTAGGCCCCGGCGAGGAAGCGCACCTCCATCGCCGAGTGATAGCCGGTCTCCTGCCCGGTGGGGAAGAAGTCGCGCGGCTCGGCAACGTCCGGACCGGGCATCGCCTGGTCGACCGGCGGCGAGCCGTCGAGCTCGACGGCCTCCGTCCGGATGCGCCACGCCCTCGCTCGCAGGATCTCTGTGTCACCGTGCGACAGCACCCCCTCGATCAGCTCGACGCTGCGGCCCGGACGCACCACCCGCGCGCAGGCGGTGAGCGGCGCCATCGGCACCGGACGCAGGATCTCGAAGGTGATCCTGGCAACGCGGGCCCCGGCGATCTCTCCGCTCCGGTCCATCCCCCCGCCGAGCAGCGCACAAGGCGGTCCGGCGTGCTGGCTGTCGGGGTCCCAAGGGCCGCGGGTGAGCTGGCTCGGCTCGTAGGACCCGCCCTCGGAGGCATAGAAGGCCCCCGCCGGCGGCCCGGACCCCGCAGGGACCTCGAATTCGTCGAGGGTGCGGGCGGACATCGCGGCATCGTACGCCGCCGGGATCGCTCCGAGCACCGCACCGATTACACCCCGCCCGTCTGGCAGACTCCCACCGGTGGCCAAGCAGAAGCAGATGAAGGTTCAGCAGCAGGTGGGCGCGCTGGCGGCCATCCAGCAGCTCGAGCCCCGCACCGATGAGCAACTCAGGAGCGAGTCCAAGCACCGCGTGGCCGCGAAGGCGCTGCTGGGTGCGCGGGCCGCCGAGCGCTACGACGCCAAGGCCGCTCGGGCCTACTTCAACGAGGCGCTCGCGGGCTGCCACCCGCAGGAGCGCCCCGCGTTGCGGCAGATGATGAAGGCGTCGATCGCCCTCGCCGAGCGCCGGCCCGACGAGCTCAAGGCCGCGATCGAGAAGCTCGGCCAAGCCCCTCCCTCGAGCCGCCAGCTGTTCCTCCTGCGCGTGATGGGCCTGATATCCCCGCCGGCGGGGGCGAGCCTCGCGCTGCGGGCTCGCGGCATCCTGATCCTGCTCGCCCTGGTCCTCGCCATCCTGCTGATCGGCTTCGGGCTCGCGAAGCTGGTGGCGCTGCCCTTCGGCGGCGTGGGCATCCTCGGCGCGGTACTGCTCGGCCTGCTGATCGTGGCGGTGGCCCTGGGAGTGCTCACCCTGCTGGGACGCCGCCGCCAGGCCAAGATGCAGGCCCAGCGCGCCGGTCCTCCCGGCTAGTAGACCCGTCCTGAAGTTCGCTCAGGGCGGCGAGAGTAGCGCTCCGGTCAGTTCAGCGCAACGTGTCGAGGCACGTCAGCTAGCCGTTCGCCGGAACCGACTCGCCAGGCAACCGGGCCGGCACGAGTCGCCCCTCGACCCCGGCTGAGGTCTCGCCGGCCTCGGCGTACTCTTCCTCCGTGTTGATCGCCCAGACGTCGAAGTCGGTGCCCTCCAAGGCGTTGCGAACCGACAGGAGCGCGGTGATCATCGCGTGGTCCTGGCTGTTGTAGTTGTGCAGACCCCCGCGTCCGGCCGGAAAGACATTCGTGAGGTTGTGCTCGAGCCAGGCCCGGATCGTGCCACGGTGCTTCAGGTAGTCGCCGTCGTACACCGGGTAGGCGTCACGGACTCGCGTAACGGAGCCCCGGACGCAGCGTTCTTCATCGACCAGGGCGATCACGCCGAGCTCGCGAACAGCGAGCCGCACAAGCTCCTCGTCGGCGAGTGCCCAGAGGTCGTCGTCACGGCTGCAGAAGTACTCAAGACCAAGGCAGGTCTGGCGTGGGTCCGCCACCATTTCGCTGCTCCAGTTCTTATAGTTCTGAATTCGCCCGACCCTCACGTGTGGGTCATGAACGTAGATCCAGGTGTCCGGGAAGACCTCGGCCTGGTCGACGACCATCACAACGGTGAGGAAGTCCCTGAAGCGCAGGCCGAGCGCGGCCTCGAGCACTGGTGGCGGTGGCGGCGGCTCGAGCCGCGCGACGAGCTCGCGCAATGGCAAGGTGGGGTAGAAGAACTCCCCCTCGTAGACATCGCCGTCCGCGGTCTCGACCTGGGTGATGACCCCCTGTTGGTGTCTCAGGGCAGTCACCCGCTTGTCGAGCGAGACAGATCCCGCGCGGCCAACAATCTCGTCTCGCACCGCCTCCCACAGTTGTCCCGGGCCGAGCCGCGGGTAGAGAAACCGGTCGACCAGCGTGACCGCCCTGCGGTCGTTTCCCGAGCGCCACAGGCGGTTGGCGACCGCCGACGACAGGGACAGCCCCCGGATCCGCTGGGCTGCGAAGTCCTTGCTGATCTCCGCACAGGGGATGCCCCAGACCTTCTCCGTGTAGGTGCGAAAGAACGTGTCGTACAGGTCGCGGCCGAAGCGGTTCACGACCCAGTCCTCGAAGGTCACCTCCGGCCTGCGCGGACGCAAGCGGGCGCGCAGGCAGCTCGCGAGGATCCGGATGGAGCGTGCGGGACCCAGGGCGCGCAGCGTCGCTCGCAGCTCGACCGGGTAGGGGAAGAAACGCCGCCCGTAGTAGATGCGCGAGCGCCTCGGGACCTCGATGAAGTCGTTGGGGAGCATCTCCCGCCAGGTCCGGTTGATCACCTCGCTCTTCGAGTAGAAGCGATGGCCACCGAGGTCAAAGCGGTGGCCGCACTCCTCGACGGTTCGAGACAGCCCCCCTACGTACCTGGGGTCCGCCTCTACGACGTGTACCGCCTCACCGAGCCGTGTGAGCTGCCACGCCACCGTCAGGCCTGCGGGGCCGGCGCCGACGACTATGTGCCGTGTTCTAAGCGGCATGCCGTTGCTCGGCTGGTGCGGAGCCGACGGTCGTCAGCAGCTCGCTGCAGGAGATGAAGCGCAAGTCGGGGCGGGCGAGCATCTCGTCCACCAACGCCAGCGCCGGCCGGCCGCTCCCGCGCCGGTGAAGCGCTCGCAGAGGAGGGGGAAGCCGCTGCCAGCCCGGGGACTCGTCGAGCAGTTCGTGAAGATGACAGCAGAAGACGCCCGGGACCGCCGGGATCTGGCGGAGACCCACCCGCCCGAGCACCCGCAGCCAGGTCAACGAGAACGGTACTCCGAGCAGCCGGAGCGCCGAGAGCTCGAGGCTGGGAAGGGGCTCGCCGTCGTTACCGGCGTTGAGTCCCGCGGGCGCCCTGCTGAACGGGTGGAGACGTCCGGCTGACGCGTCATAGGCGTAGCCGGCTGCTGCCAGACACAGGCCCAGACCTGCGGGTGCGGCGAAGAACGGCGCCCGGAAGCCCGCCACTTCGTAGCCCGCCCGCTCGAGCGCGCGCCGCGAGCCGGCGACCTCCTCCCACAGCTCACCGGACGGCAGCCGGGTGAGCCTACGATGGGTGAGACCGTGCGAGCCGATCTCGTGCACCCCGTCGGCAGGGAGTAGGGGCCTGACAAGCTCGGCCAGCTCGCCGACGACGAAGAACGTGGCCGCCGCCTCGTGACGGTCGAGCAGCGCGAGCAGCTCCGGGAGCGCTTCCCGCACACCGCGGGTGGCCCTTCCCGCCCAGTCGCGCTCCACGTCCACGGTGAAGGCCACCGGCGCCCGCTCCCCCCTCATGGCGGCGGCAGTGTATTAGCGCTCGCTGACGCTTGCTTGTTGGATCACGACGGGCTGGAGTGGCTGCTCCGTGGCCGGATCGCCCAGCTCCCCGATCGCGCTGACCACGTCGAGCCCCTTCGCGACCTCGCCGAGCAGCGCGTACTCGGGCGGCAGCCCGGCGTCCGGCCCGGTGACGACGTAGAACTGGCTGCCCGAGGTGCCGGGGGCTTCGTCAGCGGTCTTGGCCATCGCCACCACGCCCTTTGTATAGGCGGCGTCCGGCGGCGGCTCGTCAACGGTGGAGTAGCCGGGACCGCCCATGCCCGAACCGGTCGGGTCGCCCCCCTGGATCACGAAGCCGGGCACGATGCGGTGAAAGACGGTGCCGTCGAAGAAGCCCTCGCGGGCCAGCGACACGAACGAGGCGCTGGTGGCGGGCGAGGTCTTCTGGTCTAGGCGGATCGTGAAGGCGCCGCAGTTGGTCTGGATCTCCACCTCGTAGGTCTTGCCCGTGTCGAGCTTCTCGGTCGGCTTCTCCTGCCCACCGTCGGGCTTCGGCGCGGGAGCTTCGACCTGCTCGCACTCGCCCGGCGCGGCGGCCTGCGGCTCTGGGCCCTGGAGCTCCGGGCCCGTGGTGGGCGGCTTGTCGGCGGACGGGGAGGACTCGTCGTCGTTGCCACAGGCCGCGACGAACAGGGCGAGCAGAAGCAGTGTGATGGCGATTGGATGGCGCACGCGCGCAGGGTAGCGCCCGGCCGGGGACCCGCGCCGGCGGCAGAGGCCGCTCTAGGATCAGCCGATGCCCCGCCTCTCCCCCCTCCTCGAGCGCTACGACCAGGTGATCCTGGACCTCGACGGCTGCGTCTGGGTCGGAGAGGAGCCGGTGGAGGGCTCGCCCGAGGCGATAGCCGCGCTGCGCGAGGCCGGCAAGGGCGTGATCTTCGTCACCAACAACTCGTGGCATTCCGGCGAGGATCACGTGGCCAGGCTGTGGCGGATGGGCGTCCAGGCCGCTCTGGCCGACGTGGTGACGGTGGGAGGGGCCATGCAGCACCTGCTGGCCGAGACCCGCTCCGGACGCACCGCGTACGTGATCGGCAGGGATGCCCTGTGCCGCCACGTCACCGACGCCGGGCTGAGGCTGCTGAACGACACCGACCTGGCTTCCAGGGCCGAGGTGGTGGTCACCGGAACCACGGACCAGCTGCGCTACGACGATCTGCGCACCGCCGCGCTGGCCGTGTACCGCGGGGCCGACTTCCTCGCGACCAGCCGCGACCCGACCCTGCCCACCCCCGAGGGGCCGTGGCCGGGCACCGGGGCGATCCTTGCCGCCGTGGAGACAGCCGCAGGCCGCCGCGCCCAGATCGTGGGCAAACCCGAGCCTCAGCTCTTCTTGACCGCTCTCGACCGCCTGGGCGAGGGGCGCACGCTGGTGGTCGGCGACCGCCTCGACTCCGATATGGCGGGCGCGAGGGCTGCGGGCCTCGACGGCGCCCTGGTCCACAGCGGGGTCGGCGCGGGAGAGAGGCCGGACGCGCCCGGCCTCTCTCCCAGCCCGGGCGCGCCCGGCGACGCGAGCCCGCCGGTGCCGGTGACCGAGGCCGCGACCCTCGGCGAGCTGGTGCTGGGCTCGTGAGGTGGCGCGCAAGATCCATCACACGCGCTCATCGAAGGAGGGCTACCGGCGGTTTCTCGATGACCTCGAGGCGCTCGACAGCGTGCACTACGTCGTGACCCACCGTCCGGGCGCCGTCTAGGCGGCGGTGGGCGATCGCGGCTGGACGGCGCCGTAGCTCACGCCGAGCAGCGCGCACGCCTCCGGGGTCACGGTCAGACCGGCGGCCTGGGCCTCGCGCAGCCCCTCGGCGGGATCCAGATCCCGGGCCTCGTAGAGATGGGCGGCACAGACCGCCGCGACGAACTCGGTGTGCCGGTTGCCGTGGATCGCGACGGCGCCGCGGCGGCGCAGCTTCCTGCGCAGCACCCCAAGCAGCTCCTCCAGGGCGTCGGCGCCCTCTGCCGCGGAGGCCACGGGCACGTGGTGCCAATCGAGGCCCGCGCGCTCGTAGTCGGCCAGGTTGTGGCGCGTGCGCATCGTCGAGACCACGAAACGCACGCCCTGCGCGGCGAGCCACGCAATCTCGGCCTCCCTGCGCTCGGGGCGGTGGCTGCGGCCTCCCCCACCCGGCCGTTCGAGCGCGCACAGCTTGCGCGGTCGCGCCCACCAGATCCTCTTCGGCTCTCGCATCGTCGCTCCCCAGGGTCGTTTCCCCTTACAGGGCGCTCGGTGCCCGTTCTCGCCCCCTGGGAGCAGCGCAGCCGGAACGTCGCCGGGAGAGCGCAGGCCGATCGTCTCGGGAGGAGCGCAGCCGGAACGTTCCCGGGGAGGAGCGCAGCCGGAA
>Ga0136640_10001288_pt1 | contig 9972 bp, 9 predicted proteins | sample AntDrymUQ8642106_2_FD_105498 | JGI IMG/M metagenome (GOLD analysis project Ga0136640, IMG submission 105498) | Polar desert sand microbial communities from Dry Valleys, Antarctica - metaG UQ864 (21.06) | ecosystem: Environmental > Terrestrial > Soil > Desert | place: Antarctica: Dry Valley...
CCCTCGTGATCGTCCGCAGCGCGTCGCGGTCGACGGCTCCACCAGCGTCAACCAGCCGGCCGGCGTGGCGCAATCGGGCACGCTCGACGGCGTTGCGCATGCTGCGGGCGTTGGCGAAGTGCGGCTGCGCGAGGCGGCGCTCGACGTACTCGCGGAACGTCACTTCGGCGTCAGCAGCGAGCTCGTAGCCCTGCTCGGCGAGCATGCGCCGGCCGATCTCCACGAGGTCGTCGAGCTCGAAGTCGGGAAACTCGAGGTGGTGGGCGATCCGTGACCGCAGCCCAGGGTTGAGGGCGAAGAAGGCGTCCATCCGGTCGCCGTAGCCGGCGAGGATCACGACGAGTCGGTCGCGATGGTCCTCCATCGCGGCGAGCAGCATCTCGATCGCCTCTTGGCCGTAGTCGCGCTCGTTATCCGGACGGTGCAGCGAGTACGCCTCGTCGATGAACAGCACGCCGCCCATCGCTCGCGCCAGCACCTCCTTCGTCTTCGGCGCGGTGTGCCCGACGTACTGGCCGACGAGGTCCTCGCGGGTCACGGTGACGAGGTGGTCGGTCGGCAGATAGCCGAGGGCGTTGAGGATCTCGGCCATCCTGGTGGCGACGGTCGTCTTGCCCGTGCCCGGTGGCCCGGCGAAGCACATGTGCAGATTCGGTCGCGGCGACTCGAGTCCGAAGCGGTGGCGCAGCCGGTCGACGAGCAGTAGCGCCTCGATCTGGCGCAGCCGGCTCTTCACCGGCGCCAACCCGACGAGGCGATCGTCGAGCTCGTCGAGCGTGCGGTCGACGCCGAGCTCGGCGCGCATCGCGGCGATGTCGACCGTCGCATCCGCGCCGAGCGCCTCGGCCGTCTGGTCGACGTCGACGTCGCCGTCATCGGTCGACTCATCGTCCGCGGCGGCACCGGCATCGGCTGCGGACCCCGGAGTCATCGCCCGCTCGCCGGGGCGCGGCATCGAGAAGCCGCTACTGGTATCGCTCGCCATGGGGTCGTTCCGTGGCGTACGAGTGGAGGCCGTAGCGGTTCGTGCGACCTGGTCCGTGCTGGCGTTCGAGCCGGAAACCGGGCTCGGTGGACGGGCGCTGCACGAGGAAGCTCAGCGCGATGGTCTCACGCCCCTTGCTCGCATCGAACGCATTGACCTTGATGTACTGCTCGGGGAACGCCTCGCAACAGGCACGCACCTCGGTCAGCGCCGCCGCCGGGTCGTTGAGGTCGAACATCGGCAGGCCCCACAGCTCCCAGTACGTGTTGCGCGGGTCCGGATCGTCGGTGAGCTCGATCGAGATCGCCCACCCCTTGTCGATGGCGTAGCGGAGCTGCGCTTCAATCTCGTCGTCGTCGAGGTCCGGGAGGAAGGCGAACGTTCCCTGGGTGATCGTCGGATGATCGGTCATGACGACGTGCTCACTGTGTCGGGCGTGTCGGTGGACTCGTAGTCGAACGTCACGCTGCCCCACGTATCGAGCGCGGCGAGCAGTGCCGGGCAACCGGCGCCCGCCTTGCGCAAGATCTGCTCGCCTTCGGCGAACAGGTCACGTCCCTCGTTGCGCGCCTTGATGCACGCCTCGACCGCCACCCGGTTCGCCTCCGCTCCGGCGGCGATGCCCATCGGATGGCCGATCGTCCCGCCGCCGAACTGCAAGATGGAGTCCTCGCCGAGGTAGTGGATCAGCTGATGCGTCTGGCCGGCGTGGATGCCGCCCGATGCGACGGGCATCACGCCCGGCATCGACGCCCAGTGCTGGTCGAAGTAGATGCCGTTCGTCGCGTTGGCGGGGATCATGTCGTCTCTGAGCACGTCGTAGTAGCCGGCGACCATGTTCGGGTCGCCCTCGAGCTTGCCGACGACGGTCCCGGCGTGGAGGTGGTCGACGCCGAGCAGCCGGCACCACTTGGCGACCACCCGGAACGAGACGCCGTGGGACTTCTGTCGGGTGAACGTGCCATGGCCCGCACGGTGGAGGTGGAGCAGCACGCCGTTGCGCCGAGCCCACTTCGACATCGAGGTCATCGCCGTGTACCCGACGGTGAGGTCGATCATGACGATGTTGCTGCCGAGCTCCTTGGCGAAGTCGGCGCGCTCGTACATGTCCTCCATCGTCGCCGCGGTCACGTTCATGTAATGGCCCTTGATCTCGCCCGTGCGTTCCTGGGCCCGCTCCACGGCCTCCATGCAATACAGGAACCGTTCCCGCCAGCGCATGAAGGGTTGGCTGTTGATGTTCTCGTCATCCTTGGTGAAGTCGAGCCCTCCTCGCAGTCCCTCGTAGACGACACGGCCGTAGTTGCGCGCCGAGAGTCCGAGCTTGGGTTTGACGGTGCAGCCGATCAATGGACGCCCGTACTTGTTGAGCATCTCGCGTTCGGCGACGATGCCGTGGGGCGGGCCATCGAACGTCTTGACGTAGGCGACGGGGATGCGCAGGTCTTCGAGGCGCAGCGCCTTCAGCGCCTTGAAGCCGAACACGTTGCCGATGATCGACGACGTCAGGTTGGCGATCGAACCCTCCTCGAACAGATCGAGGTCGTAGGCGATCGATGCGATCCACTGCTCCGGGTTGCCGGCCACCGGGTCGACCCGGAAGCACTTGGCCTGGTAGCGGGCGTGGTCGGTGAGTCGATCGGTCCACACGACCGTCCACGTCGCGGTGGAGGACTCGCCGGCGACCGCTGCGCCTGCTTCTTCGGGATCGACGCCCGGTTGCGGTGTGATGCGGAAGGCGGCGATCATGTCGGTGTCGGCCGGTTCGTAGTCGGGCTGCCAGTAGCCCATCTCCTTGTAGGGGATGACGCCTGCGTTCCAGCGATCGGGGGCCGTCGGCGGGGTGGCAACGCTCATGACTCCATCGTCTCAGGACACGGTGCGTAGGTCTATGATGAATTCACTGACCTCACATAAGTGAACGCCTATGACTTTGACCCAGCTCCGTACGTTCCTCGCCGTCGTCCGATTCGGATCCGTGCGCGCCGCCGCCGAACACCTCGTGGTCTCGCAACCAGCCGTATCGGGTGCCGTGGCGAGCCTCGAACGCGAGCTCGGCGTCGAGCTCGTCGAACCCGACGGGCGCGGCCTGCGCGTGACGCCGGCCGGCCGCGCGTTTGCGGTAACGAGCAAGTCAGGCCTCGACCTGCTCGAGCGAGGGGTGCGCGTCGCCAAGAGCGTCGAGGATCCGCAGCGCGGCACGGTGCGCATCGCCGCCATCGCCACCGCCGCCGAGCAGGTGCTGCTCCCACGACTGGCGACGTTCCGGCGCGACCATCCCGACGCCGTCGTGTCCGTGAGCGTCGGCAACCGGTCCGCCGTGTGGGACGCGCTGCGCGACCTCGACGCCGACCTCGTGCTCGCCGGCCGGCCACCCGCCACACTCGCCACCGACGTCCTCGCACGAGCCCGCAACACGCTGGTCGTCGTCGGTCCTCGCGACCTGCCGACCCCGCATTCGACGCGCGCCGCCAGCGCGCTCTTGGCCGACACGCCGTGGCTGCTGCGCGAGGACGGATCCGGGACGCGCGAGGCCACCGACGAGCTGTTCGGCCGACTCGGCATCGATCCGCCACGAATGATCCTCGGGTCGAACGGCGCCGTCATCGAGGCCGTCGTTGCCGGCTTCGGCGTTGCCCTGATCTCCCTCGACGCGGTGGCGGATCGCGTCGCCGCGGGGACGATCCGCCGCGTCGAGTGCCCGCACACACCGATTAATCGACCGTGGCACCTCGTCGCCTCTGCGGATGTGGCGCTGTCGCCGACCGCCGCGCTGGCGGTGCGATCGCTGCTCGGCTCGGGCGACGGCTTCGCGCCGACGGCGAAGGGGCGACGACTGCTGGCGCGCCGCGACTGACGCTCCGGCTCGGTCTACTCCGACGGTGGTGATGCCCCGTCGGCCGGCAGCCGGACGGCGATCGTCGTACCCTTGCCGGGGGCCGACCGCACGAGCAGGGTGGCCCCGAGGAGGCTCGCCCGTTCGTGGATGCCGGCGAGACCGAAGCTGGTCGGATTGGCGACCGCGCCGGGATCGAAACCGACCCCGTCGTCGCTGACGGTCAGCGTCACCGCGTCGCCGTCGTCGGCGAGCGCGACGTCCACATGTCTCGCCTGGGCGTGCTTCTCGACGTTCTGCAGCGTCTCTTGGACGATGCGGAACAGCGCCGTCTCGACGTGCGGGGCGAGGTCGTAGTCGGCGAGGTCGACAACGGCCTCGACACCGCCGAGCGTGCCCACCACCGACGTGATCGCCGCCCGCAGGCCGAGGTCGTCGAGCAACGCCGGACGCAGCCCGGTGATCGCCCGGCGAGAGTCGTCGAGCGCCTCGGAAAGCAGCGCCGCCGTCGTCGCCAGCTCGTCCTGAACGGCGGGATCGTCGGTCAGCGAAATCGCCGCCCGCAGGTGGTACCAGGCGCTGACCAGTCGCTGGCTGATGCCGTCGTGGATGTCGCCGGCGATCCGTCGTCGGTCGAGCTCCTGCAGCTCGATGGTTCGCACGGCGAAGCGCTCGAGCTCGGCTTCGCGACGCTGCAGGCGGTCGTGCAGCACGGCACCTTCGACCACGCCGGCGAGGAGGCTGGCGACCTCCTCGAGGCGGTTGACCGTCTCGGTGCCGAACCGGCCACGCCCGTGGGCGTGGACGTTGAGCACCCCCACCACCGCCCCCGGTGGGCGGAGCAGGGGAACCGAGACGAGCGAGTCGTACTCCTCGCCCCGCAGCGCCGGGATGTAGCGGTAGCGCGGGTCGGACCACTTGTCGGCGACGAGCGCCGGCTCGGCGTGCTCGGCGACCCATCCGGCGATCCCCTCGCCGATCGGCAGGCGGATCGTGCCGGCGAGCGCGTCGAACTCCTCCGGAGTGGCGCCCATTAGCACCACCTCGGCGGCATCGCGGTCGACGACGTGCACGAAGCAGGCGTCGGCCTCGGTCGCTGCCACGACGAGCCGGGCGACCTCGCGGAGGAGCGAACGGAGGTCCCGCTCCTCGCCGGCGATCGAGATGATCTCGCGCAGCAGTGCGGTCCACGCCAGCTCGCGAGCGTGCTCGATCTCCTCGCGCTCGCTGCGCTCGCTCACCGGATCTTCTCGGGGGCTGCGCCCCCGGTCCCCATCCCCGCTCGGCTCCCTGGCGGTCGCTCGATCGGCGGTGCGCTCGCTGCGCTCGCTCACCGGAACGTGCCTTCGCGCAGGGCGTAGGCAACGGCCTGGGCCCTGTCGGTGACGCCGAGCTTGCGGTACAGCGATCGCACATGGGTCTTGATCGTCTCGTCGCCCAGCATTAGGTCTTCGGCGATGTTCTTGTTCGACTTGCCGCGCACGATCAGCTCGAGGACCTCGCTCTCGCGCTGGCTGAGCCCCAGCGCCGCGCCCGGCCAGAACTCCCCCCGATCGAGCCTGGCGGCCGACAGGGCGACCCGCCCAGCGAGGCCGGGGTCGACGACGATCTCGCCGTCGAGCACCCGGCGCACATGATCGAGCAGCTCCTCGGCGACCACCTGCTTGGTCAGGTAGCCCTTCGCGCCGGCGCGCAACCCCTCGAAGAGGTACTGCTCGTCGTCGTACACCGTGAGGAGCACCACCTTGACCTCCGGCGCCAGTCGCAGCAGCTCGGCGCACAACTCGAGCCCGCTCATCGATCGCATCCGGACGTCGATGAGGGCGACGTCGGGACGCGAGTCGACGACAAGACGCCGGGCCTCTGCAGGATCCGTCGTCGCCGCGACCACCTCGACATCGGCCGCGTGCGGGCGGAGCATCGCCCGCAGGCCGTCGAGCACCATCTGGTGATCGTCGACGAGCAGCAGTCGGATCGGCTCCCCCGCGTGCGCCGCCACCACGGCGTCGTCGTCCACGTGCAGATCCTAAGAGGCGAGCCGATAGGCGAGCCGACCAATCCTTACGGTGCGTTGTTTCGGCTGCGTTGCAGCCGAAATGAATCGTGTCGCAGCTCAGAGTCGGCCTCTCCGCTCACTCGTCAGGCAGGCGTTTCACCCTCGGCGTCCCCCACCGGGGGGAAGCGCCCGAACGGGAACGTCCGTACGGTTCGGAGATGGACCGCCCGATCCAAATCGCCCCTTCACTGCTCACCGCTGACTTCGCTCGCCTCGGCGACGAGGTCGCGACGATGGAGGCCGCAGGAGCGGACCGGATCCACTGGGACGTGATGGACGGCTGCTTCGTGCCCAACCTCACGTTCGGCCCCGACGTCGTGGCGTCGACGCGAGCGCACACCTCGCTCCCGTTCGACGTCCACCTCATGGTCGTCGACCCCGACCCGATGATCGGGCGGTGGGTCGAGGCCGGTTGCGGCAGCGTCACGTTGCACGTCGAGGCCTGCACCCACCTGCACCGCGCGCTCGGCGCGATCGCCGAGCTGGGCGCGCGGGCCGGCGTGGCGCTGAATCCAGCGACGCCTGCCGGTCACATCGAGCACGTCCTCGACGTCGTCGACCTGGTGCTGGTGATGTCCGTCAACCCGGGGTTCGGTGGCCAGCGCTACCTGGCGAGCATGGAGCCGAAGATCGCGCAGATCGCGGAGCTGGTCGCTCGCTCGGGCCGCGACATCGAGATCGCCGTCGACGGCGGGATCAGTGCCGAGACGATCCACGGTGCGTGGGCGGCGGGGGCAGAGACGTTCGTCTCGGGCAGCGCGCTGTACCGGCATCCCGACGGCGCGGCGACAGCGATCCGCGAGCTGCGCGACCGCTGCAGCGAGCGTGAGCTGATCCCCCTATGAGCCCGAAGACGGTCACGATGCGCCGGCTCGACGACGACGGTGCGAAGCGACCGGCGATGCTCGCCATCGCCGGTGACAGTGCGTCGGGGAAGACGACGCTCACCCGTGGCATCGTCGAGGCCCTCGATGACGGCACGGTCGGGGCGATCTGCGTCGACGACTACCACCGCTACGACCGCGAGGAACGTCGCGACCTACCGTTCACGCCCCTCGACCCTGCGTGCAACTACATGGCGATCATGGAGCAGGACCTCCGGCACGTGGCGATGGGCGAGCCGATCCTCAAGCCCGTGTACAACCATCACGAGGGCACGCTTGACCGGCCCGTCCTGTTCGAGCCGTCGAGCAACGTGATCGTCGAGGGTCTCCTGCCGCTGCACAGCGCAATGTTGCGGGCGTGCTTCGACCTGTCCGTCTATCTCGATCCGCCGGAGGCGATCCGCCGGACGTGGAAGGTGCAGCGCGACACACGCGACCGTGGCTACACCGAAGAACAGGTGCTTGCCGACCTCGACACCCGCGAGGCCGACTCCGCTGCGTTCATCCGCCCGCAGCGGGGCTCGGCCGACATCGTCGTGCGCTTCGCCCCGATCGAGGAGCGCGGCGAGCACGAGGGCGATCCACTGTCGGCAACGATCCTGCTGCGACCGACGGCACCGCACCCGGACCTCGGCGCGATCCTCGGCGAGGAGCACCGCAAGGCGATCCACCTGAAGATGATCCGCGATCAGGACGGCCGACCCGTCGACGCGCTGCACGTCCACGCGTACGCAGGGCGTGATGCCACCCGTCAGATCGAGGAATGGATCTGGAACGAGCTCGGCGTCGACGCCGAGCTCCCACCGTCGCTCGGGGTCATCGGCAAGGCCGATCGCAGCGAGCCGCTCGCCGTCGTGCAGCTGATCCTGCTCTACCACCTCTTCATGGCCCGCCGATCCAACGACGCCGACGATGCTCGCGTTACGCCCGGGTGACGCGATGACCCGCGTGGCCATCAACGGCTTCGGCCGCATCGGACGCAGCTTGGTGCGCGCCACGCTGGCCCGACCCGGCAGGGTCGAGGTCGTCGCGGTCAACGACACCAACGACCCTGCGATGCTCGTCTACCTCCTCGAACACGACACCGTGCACGGCCCCGCCGACACGGAGATCGCACTCGACGGCAATGCGATCCACATCGGCGATGACGTGATCGCCCTGTCGCACGACCCCGACCCGAGCCAGCTGCCGTGGGGCGACCTCGGCGTCGACGTGGTGATCGAATCGACGGGCCGGTTCACGATGGCCGACGAGGCGGCGGCGCATCTGAAGGCGGGCGCCGGGCGCGTCATCATCTCGGCGCCGGCGACGGGCCAGGACCTCACCGTGTGCATGGGCGTGAACCACGACCGCTACGACCCGGCGCTGCACACCGTCGTCTCGAACGCGTCGTGCACCACGAACTGCCTCGCCTCGATGGTCGATGTGCTGCATCGCCGCTTCGGGTTCCTCGACGGCTTCATGAGCACCGTGCACGCGTACACGAACGACCAGAACCTGCTCGATCTGCCCCACCGTGGTCACACACGCGACTTTCGCCGCTCCCGCGCAGCTGCACAGAACATCGTGCCGTCGACCACCGGCGCCGCACGCGCGATCGACGAGGTGCTACCCGAGCTCGCTGGCCGGCTCGACGGCATGGCGTTCCGCGTGCCGGTCGCGTGTGGCTCGGTGACCGACCTCGTCTGCACCGTCGGTCGACGCGTGTCGATCGACGAGGTCAACGCCGCATTCACCGAGGCTGCGACCGAGCCACGGTTCGACGGCGTCCTCGCCGTCACCGACATTCCGCTGGTGAGCTCGGACATCATCGGCCGGCCGCAGTCGTGCGTCTTCTCGGCGTGCGACACGATGACGTCAGGCGACCGGGTCAAGGTGCTCGGCTGGTACGACAACGAGTGGGGTTACGCCAACCGCCTGCTCGAGCTGAGTGTGCTCATGGGAGCCGTCGTCACTGCGTGATTGGACGACGATCGAGACATCTGATCGAGATCGTCATCCACGGTCCCAGTCTCGTCGACGGGCGCGGGCTGCGACGTCAGTCGGCCACGACGAACGGGTCGTGGCCCGGGAGCAGCGCCGCCCGCACCTCGGCACCCAGGTCGTACCGCTCGGTGTGCGGCTGCGTGCTCTGCACGATCTGGCCGGATGGCAGCGCCAGCGTGTAGCACCACGTGGGTCCGCGGAACTCGGCCGCGATGACGGTCGCCAAGGGCCCGTCACCGTCGGCGCCGACCGGGGCGATGGTGACGTCGTCGGGGCGGATCAGCACGCTCTCGCCGCCGCCGCCAGCCGGGCCGCCGGTAGCTGCGGTGGCTCGGCTCGCTCCGAGCTCGGTGGCTCCTGACCCGTCGAGCGGGAGGAAGGCAGCCTCGCCCATGAACCGGGCGACGAAGCGATTGCACGGCTGATGGAAGACGACCTCGGGTGTGCCGACCTGTTCGAGCCGACCCGACCGCATCACGGCAACACGGTCACCGATCGCCAGTGCCTCGGCCTGGTCGTGGGTGACGAACACGGTCGGTGTGCCGGTGGCGCGCAGGATCTCGACGACGTCGTGGCGAACCTGGGCACGCAGGCTCGGATCGAGCGAGGCGAACGGCTCGTCGAGCAGCATCAGCCTCGGCTCGGGGGCGAGCGCACGGGCGAGCGCGACGCGCTGGCGCTCGCCGCCCGACAGTTCGTGCGGATAGCGCTCGGCGAACCCGCCGAGGCCGACCATCCGCAACCACTCCTCCACCCGCGCCGACCTCGCCGACCGTGGCACCGAGCGCATCCCGAACATCACGTTGGCGGCGACGGTCAGGTGCGGGAAGAGCGCGTGCTCCTGGAACACGAGACCGACGTGGCGGTCCTCGGGATCGATGCGCCGCTCACCGTCGTCGACGACGACATCGGCGATACGCACGGATCCGGCGTCGATGCCGTAGAGGCCGGCGACGAGGCGCAACAGCGTCGACTTACCGCAGCCGCTCGGCCCGACGAGCGCGAGGATCTCGTCGTCGGCGACATCGAGGCTCACCCCCGAGACGGCGGCGACCGAGCCGAACGACTTGCTCACGTCCCGCAGCGCCAGGGTCGCGCTGGACACGGCCGTGTCGGCGGGGCGGACGAGAGCGTTCATGACGGGGTGCGGTTGAGCTGGTGGTTGAGCACGACCACCGGCACGAGGGCGACGACGATGATCGCGAGTGCCGGCAGCGCCGCCTGC
>Ga0136640_10001289_pt1 | contig 9971 bp, 10 predicted proteins | sample AntDrymUQ8642106_2_FD_105498 | JGI IMG/M metagenome (GOLD analysis project Ga0136640, IMG submission 105498) | Polar desert sand microbial communities from Dry Valleys, Antarctica - metaG UQ864 (21.06) | ecosystem: Environmental > Terrestrial > Soil > Desert | place: Antarctica: Dry Valley...
GACGTCGTGGAGTTCCGTTTCAACGTGTAAACGCGCAGCTCAACCGCCTAATTGGCCCCTCTTGCCCCCGTCTTGCCCCCGTCTTGCCCCCGTCAGAGGCGAGGACTTCCCCGGCGAGCGCCGACGCGGCCTTGCGCGTCTTGTCCTCCGCCGAGGGCCACAGGTGCGAGTACGTCTCCAGCGTCGTGGTCGGCTTCGCGTGCCCGAGCGCCCGCTGGACGGTCACCACGTCGCACCCCGCCGCGATCAGACCGGAGGCGTAGAAGTGCCTGAGACTGTGCAGGGTGAAGCCCTCCACCTTCGCCTTCGTCGCGGTCTGCCGCCATCGATAGCCCACCGTGTTTTGGTGTGGGGGATCATCCTCGGCTCCCGCGAACAGCCACACCCCTCGGTGCCCCAACTCGACGTGGGCCGACAGGATCGTCAGCAGTTCGTCGGGGAGCGGGACCGTGCGTTCAGAGCCGTACTTCGGGAGCCTGATCTCCACCAAACCACCGCCTGCCCGCTGGACCTGACGCCGGACGTGTAGCTGACGCCGTAGGAAGTCCACGTCCTCGAATCGCAGCGCCGCAGCCTCACCGAGCCGAAGGCCCGCGAACGCGCACACCGCCACGAACGCGCCAAACCGTTCGTCGGCACCGTCCAGCAACGCCTTCACCTGGGCAGGCGTCGGGATCGCCATGGAGGCCTCGCGCTTGCGCTGACGGGGGAGTCGGATGCCTTCCGTCGGGTCGCTCACGATCACTTTGTCGCGGATCGCAGCCCGGAACACCGAGCGGACGTTGACCACCCGCGTCTTGATCGTCCCTGGCGCGAGTCCTCGCGTCGACATGGCCTTCACCCACGCCTCGACATGCGTCGGCCGAATCTTGCGCAGTTCCATATCCGTGAACGTCGCACCGCGCACCGCCAACGACATGGCCTTGTGCGTGCCGTCCGTCCAGACCTGCTGCTGAGACCATCCCGCGTAGTACGACGCGAGCGTGACCCGCCCGGCGCGGGGATCGACCCACGCGCCTCGGTCCAGCGCCTCTAGCTGCCCGCGAAGCCACCGCTGGGCATCGACCTGGCGCGTGAAACTCTGCTGGTGCCGCTTATGCGTCTCGGGGTGTGTGTACCTGGCCCGCCACGACTCACCCCGGCGCGTGACGCTGCCGCTAGCCATGGTCGTACGGCTCCAGGTCCGTGGCGCCGGCCTGCGCCCTCATTGTGTCCTCGTTGGTGCGGCAGAGTCGCTTCTCGATGCTGGCCATGGCTGATCTTCCCTCTCGGTACCGACAGGCGCCAGGCTCAGTGGCGGCGCTGTGTGTTGGTCTTGGCCTCGAGCCAGGCGAGGACGTCGGTGCGCCAGTAGCGGACGGAGCGGCCGATGCGGAAGCTGTGGGGTCCGGCGCCGAGGTGGCGCCAGTAGCGCAGGGTGGCCTCGGGGACGCGGATGATGGCGGCGACCTCTTTGAGGGTGAGCAGTTCGTCGTTCTCGTGCGGCAGCGGGGTGCCGTGGACTGTGCTGTTCGTGGCGCGGTTCGTCGTGTTGCTCATGGTGTTCCTCCTGGAGTTGGTGCGGTTCGCGGTGGCTGGGGGAGTTCGTCTCGTTTCCCCAAGGCCCGTCGTGGGCTTTGAGTGGCCAATCGTGGGGGCGGCGCGTCCCCGCATCCGTCCCCCCTGGGCGCGTCCCTCCGGGCGTTCTTGGGGTGGGGACGCAATGTTCGTGCTGGTCAGGGGGCGTCCCCCCGAAAGTTCGAACGGGTCTGGCCCACCTCCTCCCGAGCTGGGTGTTCTGCCTGGTTGCCGTCGGCGTCCAAGCGGTGTCGTCGGGATCAATGATCCTCAGGGTGCGCACCAAAAAGCGCCCGTCCTGGGCGCGCCCGTCCCGGTTGAAGCGGGGACGGGCGCAGGGCACACGCACGCGTTTGTGCAGGTCAGCGACCGCCCGTCCGAAAGTTGAAAGATTTCCGCCGGGCCCGCCTGCGGGACGGTCTCAGAGCCCGAGTCCGGGGCCGCGGCCGTGCTCGGGTGCGGACCTGGGAGGCGGGACGGGCGTAGCCCTGCTGTGGTCCCGGGTTCCCCGGGCGCCCGGGCGGGCGGCACCGACTCGGGGCATCCGCCGCCGGTAGCGATGCGGATCGTCCTCGTCGATCCGGTCGGCCGCGTGGGGGCTCGTTGCGGGGATGGGGTGGGCGTTGGCGTACTTGGCGGACTCCTCGGCGGCCAGGCGGGCGGCGTGGGTGGGGCCGAGGTCGGCCCGGTCGCGGCCGAAGGCCTCGACCCATTGGCGGCGTGCCTCATCGATGGTGTCGGCGACCAGGTGGGCGGTGTTGTCTTCGCGGCCGCGGGTCAACGCGACGTAGGCCGAGGCGGCGCCGGTGTTCTCGCTGAGCAGCAGATGCGCCTGCTTGACCGTCTCGCCCTGGGCACCGTAGGCGGTCGTCGCGTAGGCCAGTTCGACGTGCTCGGTCGCGTAGCTGAGGGGCACGGTCCGGGCCTCGGCTCCACTGCTGTTCGGGCCGCCCAAGTGAAGGGTGCCGTCGTCGTCGATCGCGGTGACTGTCCAGGCGTCGCGGTTCGCGACTCCGAGGTCGTAGTCGTTGCGGCGGGTCGCGACCCGGTCGCCGACACCGACTCGTTCACCTGCGTCGGTGACGAGGGCTCGTTGGTCGTCGACGAGCCCGGCGGCGACGCGCTGGTCACGGACCGCGGCGTTGAGCTCGGTGACGCGTTCGCGGGTGTCGGCGACCACCAGGGCGCCGGTCGCCGCGGCCTCTGCCGCCAACACCTCCACGCGTGCCGCGTCGTCGGAGTGGACGACGACCTGACCCCGGGCGAGGAGCTGGTCGAACACGGCGACCGGGTCCTCGCCGGTGCGCATGGCGACGGAGAGGTCGGCGTAGTCGGGGTCGATGAACCGGTGGATCGTGTCCAGGGTCAGCCGGGTCTCAGGGGTGGCCCAGCGTGCGGCGTGGTCGAGCACTCCGCCACGGCCGACCGCGGGTAGTTGGTGCCGGTCCCCGACGAGCGCGAGACGCGCGCCGGTCTCGTCGGCGATCATCAGCAACGCTCGTGCGGTGTCCTGGTCGAGCATCCCGGCCTCGTCGACCAGCAGCAGGTCCTCGGGCCGTAGCGCCGCCGCATCGGGCGGCGCGGCGCCGCACGGATCGGTGGGTTCGCGGGTCCAGTGGCCGTCCTCGTCCCACCGGTACCCGTACTGGTGGGCCAGCCAGGCAGCCGAGAACGCCCGGGCGCCCACTTCGCCGGCGGCGACCTGGGCGGCCTTCAACGTCGGGGTCACGACCACGAGCCGGTGGCCTCGGCGCTGGAGCACGAATTGGGTCGCGGCTAGGGTCGCGGTCTTCCCGGCACCGGCGGCGCCTTCGACCACGACCAGCCGGTGGTTGCCACCCAGCGCACTGACAGCGCCCCGTTGGGCGTCGTCGAGGTCCCCGCCCCGCAGCCCGACAGACTGTCCTGACGTGGCGGCACGGGCCGCGAGCCGAGCGGTGAGGTCGACCTCGACCGCCAGCACCGCAGGCGAGGTGAGCGCCCGAATGTGTTCGGGCGTCCCAGACTCGGCCAGCAACGGTACGCACGCCGCCACGGTTCTCGCGGTGAGGTCCTCGGCGAGCTCGATCCTTGCCGCGGGCTCGGCCACCAGGCCGGCACGGGCGAGGAGCTGCTCGACCTCACCCCGGACATCGGCGGCGTTCCATCCCGAGCGTCGCGCACCCAGTCGCGACAACACGACCTCGACGGCAGCTTCTCGCTCGACCTGTCCCGTCTTCACCACCGGTTGGTGGAGCGGTCTTGGCTCTCGGTGGCGGTAGCCGAGCCGGCGGAGCTCGGTGACCCACCGGTCGGTCAGCTCCCCGCCGTCCATCGGCACGACCTTGTCGGGTCGGGCTTCGGACCAGGCGCGCCGGTCCCACGCTCGAAGCAGCGCCGGCCCGGGCTCGACACCGGGGTTGGCCAGGCGCCACTCGGCCTCGTAGCGGTCGAGGTTCTTCCCGATCTGCCGCGCCCGTGCCGAGAACGGCCCCACGAACCGGGTCAGCTCCTCGACCTCGCTGGTGGCCGGGTCGAGGGTGAACCCGTGCCCGGCCAACGCCCGCCGGAACTCGGGGTCACAGGCCACGGCCGCGTGACCGATCCCGTTGAGTGCGTCGATCATGTCTCGGACCCCGACCGTGTGCAGGCCCCGCCACTTCTGCTCGGCCCAGACCCGGGCGTTGACCTGCAGATGCAGGTGTCGGTGCGGGTCCCCGGCCCGGGAGGTGTAGTGCCGCACCGTGACCGCCTCGATCCGCTCCACCGGCACCTGCACCTGCCGGCCCCGCGGACCCACCCTCGTGGTGGCGTGACCGGCCAGCCAGCCAACGATCTGTGTGGCGGCGCGGTCCTGGGCGGCGTCGTACGCGTCGGCGATCTCCGGATGCAGCGCCGCGGCCAGCGACCAGGTCTTCGGCCCATTGACCACGACCTCGACGAACCTCACCGCGTTCGGGTCGGTTCGCAACCGGCCGCGCGGCTGGCCGGTGACCGGGTCGAGCCCCGCGACCCATGCCTCGTAGTCGTCACTGTCCAGAACCCCGACCCGCTCGACACCACCATCTGGAGTGGCGACGAGCCGCTCCGCCAAGCCCGTGCCCTCGGCCAGGTAGTAGTCATCGACCCGAGCATGGTCCGCCTCGAGATAGGTACGCGCAGCAGCAGCATTCCCTCGGTACACCTTCACCCCGCCATGCACAACAACCACCACCCCGACGACCGTCAACGGTTTCCAACAAACCGCCTAGAAATGCCTCGTGGGCCGCCCAAACCCGGGCGACCCATCTACGACCTTCGTAGCATGCGTGCCGCCTGCATGGGAGGGCTGGAGGGGAAGTGGATCCAGGTTTCCCATGGGCGATTCTAGGGACCGTGAAGAGTCAACGATGTCCAGCTGATTGGAGCTGAAAGCGGCTCTTCACAAACGAGGGTGTAGTCGGGGTCTGAAGCCTCCAGCTTCGAGCAGGCAGCGGGCGATGTAGTTGGTCAGGTTGCGGAACCCGAGGGCGGAGCCGCGGAGGTGTTCGAGGCGGCCGTTGATGGCCTCGGTGGGGCCGTTGCTGGTGCCGGGGCGATCGAAGTAGGCGAGCACGTCGGCGGCGCGCTTCTTCAGGGTCCGGCCGAGGGTGATGAGTTCGCTCAGGACGCGGGGGACGCCGTGGCTGAGGGAGTCGATCAGGTCGGTCATCAGCTTCTTGCCGCGTGCTCGGTCGGGTTCGCGGTAGGCGGCGATCATGCGCTGGTAGATGCCCCAGGTGGCCTCGACCTCGACGTGGGCGTCGGCTGCGAACAGCGCGTGGAGACGGTCCGCTTGGTTGTCGGTGAGCAGGTCGGCGCCGGTGTGCAGGGTGCGGCGTGCGGAGTAGAGCGGGTCGCCGGCGCGGCCACGATGCCCGTGAAGGATCTGCTGGATCCGGCGTCGGCACCGATCGAGTGCGTCGCCTGCCAGGCGGACGACGTGGAAGGGGTCCATCACCGCGACCGCGTCGGGCAGCTCCTCGGTGGTGGCGGTCTTGAAGCCAGTGAATCCGTCCATCGCGACCACCTCGATGCCGTCGCGCCAGGACTGCGGACGTTCGGCGAGCCAGGTCTTGAACGCCTGCTTGGAGCGGCCCTCGACCATGTCCAGCAGCCTGGCCGGTCCGGTGCCGGCGCGGATCCCGGTCAGGTCGATGATCACGGTGACGTACTTGTCGCCTCGCCTGGTGTGGCGCCAGACGTGCTCGTCGACACCGATCGCGGTGACACCGCCGAAACGGCCGGGGTCGTCGATCAGCACCCGCTTGCCCTCGGCCAGGACCGCGTCGTTGGCGGTGTTCCACGCCACCCCGAGACCCTCGGCGACCCGCGCGACGGTGAGGTGCTGGGCCACGATCCCTTCCAGCGCCCACCGCAGCCCACGCCGCGAGAGCTTCGCCCGTGGCTCGGCGGCCCGGCTGGTGTCTTGGCGCCACACGTGCCCGCACCCGCTGCATCGGTACCGACGGATGGTGACCAGCAGCGTCGTGGGCCGCCAGCCCAGCGGTTCGTGTGCCAGCCGCCGGACCACCGTGCCGCGAGGCGTGCCCTCGCACCCGCAGCGCCGGCACCAGACGTCGGGCTCGAGGACCCGGCACGCCAGCACCGCACCGCCGGGCTCGAGCCGCTGGCCGGTCACCTCCAGCCCGAGCTCGTCGAGGCGGGTGAACGTGGTCAGGTCAGGGCAGGCGAAGGTAGCGTCAGGCACGTCGAGGTCTTCCAGATGAGCGGCGTCAGAACCTTCATCTTCGGGAGACCTCGACGCCTACCCGGGGACCGCCGCGCCGACCACCTCTACACCCTCGTTTGTGAAGAGCCCTGAAAGCGGGGGCGGTCGGGGCGTCGTACAGGGCATCAGATCCTGGGCGTCAGTGACTCCCGGACACCGTTCCTACGGCAACTCCGCTAGGCCCTCCGATGGCGCACGCGAGCGCCCGGATCTGCCGATGAGCGGTAACTCCACCACCGCCAAACCAGATGGACCACCGCAGAATCGTCCGAACGCGGGACTCAACCGAACATGGCGGACTAGCGACGGCTGCCTACCGCACCGCGCGGTAGTACATCTCGCAGTTCCGTGCGTGCAGGACAGTCAGTGCCGAAGTGGCGTGGGGTCCCCAGTGGTTGTAGAAGCCCCACCGCCACTCCCACCTGATCGACATCTCTGGGCCCCCCTCGTCGAGCCCGCGCAGTCCGGCCTTCAGGTCGCGCCAGATGTCGGCCAGGTCGTCGCTCAGGTCACCGGCCATGACTTCTGGGTCTGGCTTCCCGTCGTCGATAGCCAACGGGTCGAGCACCCAATAGATGCCCCAGTCGCCGAGCACATGAACGATCGCCATGAGCCGTTCACGCCAAGCCTCATGCGGTATCGGAGGGCTGTCGTAGTCATCTTCCGGAGGTCCTTCCGGAAGGTCGACAGGCGGCATCGCAGCGGCGGCCGCTATCAGGTCGGTGAGCGGGGGAACGACGGTACAGATCTGGGTGCCTGACGTCCGCAGCGAGCGGTTCGTTCAGGAGGCACACCGCCAGGCAGCGCTGGTCGCCAAGATCCGACACTCGGTCGGACGACCAAGAGTTCGTCGAGGCAGTCACGGCGCCCTGGGACGAGGAGTGAGGCGCGGCGAGCTGTGGACCGTCGCCGGTGGTGTGCACGCATCCAAGCCCAGACCGGCGCTGATCGTGCAGGACGACCTGTTCGCGGGCACTGCCTCGGTCACCGTGGCACCGCTGACGACCACCCTGGTCGATGCTCCCTTGCTGCGGGTGCGGGTGCGGGTGCGGGTGCGGGTGCGGGTGCGGGTGCGGGTGCGGGTGCGGGTCGCCGCCGATGAACTCACCGGCCTTCAGCACGAGAGCCACGTCATGATCGACAACAAGGTCACCACCGTGCGGCGCGAGAACGTAGGTGCCCCAATCGGCCGCCTCACCCCCGAGAACCTCGTGGAGGTCGAACGGACACTGATGGCATTCCTGGGCCTGGCCCGATAAGGCAGCACGACCCCCCTTGGCGACATCCGCCTTTTGCCGCTGGCCGGTTATACCGATGATCGAATTACCCCACTGGGGCCGTGCCACATCAACCCGCTTGATCCCTCGATGTGGCAGCGTCCAGGTGAGCGAGACTATGTCCCCGTCCCTACCCATCGCTACGGGCTCGCCAAGCAGACAGCGCCTTCAGAACGGTGGCCGGTGTCGAGGGACGAGTTGACGGCGGGGCTGCGGGCGGCGCAGCGTGGTGCTCGAGGGCGCCATGCTCCCAGCGTAGGTGGACCCTATTGCTCCGTCTCTTGTTGGCGCCCAGTGCTTCAGGCGATCGACAGCCTGTCGGCTTGAGCCGGCGGTCGTAGGTCTACGTCGTGGTTCTTGTCTGGCCATTCCTCGGCGAGGATGGCGTAGACGTACTCGTCGGTCCATTCACCTTTCCACCAGGCTGACTTGTGGTGGTGGGCCTCGCGGCGCATGCCGATGCGTTCGAGCAGTGCCACCGAGCGGTCGTTGCGGGTGTCGCAGTCGGCGCAGATGCGGTGTACGTCGTGCTCGGTGAACAGCAGTGAGATGACTGTGCGTAGTGCTTCGGTGGCGTACCCGTGGCCTTGCGCTTCCGCGGCGAGGGTGAACCCGACGGTGGCCTGGCGGGTCTCGTCGCTGTCGACGCGGACCGCGATGTCGCCGATGAGGCGCCCGCTGGTCTCGATGCCGATCTGGAGCCATACGCCGGGTTGGGCGAATCGCACGTTGCGCATCTCGGCGATGAGCGCCCGGGCGCTGTCGAGGGGGTATGGCGTCTCCCATGACTGGTATCGGGCCTGCACCGGGTCGCTTCGGTACGCCGCCAGTGCGGCGGCGTCGTCGTTGGTCATTCGGCGCAGCACCAGATGCTCGGTGGCGGCCAGGATCTCTGCGGTCATAGTGCTCAGCTCCTTGGGGTATCGAGACGCAGGGCGTCAGGCGTCGCGTCGGTGCAGCGTGACGGCGGCCGCCGCGATAGGGACGACAGCGTAGGCGGCCATCACGATCAGGCTCGCTTGTGTGGAGAGGTAGGCACCTTGCGTCTCGGCTGCTCCGGTCGTGAGCAACGCTGAGGACGCCGGCAGCGGTAGGTAGCTGACGATGGTCTCTACCCAGTCCAGGCGGATGAAGCTGAGGATGCCGGGCAGCAGCAGCAGGACGGTCAGGGCAGCGGTCACGCTGGCAGCGGTGGAGCGTAGGAGCGTGCCGATGCCGAGCGAGAACAGGGCGGCGGCGATGAGGGAGTAGAGGGTGCCGCCGAACACGCGCCAGGTGCCCGGGTCGTCCAGCGCTGGGACGAGGTCGTACTGCGAGAGCTGGGGCATGGTGACGAAGTAGGACAGGGTCACGCTGACGAGGGTCACGGCGGCGGTCAGGACGACCAGGGTGAGGGCTTTGGCGGCAAGGACGGGGATCCGGGTTGGGACTGCGGCGAACGTGGAGCGGATCATGCCGGTGGCGTATTCCCCGGTGATGAGCAGGGCGCCCAGGACGGCGATGGTCAGCATCCCGAAGTGGAAGCCGCTGGAGATGACCTCGGCGCCGTGCATCTGCTCGATGCCCGGGGCCAGGGCGGGGTCGTCGGCCATGGCGTTCAGGGACGCCGCGGCGGCCAGGGCCACCAGCGTGATCACTGCGGTGGTGGAGGCTAGCGCCCACCACGTCGAGCGCAGGGACAGCAGCTTGATCCACTCCCCGCGCATGACCCCCGCGAAGGTGGGATGCACCTGCGCGGGGGCGGGCGGGGGGGCGGCGTGTGAGGTCGTCGGGGGGTCGGCGGTCAGGGTGCTCATCGGTTCTCGGCCTTCTGGGTCCTGGAAGTGGTGGTGGTGTGGGCGCGGTACTCGACCGCGTCCTGTGTCAGGCTCATGTACGCCTCCTCGAGGCTGGCGCGGTGCGGGGACAGCTCGTGCAGCAGCAGCCCGTATCTGAAGGCGACCTCGCCGACGTGCTCCGCGGTGGTCCCGCTGACCTCGAGCATCCCGGCCTCGGGCGAGGTGACGGTCGCACCGTTGGCGGCCAGAGCGGCGGCGAGATCACCGGCGCGCGGGGAGCGCACCCGCACAGCGCCGCCGCCGCCGACGGAGTCGATGACCTGCTGGACCGGGCCGGCGGCGATGATGCGACCGCGGCCGATCACCAGGAGTTGGTCGGCGGTCTGCGACATCTCGCTCATCAGGTGCGAGGAGAGGAAGACGGTTCGTCCTTCGGCGGCCAGGGCACGCACGAGCTGGCGGACCCACTGCACGCCCTCGGGGTCGAGCCCGTTGACCGGCTCGTCGAGGATGAGCGTCCTGGGGTCGCCTAGTGCAGCACCGCATAAGTCCGTCGGGGGATCATGCGGCCCTGAGGAGCTTGGCGTCGTAGGTCCAGCGGAAGGGCTTGGCGGTGCCGTCGTAGGTCTC
>Ga0136640_10001290_pt1 | contig 9966 bp, 8 predicted proteins | sample AntDrymUQ8642106_2_FD_105498 | JGI IMG/M metagenome (GOLD analysis project Ga0136640, IMG submission 105498) | Polar desert sand microbial communities from Dry Valleys, Antarctica - metaG UQ864 (21.06) | ecosystem: Environmental > Terrestrial > Soil > Desert | place: Antarctica: Dry Valley...
CGCTGAACCACTTTCCCGAAAGCAGGTTTCGAGCGAATCAACCAATCTCTGCCTAATTTCCTTGTCGGCTTTCAGACGGTCAACCAGCACAAAGACGTTTTCAAAACTTTTAAGCTTAAAATCTTCGGGCGTGTTGAGTTCGATAATTTCGCCGTTGTGAAAAAGCCTGGAAAATCCGTGTCCGAGCAGATTCAGCAAAACCGCCGTCGTGTTTTGCGTCTTGGATGTCGGATTGTGAAACGCTTCGACCGTGAACACGACGTAAAATCTTGTGCCTTCCGCTAACGTCTGCAAAATTTCATCAGCCGCCGATTCGGGTGAATCTTTTTTTACTTCGCGTCCGCAGACGTGGCAGAAGGTTTGACCGACACGCGCATATAAAAGACGCAAATAATCGTAAATTTCAGTTTGTGTGGCAACGGTCGAGCGCGGATTGCGCGTCGTATTCTTTTGCCGAATCGCAATCGCCGGAGCAATTCCGATGATCTCGTCAACGTCCGGTTTATCCATCCGCTCGAGAAATTGACGCGCATAAGCTGACAGCGATTCGACATACCGGCGCTGCCCCTCGGCGTAAACTGTATCAAAGGCGAGGCTCGATTTCCCGGAACCGGAAACGCCCGTGACCACGATTAATTTATTGATCGGAAGCGAAAACGAAATATTTTTTAAATTATGAACCCGCGCCCCGCGCACTTCAATCACTTCTTCGGCTTTTTTTACTGCTGGCATAGTTAAGAATCCCGTCATCATTGCAAAATTTAATTTTAACAAATGAGCGGTGAGACACAAAACGACGAATAAAAGCTCGAACCATTTAAATTACTGTCATCCAGATAAAAGAGAAATTTTTCGCTTTGCTTAATATTATTTTTTGTCCTTCCTCTGGATAAATTTTTCAACAAGAAATCTACGGACGAGGAAAAAGAAAAAATATTCTTTCAACATATCTTTTGACATCCAAGCACTTTGGATTGCGCAAAACAAGCGATTAATATTGGGGAAATTTTTTATGAAGTATATTTTATTAATTACAGTGATCGGCGGTTTTTCAATGTTTCTAGCGTGTGCTGGTAAAAATGAAGCGGTGATTTCGGGCGTTGCGCAGCTTGAAACGAGCAGAGAGCCGGTCGATGCGAAAATTAAAAGACCAATTTTAGTTGAACTTTTCACTTCCGAAGGCTGTTCGAGTTGTCCGCCCGCCGACCGTGTGTTGGCGCAGCTCGAAAAAGAACAAAATAATGCTGATGCTGACATTATCACACTCGCGCTGCACGTCGATTACTGGAATTATCTCGGCTGGAAAGACGAATTTTCATCGCCGCTTTTTAGCGAACGGCAAAACGGTTACGCCGAAAAATTCAAGCTCGATTCGATTTATACGCCGCAAATGGTGATTGACGGACAAACCCAATTTGTCGGAAGCAATCTCGAAACGGCGCAGAAGACGATTAGCGATGCCGGCAAAAATGAAAAGGCTGATGTTAAACTTTCGATTGAAACAACCGCGACCAATTTGCTTCTGAAAGTGAAAATTTCAAATTTTCCGGCGCGCGAAAATTCAAATGTCTGGCTGGCGATTGCCGAAGATGATTTGAAAACAAACGTCCGGCGCGGCGAAAATTCGGGGAAAACGCTTGATCACGTTTCGGTCGTGCGCGAGCTGAAACTGCTTGGCAATTTCGCTTCGACTGACAAAATTTTTGAAACTGAGTCTGTGCTGTCATTTCAGCCCGCGTGGAAAAAGGAAAATTTGAAGCTGATTGTGTTTGCGCAAGGGACGGAAACAAAACGAGTTTATGCGGTTAGTCAAAAAAGTCTGAAGTAATCTTGATCTTGCATGAACATCTGTCTGCTAAACAGTTATTTGCGCGGATATGTAATGTATAATCGAAAATTTATTGAGAGTAAATGTATGAAACAACTTTTTACAATTGGATTTTTCACTATCTTTTTTAGCTTTTTCGCCTGCGGCTTTTTAAGCGGCGAGACAATTGTCGCCGCGCCGCGATTTGAAGAAAAGCAGCTTGGCAACAAAAGTAATACAAAAGAAAAAGTGCCGATCTTAATCGAACTTTTTACGGCTGAAGGTTGTCCGATGTGCCCGCCTGCCGACAAAAATTTAGTTTATCTGGAAAGAGAGCAACCGTTTCCCGAAGCCGAGATTATTACGCTTTCGCTGCACGTCGATTACTGGAATTCGCGCGGCTGGAAGGACGAATTCTCCTCGCCGATGTTTACCCGCCGGCAGGATATTTACGCGCAGATTTTCCGTGTGAGAGAGATTTACACGCCGCAGATGGTTATTGACGGACGAACGCAATTACCCGGCGCGGATTTAGCAAAAACGCGGCAAGCGATTACCGAAAATGCCAAACAACTAAAGGGAAAAATCGAAATAACATCCACTAAGGACGCGGCAAGCGATATCAAACTACACGTAAACATTTCAGATTTGCCTGTCCACGAAAATTCAACCGTTTTTCTGGCAATTGCCGAAGACAATCTCGCGTCAAAACGCGGCAAAAGCGCCAGCACCCAGCGAGAATATGTCTCAGTCGTCCGCGAACTAAAATCGCTCGGTCCGCTCAACGCCGCGCAAAACAGGCTCGAAACCGAAATAGCTTTGCAATTTCAGCCTGCTTGGAAAAAAGAAAGTTTGAAATTTATCGTTTTTGTGCAGGAAAACGCTAATAGAAAAATTTTGGCTGTCAACAAGATAAAATTACCCGAGGGCAAATCCTAATAAATAGTTTACAAAAAATTCCCGCACAGGCGCTAAGAAATACAAAGCTTTTATCTTTGCCTCCTTTACGCCTTTGCGGAATTTTGTTTTTGAGACGCTTAAAAACACTGCTCTGATTTTTACCAGCGCGAATCGTAGCGGGTGAAATTCGTGCGCCAATCTTCTTCCAAATCTTGTTTTAATAAATGAAATTTACCGTCAAAAATAACCTGGGTTTCAAGCGGACGGCGCAGGCGATAAGTTCCCCCGGAAGGCGAACAAATGATTAGCGTCGCTTTTTCCGCGCTCAACTGCGAAACAACCGCGCTTCGCCAATCGTTTTTAGAACGATAAAGCAAACGCCCCCCGATTGGCATTTCGCGGAGAAAAATTATTGTCTGTTGAAAATCTATTTCCAAAATGAAAACAGCAGAGATTAAATTTAATTCTTTTTTAATCGTTCCTTAAAGGTTTAATCTCTGCTGTAAAATACTACTAAATTCGCGCCTGACCGAATCTACTGCTTAACTTCAAATGGCAAATCGTGTTGTGATTTCTGACGACTGACGGCGTAGACGCGCATTCCGATTGAAATCATCAAAACGGAAATTCCAATCCAGATAAAAACCCAGGCGATTGCCGGAAGCCCGGTCGCCGCAGCCATATTCGCCGCATCCGTGTGGATATGCGAACCGACGAACGGTGCGTTGATAAAGAATAAAGTTTTTAAATCAAGAAGCGAATTCAGGACGCATTGGACAGCAAGGAAAGCGACGGTAAAATTTGCCCATTTCGCTGAAGCATAACGCGCGATGGCGAGCAATCCGATGCTCAAAAGCACACCGGAGATGACTGTAAAAGCAACACTTCCCAAACTTATGTCAGCCGAAAATACATTCCAGACGGGCGCGAGAAATCCGAAAACGACGGTCATAATTCCGACAAAAGCCGCCGAAATCATCAGAACAATACGAGCGGAAAACGCGCGTCGAATTAAAACGAGCAGCGCAACGCCGAACGCGGTTGTGCCGAGATAACCGGCGCTTGAAGTGACCAAAACCGAAAGCCAATTGCCGGAAAGCGCCTGCACCATTCCGCTTCCGTCGCTCGCAACGGTCAAACTTTGCACCGATCCGCCGGTCAAAAGCGAAGCCAGCGCATGACTTCCTTCGTGAATAAATGTCACAAACAGCCGAATCGGATAAACCAAATAATCGGCAAACGGAATAAACCATAGAGCGATGGTAATAATTGTCGCAATAATAAGAAGCGCGACTTGCGGTTTAACATCTTCAGCCAATTTGTATTTCATATTTGAAAACTCCTTCTTTGCTAATTCATATTTTACGCTTTTTTATGGGTAAAGTTCAAAGTTAATTCGCTTGCTCAGTTGTTAATTTTAATTTTTTTACTGCCTGGCATTGTTGAAAAACAAAAAAAAATTATGTTTCGCGCAGAAAATCTCCTGATTTTCCGCCGATTTTTGATTCAAGCTGGATGTCTGTAATTTGAATATCTTTCTGCACGGCTTTGCACATATCATAAACGGTCAGAGCGGCAACTGAAACTGCCGTCAAAGCTTCCATCTCAACGCCCGTGCCGGCATTTGTTTTCGCCTCAACTTCTAAATAAATTCCAAACTCTGTGATTTCAGCTTTCATATTAATCTTTGAAAGCGCGATTTGATGACACAGAGGAATTAAATCAGAAGTTTTCTTCGCCGCCATAATCCCCGCAATCCGCGCAACTTCCAGCGGATTACCTTTTGGATTAATTTGATTTTTCAGGATATCAATCGTTTTTTCGTTGAGCAAAACTTTTGCCGAAGCAATCGCCACTCGCGCACTGACTGCTTTTTCGCTGACGTCAATCATTTTGATTTTTCCGTCCGTGTCCAAATGTGAAAGTTTTCTCATAAAATTTAAACTCTGTAAATTAGTTTGCGCAACCCTCTGCGCGCCTTTGCGTTATTAATCCTTAAGGCAAACGTGCAATTTCGACAACATCGCCCTGTTTATAATTTTTACCTTTCGGCACAAAAGCCAAAGCGTTCGCGCGGGAAAAAGCGATAAAATTTGACGAGCCGCCGAACTGCAACGATTCAATCGAAAGATTTCCTCGCTCATTTGTCTCAACAGATACGGGAAGAAATGAATCGCGTTCCTTCGCGCCTTTTAACTCTTTTGCGGCGGCGGCAAAACCTTTTTTTAATTCGCAATCGCTTGCGCCCTGCATTTTTAGAAGCGCGCAGCGAACAAACAAAAAAAATGTCACTGCCACCGAAACCGGATTTCCCGGCAAACCGAAAATTAATGTATTGTCGAGTTTAGCAAAAACCGTTGGCTTGCCGGGTTTTAGCGAAACCTGCTCAAAAAAGATTTCTGCGCCAATCTCGCGCAAAGCCGGTTTTGTAAAATCGTAATCGCCGACCGAAACGCCCCCCGAGATTATCAAAACATCACAAGCCGTCAGGCAACTTTGGATTTTAGATTTTAGATTTTCGATTTCATCTCTGACGATTGGCAAAACTTTTGTTTCCGCACCAGCGTTTTCAGCGAAAATTTTGAGCATAATTGAATTTGAGTTGCGGATTTGATCTCGTTCGGGCTGCTGATGGATGTCGACAATTTCGCTGCCCGTCGCCAAAATCGTTACCCGTGGTTTTTTGTACACCTTAAATTTCGCGTAACCGAAAGAGGCGAGCGAGGCAATCATTTGTGATCTAATAATTTCACCCTGAACGCAAACTTTCGCGCCTGTTTCGATTTCCGCACCCTTCAAAATAATATTTTGCCGCGCCTTCGTGGCTTCCCAAATCTCGACAAAACTTTCGCCTTCATCCATTTTTGTTTCACGCGCAAGTTCTTTTTTCTGAACCGCATCCGCGCCACTGGGAACACGCGCGCCGGTCATAATTCGCACGGCTTCACCGCGTTTTACCTTTTCGTCAAAACCTTTTCCAGCCACCGATTCGCCAATAATTTTTAGTTTTACCAAATCGTTTTCTCTCGCACCGCTAACATCTTTTGAACGCACGGCAAAACCATCCATTTGCGAACGGTCAAACGGCGGCAAATCCATATCGGCGCGAATTTCTTCGGCTAAAACTCGTTGCGTTGATTTTTCTAAATCAATCGCTTCGGTTTCGAGTAAAAAAGTTTCGCGTTCGATAATTAGGACGGCTTCGGAAACTGAAATCATAACTAGAGTTTTTATAAAGCGGCGGAAAAAGACAAGCTGTCAAGAAGGATCGGCGAACGAAAATTCGCAAAAGAGAGTTTTGGAAAGATAAAAATGATTTTTTAACAAAACGAAAAAAGCGACGGAATTGTCCGAAGAAATTATAATTGTAATTTCAAATTCCAATTGTTGTCGTACTTTTCTCCGGATTGTTTTTCAAATTTGCGCTTGCAAACATTAAAAGTTGAAAACAAAATCTTTACCGAACTTGTCCTTCATATTGTTTTTCGTATCGGCGGCTGATTTGCCGGTAATTTTCGGCTTCGCTCGCTTTTTTTTGTTCATCAAAAATGTCTGCCGTAGTACCGGACATTCGGATAATCCACGAGAGAGCCTCGACGTTGTTCGGGTCGGATTGATAGCTGTTTTCGGCTATTTCAAACGCGGTTTTGGCGTTTTTCAGAGCGGCTGGCAAATCACCGCCGCGAGCTAAAATTCTTTGTTTTATTGAGAGAACGTCAACCTCAAATAACATAATCGCGCGGTTGCCGGCGTCGTCAGTCTTTATTTCTCTGATAATACTTTCGGCTTTTTCAATATTTTCCAGCGCCTTTCCATTTTCGCCGAGCAAACTCAAAACAGAAGCTATGTTAGCGTAAGCAGCCATAAAAGACTGCTTGTTCAAAACCGTCTGCGAATCGACGGCGGAAAGCATTTCGCTGTAGCGCAGAGTTTGAGAATGAAAATCGAGCGCCTGCGAATAATGTCCGCGGGCTGTTTCGGCATTGTTTTTCTTTTCTTCGTCGTCGCCGACCGCTTCCGACAACGTGCCGACTCGCTGCGTAATTCCAACCATCAGCCGCAGCAAATCCTCGCTCGGCGGAGCGATTTTATATAAAGCCTGAGCGTCATCTGCCGCCCGACGGTAATTTTCAAGTTTAACCGCCTTATCGTCGTCCGATATATCTACGACGATAGTTTTTAACGTCAAAAAAGAAATTTGCCGGTCGAGATTGTTGTCCGCTGACGAATCTAACAACTCGCCGACGGCAACCGCCTCTTTGAGTAAAGCAATTGCCTGTTCTTTATTGCCCGAATGATTCGCCGCCATTGCGAAAGAACGATACGACTCGATAAGCTCGTCTTTGACGGCGGGATTTTCCGGTGCCAGCCGCTGCGCGTTTTCCAAAAGAACCACGGATTTTTCGTAGTTTTGCAGCGCTTCGTCTAGTTTTCCGAGATTTTCGCCGTAAGGCAGACCCTGCACATCGGCGATTTTTCGATAGGCGATTGCTGTCTCCTGCAAAAGTTCCGTATCGTCGGTTTTCTCGCTCGAAACGGCGTTCAGGTAATTGACGGCATCGGTCGCTAATTTTTCGCGCAGCTTCGTCGCTCCCTGAAGTTTGGCGATTTCGTCGTGGTAATCCAAAATCAGCGAATTGGCGATTTTTCGCACTTGAGCGAATCTTTGTTCGGCTATTTGCTGTTGTCGCTGGGCTTCAAATGATTGCCAGAGAGCCGCGAGAACGCCTCCGGCAATCAGCAAAATGGCGATTGCCGCGAGCAAAACAGCAAGGCGATTGCGCTTGACGAAGCACAACAACGCTGACAAACTCGACTGTGAGTAATAATTCAGGAGAATTTGGCGGCGGTATTTATAGTTTTCAAGCAACGACGACACTGACGAACTCGACGGTCAGCGGCAACACGGCAGGCGCAAGCGGAGGCGGCATTTACAACATCAGCGCCACACTAAATCTAAGCAGCGTCACCGTCACTAATAACCGCTTGACCAATACGAGTTGCACGTTTTGCAGCGGTGGCATCTTCAACAATGGTTCATCAAATCTGAACAACACAATAGTCGCCGGAAATACCGCCGCCAATGCTTCATCCTCGCCTGACTTTACCGGTGGCGTCTCGTCAACGAGTTCCTTCAACATCATCGGCAATAATCAAGGCACAACCGGTATCACGGGCGGCACCCGCAACAACCAGGTCGGCACGCCAGCCAGCCCGATTGACCCGCGTCTTGAGCCGCTCGCCGACAACGGCGGACCAACGCAGACACACGCGCTGCTGGCGGATTCTCCGGCGATTGACAAAGGCAGCAGTTTCGGCTTAACCACCGACCAGCGCGGGCTGACTCGTCCGGTTGATCTGGCAAACTACACGAACGCCGCCGACGGCGCGGACATCGGCGCGTTCGAGGTGCAAAACACAGTAGTCGCGGCAGGTTTCGAGGGGGATGTTTCGCCGCGAAGGAACGGCGATGGTGGGGTTCAGTCAAACGATGTCGTGCAGGTGCGCCGCTTCCAGAACGGCACCGATACGCCGAGCACGAGTTCTAACGAATTTCAACGCGCTGATTCGGCGCCGTTTTCTACAAAAGGCGACGGCTGTATTCGGTCGGACGACGTGGTGCAAACCCGCCGTTATCAAAACGGAACGACTCCGCCGGAGCCGGCGAGCGGACCAACCGCGCCGGGCAGCTGCGCGACATCAATGGCTGCCGAGGAGCAATCGGCAGTTGCCGAGCCGCAAAACCACCAGCGCCAATTGCGAGTCGAAAGCACATCGGGCAGCGCCGGTTCACAGGTAACCGTCAATATTCGGGTTGACTCGGTCGGCAACGAAGCCGAATACGGATTTATCTTGAATTATGACCCGAACGTGTTATCAATGCCGGTCATCCTGGCGGGCGATGCCGGAGCGTCAGTGCGCTCGTGCAACATTGGGACAGCCGGACAAATCAACTGTTCGGTCGGCGGATTTCCGAACAACCAGGCGGGCAGCAGCGATGGGGGAATCGGCGAAATCGCACCGGGCGACAATGTGATATTGATTAGGGTGACATTTACCATCGCGGCGACGGCGCAGCCGGGAAGGACACCGTTGACGCTCTCGAATGTCAATGCGTCGAGCGACGCTCCGATGTTGTTTTTCCCGACGGCGGTCAACGGCACGGTGACGATTCTCGCACCGACGGCGACAACCGTGTCGATTTCGGGTCGAGTAACAGCGAAACGCAGAGGCGTCTCCGGTGCAGTGGTGCAGATAACTAAACAGACGGGAGAAATTCAAACTGCCAGAACAAACCGCTTTGGCTATTACACGTTTAAGGAATTGGCAGTCGGAGAAACTTATATCTTCAATGTCTTTTCCAAACGTTTCCAGTTTAATACTTCAGGTGATTAACTTGACGGAAGATTTAAGTGACATTGACTTTACCGCGCAATAACAAAACTGAGCAGATAATCAAAAAGAGAAAAGCCGTGAGCGTTAAAACTCACGGCTTATTTGGTATTTAACTGGCACTAATACGTATTCAATTGTACTCATAGTTTGACAGGGACGGGTTTCTAGTTTATGCTTGTGGCACAATACCTTCCCCTTAGACCAACATTTTTTAAAACATCATTAATGAAAAGGTAGATTCTATGAAAGTTGCAATTTTGACCGCGTGCCTTCTGGCTTTTCTGTTCACTTTTTCGACGCAAACATTTGCCGTAGATATTACGGTTAATTTGACTACTGACGAGAACGATGCAGACATTGACGATGGTATCTGCGATATAGATTTGGTAATGCCAGGATCTCAATGTACGCTCCCGGCGGCGATTGCCCAAGCTAACAATCTCACCAGCAACGACCGCATTTTGTTTAATTTGCCGGCGAATTCAACTATTACATTGACACCTGGAAACGGTGGAGAAATTGCAATAGGAGACAATGGCACTTTAGAAATAGTTGGCACGAACGCGACCAATCTGACGATTGACGGCGGTGCAGGCGAAAATCGCATTTTTAACGTAATTTCAGCAACCGTAACTATTTCGGGGATGACCTTGACAGGCGGGAACGGAACGGACACAGCACCTGGCGGAGCGATTTTCGCCGATATCAGCTCACTGACGATCGACCGTGTTCACATCACCGGCAATACGGGGGGCGGCGTATATTTTTCAGGCGGCAGACATCGCATCATCAACTCAACCTTTTCCGGTAATAACGCCTCTGATGGCGCCGGCTTTTACAATCAATTCGGCGAGTTGACAATC
>Ga0136640_10001291_pt1 | contig 9963 bp, 8 predicted proteins | sample AntDrymUQ8642106_2_FD_105498 | JGI IMG/M metagenome (GOLD analysis project Ga0136640, IMG submission 105498) | Polar desert sand microbial communities from Dry Valleys, Antarctica - metaG UQ864 (21.06) | ecosystem: Environmental > Terrestrial > Soil > Desert | place: Antarctica: Dry Valley...
CGTCGCCCTCATCGCGACAGCCGCAACGCTCGGAGCCGGGTCGATCACCACCGCGGCGCAGGCGAGCGACGCGATCTCCGCACCCTCCGGCGTCGCGGCCGCCCCGCAGACGCGCCTGCTGGGCGTGCTGGACCCCGTGCTCACGCTGATCGGAGCAGGCTCCACCCCGACGCAGGTGCAGGGCGCGGTCGCCGGACTCGCGCCCGCCGAGATCGGCTCGCTGTTGGACGCTGCCGACCCCGCTCAGTTCGATGCCCTGCTCGGTGGCCTCGACACGACCCAGATCACGGGCGCGCTCGCCACGCTCGCCCCAGCCGACCTGACGAGCATCCTGACCACCGCGGACCCCACGCAGCTTCCCGGGCTCGTCGGTGCGCTGGCTCCCGAACAGCTCGCCGGCGTGCTCGGCCTGCTGGAGCCGGCGCAGCTGCTGGCGGTCGTCGGCGCGCTGACCCCCGCACAGGTCTCGGCCCTGCTCGGCCCGCTGCTCGGCGTTCCCGCCGGGGCCGCCGGCGCGGCCATCGGCGCCACCGCGCCTCGCCCGCCTGCGCCAAGACCGGCGCAAGCCAGGCCCGCGCAACCGGGCTTCACCGCCTACGCAGCGTCGGTGCGCACGATCAAGGTCGCGAAGACCAGGCGCAGCGCCAAGCTCACCATCTCCTGCCCGGCGGCCGCGCCGAAGGGCTGCCTCGTGACGCTCAAGGGCAGCGTCGCCGGCAAGCGGGCGTTCGCCGGCAAGACGATCGTCATCAAGCGCAATGCGTCCAAGACGCTTTCCGTGAAGCTCACGACCGTGGTGACCCGTCGCCTGAAGAAGAAGGGAGGAACCCTGAAGGTCTCAGCGCTCACCGCGCTCTCCTCGCTGCCCGCCACGACCAAGACGGTGAAGATCGCGCGCAAGCGCTGACGGTGGACGGTCAACGGCGGTGCGGCCTGCGACCGGTGCAGCAACCCTCCCGACAGACAATCCTCGGGGTCCATGGCGGTGCGGCCATGGGCCCCGCGGTCGTTGCAAGCGGCCCGCCGGCCGCGGCGGGGAAGCGGGCGAGCCCGAAGGCCCGCCCGGTTTCCGCCCGGTCATGGATCGCCGCTGAACTACTACGTCCCCGGAGTGTGTGTCACCGGGGTTTGCGTGACACTCCCGGCCACCGGGACTGGCCGCGGGCACGAGGCCCGCACGTTGCCCGGCTGAACGCCGAGGCGCTCCGGCCGAGTAGGCGATCCGCCGGATGAAAGAGCCTAGTGGGTCGCGCGCCGGCGGCGAGGTCGATCGCTCGACGTCGCCGGGACGATCGGGCCCGAGGCTAGACTCGGGCGCAGTGGAGGGCGACCCCAAGCGCTCGGCGCACACGACGGCGCCCGCCGACCGGGACGCCGCGCCGCCTGCTACAGGCGAGATGCCGGCCAAGCCCGCTGCCGCCGCCCCGCCGGCCCCGGCTGCCGTCACCTCGTCGGCCCCGCGCCCTGCCGCCGCCCCGCCGGCCTCGCCTGCTGCCGCGACCCGGCCGCCGCCGAAGCCCGCAGCCACTCCGCGGCCGCCGGCCCCCGACGCGGCGGACGATCCCGTGCCGCGCTGGCTGCGCTCCGGCGCGGCGATCGGCTGGCGGGTGCTCGTGCTCGGAGCCGCCATTGCCTTCGTCGCGTACGCGCTGGCGTATCTGCGGATTGTCGTATTGCCGGTGCTCGTCGCCCTGCTGATCAGCACGGTGCTGCGCGCACCGACCCGCTGGCTGCGGCGCCATCGCTTCTCCGACGCCGCGGCGGCCACAGCCGTCATGCTCAGCGCGATCGCCGCGCTCGCGGGTGCGATCACCCTCGCCGGGGCAGCGATCAGCCGACAGTTCTCCGACCTCGCCGAGAGCGTCCAGGACGGTCTCCGCCAGGCCGGCAATGCGCTCTCCCGGCCGCCGTTCAACCTCAGCGAACAGGACATCGAGAAGCGCATCGACTCGGCGATCGATGGGCTCAGCGACTCCGGCGGCGCACTGACCGACGGCGCGCTGCAGGGCGCGGTGGTCATCGGCGAGCTGCTGACCAGCCTGATCATCACGATCCTGTTGCTGTTCTTCCTGCTCAAGGACGGGCCCGGCATGTGGCGCTGGATCATCGACACGTTCGGCGGCCGCCAGCGGAGGCGGCTCGACGAGCTCGCGCGCCGCTCCTACAGGGCGCTGACCGGGTACGTGCGCGGCCTCGTGATCGTCGGCGTCGCCGACGCGGTGATGATCGGCATCGGCCTCTTCGCGCTCGGCGTCCCGCTCGTCGCCCCGCTGATGCTGCTGACCTTCCTGGGCGCGTTCATCCCGCTGATCGGCGCTTTCGGCGCCGGCCTCGCAGCGGTCCTGATCGCGCTCGTCAGCGGCGGCATCTTCAAGGCGCTGCTCGTGTTCGTGCTCGTCCTCGCCGTCCAGCAGGTCGAGGGACACCTGCTGTATCCGATCATCATGGGGCGCACGGTCCACGTGCATCCGATCGCGGTCATCCTCGCGCTGGCGACCGGGGGCATCCTCGCCGGCATCATCGGCATCTTCGTCGCCGTCCCGCTCGTGACCGTCGCCGCCACCGCGCTGACGTACCTGCGCGAGGAGCGCGAGGAGCCGGCGCCGGCCTGACGCCCGGCTACGCCCGCGCAGGCGACATGTCGGGCGCCTCGAGCGCAGGAACGGGCATGCGCCGCAGGATCCAGCGCACGAGCGTCGGAATCGTGATGACCGAGATCATCGCCGCCGAGATGATCGCCGAAGCCGCTGCGGGCGTCAGCGCCCCCGCCTCGCTGCCGATCTGCACGGTCGCCACGACGAACGTCAGCTTGATCGACATCAGCAGGCCCGAGGCGAGCACCTCGCGGCGGTCAAGGAACGGCGCGAACAGCAGCGCGGGCAGCAGGCGCGTCGCGATCATCGCCAGCAGCGCGAGCGGCACGAGCGCCAGCCCCTCGGGGCTGTCGAGCAGCGCTCCGAGGTCGAAGCGCAGGCCGCTGGAGACGAAGAACAGCGGCGCCATCAGTCCGAAGCCGATCGTCTCGAGCTGGCCGCGGACTTCGCCCATCGCGCCTGGATCGTCATCGCCGATCGCCGCGATGTCATCCACGCCGGCGACACGGTCGGCGATCACCGACACCACGACGCCGGCGGCGAACGCGCCGAGGATCGCCTCGAGCCCGACGGCGTTGGCGAGCGCGGCGAAGCCGACCATCAGCGTGAACGAGGTCCGTACGACGATTCGCGAGGCGCCGCCGGCGCGCCGCGCGAACGCGCGCCGCAGCCGTGCGAACGAGCTCATCCGCACGCCCGCGGCTCCGAGCGTGAAGAGCGCGACCGCGAACAGCACGAGCAGCAGGACCCGCACGGCCATCGGGCTGTCGTCGCCGGAGAACAGCACGGACAGCAGCGCGACCGACCCGAAGTCCCCGAGCGACGCTCCGAGCAGCGTGAGCTGGCCCATCGGCGTGGCCAGGCGCCCCTCGTCCTTGAGCAGCACGACCACGATCCCGAGCGAGGTCGTGATCAGGACCGCGACCATGATCCCGATGTTCGACACCAGGCCCGCGGCGCGAAAGCCGATCGCGGCGACCAGCGCGATCGCAAGCGAGGCGAAGAACGCCGCCATCGACACCTTGATGCGCCCGCGCAGCGCGATCGCGCGGATCTCCAGGCCCGAGACGAACAGCAGGTACGCGAGGCCGAGCGCCGACAGCAGCTCGACGGAGGCGTCCACCTCGACCCAGCCGAGACCCGAGCCACCGACCGCCACGCCCGCGAGGATCATCGCGACGACATCGGGGATCGGCAGGCGCAGCAGGTCGACGAGCAGCGGTGCGAGCATCGCGATGCTCACGAGCCCGAGCAGGTTGAGGTAGTCGATCTCGCTCAACGTCGTAGCGGACGCGTCGCCAGCGCCTGCGTGATCGCCAGCGCCTCGCCGCCGAGCGCGGTCGCTCGCAGCGAGCGCTCGTCCTCTTCGGAGTCGATGTCGATCACGACGAGGTCGGCGGCGGCCATCGCGCCGGCGCACGCGACGCGGGCGGCCGACCGCACCTCGCCCTGCAGGCTCAGCGGCACCTCATCGAGGATCGACTCCGCGATTCTCGCGAGCTTGCACCCGATCTCCGCCATCGCAAGCGGCGGCTCCGCGGCCTGCACCAGCGCGTGGCGCACGCGGCCCTCGTCGCCTCCGCCGGACTTCGCCGCGACGACGCGGCGGTAGGCGGCCGCGTCCTCGTCGGCGAGCCGCAGCGCGTCGCGACGCAGGCGGCTCGCTCGCGCCTGGGACGCGGCGTCCACCGGCACGCCGGCGCGTGGCGCCGAGGCCGCCTTCTCGAGCAGCGCCGCGGCCATCGACAGCGCGATCGCCACGGCCGCTCCCGCCGCGGGCATGGGCTCGCGCCCGGCCATCGCATCGACGACCGCGCCGAGGCGCTCGTGTGCGAGCGTGTCGCTACCCATGTCGGACAACATCGCAGCTTCCTCGCTAGAACGGCCCGTCCCCGTCATTACGCACGGGCCTGCACGCGGGGTCAGTGGCCGAGACGGCGCCGGGAGCGATCCGGCGACGGCCTACTGCATGAAGACCGGGGTCCCCACCTTCACCCGGCGAAAGAGCTGCTTCACCGCGTCGGGTGACATCCGGATGCAGCCGTGCGAGGCCTGGGTGCCGAGCGAATCGAGGTCCTTCGTGCCGTGGATGCCCTCGCCGTCGTGATAGCCCATCCAGCGCGCCTCGAGCGGATTGCGGGGGTCGTCCGGCGCGATCGTCTGTCCGGCCAGCTCTCCGGCCCAAGCCTTGTTCGGGGCGTGCCAGGGCGGGTTGACGATCTTCTCCTCGATCTTGTAGCGCCCGGCCGAGGACTCGAGGCCCTGCTTGCCGACGGCGATCTTGTAGCGGCGCTTGAGGCGCAGGTTCTCGTACAGGCGCAGCACCTTGGCGTCGCGGTCGACGCCGATGACGGTCGGGTAGCGCTTGGCGAGATCGACGAGCGTGCGGTCGGGCCGCTCGGTGACCGTGACCGGCAGCTTCAGCTCGCGGCGTGCGACCTCCGGGCTGGAGATCGTCCGCACGATCGCGGCCGCGAGCTGCGGGCGCTGCACCTCGACGCCGTTGCGCGCCCTGGTGCGCGCAAGCTTGCCGTCGTGGATGTCGATGTTGGCGTCGCGCGCTCCGCGGTCGACGCTGCGCGCCACGCGCTTCACGAAGCCGCCGACCTTTGCGCGCTCGAGCGAGATGCGGGGAGCGATGGTCGCGTGCACGTCGCCGCCGAACAGCCGGCGCAGCGCGCCGCCCTCGCGACCGCGCTCGCGGGCGGCCTCGACGGTCGCGGCGACGTCGACGTGGATGCCGGCGCGGTCGGGCCGCAGGACGAAGCGGCGGGAGCGATACGTCACCTCCAAGGGCCGCCGCACGTCGGCGTCGAGCTCGCGCACGCGGGCGCGCGCAGCGCGCGGGTCGAGTCCTCCGACGTCGATCGAACCGATCCTGATGCCGTCGGCGATGCGCTCGTCGCCCGCGCCGCCGACGACGAGCACGCCGAGCGCGAGCGCCAGCACCACCGCCGCTCCCGCTGCCAACGCCATGAGCCGTCCGCGCGTCATCGGCGGTACTACTCGTCGCCGCCGGCGGCCCTGGGGTTGCCGGTCGCCTGTCCCGGGTCGCCGTCGTGATCGGCGTCCGCCTGCGGCGCGTCGTCGTGCTCGGGCGTGACGTCGTTCTCGGAATGCTCGCGGGGATCCATCCCGCTGCCGGGCGGCCCCTCCTCCGGATAGCCCATCCCGGTGTCGTGCTCGCGGGGTGCGTCGTCCTCGTGCTCGTTCATGTCATGCCCATTACCCGCTCGTCGGCGCGTCCAGCGAACCGCTGCAGCGGTCGCGAATCCGCACGCTGACGGCTACGGCGTCGGCCGCAACCTGCACGCGACGGTCCATCACCGATCGTCCGGGGTCGACGTCGCGGCAGCTGTCGCGGCAGGCCGGTACCTCGCCTTCGACGCCGCCGAGCTGCTCGCCGAGTTCATGCTCGACGGTGCTCCGGACCCCCGGCGCTTTCGTGCGACGGTCGGCCCGGTGATCGAGCGCGCGGCCCGCGGCGGCAGCCGCGTGCGGATCTATGGCGAGATGGTGGCGCTGCTGTGGGAGATCGGCGACGTCGCGTCGGTCCTCGCGCTCGAGGACCTGTGGAACGACCTCGCAGCAGAGCACGCGTTCACGCTGCTGTGCGCCTACCCCATGCGTGACTTCGCCGACACCGCCAGCGCCACGGCGTTCGCGCGCATCTGCGAGCAGCACAGCACGGTCATTCCCGCCGAGGACTACTCGCTGCTGGGGAGCGCCGGCGAGCGCGAGCGCGTCGTCGCGCGACTGCAGCAGCAGAACAGCGGGCTGCGCGCCGACATCGCGCAACTGCGTGGCGATCGATGGGCGACCGACGGTCACGACGCGCGCGACAGCGTCGCGCAGCTCGATCGTGCCGAGCGCGCGGGCGGCATGGGCAGCTGGCAGTGGATCCCGCAGACCGGGAAGCTGAGCTGGTCTGCCAACTACTACCGGATGCTCGGTTTCGCACCGGATTCGATCGCTCCCTCCAAGGAGGCGATCCTGAAGCTCGTGCATCCCGCCGACGCCGACCGGATGGCCGCCGCCGGCCAGGATGCCATCGGCGCCGATGGCGACATCCGCACGACGGACTACCGCATCGTCCGCGGTGACGGGCTGCTGCGCCACCACCGCGCCATCGTGAGCGTCGCACGCGCCGACGGCGAGGACGAGCGGCACACCGGTCTCGTGCAGGACGTGACCGCCGAGACGCGGACCGCTCGCAAGCTCGCCGGCCAGGCGGTCGTCGCCAAGGCCCTGGACGAGTGGCGCTCGCTGTCGGGCGGTGCGCAGGCGCTGCTGTCGGAGTTCGCGCGGGCGATGGACCTGTGCCTCGGCGTGCTGTGGATTCCCCACCGCGAGGTCCTGGTCGCCAAGGCGATCTGGCACGCGGACGATCCACGGCTCGCCCGGATCGCCGACATCACCCACGATCTGCTCCCGGGCCGTGGAGCCCCGACGCTCGGAGACGCCTGGCAGTCACGTCAGCCGATCATCTCCAACGCACCGGCGGTCGGCGCGACCGGCCCGCGGACGACGGCCGTCCGCGACGCCGGGATCCAGGCGGTGCTCGCGATCCCCGCGGTCGCCTTCGACGAGACGCTCGCCGTGCTGGAGTTCTTCTCCTGCGAGCACGTCGACCCCACCGCACAGCTGCAGCGCTCGCTGACGGCCGTCGGACACGAGATCGGCCAGTTCCTCAGCCGGCGTCGCGGTCAGCTCGTCGCATCGGTCCTCAGCCCCCGCGAGACGCAGGTGCTGCAACTGGCCGCCGACGCGATCACCGCGGCGGACATCGCGCACCAGATGCACCTCAGCCCGTCGACCGTCAAGCGTCACTTCGAGAAGGCCTACGCGAAGCTCGCGGTCAGCGATCGGGCGGGCGCGGTGGCGAAAGCCCTGCGCCAGGGCCTGATCGATTAACGGTCGGCGACGGGTCATCCGGCGTCAACCCGCTCTTCACGTCGAACAGGACGCCCTACGGCGAGGTCAAGCTCAACATCGCCAGCCGGCTCGACCTCTCAGACCGACACCGCCACCCGAGACAGAAGCCCTCGCCGCCTGACCGATCATCCCGACGGGACCTACATTGCCCCTCGCGGCAGCTTCGTTGACGGCACCCCTACTAGTTGCGCCCGCCATCAGCCGTCTCGTCACTCCAGCGCCGTTTCGCCACGCCTTCGCGTCGCACGGCCCGAGCGATGAGCCCAGGCCGCAGCCAGTCACAACGACGCCTCCGCCAGCGTAGGCAGCCATCGGGTGCTGCGCCGCGGCCGCTACCGCGCGGCTTGCCTGTCCGCCGGCCTGCAGTTGGTGCTGCAGTCGTCACGGCCCGGCCGACCGCGCGGTCGAGCGGGCACCGCCGATCCTCCTCCAGCCGTCCATGGCGACGAGGCCCTTCGCCGTCCAGTCTGAAGCCCAGCGGGCTACGCATCGGCGCCCGTCGAGCCGATACAGGAAGCAGTCTCGGACCTCCGGAGCACCACATGAAGCCATCTCACCATCACATGCGCACCGGCCGGCTGACGATGGAGCAGTACCTCGGCCTCTCGGACGGGATGAGCTTCAGGGTCGCCGGGCGGATGCTCACGCTGGCGGGCGACCTCACCAACGACGTCATCGGCCTGCGCGACGACGCCCTCGATCCGCGCCTGGATCGTGCCGCGCTGGCGGCCCTGTCGCGTGCGGCGACTCGCGCCGAGACACAGCTCGCGCGGCTGCTCGTCCTCGCCGCCGAGCACTGCAGCGACCAGCTGCTGGTCGATGTCCCGCTCGCGATCCGGTCGAGCATGAAGACGGTCAGCCGCTGTCGCAGCTCGATCTGCCGGGTCGCGCTGATCGCCGAGCAGCAGGGTTCCGGCGAGCAGCTCGCGGCATGACGACGCGCCCCCTGGCCACGCGCGGCGGGTCGGCGGGCCCGCGCGCGCCAAACCCGGTCCCCCGCTTGTTCGACGGCCTATGATCGGTCGGGCCGCGTTCTGTGACAGACCGCCCTCCCCTCATCCCGTGGACACACCCGTGCGCCCCACTCTCGATTCCTCGATCCCGGCGACCTGCCTCGGGGCAGGCGCGATGCTCGCCGAGCGCTACGGCCACGTCATCGCAGCGCACTACGGATCGCCACCGGGCGAGATCGCCGTCTGCATGAAGAGCGTCGGCCTCGCAGATCGCTCCGATCTCGGCACGCTCGAGCTGCGCGCCGCGACCTCGCTGCTGGATCGCGCGCTCGCCGCCCGCCTCGGCGACCCGGCGATCGCGCCCGGCAGCGCACGGCGCATGCGCGACGTCTGGTACCTGCGTCTCGACGCGCGCCGGACGCTGCTCGTCGGCTCGCACGCGGCGCTGCGCTCCGGTCCGACGATCGGCAAGGGCGCAGATCGCGCCGAGCTGTCGTGCACCGACATCGGGGCGAGCGTGGCCATGATCAGCGTCATCGGCCCGCGCGCCGGCCGGCTGATGGCCGCCGCGGGCCTGCCCGACGACCTCGCGATCGGAGCGGTCGGGCGCGACCCGGGCGACCCCGCCGTGCTCGCGATCCTGCGCGAGAGCCAGCGACGCTTGCTCGTGCTCGCGAAGGCCGCGTCGATCGATGCGCTGTGGACGCGGCTGCTGGCCGCGGGCGAGCCGCTCGGAGCGGCGTTCGTCGGCTGCGACGCGCTGACGCTGCTCGGCGCCGCGACGCTCTCGGACTGAGCGAGTCGGCCGCAGGCGTCGCTGCTACCGTCCGGTCGATGAGCGAACTGACGCCGGACTACTTCACGAAGCACGTAAGCGAGGTCGATCCGGAAATCGCCGATCTCCTCGTGGCGGAGGCTCGCCGCCAGGAGACGACGCTCGAGATGATCGCCTCCGAGAACTTCGTGCCGCAGGCGGTCATGGACTGCCAGGGGTCGACGCTCACGAACAAGTACGCCGAGGGCCTGCCCGGCAAGCGCTACTACGGCGGCTGCGAGCACGTCGACGTCGTCGAGCGGCTCGCGATCCAGCGCGCCAAGGACCTGTTCGGGGCCGAGGCCGCCAACGTCCAGCCCAACGGCGGCGCGACGGCCAATGCGGCGGCGATGATGGCGATGATCAAGCCCGGCGACAAGATCCTCGGCATGCGCCTGGACCACGGCGGTCACCTCACGCACGGGATGAAGCTCAACTTCTCCGGCAAGCTCTACGAGGTCGTCGCGTACGGGGTCAGCGACGAGGACTCGCGCGTCGACATGGACGCGCTGCAGAAGATCGCCGAGGAGGAGCGCCCGCAGCTCATCATCGGCGGCTGGTCGGCCTATCCACGCCAGCTCGACTGGGCCCGCATGCGCGAGATCGCCGACTCCGTGGGAGCGTTGTTCATGGTCGACATGGCGCACTTCGCCGGTCTCGTCGCCGC
>Ga0136640_10001292_pt1 | contig 9962 bp, 7 predicted proteins | sample AntDrymUQ8642106_2_FD_105498 | JGI IMG/M metagenome (GOLD analysis project Ga0136640, IMG submission 105498) | Polar desert sand microbial communities from Dry Valleys, Antarctica - metaG UQ864 (21.06) | ecosystem: Environmental > Terrestrial > Soil > Desert | place: Antarctica: Dry Valley...
AGGCCGGGCGGTTTGGTCTTCGCTTCACCGGTGGTCGTGGCGCCGACTTTTTCCGTCATAGCGCCAACCTCCTGGTGAAACCGGACAGCGCGTAGAACCAACCCGCCACCACGCACGCCCCCAGGTAGACCACATGAAGCAGTGCCGCCGACCCGTCGATTGTCCCTAGGGTGAGCATGCGCATCAGGTCGACGCCGTGCCAGATCGGGGTGAGGTAGGCCAACCAGGTGATCACCGTCGGGAGCTGCGTGATGGGGAAGAACGCCCCGCTGAAGAGGAACATCGGCATCAGCCCGAGCCGGAACACCAGCGCGAACCCGAACTCGTTGTGCATGCGAGACGTGAGGCCCACCATCGGTGTGGCGTGTGCTAACCCGATCAGAACCGAGACCGCGAGCGCGACAAGGGCCCCCCACCAGCTCTCCAACGCGCCGAAGCCGGCCAGCACCGCCAAGAACACGCCACAGGTGACGAAGATGCGGAAGCCGATGAAGCCGAGCTGGCTCGCGACGATGTCGGAGGGAGTCAGCGGGGTGGCTGCCATCGAGAAGTACGACCGATGCCACTTGAACGCCCCCATCACCGGGTATGTCGACTCGAAGATCGCCGTCTGCATGGCGGTGGTGGCGAGCAGACCCGGCCCGATGAAGGCCAGGTAGGTGATCCCGCCCAACGCCGCAGGCCCGGCGTTGTCGTCGATGAAGCTACCGAGCCCGACACCCATGGCTGCCAGGAAGAGGAAGGGCGTCAAGAAGCTGGTGACCACCGTGCCCTTCCAAACCCGCTTGAAGACGGTGACCCAGTAGTCGGTGAGACGCGGAGCTAGCTGCATGTCAGTCGGCCAGGCTGCGACCGGTGAGGCGCAGGAAGACGTCCTCGAGCGTAGCTCGACGTACGAGTGAAGAGAGCGGGCGCAAACCTCGGTCGTGTACGGCGACCGCGGCCGCCTCGCCGTCGTCGGTGTAGAGCAGGAGGCGGTCCGGTAGGACCTCGACGCGCTCGGCCAGGTCGTCGACCTTGGCGGCCATCGCCTCGTGCTCGCCCACGCCGAAACGCAGCTCGGTGACCTCACGGGTGGAGTGCTCGACGATGAGCTCGGCGGGGGACCCTTTTGCCACGATGACGCCCTTGTCCATCACGACCAGCCGGTCGCAGAGCTGCTCAGCCTCGTCCATGTAATGGGTCGTGAGGACGAGAGTCACCCCTTGTTGTTTGAGCCGGAAGAGCCGATCCCACAGCTGGTGGCGGGCCTGCGGGTCCAGGCCCGTCGTGGGTTCGTCGAGCAGCAGCAGGTCGGGCTGGTTGACGAGGGAGCGGGCGACGGTGAGGCGGCGCTTCATGCCGCCGGACAGGGTCTCGACCTTGGCCTTGGCCCTCTCGGTGAGCTGAACAAAATCGAGCAGCTCGGCGGTCCGGGCTGCGGACTCGCGGCGAGACATGCCGAAGTAGCGTCCGTAGACCGCGAGATTCTCAAAAACGCTCAACTCGTTGTCGAGCGTGTCGTCTTGCGGGCACACCCCGAGCCGCGCCCTGATCTGTGAGCCTTGGGTGGCCGGATCCATGCCGAGGATCCGCAGTGACCCGGTGGTCACCGGCGAGACTGCTGCCACCATGCGCATGGTGGACGACTTGCCGGCGCCGTTGGGGCCGAGGAACCCGAACGCCTCGCCTTTGCGCACCTCGACGTCGATGCCTTTGACCGCCTCGAAGTCACCATAGGACTTGCGCAGTCCGCTGGCCTCGATCATCAAAGGAGGGTCAACGCTCACGAGACGAGACACTATCCACCGCCTCGGACACTTCCTAAGCCTTTAGCGGTATGGCGCCCGTGAGCTCCCGGCGGCGGCTCTCAAGATTGGTGTTTCACGTCGCCCCGACCACGTTCAGCACCAATCGTTCCGACGCCACCGCGCCAAGATTGGTGTCCTCCGTCGCTATGGCTGCGCCGTACACCAACCTTTGCGGCTCCGCCTCGGTCGAAACTGTCGGTGGCGTCGGTCAAGATGGAACCCATGTCCAGGTCAGCGCTGCAGCACTTCTCCCCCGTCACGCAAGCCTGGTTCAACGACGCATTCGCCGAGCCGACGCCAGCGCAGACAGGCGCATGGCAGACCATCTCGGCTGGCCGCAACGCGCTGGTGGTGGCGCCCACCGGCTCGGGCAAGACGCTGGCTGCGTTCTTGTGGGCGCTCGACCGGTTGGCAACGTCACCCCGCCCCGATGAGAAGCAGCACCGTTGCCGGGTGCTTTACGTCTCTCCCCTCAAGGCGCTCGCCGTGGATATCGAGCGCAACCTGCGAGCCCCTCTCGTCGGGCTCCAACAAACGGCTAGCCGCCTTGGCCTCGAGTCGCCTGAAATCGCCGTCGGCGTCAGATCCGGTGACACCTCGGCAGCCGACCGTCGCCGCATCAGCGCGGCGCCGCCCGACGTGCTCATCACCACTCCCGAGTCGCTCTTCCTGATGCTCACTTCGCAGGCCCGCGAGGCCCTCCGCAGGGTCGACACGGTGATCGTCGACGAGGTGCATGCCGTGGCCGGCACCAAGCGCGGCGCACATCTGGCCGTCTCGCTCGAGCGCCTCGACGAGCTGATCGAGCATCCAGCCCAGCGCATCGGACTTTCCGCCACCGTGCGCCCGATCGAAGAGGTTGCCCGTTTCCTGGGCGGTGCGCGTCCGGTCGAGGTGGTGGCCCCCGCATCGACCAAGCAATGGGACCTGCAGGTCGTCGTACCTGTCGAGGACATGACCGAGTTGGGCACGGTCTCCGACGACCTCGAGGGGCCGGCCGCTGGCAACGCGCCCCGGGCGTCCATCTGGCCTCATGTCGAAGAGCGCATCGTCGACCTGATCGAGCAGCGGCGCTCGACCATCGTCTTCGCCAACTCGCGCCGCCTCGCCGAACGACTCACGGCGAGGCTCAACGAGATCGCCGCCGAGCGCCGGGGCGACGAGGTCCCCGAGCCCGGGCAACCTGCCCAGGTGATGGCGCAAAGCGGAGCAGCGGCCGGCTTGCCTGCTCTGCTCGCGCGCGCTCATCACGGCTCGGTCAGCAAAGAACAACGCGCACTCATCGAGGACGACCTCAAAGCGGGCCGGTTGCCATGCGTGGTCGCCACCTCCAGCCTCGAGCTCGGCATCGACATGGGGGCGGTCGACCTGGTCATCCAGGTCGAGTCGCCGCCCTCGGTGGCGAGCGGATTGCAACGGGTCGGGCGCGCCGGCCACCAGGTGGGCGAGATCTCCCACGGTGTGGTCTTCCCCAAACATCGCGCTGACCTGGTGCAGACAGCCGTGACCGTCGAGCGCATGCGCACCGGGCAGATCGAGGCGCTGAGGGTGCCGACGAACCCACTTGACGTGCTGGCTCAGCAGATCGTGGCCGCGACCGCGATCGAGCCGTGGGACGCCGATGCGTTGTTCTCCGTCGTACGCCGAACAGCGTCCTTCGCCACCCTCCCGCGATCGGCCTATGACGCGACCCTCGACCTCTTGTCGGGGCGCTACCCCTCCGACGAGTTCGCCGAGCTCAGGCCTCGACTGGTGTGGGACCGCGTCGCCAACACGCTCACCGGCCGCCCCGGCGCCCAACGACTCGCGGTCACCTCAGGCGGCACCATCCCCGACCGCGGGTTGTTCGGGGTGTTCCTGGTCGGCGAGAAGGCCTCTCGTGTCGGTGAGCTCGATGAGGAGATGGTCTACGAGTCACGGGTGGGTGACGTCTTCGCCCTGGGCGCGTCCAGCTGGCGGATCGAGGACATCACCCATGACCGGGTGCTCGTCTCCCCCGCGCCCGGACAACCTGGTCGCCTGCCTTTCTGGAAGGGTGACGCAATCGGCCGCCCCGCCGAGCTGGGCGCGGCAGTGGGTGCTTTCGTGCGGGAGCTGGCGAAGCTCAAACAGCCAGCGGCGGTTGAGCGCGCGGCCCAGGCCGGACTGGACACCTTCGCCGCCACCAACCTCGTCGCCTTTCTCACCGAGCAGCTCTCCGACACGGGCCACGTCCCCCATGACCGGCAGCTGCTCGTCGAACGGTGTCGCGACGAGCTCGGCGACTGGCGGCTGATCGTGCACTCGCCTTTCGGCGCCGCGGTGCATGGCCCGTGGGCGTTGGCGATCGGGGCACGGCTGCGGGAGCGGTTCGGCATCGACGCCCAGACCATGGCCGGAGACGACGGCATCGTGATTCGCATTCCCGAGACCGACGCCGAGCCGCCGAGTGCCTCGCTGATTCTGTTCGAACCCGACGAGATCGATGACCTCGTCACCACCGAGGTCGGCGGGTCCGCCCTCTTTGCCTCCCGCTTCCGCGAGTGCGCCGCCCGGGCGCTGCTGCTGCCGCGGCGCGATCCGGGCAAGCGATCTCCCCTCTGGCAGCAGCGCCAACGATCAGCGGCGCTGCTCGAGGTCGCCAGCAAGTATGGCTCTTTTCCGATCGTTCTCGAGGCGGTCAGGGAGTGCCTACAGGACGTCTACGACCTGCCTGCTCTGGTTCAACTCATGCGAGACGTCGAGTCCCGGCGTATTCGCGTGGTCGAGGTGCAGACGTCGACACCGAGTGCCTTCGCCCGCTCGCTGCTCTTCGGCTACGTTGCCTCGTTCATCTACGAGGGCGACTCTCCCTTGGCCGAGCGAAAGGCCGCGGCGCTCGCTCTCGACCCGGCACTGCTCGGCGAGCTGCTAGGCCGTGCCGAGCTGCGAGAACTGCTCGACGCCGATGTGCTTACCGCGTTGGAGCTTGAGCTGCAGCGACTTACGGACGACCGCCGCGCAAGAGACCTGGAAGGCGTCGCTGACCTGTTGCGCTTGCTGGGTCCTCTCACTCCAGATGAAATCACGGCTCGCGCGGTCGACGAGGCAACGGCATCCACGGCAGTCGCAACTCTCGAACAGGCTCGGCGCGCTGTCCACGTGCGCATCGCAGGCACCGGTTACGTCGCTGCGGTCGAAGACGTGGCCCGCCTCCGAGATGCGTTGGGGGTGCCGGTCCCGGTCGGCGTCCCCGCTGCATTCACCGAGCCAGTGATGGATCCTCTGGGCGATCTCGTCGCCCGCTTCGCCCGCACCCACGGGCCGTTCAACACCGCTCAGGTCGCGAGCCGGTTCGGTCTCGGCCACGCGGTCGCTCAGGATGCGCTCAAACGGCTTGCCGCCGCCGGCCGAGTCACCGAAGGCGAGTTCAGGCCGGTGGGCCAGGGCAGCGAGTGGTGCGATGCCGAGGTCCTCCGGCGGCTGAGGCGCAGATCCTTAGCGGCGGCCCGCAAGGAAGTCGAGCCGGTCGAGCCGTCGGCACTCGGCAGGTTCTTGCCGGCGTGGCAGAACGTCGGCAGCCGGCTACGGGGTGCCGACGGTGTCCACACCGTCGTCGAGCAGCTGGCCGGGTGCGCAGTACCAGCCTCGGCGCTTGAGCCCTTTATCCTCGGCAGCCGCCTCCTTGACTATCACTCTTCGATGCTAGACGAGCTGACCTCGGCTGGAGAAGTCATCTGGTGCGGCGCCGGCGCGCTCTCGGGCTCCGACGGATGGGTGTCGTTGCACATGGCAGACACAGCGCCGCTCACGCTGCCCGACCTCGTCGATATCGACATCACCGACAAGCACACAGCCGTCCTCGAGGTTCTGGCCCACGGTGGTGGCTACTTCTTCCGTCAGCTGTCAGACGCGGTCGGATCCACCGACGATGCCGGGCTGACAGCAGTGCTGTGGGATCTTGCCTGGGCGGGCCACTTGACCAACGACACCATCGCTCCATTGCGCGCACAGCTGAGCGGACGGCGGGCGGCCCATCGTCAACACCCGACCACTCCGCGCGCCCGAATGCGCCGCGGCAAACTGATTTCAAGTCGCCCGAGCCGGCCCAACCTGCCGTCCCGGACGGGGCCGCCTCTGGTGGGGGGACGCTGGTCACTCACCCCCGACCGTGAAGCCGACGCGACACGTCGCGCTCACGCCGCAGCCGAAGGTCTGCTGGAGCGACACGGTGTGGTGACCCGGGGTGCAGTGGTGAGTGAGCGGACACCGGGTGGGTTCGCGGCCGTCTACAAGGTGCTAGCTGCGTTCGAGGAGTCGGGTCGATGCCGTCGCGGCTACTTCGTGGCAGGCCTCGGAGCGGCTCAGTTCGGCGTCACAGGTGCGGTCGATCGACTCCGATCGGTTGCGCAACACGAGGTCTACGCCGACAAGGCCCCGCAAACGCTCGTTCTCGCCGCCACCGACCCAGCGAACCCCTTCGGCGCCGCCCTCCCCTGGCCCGAACGAGCCAGCGACGCAGCCAACTCCGGGCACCGACCAGGCCGCAAGGCTGGAGCAGTCGTCGCTCTCGTCGACGGGTCATTGGCGCTGTACGTCGAACGAGGGGGCCGGACGCTGTTGTCCTTCACCTCGGAACCCGCTCAGATCCAGCCAGCCGCAGACGCTCTGGCGTTGGCGGTCCGCGAGGGAGCACTGGGCCGACTCACGGTCGAGCGCGCCGACGGCGAGCACATCTTGGGCTCCCCTCTGTCTGCGGCCCTCGAGGCCGCCGGTTTCCACGCCACCCCTCGTGGTCTGCGGCTGAGGCGGTGACACATGCCGGAGGGCGACACCGTATGGCGGACCGCGCAACGGCTTGACCACGCGCTGAGCGGGCGTGCGCTGACCAAGAGCGACTTCCGCGTGCCTCAATGGGCTGAGGTGGACTTGACTGGCCAGCTGGTTCTCGAGACCGTGAGCCGGGGCAAACACCTGCTCACCCGCCTACAAACCGTCACCCTTCACACCCATCTCAAGATGGAGGGTTCCTGGCATGTCTATGGCCATCACACCTCTTGGCGTTCCCCTGCATTCCAGGCCCGAGTGGTGCTCGCCAACGACCAGTGGCAGGCGGTGGGTTTCCGGCTCGGAGAGGTCGAGCTGGTAGAGCGGACAAGCGAAGGTGACGTCGTCGGACACTTGGGGCCTGACCTGCTCGGTCCAGACTGGTGTCTCGACGAGGCGCTCAGCCGCCTGCGGGCGATTCCTCAGCGCCCTCTCGGCGAGGCGCTGCTCGATCAGCGAAACCTGGCGGGCATCGGCAACATGTACAAGGGCGAGGTGTGCTTCCTGTTCGGCATACACCCGCGAACTCCGGTGGCAGACGTCGCCGCGCTTCCGGCTCTGGTGGAGCGCGCACGCACGCTGTTGTGGGTCAACAAGGACCGGGCCCAGCAAGCCACGACCGGTGACCTGCGTCGCGGTAAGAGCCTGTGGGTATACGCGAGAGCTGGGCAGCCATGCCGGCGGTGTGGCTCCAAGATCCGCAGCGCCACCTTCGATGAGCTGCCGGTGCGAGACGCCACTGCCAAGGGGTCATTGAGCCCGGACCAAGACCGTGCACGCAGCACTTACTGGTGCCCCACCTGTCAACCCGAGCCAAAAAGATAGCCACTCGAGCATGCAGCTGACGCGCTGGGTCGATCTCTGAGGCAAGGAGCGATGAACACCTCCGCCAAAGCGGGTGACTATCATCCGAAGATGGGCGTACGGGATCGATTCCTTACGGGGTTGGCGAGGCAGTTGGGCCGCCCAGATGGGATGCGGGGACGGCTTGTTGCCCGAGGTCTGAACCGTGGCAACCGCGGCACCGTGACGGCAGCGGTGGACGCCACCGGGGTGGGGTCCGGCCAAACCGCCGCGGACATCGGTTTCGGCGGCGGAGTGGGACTTCCCCTGTTGCTCGTTCGGGTTCTCCCGGGCGGGCACGTGCACGGTGTAGATCTGTCCGACACAATGCTCGACCGAGCGAAACGCAGGTACCGCAAGGAAACGCTTGCGGGTTCGCTCACGCTGCACGCCGGTTCGATCACGGCACTTCCGCTGAGCGACGAGTCCCTCGACGCTGCGATCACCGTGAACACCATCTACTTCGTCGCCGATCTCGACCAGGCATTCACCGAGCTTGCACGCGTGCTCCGCCCGTCCGGGCGCGTCGTTGTCGGTCTTGGAGATCCTGCGGCGATGGCGAAGCTCCCGTTCACCGCTCACGGGTTCACCCTCCGGCCCGTCGAGGACGTGGTGGCTTCACTCACCAAGAGTGTCCTCACCATTCTGGGTCACCCTCGCATCGGACAGGGCGGCGGCGCCTACCACCTCTTGGTTGCAGCGAAAGCGCGGATTTAGGCGCGGTTCCTCCGACCGTCCAGAAGTTGTGCCGGACGCCGAGAAAGCACCGCCAGTAGAGGCTCTCCAGGTCCCCTTTCGCGAGGACAGCCACCGTATTGTCACGGGCATGGTCCTCAGCAACGACCCCATGGGTGTGCGCTCCCAGTACGCAGACGAGGCGCGCCTCTCGACCAGAAGCTCGGTATGGCGGGGAATTACGCGCCGGACATCAGCCTCAAGACGTGGCCGCAGCTGCAATCTCGCAAGTGCATCCCCGGCGCATAGTCGAAGTCGGATGTCGCACGGGCGCCTTTGCCGAACGCCTTGCCACGGAGAACTGCGACGCCGTGGTCGTCGCCACGGACCAAAGTGAGCGCCTTGTCGAGTTGACCAGGGCCCGTGGCATTCCTGCTCACCCCGCCGACGTGATGGCTCTGCCGTTTCTGGACGACAGTTTCGACGTGGTGGCGGCGATGTGGAGGCTCTACCACGTGCCGGACCTGCATGAAGGTCTCGCGGAAATCCGCCGGGTGCTGCGCCCGAGTGGCGCTCTGGTGGCTACGACGAATGGCGACAAGCACTTGGCCGAGTTGCTCACCGAGGCCGGTGGTGCTCCGCTGATCACCCAGTTCAGCACCGAGAACGGCTCTGCGGCGCTGCATCGGCACTTCGACCAAATCAGCCAGACGGATCTCGCCACGCGGGCGGTTTTCTGTGATCATGCGCAGGCGTCCGCGTATCTGGCAACCTTCGACGACACGCTCGCCGCATCATTGCCGCCGTTCGAGGGACCGCGTGAGTATGCCGGCGCCACGTCGGTCGCTGACCCGCTGCGGCCACCACTTCGGGTGCGCGGGACACGGCACGCGCGAGTCAGCTCGTCACTTTCGTGCACGTGAACGGTTTTGCGCGCTCGCAGTTCAGATCCAGCGCCAATTCCGTGCAAGTGAACGATTTTTGAACTACGAGACCCGCCGACGCCCGGCGCGCCAAAGCAGCGAGAACTGAGCTCCATCGGGCGAGTCAGGGTGGACCCATGCTCTCGTCGGGTAGCTCGCCGGGAGAGTCTTCGGTGGTCGGTTCCGCGCCTTGCCCCACCGACTCAGAGTCAGGGGCAACGAGATCTAGCTCGGCCTGCTCCGTTGGCCCGGTAGGTGTCTCGGGGTCATCGGAGCGGACGTCTTCCGCTCTGGGTTCACTTGGTGTGGTCATACGGGAGCGATACCCAACCCACGGTGATGTGAACCTACGTCACAAGCCGCCTTTGAAGCTTCGACAAGCCGTGATCCACGCGTCAGGCGGCGACGCTGACGTTGGGACTGACCCTGGTCGCCCGCGGCAACGCGGTCGCACCTACCAGCAGGGCCTCTTCGCGGGCGATCTCGGAGCTCACTTCAGCCAGCACCGTCGACAATGGCAGGTGGAGTGCGGAGCAGATGGCCGCGAGGCACTCCGAGGAGGCTTCCTTCTGGCCGCGTTCGATCTCCGAGATATAGCCCATGCTGACTTGGGCAGCGCCGGATACGTCCCGCAAGGTACGCCCTTGAAGCAAACGCTGCTGCCTCAACACGTCTCCGAGCAGACGACGAACCAAGATCATGAGTCGCTCCTCTCGGGGGTCCACGTTGCGGCGCGCATACGCTTCAGGCTACCCGTCGCCCGACGGGACGCTGGAATGACCACCTGGCGCCTTCCCCATCACAGCCACGACTGAGTGCGCCAGCGAGAGCGCAGCATCCACGGTCCCGAGACGGATCGCCCGACGACTTCCGCTGAGATCGAGCCGAGACGTCTGCAGGTCGGTCGCCGTTGCAACGGCGACAAAGACAGTGCCGACGGGCTGGC
>Ga0136640_10001293_pt1 | contig 9961 bp, 9 predicted proteins | sample AntDrymUQ8642106_2_FD_105498 | JGI IMG/M metagenome (GOLD analysis project Ga0136640, IMG submission 105498) | Polar desert sand microbial communities from Dry Valleys, Antarctica - metaG UQ864 (21.06) | ecosystem: Environmental > Terrestrial > Soil > Desert | place: Antarctica: Dry Valley...
ACTCGTCCCTCGCCTTCCACGTCCAAGCCTGACGACGAACGACTGCGGGAGAGATCACACGCGCCGTGCCGGAGCTGGTGCTGCAGCTGACCAGAGCAGGGTTCCTCGCCCTGCTCTGGTTGTTCGTGGTGGCCGCGTTGCGTGTAGTCCGCGCGGACCTCTCGTCCGCCTCGGGAGTGCGGACGAGCATGCCGATCCCACGGCGCGGCAAGCTCGAGCGCAACCGTGCCGTCCGCCAGTTGGTGGTGACCGGTGGTGCACTGGCCGGCACCCGCATCTCCCTGGATGGCCGTCCGATCCTCATCGGGCGGGCCGATGACTCCACCCTGGTGCTGGACGACGACTACGCCTCCACTCGGCACGCCCGGCTCAGCCTCTCCGGCGAGGACTGGCTCCTGGAGGACCTGGGATCCACCAACGGCACGTATCTGGACCGGGCTAAGGTCACCGCACCCATCCGGGTCCCACCCGGGACTCCGATCCGCATCGGCAAGACGGTGATCGAGCTGCGCTCATGACCCTCGTCCTCCGCTACGCCGCCCGCAGCGACCGTGGCCTGGTTCGGCAGAACAACCAGGACTCGGTCTATGCCGGTCCGCGGCTGCTCGCCCTCGCCGACGGCATGGGTGGCCACGCCGCGGGTGAGGTGGCGTCCAAGGTCGTCATCGCGGCGTTCGCACCGCTCGACGACGACGACCCCGGCAACGACCTGCTCGACCAGCTGCGGGAGGCCACCCAGACCGGCAACGCCGCGATCACCGAGCTGGTCGGCGAGGACCCCGAACTGGAGGGCATGGGCACCACGCTCACCGCAGTGCTCTTCGCCGGCACCCGCCTCGGGCTGGCCCACATCGGGGATTCCCGCGCCTACCTCATGCGCGACGGCGTCTTCACCCAGATCACCCACGACGACACGTTCGTCCAGTCGCTGATCGACGAAGGGCGCATCACCGAGGACGAGGCGTCCCACCACCCGCAGCGCTCACTGTTGCTCAAGGCACTCACCGGCCATGAGGTGGACCCCTCGCTCACGGTGCGGGAGGCCCGCGCCGGGGACCGCTACCTGCTGTGCTCCGACGGCCTGTCCGGACCGGTGAGTCACGAGACGCTGGCCGATGCGTTGCGCATGCCCGACCCGCAGGCCTGCTCCGACCGGCTCATCGAGCTGGCGCTCAAGGGCGGCGGGCCGGACAACGTCACCTGCATCGTGGCCGACGTGGTCGATGTGGACTACGGTGACGACGCCCCGATCATCGGCGGCGCCGCCGGAGACGGTGTGGAGGACGCCCAGCCCAACTCCTCCGCTGCGCGGGCGTCGGCGACGACGTTGCCCGGTCGCGAACGGAAGCGGATCGAGCCGCCGCCACCTGATCCGAGAGCGCGCCGCGGCGCCCGACACCGCCGAATCGCGGGTGCGCTCGTGCTGCTCGTGCTGCTCGCCGGCGGCGCGGTGGCCGGGTACCTCTGGGTGCTTGGCCAGTACTACGTCAGCGCGCAGTCCGACGGCCGCGTGGCGATCTTCCGCGGGGTCGCCGGTGAGGTATTGGGAGTACCGCTGCACACCGTCGCCGAGACCAGCTGCCGACCCGGGGCCACGGGCTGCGAGGAGATCGCCCTCGTCGACCTCAAGCCCGCGGTGCGCCGCGAGGTGGAGCGGGGCATCACCCAGGTCGACGGCTTGCAGGGCGCCCGCGAGACGATCACCCGGCTGCGCACCGAGCAGCTCCTGCCGCCGTGCTCCGCCAGGGGCAGCGGATCCGGTGCCGCGCGCACCTCGAGCTCCACGTCACCCTCCGCCATCGGGCCACCCTCCACCGCCGCACCACCCTCCACCGCCGCACCACCCGTCGCATCGGGGTTTCCGGTGCCGCTGCCCAGCGACACCGGCAGCCCGCTGCCCGAGATGACTCCGAAGCCCGGAGTGGACTGCCGGACGGTGCAGTGATGTCAGCCCCCGCCGCGTCCGCCCCCGTGCAGCCTGCCGCAGCGCCCGGGCCGGCCACCAAACGCAGCCAGGAGCTGGCGATGCTGGCCTTCGCCGCCGTCGTGGTGACCGCCGCACTGGTGCTCGTCGAGCTCAACCAGGAGCAGGAGCTGTCCAGCTCGCTGCTCTACTACGGTCTCGCCTACCTGGGTCTGTTCGCCACCGCCCACATCGCGGTGCGGATCCTGGCGCCCCACGCCGACCCGCTGATCCTGCCCTGCGTGGCGCTGCTCAACGGGCTGGGGCTGGTGATGATCCACCGGCTCGACCTGGCCGAGACGGCCGCGGCCGCGGCCATCGGTGACCCGCTCCCGGCGGGCGACGTGCCACGCCAGATCGCCTGGACCACGCTGGCCGTGATCCTGTTCGTCGCGCTGTTGGTCGCGGTACGGGATCACCGGATGCTGGCGCGCTACGGCTACACCTGCGGGCTCGCCGGCTTGGCGCTGCTCGCCCTGCCCGGCCTGCTGCCGAGCTCGATCTCCGAGGTCAACGGGGCCAAGATCTGGCTGCGTTTCGGTGGCCTCGGGATCCAGCCCGGCGAGTTCGCCAAGATCCTGTTGATCGTCTTCTTCGCCTCTTTTCTGGTGACCAAGCGTGACCTGTTCACCACAGCCGGCAAGAAGGTGCTGGGGATGGAGCTGCCGCGGGCCCGTGACCTGGCGCCGCTGGTGGTGGCCTGGGGTCTGTCGCTGGGCGTGCTGGTGCTGGAGAAGGACCTGGGCTCCTCGCTGCTGTTCTTCGGCATCGTGCTGGTGCTGGTGTACATCGCCACCGAGCGGGTGGCCTGGCTGGTCATCGGGCTGGCCTTCTTCGTCGGCGGCGCGGTGGTCGCCCACCAGCTCTTCGGCCACGTGCAGCGTCGGGTCACCGCCTGGCTGGACCCGTTCTCCGACTACGACGGCGCGGGCTACCAGATGGCGCAGTCACTGTTCGGGCTCGGCACCGGTGGGGTGTTCGGCACCGGGCTCGGCGGCGGGCGGCCAGACCTGGTGCCCGCGGCGCACACCGACTTCATCACCGCCGCGATCGGTGAGGAGCTCGGGTTCGTCGGGCTCGCCGCGGTGCTGTTCCTCTACCTGTTGCTGGTCACCCGGGGGATGCGCAGCGCGCTGTCCGTGCGGGACACCTTCGGCAAGCTGCTCGCGGCGGGCCTGGCGTTCGCGATCGGCCTGCAGGTGTTCGTCGTCGTCGGAGGGGTCACCAAGCTGATCCCGCTGACCGGGCTCACCGCGCCGTTCCTGTCCTATGGCGGGTCCTCGCTGCTGGCGAACTACATCCTCGTCGCGCTGCTGCTGCGGATCTCCGACGCCGCGCGGCGCCCGAGCGCACCCGCCGTCCGCCGCCCGCAGGCGCCCCTCGCGGAGGCGCACACCGAGATGGTCGAGCGCCCGTCATGAACACCCCGCTGCGCCGGGTGGCGCTGGCCGTCATGGGCATGATCGTCCTGCTGCTCGCCAACGCCACCTACATCCAGGTGGTCAGCGCCGACGACTACCGCTCCGATCCGCGCAACCGCCGGGTCCTGCTCGACGAGTACAGCCGCCAGCGCGGGCAGATCGTGGCCGGCGGGCTGCCGCTGGCCAGTTCGGTGCCCACCGGTGGCGAGCTGCGCTTCCAGCGGCAGTACCTGGAGGGCCCGGTGTATGCGCCGGTCACCGGCTACTACTCGCTGCGCTACGGCTCCGGCGGCGTGGAGAACGCCCTGGACCCGGTACTCAACGGCTCGGATGGACGGCTGTTCGTACGGCGGCTGTCCGACCTCATCACCGGACGTGACCCGAGCGGCGGGAGCGTGGAGCTCACCGTGAACCCCGCGGTGCAGCAGGTGGCCTACGACGAGCTCGCCGGCCGTGGTTTCACCGGCGCCGCGGTGGCGCTGCGTCCGGACACCGGCGAGATCCTGGCGATGGCCTCGACCCCGTCCTATGACCCGAACCGGCTGGCCAGCCAGGACGGCGAGGTGCAGCAGGCCGCCTGGGAGGAGTTCACCGCCGAGGAGAACGGCCTCCCGCTGGCCAACCGCGTGGTGGCCTCGATCTACCCGCCCGGCTCGACCTTCAAGCTGGTCACCACCGCGGCCGCACTGGAGTCCGGCGCGGCCACCCCCGACACCCAGCTCACCGCGGCGCCGACGATCACGCTGGACGACACGGCCACCCCGCTGCCGAACTTCGCGGGCAACCGGTGCGGCAACGGGGAGACGGCATCGCTGACCGAGGCGCTGGCCCGCTCGTGCAACACCGCGTTCGCGCAACTCGCCGCGATGACCGGGGAGGAGGCGTTCCGCCGGCAGGCCGAGCGGCTCGGCATCGGCCAACCGGACCTCGACGTACCGATCGCCGTCGCGCCGTCGACGATCGGCGACATCCCCGACACCGCGGCACTCCAGCAGTCGGCGATCGGCCAGCGCGACGTCGCGATCACCCCGCTGCAGAACGCGGTGATCGCCGCGACGATCGCCAACGGCGGCGTCCGGATGCAGCCGCAACTGGTGCGCAACGTTCTCGCACCGGACTTCTCCGGCATCCAGGACTTCGAGGCCGAGGAGGCCGAGGAGGCGATGTCCCGGCAGACCGCCCAGCAGATCCTCACCATGATGATCGCCTCCGAGGAGCGCACCCGCGGCAGCGGCAAGATCTCCGGCGTCACGATCGCGTCCAAGACCGGCACCGCGGAGCAGGGTGACGGCGAACCGCCGCACGCGTGGTACGTCGCCTTCGCCCCGGCCGAGAACCCACAGGTCGCGGTGGCCGTCGTGGTGGAGGACGGTGGCGACCGGGGTGCGGAGGCCACCGGAGGCTCGGTCGCGGCGCCTATCGGGCGAGCCGTGATCGCCGCCGCACTGCAGGGGTCCCCATGACCGGAACGACCCCGGACGGGCGCGGGGACAGGGCAGGGGCAGCGCCGTGACACTCACGACCGGGCAGCTGCTGGCCGAGCGCTACCGGCTCGGCCGTCGCATCGCCGTCGGAGGCATGGGTGAGGTCTGGGAAACCGCCGACACCCGGCTGGACCGTCAGGTAGCGGTCAAGGTGCTCAAGCCGGAGCTGTCCGGCGACGACGAGTTCCGGCACCGCTTCCGCGCCGAGGCACGCACCACTGCGTCGCTGAACCACCCGGGCATCGCTGCCGTGCACGACTACGGCGAGACCTCCGAGCAGACCGCCTACCTGGTGATGGAACTGGTCGCCGGAGAACCCCTGGCCGCAGTGCTCGCCCGGCAGCGCCGGCTCTCCGCGGAGCACACCCTCGACATCCTCGAGCAGGCGGGCAACGCTCTGCAGGCCGCGCACGAGCGCGGGCTGGTGCACCGCGACGTCAAGCCGGGCAACATACTGCTCACCCCCAACGGCACGGTGAAGATCACCGATTTCGGCATCGCCAGAGCGGTGGACGCCGTGCCCCTGACGCGGGCGGGCATCGTGATGGGCACCGCGCACTACATCGCCCCCGAGCAGGCCGCCGGCTCCGACGCGGGACCGGCGAGCGATGTCTACTCCCTCGGCGTCGTGGGTTACGAGTGCCTGACCGGGCACCGGCCGTTCCACGCCGACAGCGCCGTCACCGTCGCGACGATGCACATCCGCGACGCGCCGCCCCCGTTACCGCCCGACCTCCCGGACGGGGTGCGCGCACTGATCGAGGCGACGCTGGTCAAGGACCCCCGGCAGCGTTACGCCACCGGTGGGGAGTTCGCGCAGGCGGTCGGTGCGGTGCGCGCCGGACACCGGCTGCCCGTCCCCACCGGCATGGCCGGAGCCGAGGCGACCACGCTGCTCGCCGGCGGCTACCCGGCCACCCAGGTGTATCCCGCGCCACCGCCGACCGCGCCCTACCCCCCGTCCCGCCAGTCGGACCCGTACCGCCCCGGAGGCGGCGGATGGGCGATCGCAGTCCTGCTGCTGGTCGCGGCGCTCGCGCTGGGCGGCTACGGGCTGCGCGAGGTGTGGCGTGCCGACGGTACCCAGCCCGGCGCGACCGAGCTGCCCGCGCCGACCGCCGGAGAGCCACCGTCGGCCCGGGAACCCGACCCCGGCGACACCCTACAGCTCGAGCCGGAGCGGCCCGCCGAGGGCGGTCCCGAGGCGGTGTCGGTCGGAATCGTGGACTACGTCGCCGACAGCGGCGCCGATGCGGCCGAGGAGCTGACCGAGGAGGGCCTGCAGCCCCGCGTGGTCGACCTGGACGGCGCGGAACTCGACGCCACCGAGCAGGAGGACTGCTTGGTGACCGGCGTCGAGCCCACCGGCTCCGTCGAGCCCGGCAGCACGGTGACCCTCACCTGCGTGCGGCTCCCCTCGTGACCGCCTGGGGAGGGCGACCCCGGCCGGGTGGCGCTACGCCACCGGGCATGATGGGCGGCCCCCACGCCGGGTGGTCGCCGAGGATGCTCCCGGCCGAGCACCGGCCGGGGCCCTGGACGAGGAGTGGACCCCGACGATGAGGCGGATGGGCGACCGATGACCACCCCCCGACTGCTGTCGGAACGCTACGAGCTGGGCGAGGTGCTCGGCTACGGCGGCATGTCCGAGGTCCACATCGCCAAGGACGTGCGGCTGGGCCGTGACGTGGCGGTCAAGGTGCTGCGTGCCGACCTCGCCCGCGACCCGCAGTTCCAGCTCCGGTTCCGCCGCGAGGCGCAGAACGCCGCCTCGCTGAACCACCCCGCGATCGTGGCCGTCTACGACACCGGCGAGGCCCAGACCGAGTACGGGCCGCTGCCCTACATCGTGATGGAGTACGTCGAGGGGCGAACCCTGCGCGACATCGTCAAGTGCGACGGCCCGATGGACGAGCAGCAAGCCCTCGAGACGATGGCCGACGTGTGTGCCGCGTTGGACTTCAGCCACCGGGGCGGGATTATCCACCGGGACGTCAAACCGGCGAACGTCATGATCACCACCGCGGGTGCGGTGAAGGTGATGGACTTCGGTATCGCCCGCGCTCTCGCCGACGGGGGCAGCGTCACCCAGACTGCCGCGGTGATCGGTACCGCGCAGTACCTCTCCCCGGAGCAGGCCCGCGGGGAGGCGGTGGACGCCCGTTCGGACGTGTACGCCGCCGGGTGTGTGCTCTACGAGCTGCTCACCGGCTCGCCGCCGTTCACCGGAGACTCCCCGGTCGCGGTGGCCTACCAGCACGTCCGGGAGGACCCGAAACCCCCGTCGCAAGAGAATCCCGACGTCAGCCCCGCCCTGGACGCGGTGGTGCTGCGGGCGATGAGCAAGAATCCCGCGAACCGCTACCAGTCGACCGCGGAGATGCGCTCCGACCTCGTGCGGGTGCTCGCCGGGCAGCGACCGCAGGCGCCGATGGTGATGACCGACGACGAGCGCACGACACTGCTCGCCACCGGAGTAGGCGGGACCGGTCCGGGCCGGCACCGCCCGGACGGGGACGGCGAGGACGGGCGCCGTAGCCGCACGGGCCCGCTGGTGCTCGCCGGCCTCGTCGCGGTGGGGCTGCTGACACTGCTCCTGTTGCTGTTCACCAACCTGTTCGGGGGCGGTCCGCTCCAGGCGGCGGTCCCCGCGGTGGTGGGTGAACCGTTCGAAGGCGCCCAGGACGCTGTCATCCAGGCCGGCTTCCGGGTGGACCGCGAGGACGTTCCGTCCCCGGTCGACATGGTCGACCGGGTCGTCTCCACCGATCCGGTTGCTGGGGTGCGGGCTGACCAGGGCAGCACGGTCGTGCTGCGGGTGGGCAGCGGCCCCGCCGAGGCTGAGGTCCCCAACCTCAACGGCCTCACTCCCGAGGAGGCGCGCCAGGCGCTCGACGAGGTCGGGCTGGCGCTGTCCGGCAATCCGGCCGAGCAGCGGGTGGTCGAGGACGAGGAGCAGGTCGGCCGGGTGGTGGCGAGCAACCCGCCGGCGGGCCAGCAGGTCGCCGTGGGCACCCCGGTGGTGATCACTCTCGGGGTGGCGCCGGAGCTGGTCAACGTCCCGAACGTGGTCGGCACCGACGTCGGCCAGGCCCGGAGCAACATCGAGGGCGCCGACCTCCAGGTGCAGATCCAGGAAGTGGACTCCGCCGAGCCGCAGGGTCGGGTCGTGGACCAGGACCCGGACGGGGGCATCCAGGTGGAGGCCAGGAGCACCGTCACCCTCACCGTGTCCCGGGGCAACCAGCTGCAGATGCCCGATCTCCAGGGGCTGACCCAGCAGCAGGCCCAGCGGGCCCTGAGCGACCTCGGCTGGAACGGCCAGCTCGCCATCCGACGGATCCCGGTGGGCGACGAGTCCCTGATCGGCAGGGTGATCGGTCAGGACGTGCCACCCGGTTCCACGTTCGCCCGCGACCAGACCATCACCGTCGACATCGGCGCGAACAGCGGCGGCGGCAACACCACCACCAACGCCGGTGGGCGACCCGGCCTCCCCGGCCTCCCCGGCTTCCCCTGACGCCGACCCTCGGCCCGTCGCCAACCCCTGAGGTATCAGGGGAGCGCGGCCGAGGCGGCCAGCTCCCGCATCCCCATCTCGAGCTCGAGCACCCGGACCTCCGGCACGTCGGCGCCGGCGCTGCGCATCCAGTTCGCCAGCATCCGGTGCCCGCCCTCGGTGAGCACCGACTCGGGGTGGAACTGCACCCCGTGCACCGGTAGCTCGCGGTGCCGCATCGCCATCACGATGCCCGACTCGGTGTGCGCGATGACCTGGAGCTCGTCGGGTATCGTCTCCGGGCGGACCGTCAGCGAGTGGTACCGGGTCGCAGTGAACGGACGGGGCAGGCCGACGAGCACCCCGGTGCCGTCGTGCTGGACGAGCGAAGTCTTGCCGTGCAGCAGCTCCGGCGCACGCTCCACCGTCGCACCCCACACCGCTCCGATGGCCTGGTGCCCGAGGCACACCCCGAGCACCGGCTTGCCACTCCGGGCGCAGCCCCGGATGACGTCCATGCTGGCGCCGGCCCGCTCGGGAGTCCCGGGCCCGGGACTCACCAGCACCCCGTCCGCGGCGTCGACGTCACCGGGACCGAGCTCGTCGTTGCGTCGGACGACGCACTCCGCACCCAGCTGGGCCAGGTACTGCACGAGGTTGTAGACGAAACTGTCGTAATTGTCGATCACGAGCACGCGCATCGCACCACCCTACGGCGGCCCGGCCGTGGAGGTGCTCCGAGTTGGTTACGTTAGACACCATGCCCAAGTCGAAGGTTCGCAAGCAGGCGGTCTACACCCCTCCGAAGGGCCGGCTCGCCCCGGCCAAGGCGCGCCCGGCCGGGCCGTCGCACCCGGTCTACGTCGCGGTCATGCTCGGGCTGATGCTGCTCGGCCTGATCTGGCTGGTCGTCAACTACCTGGCCGGTGACCGCATCCCGTTCATGGCGGATCTGGGGTCCTGGAACTTCGGCATCGGCTTCGCCCTGATGATCGTGGGGCTGCTGATGACCATGCGCTGGCGGTAGCTCGTCGCGTCCCAGCGCGGCGAACAACACGCCTGTCATTCATCCCCATTGTGGACAGCTGCTGTGGACAACCACCCTGGATACTGAGCGGGTGGAGCAGCTCCGTTACGCACCGAAACCGGTGGTGGTCGTCGCGGGATGGATGGGCGCGGTCGCGGCGCTCGGCTGGGCGCTGCTGACCGACGACCCGCCCGGTCGGGTGATAGCGCTCGCGGCGGTGGGGCTGCTGGGCATGCTCGCGCTCGTCGGCACCGTCGTCCGGCCCCGGCTGGCGACGGACCCCAACGGGCTGCGCGTCGGCCGGCTGCGGGGCGCCCGGTACTGGCCATGGTCGGCGGTGCACCGGGTGGAGGTGGTGACCAGCGGGCGGTTCAGCCGCCGGGTGGGGATGCTGGAGATCGACGCGGTGGACCCCGACGGAACGGAGCGGCTCGTGGTGCTCACCGCACTGGACCTCGGCGCCGACCCCGTCGATGTCGCCGCCGAGCTCGACCGGGTCAGGGCTCGATGGGATTAGGGGCCGACGGAGCAGGTGAGCGGGGGTTCGGAGCGGCAGTCGCGGACGTC